>Ga0268299_1001047_pt1 | contig 60490 bp, 52 predicted proteins | sample NOBtaG_FD_193484 | JGI IMG/M metagenome (GOLD analysis project Ga0268299, IMG submission 193484) | Activated sludge microbial communities from bioreactor in Nijmegen, Gelderland, Netherland - NOB reactor | ecosystem: Engineered > Bioreactor > Aerobic > Activated sludge | place: Netherlands...
AGCCAGCAACACAGTCCCAGGCCGAGGATCAGCCAGTACTGTGCCCCCTTGCTCCCCATGCCCCCTTGGCCCACGTTGCCCCCGCTTCCGAACAGCGCCTCGGTCTTCCGTCGGACGATCGTGACCGGATCTTCCACTATATAGCTATATAGCCATCGTCACCGCATTCCTACCTGGATGTCCGGTCACATGACTCCCTCCACATGGACGTAGGACGTCCGACCGCCACCGTCGCACCAATTGCAATGGCCCCGGTGGACTAACTTTGAAGGGCGCGCTAACGAACCGGCTCTTTCTCGACTTGGTCAGGCTTGGGTCCTTGGAACCATTTATCGGCCCAACCGGAGATCTCATCCTTCCGCTCACCATATCGTTCCTGCACTTTTCCCAGAAACTTCTCATAGCTCCCTTCGATCTGCGTGAGATCGTCGTCGGTGAACTTGCCCCACTGCCGTTTTAGCTCACCCTTGAACTGTCCCCATTTCCCTTGAAAGATATCCGCGTTCATGAGCGCCTCCTTCTGTGGTCGTGACGGATTCGGTTTCCATTTGAATACTCTATCCGGCGGTTCGATGCCTTTGCGCTGGGAAGATCCCCTGGATGCAGCGGCAAATTCTCTAGGTAAGTCTATTGAGCCGAACGGAGTCATCGGCCCTTGATGGGCTGAAAGAGCCGGACAAGCGGCCGTCAGAGAGCGGGCGCCCGGCGTGGACGCTGTCTGATCGGCAAGAAGGTGCTGATTTGCATGACGGCCAATGAACGGCCCTTCAGATCATAGTGCGTGCCTTCCGTGACCAGCGGGGCGCGGGCGGGAATGAGTTCCTGCATGGTGTCGATGACCAGCTGCCATCGGTCGTTCGCAGGATGGGGAGGCAGCATGAAGGAAATGGGCTCATGATGGGCGTTCATGAGAACCAGGAAGGTGTCGTCATGGATGGCGTTGCCGAGGTGGTCTTTTTCCTCGATGCGGTCTCCCGCCAGCCGCACGCCGAGGCAGCGGACGTATCCTTGTTGCCAATCCGCTTCGGTCATCTCCTCGCCGTCGGGCCGGAACCATGACAGATCCTTGATGTCGGCTCCGTAGATGCTGCGTCCCTGGAAGAACTGCCGCCGCCGAAAGACGGGATGGGCGGCCCGCAGCATGATGAGCGCACTGGTGAACGCGAACAGTGCCTGTTCCTCGTTGGAAATCTCCCAATTGAACCAGCTGATCTCGTTGTCCTGACAGTACGCATTGTTGTTGCCTTGCTGGGTCCGCCCGATTTCGTCGCCGCCGCACAGCATCGGAACGCCCTGCGACAGCAACAGCGTCGCCAGCATGTTGCGTTGCTGGCGAACGCGAAGTTCGCGGACGGCGGGATCGTCGGTGGGGCCTTCGGCCCCGCAATTCCAGCTTTGATTGTCGTCGGATCCGTCCGCATTGCTTTCGAGGTTCGCGTCATTGTGCTTGTGATTGTACGACACCAGGTCCCGGAGCGTGAACCCGTCGTGCGCCACCACGAAATTGATGCTCGCGAACGGGCGCCGCCCGCTGGCTTCATACAGATCGCTGCTGCCGGACAGCCGGTAGCCGAGCTCGCTGACCTGTCCGCCATCGCCCTTCCAGTAGCGTCGGATGGAATCGCGGTACTTGCCGTTCCATTCGGCCCATCCGGCGGGAAAGTTTCCGACCTGGTATCCGCCTTCGCCGATATCCCACGGTTCGGCGATCAGCTTGACTTGGGAGAGCACGGGGTCTTGATGGATGATGTCGAAGAAGCCGCCGAGCCGGTCGACGTCGTGAAGTTCCCGGGCCAGCGTGGAGGCGAGGTCGAAACGGAATCCATCCACGTGCATCTCAAGCGTCCAGTACCGCAGGCTGTCCATGATCAACTGCAACGTCCGCTGATGCCGCACGTTGAGCGTGTTTCCAGTGCCGGTATAGTCCATATAATAGCGGGGCTGGTCCGGCACCAGCCGGTAATAGGCCGCGTTGTCGATGCCACGGAAGGAGAGGGTGGGCCCGAGCTGGTTGCCCTCAGCCGTGTGGTTGTACACGACATCCAGGATGACTTCGATACCGGCGCTGTGAAGGGTCTTGACCATGGTTTTGAATTGGTTGACGCCGAGTTCCGGGCGGGCGGCATATCGCAGATCGGGGGCGAAATAGCCGATTGTGTTGTACCCCCAATAATTCGTCAGCCCCTTGTCAACGAGGTGCTTGTCCGCAACAAATGCGTGCACCGGCATGAGCTCGATGGCGGTTACGCCCAGACGCTGCAAATATTCGATCACCGGCCTCGTGGCCAGGCCCGCATACGTCCCGCGCAAGGCCTCGTGGATCAGCGGATGCCGCATCGTGAATCCCTTGACGTGCATCTCGTAGATCACCGTTTCGCTCCAGGGGCGGCGAAGGGGCGCATCGCCGCCCCATGTAAAGGCTTCCTCGATGACCACCGACTTCGGGACCTGCGACGCATTGTTCCGCGCGTCGAAAGACAGGTCGGCGTCGGGGTCGCCCATTCGATAGCCGAACATCGAATCGGACCACTGCAGCTTGCCGTTCAGCGCTTTGGCGTAGGGGTCGATCAACAACTTGTTCGGATTGAACCGGTGCCCGGCCAGCGGCTCGTACGGACCATGAACCCGGTATCCGTAGAGTTGGCCCGGCCTGGCCTCGGGAAGGAAGACGTGCCAGACCTGATTCGTGCGTTCCTCCAGGCGAATGATGTGCGTCTCTTTTTCCTGATCCGGCCGGTCGAACAGGCAGAGGTCCACCCCGGTCGCATTTTCGGAAAAGAGGGCGAAATTGACGCCTTCACCGTCCCAGGTCGCTCCGAGCGGATAGGGATGGCCCGGTCGTACGGTGATTTTTGCCATTGTGCATTCTCCTTATGGCGGTTTCGCCGACGTCGATCGAACCAGGACGTGGTGACGGCATCGCGAGAATCCACGCGGTCCGCACGGATCATGTCGGGGTTATGGCGCCTGAAGCGGCCCCCGCGTTCAGGCCTTGTCCAGCAGACTGGCGAGGTCCTCGGCATGCTCTTCTTCCTTGGCCGTGATCTCTTCTAGCAGCCGCCGCGTCGTCGGATCGTCTCCGCCGATGTACTCGATCATCTGCCGATAACTGTCGATCGCAATCCGCTCCGCGACGAGATCCTCGCGGATCATGTCCTCCAGCGAATGGCCTTCCGCGTACTCCGAATGGCTGCGGTGCAGCAGGCCGTCGGGAGAAAAGTTCGGTTCCCCGCCTAGTTGTACGATTCGTTCGGCCAGAGCATCGGCATGAGCCTGCTCTTCCTGGGCATGTTCCAAGAATTCGGTCTTGACGCTTTCCGAGCTGAGCCCTTGCGCCATGAAATAGTGCCGCTTATAGCGCAAGACGCAGACCACTTCGGTCGCCAGCGCGTCGTTGAGCAGATTGACCACGATCGGCGCCTTGGCCTTGTAACCCGTTGTGACCGCACCGTCCCCGATGTGTTTGCGCGCGCGCTCACGGATCGACTTGATGTCCAGGGTAAACTGTCCGTCTTTCATTGTTCCCTCCTTCTTCCCGCTAGTCGCTCATGGGTTCCGGTGCCACGGCCGACGCAGCGGCCGTAGCCAGTTCAATCGGAGACAGGATGCCGACCACGACGCCGCGCCGATCCACGACAGGGAGCGCCGACAGACTCCGCTGCTTCATCGTGGGCAGCGCGTCCGCCAGGATATCGTCCTCGTGACAGACGGGCATTTCTTGTCCGGCAACCGCCTCGCCGACCGTTCGCGCCCGTTGCGGCTCCGCGCGCGTCAATTGCATCGCCACATCGCGGTTTGTCAGGAGTCCCATCGGCTCCATCTCGTTCCCCACGATGAGGGAGGCCACCTGCCGGCGCCGCATGAGCTCCGTGGCCCTCGCCAAGCTCGACGACGGGGCGATCGCTACCAGGCGCCGATCCATCACGTCGCTCACACGTCGCTCTTCACCGGGGAGAACCCCCAGCTGCTCCGCTTCCGTGGACTCGAGATATAACCCTCCGCGTCGATGCCTTGGCCTCGCGGGATTCATAATTGAGCACCGTACTCCGCCGAAGTCACGGCACGGCACTCGGAATTTCCCCAGGTTCCCGAAAGAACTAGGGACTGGCCTAGTTTCTGCAGACAGTCACGTAGGGATAATCTCTTCACGAGTTGGGGAGAACCGTCTTGAAACGCCCCGAAGAACTGTACGATGATAGGGGTGTGCCGGAACAATCACGGCCCGCCGAGTTCGGGCCGGGAAGCGTCACACCTATGCAAACAGCCAGAGTCTTGTTGGTGGATGATCATCCCCTCGTGCTGGAAAGCATCCGCCAGCTTCTCGAGCCTTATTTCACCATTGTCGGGACCGTGCAGGATGCCGGGGACATCATCGGAAAGGCCGTGGAGTGCCGGCCGGACGTAATCCTGCTCGACGCCTGCATGCCGGGTATGAGCGGGTTTGCCGCGACTAAAGCGCTCAAGAAGCTCTTGCCGTCGGTCAAGATCGTGTTGGTCACCATGCTGACCGAAGCGATCTCCATCAGTGAAGCGTTCCGCTCGGGCGCCTCCGGCTATGTCCTCAAGCAGTCGGCCTCGGATGAGCTGCGCGCGGCCATCGATAGCGTCTTGGCCAACAAGCGTTTTCTCTCGACGAAGATCGACCCCGAGGTGCGGGAGGCAATGGAGCATGAATGGTTCAGGCCGGAAGGCTTTTCAAGCGATCTGACGGCCCGTCAGCGGGAGATCTTGGTGTTGCTGGCCGACGGCCGATCCACGAAACTGATCGCCCAGGAGCTGAAGATTTCCATGAAGACCGTCGAATTTCACAAGGCCAACATCACGCGGAAACTCGGAGTGCATACGACGTCCGACCTCATCAAGTTCGCGCTCGCCCAAGGCATCACGTCGCTCTAAGCTCCAAAAAGTTTCTGGTCCCGCCTTTCGAATTTCGAGTTTCGGTTTTTTGGTTTGTCAGTGGATGGACGTCAATCCCGCTGCAATCGCATACTTCGTCAGTTCGGCTGCGGTCCGCAATCGCAATTCTTTCATGATCCTGGTCTTGTGAAACTCGACGGTCTTGACGGATACGTTGAGAATCGACGCGATTTCCTTTGTTGCCTTCCCCTCCGCCACAAGCTGCAATACCTCGCGCTGGCGCGAGCTGAGAGTCGGCGCAAAGGCCCGGTCCGCATCGACAGAAGTTCCCATGGAGGACTTATTGACCGCCTGATCGACCAGGCTTTGCGCCACCATCGGCGACACGAACGTCCGCCCCTTGACGACTTCGCGGATTGCCTGAACCAATTCCGACCCGACCGATTGCTTGAGCACATAGCCGGACGCGCCCACTCGAAAGGCTTGGGTGACGAAGTTCTGCTCGGAATGCATGGTGAGCACGATGATCTTGACGTCCGGCTGATGCTTCTTGAGTTGCGCCGAGGCGTCGAGACCGTTGAGCAGCGGCAGGGAAATGTCGACCACGACGATGTCCGGCTGTAGCTTCGCAGCCTCCGCCACGAGGGCTCGACCGTCTGCGACGATGCCAACCAACTGAAACTCCGGTTCGAGCAGCTTCTGAATTCCTTCCGCCACCAGTACGTGGTCGTCCGCCAAGAGTATGCGATAGGTTTCCGCCATAATAGCCTCGCTTTGACAAGGTGGAATCGATCTGCGGATATGAAAGAAGTGTACCCAGCAGCTCATGTACGACTCAAGTGCGGTCCAGATCGCTCAATTGCTGTCCTCCCAATACCGCCAAAGAGCACTAGGGGCGCCCCCGGAACTCCAGGGGCAAAAGCCCTGCGGCCTTTTGGCCGATCCTTAAAAGGATACGAATTACTTGATAGATAGCCCCCACACATGGACAAGTTGTCCATTTTGCCGATTCACCAGGACAACCTGTCCTGATTGAAAAGTCCCTCGAGTGGCCGTCGAGCCTTCTGGCTGATTTGGAGAAACGGACGTAAGGCTTTTGCCAAGCCCGCCTGTCTCATGTTATGTAAGTGAGCCTGGACCAAGGGCAATCCCCTTCAATCCTCTGCCTATAAATGGGTGAACGATGATGAACCATCCGCGAACACTGACGCTTGTTCTGGGATGCCTCTGCGTCGGCTTGCTCGGCACGGCCACCGGGTGCGCCAAGCGTGCCGTCTCCTCCGCCGGTGAACAGCAATCGCCGGCCGCAGCCAAGGCTGCGCCGGTCGAAACCATCATGCCCGATAAGATCAAGTTCCCCGACCAGCAGCCGGCTCCTCCGGCCGCAGCAGGCAGTCCTTCGATCGCCGCATCCAGGCTCGAACAGCCGGCTCCCGATTCAGGGTCGAATCAGCCCGTGGCGCGATCGGAGTCAGCCCAGCCCATCCTGACCGACATCTTTTTCGACTTGGACCGGTATACGATCAGGGATGACGCCCGCTCCGTGCTCGACACCAATGCGACACTGATCAACAAGCTTGCCGGCAAGTCCATCGTCATCGAAGGGCATTGCGATGAACGGGGGACGCAGGCCTACAATCTCGTCCTGGGGGAAAAACGGGCCAGGTCGACCAAACACTATCTCGAAGATCTCGGCGTGCCGGCCGCGAAGCTGAAGATCGTGAGCTACGGCGAAGTGCGCCCGTTGTGTCATCAACATGAAGAGCGCTGCTGGCAACAGAACCGCCGCGCACATTTCAGCATGCAGTAGATGATGCGCGCCGTTCAGCCTCCGTCCATTGCCGTGTTCGCGGCGGCTTCGGAGCTGTCGTCGTTCTTGCATCTCCCGATCCTGATGCTCAGGCTCTTTCATCCTCCACTTCCTTGAAGCCTGTCGGACGCGCGCAAGCCGAACCGTTCCGAGGAGACGGATTCCATCCGGCGGAACGCCGGTCGGAATTCACACGAGAGGGAGTATTGCCAATGATACGGGCAGGTATCGGTCTTCTCATCCTGATCGCTGTGTGTACGATCCAAGCCTGTGGACATTCTCCGGATTCGGACAGCCAGGTGGCCGTCCGGACGATCCGCATTTCGGACGTCGTGAAGCCATCGACCGTCTATGCCCGCGCCGGCGAGGAGATCCGCTGGGAGAATCTTCGAGCCACCCCGGTGCGAATCGGATTTCTCCATGGACGGCTCCTGGAAGAAGTGGGATGCAAGAAAGGAGTGAGCTCATTCTTCGGAGATGTGGATGACGCCATTACGATCGGACCCGGGGACTCGGCCAGCCTCTGTCCGCTTCGGTCAGGCACCCTGCAGTTCAATGTGTGGTTCGACGCGGACAACCCCAGAGGCGAGATCAGCCCCACCGCAACCGTCCATGTGGAAGCAGTCCGGTAGCGGACGGCCACGAGCCTGCATATCGGTCAGAGGACGTCGCTCCAGGGGGGGCTGACCGCAAAAGTGGCATTGATCATGCCTACATGGGAGTAGGCCTGGGGAAAGTTTCCGGACTGGATGTTCGTGCCCGGCATGAAGTGTTCCGAGAACAATCCGACATGGTTGGCGGCAGCCTGCACGCGGTCCAGAATGCCTCGAGCTTCGGCAAGCCGGCCCAGGCGGGCGAGGGCTTGCGCGATCCAAAAGGAGCAGATGACGAACGCGGACTCCGGTTTCCCAAAATCGTCCTTACGGACGTATCGGTAGAAAAATCCCGTGTCCGCGCCGTCGCGCTTCAGGGCCAAGCCGTCGACGATCTGCAACACGGTGGACTCGCACAGATGGCGATCCGGATAGCCCAAGATAGCGAGTTGCGAGAGGGCCGCATCGTGGCTAAAATCATTTGGGCCGTTCCGAAGCGATCCCTCCTGCACGCCGCGGAGCAGGGCTTGGGCCGCTCGAAGCCGGGCGGCGGTCAAATCCAAGGAGATCGAACGGAGGTGTCCCGCTTGCTGAATGCGTTCGAGGCGTTCCAGCCCGGCCCAGCAGAGGAGGTTGGTAAAGGAATGTTCCTGCCAGCCGTCGCGGATTTCCCACAAGCCCGCGTCCCGCTGGCCGATGCTGCGGACACACAACTGCGCCAGATGGCCCAGGAGTCCGTCCAAATTCTTGGTCCGCAGATCGAAAAACCGCTCGTCGAAGAAAATCGGCGTGAAGGTCAGGATCATTTCCCCGTAGGCGTCGTTTTGAATTTGATCGGCGGCCTGATTCTGGCTGCGGACCGGAACGCTCCCGCCGTAGCCGGCCCAGTTGGCATGCTCGATTTCGGGAAGCGGGAGCCCCTGGCTGAGCGTATACACGGGGCGCAACCGGTCCCGGGAATGTTCGTGGGTATGGGCGATGTTGAGGAGAAAGTTGAGGAACGCCTCCATCTCTTCGAAATGCCCGAGATTGTTGAAGGCGGTCAGGGCGAAATAGGCGTCGCGAAGCCAGCAATACCGGTAATCCCAATTACGGGGTCCGCCCGCCTCCTCCGGCAGACTCGTGGTCATGGCGGCGAGAATGGCGCCCGTGTCCTCAAAGCAATGGAGCTTCAAGGCCAAGGCGGAGCGGATGACCGCCTGTTGGTGCAGCAGCGGAACGGAGCAATGTTTGACCCAGGTTCGCCAGTAGCGGGCCGTCTGCTCGAGAAAATCGTGGGTGACCTTGATGAGATCGTCCTCGATGCCCAAGCCCCATGTCAGGCCGAAATAGAACTTATGCGTGAGCGCAACCGGGGTCTCCTCGCAGAGATACGTCAGCGGCATGTTGGTCAGCAGCCGCAGGGATTCCCCGCGGATGTCGTAGCGCAGATGGGTGTTCCCCCTGACCGCCGGAACGGGGAGTTTGTCCCAACCGGACACCGGTTGACAGCTGACGCGTATGGCCGGTGTGCCGCGCAGCGGTTCGACCAGCCTGAACAGCGCGGCCGGTCGATAGATGCGACCGTACTGCTCGAATCGCGGGCAAAAATCGGTGATTTGAAACGCGTCGCCGTTCGCGCAGGTGACCGTCGTGATCAGGATGTTCGTATTCGGAAGATACTGTTGGCTTGCGGTGGGTTCTTTGGTTCCGACCGGACTGGTGATCGAGAAATGGCCGCCGTCGGGGTCGAGCAGCCGGCCGAATATCGGAGGGCTGTCCGGCCTGGGCGCGCACATCCATTCCACGGCGCCGGCGGCGCTGATCAGTGCGGAGGTCTGGCAATTGCCGATGAGGCCGTAGGGGTACACCCCCTCAACATAGGCGATTTCTCGACCGAAGTAAACGAGAGGTGAACGTATGCGGTTATCGTTGCGATTTCTCTTCCCCCTCGCCCTCGTGCTGGCCGGCTTGGCCTATGCGGTCATCCCCCTGGTCGACAGCCTCACCTTGAAATGGTTCGTGCGGGATCTGGAAATCCGGTCCCAGCTCATCGGCCGAATGGTCGAAGCCCCGCTCGCGGATCTCCTGGCCTCCGACTCCAAGCCCAAGTTGCTGAACTACCTGCACCGCATCATCCAGGATGAACGCCTGTTCGCTGTCGGGTTCTGCGATCGCGACAACCGCCTGGCTTATAAGACCCTGACCTATCCCGATTCGATTCCGTGCGACGGCCCCGGGACGATCAAGGCCGAACAGACCGCCATGCTGCGTCTGCCTCACGGCGCCGTCCACGTGTCAGCCGTGGGCATTGAGACGAGCGGGCGGCAAATGGGCCGCTTGATGCTCGTGCACGACATGAGCTGGGTGCAACGGCGAAGCACCGACACCAAGTGGTACCTCTTCTATCTCTTCGCGATCATCGGCGCCGTGATTTCGCTGGTGACGGTGCTCGTCGCGCATTTGAGCTGGCGCGGCTGGGTATCGGGCGTCCAATCGATGCTGCAGGGAGAGGGCTTGATCGCCCTGATCAAGAACCAAAATCAGCATTCGGAACTGCAGCCGGTCGCCCAGGATCTCCGCGCGCTGATCAACGATCTGGAAGCCGACAAGCGCATGCGCGACGAAAGCCAGATGAGCTGGACCCCCGCCACGCTGAAGGCGATTCTCCACGACCACCTGGCCGGCGACGAGGTGCTGATCGTCTCAAACCGCCAGCCGTATATCCATATGTGGAACGGGCCGCACATAGAAGTCCAAGTTCCGGCCAGCGGCGTCGTGACCGCCCTGGAGCCCGTGATGCGCGCCTGTTCGGGCGTCTGGATCGCTCACGGCAGCGGCAGCGCGGACCGAGAGGTGGTCAACGCCCGCGCCCATGTGCGGGTGCCTCCGGAGCATCCGGCCTACGAGATCCGGCGCATCTGGCTGTCTCCGGAAGAAGAAGACGGCTACTATTACGGCTTCGCCAACGAAGGCCTGTGGCCCCTCTGCCACCTCGCGCACGTTCGTCCCGTGTTCCGCACCTCCGATTGGGAGCGGTACAAAGAAATCAACGAGCGCTTCGCCATGGCGGTGCTGGAGGAAGCCAAGACCGACAATCCGGTCGTGCTCGTGCAGGACTATCACCTCGCATTGGTTCCCAAGATCGTGCGCGATCATCTCCCGCACGCCACCATCATCACGTTCTGGCATATTCCCTGGCCGAATCCCGAACGCTACGCCATCTGTCCGTGGCACCGTGAAATTCTCGAAGGCCTGCTCGGCAGCAGCATCCTGGGATTCCACACGCGGTTCCACTGCAGCAATTTCATCAATACGGTCGATCGCTCCCTGGAGGCTCGGATCGATTGGGACAGCTCCACGATCTCCCACGGCGGCAAACTGACCACCGTCAAGCAGTATCCCATCTCGATCGCCTGGCCCACTCGCGGACAGCCGGAACAGGCGTCGGTCCCAAGCTGTCGAACCCACATCCGCGCCATCAACGGCCTGCCGCACAGCCATCGCGTGGGCGTCGGGGTCGAGCGTCTGGATTACACCAAAGGCATTCTGGAGCGCTTCCTCGCCATCGAGCGGCTGTTGGAACTGGAACCCGAATGGATCGGTTTGTTCTCGTTCGTGCAGATCGCGGCGCCCAGCCGGTCCAAGATCGACGAGTACCGGCAGCTCACGGAACAGGTCGTTGCGATGGCCGAGCGGATCAACCACCGGTTCGGGCATGAGGACTATCGTCCGATCCACCTGCGGATCGAGCACCATGACCCGCAGGAAGTCACGACCTACTACCGCGGCGCCGATTTCTGCATCGTCAGCAGCCTGCACGACGGCATGAATCTCGTCGCCAAGGAATTCGTGGCGGCGCGGGACGACGAGGAGGGCGTGTTGATCCTGAGTCAATTCACCGGGGCCGCGACCGAGTTGCCGGATGCGCTGGTCGTGAACCCCTACAACATCGATCAATGCGCCGCGGCATTGCACGTCGCCTTGAAGATGCCGCCGGTCGAGCAGCGCGCGCGGATGCGCAGCATGCGCGGGATCGTGCAGGAGTTCAACGTCTATCGCTGGGCAGGCCGGATGCTGATGGACGCCGCGCGCATGCGGCAGCGCGCCCGCGTCGCCCGGCAGACGGGCGCGCGCGACATCCGGACCAGCACCAGAGGCCAGGCATGATCCATCTGCTGTCGGAAGAGGGACGACGCGCGCTCGGCGGCCTGGCGGGTCGGCCGTTGCTCTACGCGTTCGATTTCGACGGTACGCTCGCCCCCATCTCGGCCGACCGGGACAGCGTCACCTTGCCGCGCGAGACGGGCGGATGGCTGACGGAACTGGCCAAGCGCACGACCTGCGCGGTGATCTCCGGACGGTCGGTCGCCGATCTGGCGCCGCGCCTGAACGGCTCGGTTCCGCACCTGATCGGCAACCACGGCATCGAGAGTCCACTGACAAGCCCGGAAGCCCTTCGGCGGGCGGAGGACGTCTGCCAGCACTGGAGGCGCCAGATCGCGAACGGACAGGCCCATTCGCTGGCAGCGACGGGCGGAGAGATCGAGGACAAGCGCTATACCCTCACCATCCATTTTCGCCGTGCGCCCGACCCGGAGACCGCTTCCTCCCGCGCGCTGGAGATCCTCAACCGATTGACGCCCGCGCCCTTTCTGATCATGGGAAAACAGTCGGTCAATGTCCTCCCGCCCGATCAGGCCGGCAAGGGGTCGGCAGCCTCGGCACTTATGACGCATCTTCGCCGCGACGGTCTCTTCTATGTCGGAGACGACGAAACGGACGAGACGGTGTTCTCGCTGCCCCAGGGCGTGGTCATGGGAGTCCGCGTCGGACGGGAATCCCGCTCCCGCGCACACTACTACCTGAACCATCAAGGCGAGGTGGAAGAGATGCTCAAGTTGCTGATCCATCACCTGAACCTCGCGCCCGTTGTGCGCGATCCCGATACGGCCGAAAGCACGCTGCGGATTCACGAGATGTCCGGAGATTCCTGACCGTTCCTTCGGGATCTGCGCACCCTGTGCCGCTCCCGGTCCGTGCAAGCCCGCCGCGTAATCGATCGACCGAGAATCGTCTCGGACACAAATTCGAATCAAGCGAAGGAAGACGGACAGGGGGTTTGCAGCCTGTTGCAAAAAGCAACGGCAGCACTTACCCTCGGCATGTGCAGCCGGCTCGGGTTTCTCTTTGGATTTACTTGAAAAGGACCAGGCATGACGGAACAGTGGGGAGCCGTTCTCGTCGTCGATGACGACCAGGATCTGCGCGAGACGGTCTCGGACTTGTTGAAGGACCGGGGCCACCAGGTGACGACGGCCGCCAATGGAACGGAAGCCTTCGCGCGGTTGAAGGAGGCCGACTACGCCGCGGTGCTGACCGATCTCCGGATGAAGGGCATCGAAGGCCTGGAACTCCTCGCCGGGATCAAACGCCTCTATCCGGACGTCGGGGTGGTGTTGATGACGGCGTTCGGGTCCGTGGAAACGGCGGTCGAGGCCATGAAGCACGGGGCCAGCGACTACCTGACCAAACCGGTGAAGAAAGACGAACTGCTGCGCGTGATCGAACGAGTGATCCGCGAGGCTTCCCTTCGGCGCGAAGTCGGCCGGCTCCGGAAAGAGGTGCATAAGGAATACAGTTTCCATCAGATCCTGGGGAAGAGCAAACCGATGCTCGCCCTCTTCGACCTGATCCAACGTGTTTCGGACAGCCCGACCAACATCCTCATCACCGGCGACAGCGGCACGGGGAAAGAACTCGTCGCGAAGGCCATCCACTATAACAGCGACCGGAAGGAGTCCCCCTTCGTGCCGGTCAACTGCGCCGCGATTCCGGAGCAGTTGCTGGAGAGCGAGCTGTTCGGCCATGTCCGCGGCGCATTCACCGACGCCAAGATGGACAAGCGGGGACTGTTCGAGGAAGCCCAGAAGGGAACGTTGTTTCTGGACGAGATCAGCGAGCTTCCCTTGATGCTGCAGGCCAAGCTGCTCCGAGCCATTCAGGAAAAGGAGATCCGAAGGGTCGGCGCCACCAAGCCGGTCGCCGTCGACGTCCGCGTCATCGCCGCGACCAATCTCAACCTCACGGAAGAAGTGAAGGCCAAACGGTTCCGCGACGACCTGTACTACCGCCTGAATGTCATCGAGCTGAAGCTGCCCCCACTCCGGGAGCGGCGGGAAGACATTCCCTTGCTGGTCGAGGCCTTTCTGAATAAGTGCGGCGAGGCACGCGGCAAGAGCGTCAAAGGAGTGAGCGAATCCGCGTTGGCCATGTTGATCGATTACGACTGGCCGGGCAACGTCCGCGAACTGGAGAATGTGATCGAACGGGCGGTGACGTTGAGCCGAGGCGACAAAATCCTCCCGGACGACCTGCCGGCTCCGATTCAAGGCTCGCGCGGCGACCGCCGTATTCTCGACGATGCGGCCGAGAAGACCTTGCCCCTCCACGAGGTCGAAAAAGAATACATCCGGAAGATCCTCGAAAAGACGGGCGGCAACAAATATCGGGCCGCGCAACTCCTGGGCATCGACCGCAAGACCCTCTACCGCAAACTTGAGGAGATGGGGGGAACAGTGCGGACGAACGGCTAACGTCTCGGACCGGCCCCCCGGCCGGAATCGCTCGCATGAAGCACGCCGGCAATGCTCCGCTCCACAGCGACGCCCCGCTCCATATTTCGCCCGCGACGATCTCCATTCTCAGTCTTGGCATTTTCATCGGGGACTTCCTGGCGCCAAGCGGCCTCGCCGTATCCCTGCTCTACGTCGTCCCGCTGGTGCTGGCCTTCTTCCTGGATCGGGAGCATGCGCCGCTCTTCGTCGGCCTGCTCGTCACGGTATTGCTCTGGATGAGTGTCGCGCTGAAGCTTGAAGATCCCACTCCCTACGGACTGTTGAACCGGAGCTTGGGCACGGGAGTGCTCTGGCTGATTGCATGGCTCCTGGTCCGGTACAAGCGCACCAGGTTCTTTCTCAACCAAGCGGAGATCGGCCGTGCGCACGCCCTGGAAGCGCTCAAAACCGAGCACGTCGGGCGAACGGACGCGGAAGGGCTGTTGACTGCCGCCCGGGAAGCGCGGGCATACGCGGAGACGGCCGCGATGGGCGCGGTTGCAGGTCAGCGCCAAGCGGAGGAACGCTATCTGATCACGCAACTCCGGCTGGAGGGCATCATTCAATCCGCGATGGACGCCATTCTGACAGTGGACGACGGGCAATGCATCGTGATGTTCAACCATGCAGCCGAGCGGATGTTCGGCTGCCCAAAGGCGGACGCCATGGGACAGCCGCTCGACCGCTTTATCCCCGCCCGCTTCCGGGAAGCGCACCGGCATCATGTCGAGAACTTCGGGCGGTCGGGCGTGACGGCGCGCAAGATGGGCGCGCTCGGGACCGTCACGGGCCTCAAGGCCGACGGGGAGGAGTTTCCGGTCGAAGCCTCCATCTCGCAGGTCGCGGTCGAAGGTAAGCGATATTACACGGTGATTCTCCGCGATCTCACCGAACGCCGGCGCATGGAGGAACAGCTCAGACGGACCGAGCGGATCGCCGAGCTCGGCACGCTCGCATCCGGTATGGCACACGAGATCGGCACGCCCATGAACGTCATCCTCGGCCGCGCCGAATATCTGATGGATCGCGTCCAAGAGGAATCGGTCAAGAAAGGCCTGCAGACGATCATCGTCCAAGTGGAACGGATTACGAGGGTCATGAACCAACTCCTGGCCTTCGCCCGCCGGAAACCACCCATGCGAGGGCCGGTGGACCTGAAAGAGGTCGTGGAAAACACGGTCGAGATGTTTCAAGAACGGCTGGCGAAAAGCCGGACCACTCTCGACCTCGCCCTCGACTGCCCTTGTCCCGCTGTGTCGGCTGATGCCGATCAAATCAGCCAAGTACTCATCAACCTGATCACGAACTCGCTCCATGCCATGCCGGAACGGGGCACCTTGCGGATCCGGACCGAACCCCGGCCGAACGCGGTCGCCCTGTCGGTCTCCGATACGGGTCAAGGCATACCGCCCGACATCCTCGGCCGCGTCTTCGAGCCCTTCTTCACAACCAAGGAGTTCGGGATAGGCACCGGCCTCGGCCTGACCGTCGTGAAGGGAATCATCGACGAGCATCAGGGGTCGATTGCGGTGGAGAGTGCGCCGGGTAATGGCACGACGTTTACCATACTACTGCCGACACACCAGGAAAGTTCAGGTTGAGGCTGAACCTGTCTTCCTGGGGCATCTCGCAACAGACTCGTATGGCCCCCTGTCGTCTTTCTCGTCAGTCGTCCTAACCCTCGCCCGCCCTGAGCGAGGGAGTTTCGTGAAATCGCGCTGTTCCCTTTTACCTCCGCGGCGGGCACGTGCCTTGCTCGTCCACACCCGTATCGGATCGGGCTTGCGCGCGAAAGGGGACATGTCCGTGCTTCCTCGCCATACCGAAGTCGTGTTGATCGTGGAAGATGACCGGGAGATGCGCAGCCTGCTGTGCGACGAGTTCTGGAGCGCCGGCTATCAGCTTCGGGAAGCGCGCGACGGAGACGAAGCGTTTCAGGCCGTCTTGCAGGCCGTGCCGGACCTGATCCTCACCGATCTCCGCATGCCCGCCGGAGGAGCGGAATACATCAGCCGTCTGCGCACCGTGGCGCCTTCGTGTCCCATCGTCGTGATGACCGCCTTCGGAGATCCGGCCGTCAAGATCGCCGTGCTCGAAGCGGGCGCCGATGTCTACTTTGACAAGCCGGTTAGAGTGGGGGAGCTGAAAACCTGCGTTCAGCAGTTGTTAGCCAGGCCGCGAGGTTCCTGCGCCGCGCAATCGTCCGAGCGGACGCCCGAACAAACCGGGAACGCCAGACACATCAAATAGAGAGACATACGAGATGGCCGGATCTCCGCACGACTCGACGACTGATTGCCCTGTCACCGACCGCGTTCTGAATGCCCGCGTTGAAGCCATCAAACTGCTTGCCGAAGAGCTGACCGATCGCGTGGCCGTCATGGACCGTCACTTCAACGTCATCTACGCGAACGACGCTGCCCGGGCGACCGCCTCCGGAGAAGGCCGCCAAGACACCAAGTGCTATGAGACATTTGCCAGCCGCCGCGAGCCCTGCGAGGCTTGTCCGGCCTTAAGAGTGATCGGGACGCCGGATGTTCCGTCCGTGAGCTCTCTGGCAGACGACGCCACCCCCTGCGGCATGCGCCAAGCCTTCCCTCTCGCATCGGACCAAGGAGAGGCAGCTTCGATGCTGGTCTTGTTCAAGCATCAGCCGGCACAACGAAGGCCGAACGGGGCCTCCGCGCCCGAGACACCGCAGGAATCCCTGCGCGGCCTGGTCGGGCGCAGCCCTGCGATGCAGGAACTGTTCGACATGATCACCCTGGTGGCCGACAGTTCCGCCACCGTGCTCATCCAGGGAGAGAGCGGAACGGGCAAAGAACTCGTCGCGCGAACCATTCACGAAGTGAGCGACCGCAGGAGCCTTCCCTTCGTCGTCGTGGACTGTGGAGCCCTGCCCGAGACATTACTGGAAAGCGAGTTGTTCGGACACATCCGCGGGGCCTTCACCGGCGCGACGGCAAACAAACGGGGGCTGTTCGAGGCGGCCGGTGGAGGGACCATTTTTCTTGATGAGATCGGCGATACGACGCCCGCATTTCAGGCGAAGCTGCTTCGTGTCCTTCAAGAAGGCGAAATCAGGCCGGTCGGCGGGACAGAACGGATCAAGATCCAGGCACGGGTCGTCTCGGCCACGAACAAGGATCTCGCCGAACTCGTCAAGACCAAGGCATTTCGGCAGGATCTGTATTATCGTCTGGCCGTCCTGCCCTTGTTTCTCCCGCCGCTCCGCGACCGCCGCGAGGACATCCCGTTGCTGGTCACGAGATTTGTTGAGACGTCCTGTGAGCGACATCGTCAGAAGCCACGCACGATTTCCGCTGAAGTCCTGCAGGCACTGAGCGAAGCGGCGTGGCCTGGGAATGTGCGCGAACTGCAGCACTATATCGAACGGGCGGTCGTCACCACGGCCGGCCCCGCCTTGACCTGCGCCGATATCGTGGCTCTAGGATCCGATTCCCTCCATGACCTCCGCTCAGTATCACGCCAGGCCGTGAAGCAGGCGGAGAAGGCGCGCATCGTCCAGGCTCTGGCACAGACCGGGGGCAATCGGGTCAAGGCGGCTAAGTTGCTCAAGATCAGCCGGGCAAGCCTCTACACGAAGCTGCGGACTTATCACATCTGTCCATAGATCCGTCCGACCTTTCCTTATCTCACCCCGCCGGAAACCGCCGGCCGGTCAACACTCCTCGCGAGACGTAAGCGGCACAGGCGTCCCTGCTACCGGATGATCGGTTCCAACCGGCCTCATCGACGATGTCCCGTTACGCGCCAATTTCGGTTTGAATCTGTCCAGCAAATTGGACAGCGCAACGTGCGGATTTTTCGTGCGACAAGGAACGCCTCTCTCAGACTGTCCAGATTGTTGGACTGTGCGCGAAGCGCCGTCCTCCCGGACTTTTCGACAACCACTCATAAACCCTTCCTTCTCTTGATGTTCTTCGCCCTGCGCGGCAGCGAGGTATCGGCACGGCTATTGCGCTAGCGGCCTGGTGCTGGTGAAGGCCCGGGTGATTAGGACCGGCCTCCGAATGACCCCCTTCGAAAGAAGGAAACCTTCACCAGCTCTTTTCAAGAGACGTGAATCGTCGAGGTCGGACCCAGTCATGCGAAATGCATTTCACGAGCGACGAGATACAAACAACGATGTTTCAACCAGCCGCTGAAGAGGCGGGTATAACAGAGGAGGCCGTATGTCTTTTCTAGTTCAACCTCAACGCAGCCGGAGACGTCCCGGCAGCGTGGCCCTGTTGCAGAGCGTGCTGCTCGCGGCCAGCTTCATGGCAACGCCATGGCCGTCGGTCGCGGGAGACACGGCATCGCACGAGGGTCACGCGACCCAAGTGGCGCTACCGGGATGGACGCAACAGTTGAAGGGCCAGACGGTCGTGGAGGACACGATCGAAGGGCGGCCGGACCGCTCGGAAAAGCTGGAGCTCCAGCACCACCGTCTGATGCGCAGGCTTGAAGAGCAGGCGCAACAGGACGCCCAAGCTCAGCACACCTCCGGCGCGTTCAACACCATGTCCATGATGCACCAGTACATGGGCCAGGACGGCAGCAGCTTCCTGCTCATGACCGATTCGGGAAAGGGCGAGCCCGTATCTTCTTCGGGCGGAAAATGTCCGGCCAACGCGCCCGTCCGCACCTTCGACGTGTCCATGATCAACATCGAGATTACTTTGAACCGGTGGCTCGACTACTACCCGGGCTATATGTATGTGTTGACCGAGGATGTCGAAAAGGCCCGCGCGGAGGAAGCCAAGAACAAGGCTTCCCGTGACAAAGACGGATACGATACCGGTGCCGTGACGACCGGGTTGCAGGGGGACGTGATCCAGCCGCTGACGCTCCGCGCCAATCAGGGCGACTGCGTCAAGATGACGTTGCGCAATCAGATGGAAAGCGAAGACGGCAGCCTGTTCATTCAAGCCTCCAGCATGATCGTGGGCGCGACGGGCAAACCGGCCACGACGACGAATCCCGATTCCATCGTGGCGCCCGGCAAGACGCAGGAATTCGAATGGTACATCCATCCGCATATGCAGGAAGGCGTGCGGCAATTCCACTCCTATAGTCATGACCGCGAGTTGACCGTGCTCGGTCTCTTCGGCGCCTTCATCGTCGAGCCAAAAGGCTCCAAGTACCTCGATTCCATCGGGACCGGTCCCGACAAAGAAGTGAAGACCGGCTGGCAGGTCAATATCGACAACGGATCCGGACCGGACTTCCGTGAGTTTGTGCTGTTCTATCACGAGATCGGCGATGAGGCGTTCCGTCCCTTGAACAAGAAGGGCGACTTCCTCCCGCAGCGCGATCCATTGACGGATGCCTATCGTCCGGGCGGCCGCGCGATCAATTATCGCAGCGAGCCGTTCGGCATCGATCAGATGCATCTGCAGCACGAGTATTTCGGCTTCGAAGACGAATCGATGGCCTACAGCGCCTATACGTTCGGCGACACGCCCACCACGATCGCGCGGGGCTATCTGGGTGATCCCGTCAAATGGCGCCTGGTGCACGGAGGATCCGAAGTCTTCCATTCGCACCATCCGCACAGCGGATCGATCCGCTGGCAGCGTAGCCCGGGCACCGACACCAACAATCTCTGGGCGATGGGTCAGGACGGCCCCGTGAAGTATCCGGTCGTGCGGACCAAGTCGGACCGCGTGGACGTGGAAGTCGTCGGGCCTTCCGAGGCGTTGGACCTTGAACCGGAATGCGGCGGAGGAGGCTGCCAGCATCTGGCCGGTGAATTCCTCTATCACTGCCACGTCGCGCACCATTACGTGGCCGGCATGTGGGGCTACGGCCGCTTCTACAACACGCTGCAAGTCGGCGCCGCTCATACCGATACGATGCCGGACCTCCAAGAATTGCCGGACCGGAAGGGCCGCATGAAGCTCGGCGTCTCCTCCGACAAACTAATCGGCGTGACCGTCGATTGGTTCGGCAAGACGTTCAAGATCGTCGACAAGAGCCAAAAGACCAACTGGAAATCCGACCCGGTCATCGTGAACATCAAGGATTGGGTCGAGATGTTCGTGCCGGCGCAGGGACAGCCGGGCCACACGAACGACGAGAAGGGACAGATTCTGTCTTACGACTCGACCGTCTGGGATTGGAAGTGGGACGGCAACATCGCCCGCGGCGAGCGTGAGAGCACCGCGCAAAACCCCAAGTATCAATGGGTAGCGAAATGGGACGACAGCACGAGGCCGGCGATCCTATTTGATCCCACCACGGGCAAACTGGCCTGGCCGCTGTTCAAGCCCCACTTCGGCAAGCGCGTGCCGTTCTCGGCCAACCACAGCGGCGCTCCCTGGCTGGAGCCGATTCACCAGGACGCCAACGGCGAACGGACATCCGAGCCGGCCCAACCGGGCGAGCAGGGCCGCTGGAGCCTCTGTCCGGACAATGCCAACCAGAAGTTCTACAACATCCACTTCGCCCGTATGCCGATCACCCTGGCCAAGAAGCAGGGCAAAGAGCCGGCGATCGTGGATAAGGACGGCTTGATCTACGTGCTGCACGAGGAGGAGCAGCTGATCAGGGCGAACGACGATCTGAAGCTTCCCGCCGTGATCCGCGCCAACGTGTACGATTGCGTGGACGTGGTGCTGACCAGCGAGTGGGACGACGACGACTATACAAACTTCCAGTCGTCCAAGATCAACATCCACCCGCATTTCTTCCAGTTCGACACAGGCAACTCGGACGGCGTCATCTCGGGATTCGAGTACGAGATGTCGGTCCGCCCGTTCACCATGTTCGGCAAATCGACGAAGCACGGCCTGCCGGCTCCAATGGTCGCCAAGATCACCGGCGGCTCGAAGGCCGGAGCCAGCAGCATCAAGATCCAGATGGCCCCCGGCGCCACCAAGTTCCACGTGAACACGGAAGTCATGGTCGGGATGGACTGCCTGGAAAAGGGCAACGATCCCACGGCCTCGCTGCCGCGCGACAAGAGCTGCTCGGAAGTCGCCCGCATCAAGGAGATCAAGGGCGATCAGATCACATTCTTCAAGCCGTTGAAGCACAACCACCCGGCAAATGACCTGGTGTCGCCGGAGTTCGTCCGCTACCGGTGGTGGGTGGACGTGGACATGGGGACCGTGTTCTGGCACGACCATGCCTTCGGCGCGACGACCTGGCCGCACGGCGGATTCGGCGTCACCATCGTCGAGCCGTTCGGATCCACCTATCATGATCCGAAAAACGGCAAGCTCGTCTACAGCGGGCCGGTGGCGGACATTCACAGCAACGAGCCGATCGGCGCCGGCGTGAGCGGCAGCTTCCGTGAGTTGATGGTCTCCATCCACGACACGGTCCCGCACACGGTCAACATCATCGAAGCCGGCAATCCTCCGGGGCAACCGATTGAGGTGGCGCTGGAAGCGGGCAAGACCGTGTCGTTCCAGATGCCCGAGAAGATCCTGAACGCGCCGAACAAGTACATCAACGGCGGGACGCACACGACCGGCAGCGGGTTCAACTTCCGCGCGGAGCCGTTCGCCCAACGTCTCTCGAACAATCCGGATACGTCAAAGCTGTTCAGCAGTACGGTTCACGGTGACCCCGATACGCCGCTCCTGCGCGCGTATACGGGCGACACGATGGTCTTCCGTCTCTTGCATCAGCTCATGAACGAGTCCCACGTGTGGACGATCGCCGGGCATACCTTCCTGACGGAGCGGTATGCGGCGGACGCCAACCGGAAGAACTCAATTCACGTGGGGATCGCCGAGCGGTACGACCTCGTGACCAAGGCGGGCGGCTTCCAGGGCATGCCGGGCGACTACATCCACTTCAACGGCCGAAGCTCGCACTTCGCCGAAGGCGGATGGGGCATCGTGCGCGTGCTCGACAAGCCGGCGGCGGATCTCATGCCGTTGCCGAAGGGGACGAATCCTCTCGGCATCCCGGCCGCGCCCGCGTCGGTCTGTCCGGCCGACGCCCCGGTGAAGAGCTTCAACGTCGTGGCGTTGGACCGCCCGATGAAGCTCAATCCAAAGGCGCCGGACGTGATCGAAGTGGACTTCGAGCGGAAGATCGAAATGACCATGCCGGATGGCAAGATCTTCGCGTTGGAGGAAGAAGCGACGACGGTCGCGACCTCCGTGACGCCCAATCCTCTGACGCTCCGCGTCAACTTGGGCGACTGTATCAAGGTGAATCTCAAGAACAAGATGAAGGCGAGCCGGGCGTCCTTCTTTGCGCCGGGACTGGCCTTCGATCCGAAAGACAGCCAGGGCCTGAACGTTGGCAACAACGGCGGGGATCAAACCATCGGTCCGGGCGAGAGCCGCGCCTATACCTACTACGCGCATCCGGCCAACAAGGAGACGACGTCCTTGGTGTGGGACGGCGGCAACGTCGTCGTGAATCCGCGCAACGGGCTGTACGGGGCCGTCGTCGTCGGACCGAAGGGATCGCAATACCGCGATCCGGTGACCGGGGCCGATGTCTCGCAGAAGAATACCTGGCGCGCCGACGTGATCGTGGACGCCAGCCTCCCGGAGAACGTCGGCAAGCGGAACTATCGCGACGTCGCCCTGTTCTTCCAGGACGAGGACAACATCATCGGCACCGCGTTCATGCCCTACGTGCAGAACGTGGCCGGCTTGACGAGTGTCAACTACCGCGCGGAACCGTACAAGTTCCGTGAAGAACAAGGCTGCTCGCTCGGCAAGATCTTCCAGCCCTGCGTCGTGGACAAGCCGGAGGATCCGGTCACGCCGCTGATCGAGGCGCACGCCGGTGACGCGGTCCGCATTCACGTGATCGGGGCCAACAGCGAGCAGAACGGGATGTTCGGCGTCGAAGGTCACGAGTGGCCGATCGAGCCCTATATGCCGGGCGCGGACATGATCAGCGTGGTGGAATATGCGGGCTCCGAGGTCCTCGACGTCTTCATCCGCGGCGGGGCGGGAGGTCCGTACCGTCAGGTGGGAGACTTCGTCTGGTCCAATCAGCGGCTGCCGTACACGCAGTCGGGCCAGTGGGGGTATCTCCGCGTGCTGCCGGCTGGCGATTCCCGTATCCAGCCGTTGGGCGCAGTGGGCATGGGCGCCAAGCGGGCCGAGAACCATCCGGACCCGCATGCTGTGCCAACCGCCATGAGGTAAGCGCGGGCAAAGCGTAATGTCGATGGGGGAGCTGCAGCAACCATGTGGCTCCCCTATCTCATTTCAAAGTTATGAGTTCTGAGTTTTTAGTGCTGAGTTACGCAGAACGAAAACTCAACACTCACAACTAAAAATTCAAAACTTGAGCGGAGGCCGGAGGAAGGATGATGATCAAGCATCTTGCGGCGGCGCTGATCGCGGTGAGCCTGGGCATTCCCGCCCATGCCTATGAGGCCATCACGGTGACAGACGGCGGCACTCTGACAGGGGCCGTGACGCTGGACGGACCGGTTCCCAAACCCAAAGGGTACAACCTGACCACGTTGCCCGATCCCTTCTACTGCGGGCGTATATCGGACGGACAAGGCTGGCGCATTCTGCAGCCGTTCCAGGTCGGACCGCAGGGAGAATTTCGCGACGTTGTGGTCTATCTGGAGGACGTCGATCGAGGCAAACCGTTCGCCGACACAGGGCTCCCACAGATCGACGCCAAGGACTGCCTCTTTCTGCCCTTCACGACGGTCGTGCGGGACGACCAATCGGTGACGGTCGTCAACATGGATCCGGTCATGCACGACATTCAGGCGTACGAAACCTCGCATCTGGGTCCCCGCGTGCTGTTCAACGTGCCCTTGCCGATGAACCCGCAGCACCCGCGCAACTTCAAGGATCGCAGCGAAGCGGCGCTCTACCACAAACACATGGCCGGGCCGCCGATGAAGCAGCTGGTCAATCTTAGCAAGGGACGCCGAATCTTCGTCATGCAATGTGGCTTCCACGCCTACATGGAAAGTTGGGGAGTGGCCGTCGGCAATCCATACTTCGCCAAAACGGACGAACAGGGCCGGTTCACGCTCACCGACGTTCCACCCGGAACTTATAAGGTGGTCGTCTGGCATCCTTACGTGCGAAGCACCGTGGAGCAGACGGTCACCATTGGACCGGATCAGACCACGGAGGTCCAACTTGCGGTCCCCGCTCCGACAGGTCGGCTGTACGCCAATGAAGTGTTGGACCATGCGTACACCCGGTACAACGTGACGGAGGACACCAAAAAGGAAATTGAACCGATGGTCCACAAGCAGGATCACTGAGAAGAGATAAGGGGGGAGGTAACGCGACAAAGGGGATAGCGGGATATGGGGCAGGATGGGATAGAGATAGGAAGGGCAGCAATCGCGCTACTGGTCGTTCTGTGTGCCTCAGTGACGCCCGCCGTGGCCAATCACGAATCGTCGAAACAGCCGCCGCTTTGGACTCCGCTCGATGGACCGGAGCGGCTGGCGGCAACGGAGACGCCGACCGGCACAGTGACCGTCCCGGCCGGATGGTTCCTGATGGGGAGCGATCCGAAGGTGGATCGCGCAGCAGGACCACAGGAATTCCCTCAACGCCGCGTGTACGTGGACGCGTTCGAGATCGACAAGTACGAGGTCTCCAACGTGGATTATCTTCGCTATGTGCTCGCCACCGGTTCGGATTGGCCGCAGTTCTGGCGCGAAAGCCCATTCCCCGACAAGCTGACCCTCCATCCGGTGATCAACATTAGTTGGAACGATGCCGACTCGTACTGCCAGTGGGCCGGAAAGCGCCTGCCGACGGAAGCGGAATGGGAGAAAGCCGCCAGAGGCGAAGACGGCCGTATGTTTCCCTGGGGCAACGAGCCGGCCGGCTGGATGAGGAGCAACATCGCGCATCCCGGATCAAAACGCGGGTTCAAGTATCCTCCGCTCGCCAATGTGAACCGCTATGACCGTAGCGTCAGCCCCTACGGAGTCCATCAGATGGCGGGGAACGTCAGCGAGTGGGTCGCAGATTGGTTCGACCCGGAATACTACCGGCGCGACGAGAACCGCAATCCGACCGGGCCGCGGTATGGAGTGGACAAGGTGTTTCGCGGAGGGTCCTGGAACGAGGATCCCGAGGTGGCCCGTTCCGCCGGACGCAACGCCGGCGCGCCGGACCGCCGAAGTTACCTCACGGGATTCCGGTGCGCACGGGACGCGCGCAATATTATGAACGTGACGCGTGAAGCGCAAGATGGAAACACCGATTCTACTGCGGTCCTTGTTCACGATGCTTCACGAGATACGCTTCACAAGGAACGGAACTAGAAGAAGGAGGCCGTATCATGGAACAAGACACCGGAACCCTTAACGGTCGGGCCACATCGCAACGAATCATCAGGGCGGCGCTCATGGCGTTCGCCTTCGTCGGCCTGGCTCACGTCATCACATCCAGCGTCACGTGGGGGCTGGACACGCAGGACATCACGGTGGAATGGACCGAGGAGGGGAAGCGCCTGGCGGCCGAACGGGTGGCCGGCTGGAAAGCCAAGGATGACATGGTGCTGGTGCTGGCCGGAGAGTTCGTCATGGGCAGCGACAAGAAGATCGACCGCGTCGCCTACCGGTCGGAATTGCCGCAACGGCACGTCCACCTGGACACCTTCGCCATTCATAAATACGAAGTGACCAATCTGCAATATCTCAAGTTCATCCTCGAAACAGGACGCAGCCCGCAAATCGACTGGCGCTACGACGGCGGCAATTTCCAGGAAGCCATGGCGCACCATCCGGTCATGCATGTCAGCTGGTACGACGCGGACGCTTACTGCCGCTGGGATGGCAAACGGCTGCCCACCGAGGCGGAATGGGAAAAGGCCGCCAGGGGAGAAGACGGCCGGATCAACCCGTGGGGCAACCAACCGGCCGGGTTGAGCCGCGTGAACTTCGGACGTACGGGCCTGTCGGGGCCGGTTCGAGACCGTCCCGAGCGGCTGCTGCTCTATCCGCCGATCATTTCGGTCGATAAGTACGAGACCGGCGTGAGCCCCTATGGCGCCTACCAGATGCTGGGCAACGTGTCCGAATGGGTGGCCGATTGGTACGACAAGGACTACTACGCGACCGCGCCGGATCGGAATCCCAAAGGCCCGGCCACCGGTACCCAAAAATCCTTCCGTGGGGGAGGCTGGATGGACAGCACCACCACGATGCGCGCGGCGATGCGCAACGGGACCGATCCCAATACGAAGATCAACTGGATGGGTTTCCGCTGCGCCAAGGACGCCAAAGACGAACCAGGTATCGCGGTCTCGCAGCTCGCGCCGTAAGGATGGCGCCCCTCGCAACGCAATGAGTGGTCATGCCCGGATTGGGGCCCCGGGCGTGATCCGATAAGCCGCGGAGGTCGCGTCTGCCTCATGCCTCATACTGTCGCCTTCTGCGACAGTATCCGCATATTCCTGTAGCAAGGCTCCGCTCCCACCCGTCGTCTGCTCGTATTCCTGCATCGTAACTTGCGGATATTTCGGATGCACCGTCCCACCATGGACGCGCAGACATCGCAGGTTCTTTCATTGCAAGAGCCCACACGGACAACCATGAGGCTCGGCTTGTGGGATCCTGAATCATGCGAGCAATGAGATGAAACTGACCGTGGGCATACTCGCATTGGCACTGTGGGCGGTGACGATCGCGGCGGGGATCTGGCTCTTTGTGACTGGTTCGACCAAGCCTGGAACCGACGGCCGCACCGAGATTGTCTTGTCGGTCGGCGAGCGTGACGTGGTCCTCGGTGAGATGCGCCAGCTTCTCAAAGCGGTGCACGGAGTGGTGAGCGGCCTGGCGGAGCAGGACCAGCCGGCTGCCCGGCAACAGATGGAACAAGCCGCTCGAACGGCCGGCATGGGAATGGCGGCGGACGCGGATCTTGCGCTGATGGCGAAGCTCCCACTGGCCTTCAAGCAGATGGGCATGTCGATCCACAAAGACATGGATGCGCTGGCGGATGCCATCGTCGAAAAGGAAACTCCCCAACAGATCCTGCAGCGGTTGTCGAGCATGACCGCCCGCTGCACGACCTGTCATGACATGTATCGACTGATCGCCGATCAATTGTCGCGCTCCCAATAGCGACCGGCTGACAGCGCGAATGCGAGAAACGGACCATCATGCTGCTCACACCCATACATGGACGAATCCTTTTGATGTGCGAATGCTCAGAATATGCATGTTAAGAATGTCGTCCGAGAACGCCAAGGACAGGCGGCACGATGATACGAAGCGGCAGGAAATGGAGGCGTTATGACTCGGATTGCAATTATCGGAGCATCAATCGGGGGACTGCCTACGGCCTATGAGGCCCGGGCGATGCTGGACACCAAGCACAAGGTGACGGTGATTTCGAACGTGGACTCGTTTCACTTCGTCCCGTCGAATCCCTGGGTAGCGGTGGGATGGCGCAAACGCAAAGATATCAGTTTTGCGTTGGGGCCGGTACTGGAAAAGAAAAGGATCGAATTCGTTCACGCCGCAGCGGATCGGATCGAACCGGAGCAGAATCGGGTCATTACCTCAAAAGGGGAAGTGCCGTATGACTATCTAATCATCGCAACCGGGCCCAAGCTGAATTTCGGGGCGGTGCCTGGGCTCGGCCCGAGCGGCTACACCCAATCGGTCTGCACCGTGGATCATGCGGAGCAGGCCTATGGAGCCTATCAGAGTTTCCTCAAGGACCCCGGCCCCATCGTGGTCGGCGCTGCTCAAGGAGCATCCTGTTTCGGACCAGCCTACGAGATGGCTTTCATCCTGGATGCTGATCTACGCAAGAAGAAACTGCGCAAGAAGGTTCCGATCTGCTTCGTCACACCTGAGCCGTACATCGGCCACATGGGACTGGCCGGCGTCGGCAAGTCGCGGCGTCTCATGGAGGACGAGTTTGCCGAACATTCCATCAAACCCATCTACAACACCGCGATCAAGGAAGTGCAACCGGGAAAGATGCTTCTGGAGGACGGTCAAGAGGTGCCGTTCCGCTATTCGATGCTCATCCCGCCGTTTGCCGGTGTGGATGCGGTTGCCGGCACCTCCGGACTTTGCAACCCGAAAGGCTTTGTCAACATCGACGCGTTCCAGGCCAATCCAAAATATAAGAACATCTATGCCGTCGGCGTCTGTGTGGCGATTCCCCCGGTCGAGCAGACACCGGTGCCGACCGGCGCCCCGAAAACCGGATACATGATTGAGTCCATGGTGTCGGCTGCGGTCCACAACATCAAGGCCGATATTGAAAACAACGAAAAGCGGGAAACAGCGACCTGGAACGCGATCTGTTTGGCCGACATGGGAGATACGGGCATGGCCTTTGTCGCCCTGCCCCAGATGGCGCCTCGTAACGTGACATGGGCTAAAAAGGGCAAGTGGGTCCACCTTGCCAAGATCGGACTCGAAAAGTATTTCCTGATGAAGATGAAACGGGGAATCAGCGAGCCGTTTTTCGAGAAGGCGATTCTCAAGACGCTCGGCATCGGAAAATTGGAGCGCCAATCGTAGACGCACGAGGCGAGCCGTGACGGAGCCGTGGCCTTTTCCGGGACCGGCAGCATCGGCTCCTGGCCGGGGGCCTACGGACACGGACTTGTGCAAGACGAGACAACCTGGTGGTTTCCTCCCGCTTTCTGCCATGAATCTTTCGAGCCGTTCTTGGTCTCACATGGATAGAAGGAAAGGAGAGCCCCGATGAAACTGAATGAATTGTTGCGGTTAATTGCCGGTGTCTTTGTCCTGCTCGCGATATTCCTGGGCGCCACGGTGCATCCCTATTGGAACTACTTTGCCGTATTCGTGGCCCTGAACCTCATCCAATCAGCCTTTACCGGCTGGTGCCCGATGATGGCGCTGTTGCGCAAGCTCGGTGTGCAGGAATAAACCGCTCGTCGAGGAGGAGCGAGGAGGTGAGCGAGCGTGAGACGGTGGCTGATCGCGCTGTTGCTGCTGGCAGGATGCGGGTCCAAAGACGAGCCGACCTCTTCCGTCGTATCGGCGGCCCCACAAGGGATGATTCAGGCCGTGGTGGTGGACATCAAGACCGTCCAGGTGCCCGTCCGAGTGCAGGTCACCGGACAGGTTCAGCCGATTTTCCAGGCGACGTTGGCGAGCCGTATTCAGGGGACAATCGACCAGTTGCTTGTGCGGGAGGGGACGCAGGTCTCAAAGGGCCAGATCCTGATTCAGCTGGACAATCGCGACGTGAAGGCCGATCTGGCGCGCGCCACGGCGGAAGAGGAGAACGCCAGGGGACAGCTGCACCGCATGCAATCCCTGCTGAAAGATCAGGCCGTCTCACGCCAGGAAATGGAAAATGCGTCCCGCGCCTTCAAGGTTGCCGAGGCCAATCGCAAGGCGGTGCTGGCCCAATTGAGCTATACCGTCGTCAAGGCTCCATTCGACGGCGTCATCACCGAGAAGAAGGTGGAAGCGGGAGAGTTGGCGTCGCCGGGGCAGCCATTGCTCAGAATGGAGGACCCCCGGCAGCTGCGGCTTGAAGCGACGGTGGCGGAACGGGATCTGAAATCCGTTTCGCACGGCGACAAGATTCCGGTCGTCATCGATGCGCTAGGGTCGCAGGCATTGAGCGGCGTCATCAGTCAGATTCTCCCGGCGGGCGACCCGCAAACCCACACCTTCATGGTGAAAGTGGATCTGCCTGCGACGCCGGGCCTCAAGACCGGGATGTTCGGCCGATTTCAACTGGATACGGAAAGCGTCCAGACGATTCTCGTCCCCGCTTCGGGCGTGGTAGAGCGCGGCGAACTGACCAGCGTGTTCGTCGTCGGCCCTGATCAAGTGGCCCGCCTCCGCTGGGTGAAGGCAGGACGCCGCTTCGAAGACCGCATCGAGATCCTCTCCGGCGTGAACGTGGGCGAGCGGGTGATGTTGGAGGGCAGCCGTGGTGTGGATGGTGCGACCGTGGAGGTCGTCGAGGCCGCAGTACCGGCAAAGCCGTAGGCTATCCCTCGCTCATCGATGAGCGTCGCAGGCCGATTGTCAGCTGTGTGACATCGTGGATTGTGATCAACCACATCCTTCGGGACGCTCACCTCACCGAATGACGCATGACGGACTATCGCCCGGGGCTTAGCGGTCGCATCGCCTCACTCTTCATCGGCAGCAAGCTGACGCCGCTCATCATGCTCGGCGCCCTCCTGTTGGGTCTGTTCGCCGTCGTCGTGACCCCTCGTGAAGAAGAGCCCCAGATCGTGGTCCCCATGGCCGATGTCTGGCTTCCTTTTCCCGGCGCTTCCGCCAAGATCGTCGAAGAACAATTGACCAAGCCGTTCGAGCGCAAGCTCTCGGAGATCAAGGGGGTCGAGTACGTCTATTCGATCTCGCGGCCCGGCGGCGCATTGATCATCGTCCGTTTCTACGTCGGCCAGCCGATGGAGCAGAGCCTGGTCGATCTCTACGACCGGCTGATGTCGAACCAGGATCTCCTGCCCCCGGGCGCCGCGCCGTTTCTGGTCAAGCCCAAAGATGTCAACGACGTCCCGATCGTCTCCGTGACGCTCTCGAGCCGGCGATACGGAGAATTCGAGCTGCATCAGCTTGCCGAGCAGGTGTTGGAGGAGGGCAAGAAGGTGGCGGGAACGTCGGCCGGGTTCATCGTCGGCGGGCTGCCGCGGGAGCTGCGGGTTCAGATTGACCCCGCTCGCTTGAAGGCCTATGGACTGACGCCGTTGCAGGTGGCCGGCGTCATCAGGGGTGAGAACCGGGCGCTGCCGACGGGCCGGTTCGACAGCCGCAACCGGAGTTTCCTTGTGGAAACGGGCCGCTTCATCCGATCGCGCGAGGATCTGGAGTCGCTGGTCGTCGGCGTGAACGAGCAGCGGCCGGTCTACCTCCGGCAGGTTGCCGACGTCACGGACGGCCCGGGCGAATCGACGGAATATGTCTGGTTCGGTCTCGGCGCCGGTGGTGCCGGTGAAACGTTGAGCGTGAAACGTGAAGCGGGGCTTACGAACGACGCTTCACGAGATACGCTTCACGAATATCCCGCGGTGACCGTGGCCATCGCCAAGCAGGCCGGCGTCAATGCCGTGACGGTCGCGCACGAGGTGATACGCAAGGTCGAAGAGATGAAGGGCGCGGCGATCCCGGCGGATGTGCGCGTCACGGTTACGCGCGATTACGGAGAGACCGCGCAGGAAAAGGCCAACGAACTCCTGTGGCATCTCCTCATCGCCGTCGTCGCCGTCGTGGCCTTTCTCGGCGTCGCGCTCGGACCGCGCCCCGCGCTCGTCGTCTCGATCGCGATTCCGCTCACGCTGGCGCTGACCCTCTTTACCTCCATGCTCATCGGATACACGATCAACCGCGTGACGCTGTTTGCGCTCATTTTCTCCATCGGGATTCTCGTGGACGACGCCATTGTGGTGGTCGAAAACACCTACCGACATCTGACACTGCGGCTCAGGCCCCATCGCGAAGCCTCCATCCATGCCGTGGATGAAGTCGGGAATCCGACCATCCTCGCGACCTTCACAGTCATCGCGGCGCTGCTCCCGATGGCCTTCGTGTCGGGCCTGATGGGGCCCTATATGCGTCCGATTCCCATAAACGCCTCGATTGCGATGTTTTTTTCGCTCCTGGTGGCCTTCGTGGTGATTCCCTGGTTCTGCCAGACCTGTTACAGGCCCGGCGACGCCGTTGCGGGGGTCGATCACGAGGGGGACGAGCAGAGCTTCACGGCGCGGCTGTACCGCAAACTGGTCTCGCCGTTATTGACGCAGCCGATTCTGGCGTTTGTGTTCCTGGGGGCCGTTGCCGCATTGCTCATCGGGTCCTGCCTGCTCTTCTATACCCGTCACGTGGTCGTCAAGATGTTGCCGTTCGACAACAAGAGCGAGGTCCAGCTGGTCATCGATATGCCGGAAGGGACGACGCTGGAGGAATCGGCCCGCGTGACGAAGGCCCTCTCGGAGTATGTGCGCACGATTCCGGAGGTGCGTGACTATCAGGCTTATGTCGGCACGGCATCGCCGTTCAATTTCAACGGCCTGGTCCGCCACTATTATCTGCGGGAGCAGCCGCACGAGGCCGATATTCAGATCAACCTGGCGCCCAAGGATCAACGCGCGGCGCAGAGTCACGAGGTCGCGCGGCGGATGCGCCCTCACGTGCAGGAGATTGCCCGCCGCTACGGCGCCAATGTGAAGATCGTGGAAGTGCCGCCGGGGCCGCCGGTGCTGTCGGTGCTGGTGGCCGAAGTCTACGGTCCTGATTACGGCCGGCAGCTCGCCGTCGCGCGGGAGATCCGGGGATTGATGGAATCCACGCCCGGCGTCGTGGACGTGGACGATTTCATCGAGGCGGATCAGGCGAAATACCTCTTCACGGTGGACCGGGCGAAGGCGGCGCTTGCGGGGATTCCGTCGGAGGACATCGTCAATACGTTGCGCATGGCGTTGCAAGGGACGAAAGTCGGCCTGGTCCATATTCCACGGGAGAAGAGTCCCGTGCAAATCATGTTGCGACTGCCGCTGGCGGCGCGGACCGGGCTTGAGCATATAGGAGAGATCGGATTGCGCACGAATACCGGCGGCCTTGTGCCGCTGTCCGAACTGCTCGTGGTCGAGCAAGCCATCCAAGAGAAAGCGATCTACCACAAGAATCAGAAGCCGGTGGTCTACGTCGTCGCCGATGTAGGAGGCCCAGGCGCCGAGCAGGCCGAGAGTCCGGTGTACGGCGTCCTGGGTGTCGGGGAAAAACTGGAAGGCTATCAACCGGTCGAGGGTTATCAGATTGAACAGTACTATGCCACCCAGCCCTGGTCGGAGAACAAGATCGCGATGAAGTGGGACGGGGAATGGCACATCACATATGAAACGTTCCGCGACATGGGGATCGCCTTTGCCGTGGCGATGTTGCTGATCTATCTGCTCATCGTCGGTCAGTTTCAGTCCTTCCTCACCCCGGTGATCATCATGGCCCCGATTCCGCTCACGCTGATCGGTATTCTGCCGGGACATTGGCTCACCGGCTCCTATTTCACAGCAACGTCCATGATCGGATTTATTGCGCTGGCCGGCATCATCGTCAGGAATTCCATCCTCCTGGTGGATTTCATTCAACTCCAAGAGGAGGCGAGGGTTCCGTTGTTCGAGGCCGTGATCAAAGCCGGTTCGATCCGCACCAGGCCGATTCTCTTGACGGCCGCCGCCCTGATGGTCGGCGCTTTCGTCATTATCCTGGACCCGATTTTCCAGGGGCTGGCCGTCTCATTGTTGTTCGGCGTCGGCGCCTCGACCCTCCTGACACTCGTCGTCATTCCCGTGTTGTACTATCACCTGATCGGACGACGGGTGTGAGTTCCGGCGGCTTGTCGATCGGGTCGCGGTCGACGGGAGGGCGGGGAAGAGACCATGTCGCTCTTCATCTCCTCGTGTTGTGTTACAGTCCCAGCGGCAATCTGTCATGAGTGCCGCTCGACGGCGGGTCCGAACGGAAACAACCCGGCTGGCTTCGTCTCGCCGCGCATGACCATCGGCTGTTCCTGCTTATGAAGATCTCTCGGACGTATCTGGCCTTCGCGCTCGGCGCGGTCCTTGTCGGTGTCTCGGGCTATGTGTTGGCCCGTTTTATCGGATCCAACGGCCTGCCTGAAGGGCTGATTCAAGCCAACGGCCGCATTGAAGGCGATCATGTCACGGTGGCCAGCAAGTTTCCCGGCCGGATCGTCGAGCTTGCCGCTCGGGAAGGCGCCAGGGTGGCAAAGGGGAACGTCCTGATCCGGCTGGATGATACGCAAACGAAGACCAAAGTCGATCAGGCGGCCCGTCTGGTCGATACGGTGTCGGCGCAGGTGGAGGCCGCCCACACCCAGCTTGCCGTGTTGAATCTGGACGTGCCGCTGAGCATCGAGGCCGCATCGGCGAAAGTGGCCAGTGCGAACGCGGCCGTCAAGAAGGCCCAGGCGGTCGAATACGAAGCGCGGCAGGACGTTGTCCGCATGCGGGCTCTCATCCGTGAGCAGGCAGTCTCGCAACAGCAGCTGGATCAGGCGGAAGCCCGATGGAAAGTCTCTGTGACCGACATCTCGGTCGCGAAAGCGTCGCTGGATCAGGCGACCAAAGAACTGGGACAGGCCGAGTTGGGCTGGCGGCGGATCCGAGCCAAAGAAGCCGAGGTAGCGGCGCTGGAACGGCAGCGCGACCAAGCGGACGCCGCACTCGCCGAAGCACAGAGCGTCCTGCAGGATCTCACGATCGTGGCGCCGACCGACGGGACGGTCACCACACGAATGGTCGACGTCGGCGAAGTGGTGGTGGCCGGCGCGCCACTACTCGAACTGGTGGACCTCGATCGGCTCTATCTGCAGGTGTATGTGCCCGAAGTCCAGATCGGGAAAGTTCGGCTCGACCTGCCGGCGCTGATCTATACGGACGCCTTTCCCGAGCAGCCGTTCGAAGCGATCGTGCGGTACATCGCTTCCAAGGCTGAATTCACACCCAAGGAAGTCCAGACTCCCGACGAACGAGTCAAGCTGATCTATGCGGTCCGTCTGTACCTCACAGACAATTCCGATCACCGACTGACGCCGGGGTTGCCAGCCGACGCGGTCATTCGGTGGAAAGACGGTGTCGCCTGGGCGAAACCACGATAAGCAGACAGAACCCGAACTCTCAAGCCTTCTCCTGCAAATTGAGTATCTGATGATCCAACCTGCTCCTCTTTCACCCGCCGTCGGTTCGCAGTCTCGGCAAGCCATCATCAGAGTGTCTCGTTTCGTCAAGCGCTATAAGAAGCACATCGCCGTCGACGGCCTGGATCTCATCGTCAATAAGGGGGAGATCTATGGTCTCATCGGCCCCGATGGGGCGGGCAAGAGCAGCCTGATGAAGGGGATTGCCGGCGTCCTGACATACGAAGAGGGTTCTGCGGAAGTGTTCGGCACCGTCGTGGACTCCGAACGGGCCGCAGAGCAGGTAAAACGACGGATCGGATTTCTTCCACAGGGGTTGGGACTCAACCTGTATCCGGATCTTTCCATCGAGGAGAATATCGACTTCTTCGCCCGCCTGCGGCTCGTTCCCGAGACCGAGCTTCATGAGCGCAAGGGTCGGCTGTTAGAGATGACCCGCCTGGATCGCTTTAGAAACCGACTCATGAAACAGCTCTCCGGGGGGATGAAGCAGAAGTTGGGGTTGATCTGTACGCTGATTCACGAGCCGGAGTTGGCCATCCTTGACGAGCCGACGACCGGTGTTGATCCGGTTTCTCGACGTGACTTCTGGACGATCCTCTCTGAATGGCAGGAGGCCAAAGGCATGACGGCACTGGTATCGACCGCGTACATGGATGAAGCGGCCCGGTTTCACCGCCTCTCATTCATGTCTCACGGGCGGGTGCTGGCGTCCGGAAGTCCAGGAGAGATTCAATCTTTGGTTCCCGGCACTGTCGTGAGCCTCGAATCCACCCCGCAATTGGAAGCGGCTGCGCGCCTCAAGCATCGGTATGCGCAGGTGGAATCGTTGGGCTCTTCGCTGCACGTATTCGCACAGGAGCAGGATGCGTCCACGGCTGTCAAGGGGATTCGAGAGGCGCTCGGCAATTTGCCTTTGGAACGGGTGCAAACAGATGAGCCGGAATTGGAAGATGTCGTGGTGGCGCTTCTCCTCAAAGAGCGGCGCGAGCCAGTTGAGGCGCCGGCTGGATCGGACAGCAGGAGCCTCACCGTCGGGATTCACCAGTTTGAAGGGCTTGCCGTTGAAGCCAAGGAACTCGTTCGTGACTTCGGATCATTTCGAGCGGTCGATCGTGTGAGTTTCGAGATCAAGCAGGGCGAAATTTTCGGGTTACTCGGGGCCAATGGTGCGGGCAAAACGACCGTCATCAAAATGTTGAATGGGATTCTACCACCCACCGGAGGAGAGGGACGGGTGGCCGGGGCCGATATGCGAACGGCGGGCGGGGCGATCAAGGAACGCATCGGGTACATGTCTCAGGCCTTCTCCCTCTATTTGGACCTGACTGTGGTGGAAAATATCCGGCTCTTTGCCGGGATCTATGGGCTGACTCGTCAGCAGGCGAAACAACGGATGGAATGGATCGTGGAGATGGCGGGCCTCCGTGGCTATGAGAATGATCGAACCGCGCGCCTCCCCATGGGGGTGCGCCAACGACTGGCGCTGGGTTGCGCGCTCGTCCACAGTCCACGCGTCTTGTTTCTCGATGAGCCGACGTCAGGGGTCGACCCGGTCGGTCGTCGGCGGTTCTGGGAGTTGCTGTCTTGGTTGGCCCGCGAAGAGCACGTCGCGATTCTGATCACGACGCATTACCTCAGCGAAGCAGAGCATTGCGACCGGCTGGCCCTTATGTATGCCGGGCGTGTCGTCGCAGAGGGGACTCCAGCGGAATTGAAGCGCCAGGTCGAAGAGGAGACCGGACGACTATTGGAGTTTGTCACCGAGCAGCCCGGACCCGCACTTGCGCAAGTGGCGGCAGCCGGGTATGCCAATGCGGCACTCTTTGGCACGAAGATCCACGTATTCTCTCGTGAGCCCGATCGGGACGAATCGCACATTCGGGAAGTCTTGAGCCGAGCCGGCATCCCGGTCGGATCCGTTCGGACGCGGACGCCGAATTTGGAAGACGTCTTTGTCTCACGCGTCATGGCGCTGGAACGAGCGGCGCAGAAAGAGAAGTAGTCGGACCATGAACGTCCGCGTCATCACAGCCGTGGCGCTCAAGGAATGGAAAGAAACTACGAGGGACCGGCTGTTTCTGCTCTTGGCCTTTCTCCTGCCGGTCTTGTGGCTTGTCGTGTTCGGGTATGGGCTGAACCTTGATGTCGAAGATATTCCCTTCGCGGTTCTCGATCGGGATCACAGCGCGCTGAGCCGGGAGTATCTGTATCGCTTCATGCAGTCACGGTATTTCTCGTTTCGCGGGTACGCGGACGATGAGCGTGCCCTTGATCGGCTGCTCACGGAGACAAAGATTCGGGCAGCCATCGTCGTGCCTCAGCGGTTCGAGGAGCAACTGGCTGCAGGGCAACCGGTGACCGTGCAAACGTTGCTCGACGGGACCTTTCCGCTTCATACGGACATCGCGAAAGGCTATGTGATCGCCATCAACCAAGCGTTTACCGAAGAACGCCTCATTGAATTTCTGCGCCAATCCCGTGGGCTCACGCAGGAGCAAGCCAGCCGGCTTGTCCGTCCGCTGACCGTCGAGGTTCGCTATCTTTACAACGAGGAAGTCCGCAGCACGTGGTCCATGGTGCCGGCGCTGGTCATGTTTACGCTGATGCTGGCTTCCCCCCTGTTGACGGCGCTCGGCGTCGTGCGGGAGAAAGAAACGGGTTCGATCTACAACATCTATAGTTCCACGGTGAGCCGCGCCGAATTCCTCGCCGGCAAGTTGTTTCCCTATGTCGCCATTTCCATCGTCAACATCTGCGTCTTATGGCTGTTGGCCGTCGGCCTCTTTCACGTGCCATTCAAGGGCAGTTTCCCCTTTTTCTTTTCGGCTTCGGTCGTGTTCGTTCTCTGTACCACCGGAATCGGTCTGCTGATCTCGCTTCTTGTGCAGACTCAAATGGCGGCACTGATCATCACGATGGTCGTGGCCATGATTCCAACGATTCTGTTTTCCGGGCTCTTGGTTCCTGTGTCCTCGTTAACTCGAGGCGCGAAGGTGCAGGCGCATATTTATCCCGCCATGTACTACACCAACATTGTGCGAGGGAGCTTTCTCAAGGGGGTGGGTGCCGACGTCCTGTGGGTCGATTTGTTGGCGCTGGGGGTCTTTGCAGTAGCGATGGGCGGGGTCACCTATCATCTTTTCACCAAGAGGCCGAAAACATGACGGAGGACGCATGACGGCTCCAGAGCGCGCAGCCAGATGGGGGCGCCGTCTAATGGCGCTGACCTGGAAGGAGCTGTTGCAACTATCGCGGGATGTGCCGCTGTTGTTGTTTCTCTTGTATTCCTTCTCCCTCGCAGTGCTCGTCAGCGGAGCCGGCATCACGATGCAGCTGCGCAATGCTGAACTGCTTGTGCACGATGCGGACCACAGCCACTCTTCGCGCGAGCTGATCCATCGTTTTCAGCCTCCATATTTTACATTCAAAGGAGAGATCAGCGATGCTCGCCAAGGGTTGCGGCAACTGGACGAGGGCAGAGCGATGATGCTGTTGGATATCCCGCCACGATTCCACGAAGCACTGATCGGCCGGGAACGAACGGCAGTACAGCTTCTTGTCGACACAACGAATTCGCCTCAGGGTCTTTCCGCTGCCGGGTATGCCCTGCGGATTGCCGGCGGACTCGGTACCGATCTGGGCCTTGCGTCGGTTGGTCTTTCCGCGTCGAAGGGAACCTTGCCAGTGGTCGCGAGCGCCCATCGCGTGTGGTTCAATCCCAACCAGGAGGAGACATGGTATCAATCCATTTCGTACGTGTTGCGCATGATTACAATGTTTGCAGTCTTGTTGCCGGCCGCGGCACTAGTCCGTGAAAAAGAACGAGGCACGGTTGAACAATTGCTGGTCTCGCCGCTGTCCCCATCTCAGATCATGTGGTCGAAAGTGCTCGCGATGTCCACGGTCATATTGATTGCGACAGGGCTCGCCTTGTACGGCGTGGCGCGTCCCGCCTTTCACGTACCGATGAAAGGCTCGCCTGGTCTGTTTTTGATATTAACTGCCTTATATGTTTTCACAATAGCCGGCTTCGGGTTGGTCGCGGCGACCATCGCCAAGAACCAGGCTCAAGTCGGCATGATGACGCTCTTCCTCGTGGGGCCGATGCTTTTGCTGTCTGGTATCACCTCCCCGTATGAGTCGATGCCGAGATGGGTGCAGACGATCATGACTCTGTCTCCGCTCCGGTACTATATCGAAATCACCTACGGCGTGATGCTGAAGGGAGCGGGCATGGATGTGCTGTGGAAGCCGGTCGCTGCAATGCTCGTACTGGGGAGCGGCTTATTTGGATTCGGGATGTGGCGGTTCCGGCGCCAGTTCCAATAATCCTCTGCCCGCCGATCCGCCTGCTGCTCGTGACGGATCGCGATTGCAATCCCTCCCGTTGTCCACCGTATACTCAAGCAGACGTCCGTCTACGGATCGAGTCGCACGATGAGGGACGGACACCGCTCTTACCGGAGAGGGGTCCGGCAGGCCGGCACGTATGAATAAGAAAGTCTCATTCTCCATTTGGTACGTGTTCCTCGCGGTCTGGGCGGTCATTCTTCTGCACGACTTTTTTTCCGCGCTGAACAAGATCGAAGAGATTCCGTACAGCCGGTTCAAGACGCTGGTGGCCGAAAACAAGGTCACGGAGGTCGCCGTCAGCACCCAAGCCATCACCGGAAAATTGAAGTCGGAAGAAAAACCCAAGGAAGAATCGAAAGACCCAGTCAAGGAACCGCTCTTCACGACGATCCGGATCGAAGATCCGGACCTGGTCCGCGACCTCAGCCAACACGGCGTCACGGTCACCGGCGTCATCGAATCGACGTTCCTGCGCGATCTCCTCTCGTGGGTCCTGCCCGCGCTCGTCTTCGTCGGCATCTGGTTCTTCTTCATCCAGCGCCTGGGACAGGCCCAGGGCGGCTTCATGCGGGTCGGCCAATCCAAAGCCAAGATCTACATGGAGAAGGACATACAGGTGACGTTCGCCGACGTGGCAGGGGTGGATGAAGCCAAGGAGGAACTGCAGGAAGTCGTGGAATTCCTGAAGACCCCTGAAAAGTTCACGAAACTAGGCGGCAAGATTCCGAAAGGGATTCTGTTGGTCGGTCCGCCCGGCACCGGCAAAACGCTGCTGGCTCGGGCCGTCGCAGGCGAATCCGGCGTACCGTTTTTCAGCATCAGCGGCTCCGAATTCGTCGAGATGTTCGTGGGAGTCGGAGCGGCCCGGGTGCGCGACCTCTTCGAACAGGCCAAAGGCAAGGCGCCTTGCATCATTTTCATCGACGAGCTGGACGCGCTCGGCAAGGCGAGGGGTATGGGGCCGATGGCCCATGAGGAACGCGAGCAAACACTCAACCAGCTGCTGGTCGAGATGGACGGGTTCGACCCGCGCATCGGCGTGATCCTCATGGCCGCCACCAACCGTCCCGAAATTCTCGACCCCGCGCTGCTCCGGGCCGGACGGTTCGATCGACAGGTCCTTGTGGACCGGCCGGATAAGAGCGGCCGGCTCGCCATCCTCAAGGTTCATGCGCGATCCGTCATGCTGGCTTCGGATGCCGACCTTGAAGTCATTGCCGGTCTGACGCCCGGGTTTTCCGGCGCGGACCTCGCCAATGTGATCAACGAATCCGCTCTCCTGGCCGTCCGGCGTGGAAAAGATCGGATCGGAAGCGCGGAATTGCAGGAAGCGGTCGAGCGTGTCATCGCCGGCCTGGAAAAGAAGAACCGTGTCCTCAACAAGATGGAGAAGGAGCGGGTGGCCTACCATGAAACAGGGCACGCATTGGTCGCGCTGTCCATCCCGGGATCCGACCAGGTGCAGAAGATCTCGATCATTCCACGGGGGATCTCCGCGCTCGGCTACACGCTCCAGCTTCCCACGGAAGACCGTTTTCTCATGGCCCAATCTGAATTGGAGAACAAGATTGCCGTCCTCCTCGGCGGCCGGACCGCCGAAGAGTTGATTTTCGGGGAGACGTCCACCGGCGCGCAGAACGATCTGTTGAAGGCGACCGACATTGCGAAAAGCATGGTGAAGGCCTACGGCATGAGCGAGAAGCTCGGCACCGTGACGCTGGAGCAAGAGCGGCAGCCGCAATTCATGCAGATCCAGAGTCCGGCTGAGAAGGGGGACTATTCGGAAGAGACCGCGCGTGAAATCGATTGCGAAGTCCGGCGGATCATCGATGAGCAGTACGAACGGGTAAAACGGCTGCTGGGAGAGAGAAAATCCGTGCTGCGCGAAGGGGCGAAGATGCTTCTGGAACGAGAGGTCATCACCGGTCCGGAATTGAAAGCCATTCTGGACAGGGGGTAAACGCGGCAACCAATGAAATCCTCCTGGAAAACCGGGCTGAGCTTCGGCTTGACCTCGGGCGTCATCACCACGCTGGGCCTGATGGTCGGGTTGCATTCCGGGACGCATTCGCGGGCTGTCGTCATCGGCGGGATCCTGACGATCGCCATCGCCGACGCCATGTCGGATGCGCTCGGCATCCATGTATCCGAGGAGTCGAAGAACAATCTGCCTGCGCTGCAGATCTGGGAAGCGACGATGGCCACGTTTGTAGCGAAGTTCGTGACCGCCTTGACGTTCGTTGTTCCGGTCCTGTTGCGTCCGCTCGATCAAGCCGTCGTCCTCAGCGTCGTTTGGGGCCTGGTATTGCTGGTGGGCCTCAGTTTTGTCATCGCGCGGGCCCAGGCGATTTCTTCATGGAAGGTGATCGGCGAGCATCTCCTCATCGCCATTTTCGTGGTGGCGGTCACGCACCGGGTCGGCGGTTGGGTTCAAGGCCTCGTGATAGCAGACTGAAGAAATCCCGTCTCCTCTCAGGCAGGTTCGAGCCTGCATCGGTCCTTGAGGATCGACCGGGAATCACGTATGGTGTCGAGGACGGTCCGGCGGCATCAAACTCGGAAGTCTATTGCCACATTGCATCGTTGACTCCTGATGTCCGTCGCCTGGCTGATCCTCATCTCCCTGCACCTCGTCGCCGCCGTAGCATGGATCGGCGGGATGTTGTTTCTCTCGCTGGTCTTGGCGCCGCTGTTGCGGCAAGCCGGCGATCAGTCCGGGTTGAGGGCTCTGTTCACCACCGCCGCCCGCAGGTTTCGCCTCGTCGTCCGGCTGGCGATCGTCATGCTGCTCGTCACCGGCCCGCTGCTGCTGGAAGCCAGAGGGCTTTCCGTGACGGAGCCGTCGTCGTGGCCTGACGTCTTATGGGTGAAATTGACGTTCGTCGGCCTGCTTCTCTTGTTCACGCTTTTGCATGACCTGCTCCTCGGTCCCCGCGTCCTCCGCATGGGCTCACAGCCGGACGCGACCAGGACCGCGCAGGATCTGTTCCTGCTGACTGCGTCCCGGTTGGTTCCGCGCCTTGCGCTCCTGACCGCCCTCGGAGTCCTCGTCGCCGCCGCCCTATTGGCCCGCAGCATCTGACCGGGACGGCGGCAGGAAACGATCAAGGGATAGAACACCGGACATCCTGATCATGGCACGCTCGACGTTCGGCTCCGGCCCCTTCATATTGACGGTCAACGGAGGCTCTTCCAGCCTCAAGACCGCCCTGTTCCAACTCACGGACCCACCGGTTCCAGTGATGCGTTGCCTGATCGGGCGCATCGGATTTCAGGACAGCGTCATGGTCATCACCATGAGTGCGACGGGACGGTCCGAGCGCCGCACGCTCCCCGTGCCCGACCATGCCGCCGGGATCGAGCTGCTCTTGCAGTGGCTTGAGGAGGCCGTCGGGTCGGCCCATCTACACGCCGTCGGCCATCGCATCGTCCACGGTGGCTCGCACTACAGCCGCCCGGAGCACGTGACGCCGGACATGCTGGCGGAGCTGCGACGGATCAGCCCCTACGACCCTGAGCACATGCCGTCGGAAATTTTCTTGATCGAGGCCATCAGTCGACGGTATCCGCGCCTTCCGCAAGTCGCTTGTTTCGATACGTCGTTCCATCACGGTCTGCCTCGCGTGGCGTCCTTGCTGCCGATCCCGCGCCGTTACGAAGCGCACGGGCTCCGGCGTTACGGATTTCATGGCTTGTCTTGCGCCTTTCTGATGAGAGAGCTGGCGCGGATCGGGAAACCGGAGGAGGCCGTCGGCCGAGTCATCCTGGCTCACCTTGGCAACGGAGCCAGCCTGACGGCGGTGTATCGGGGCAGAAGCGTGGAAACCACGATGGGCTTTACACCGACTTCGGGTCTGCCGATGAGCCGCCGTTCGGGCGACTTGGATCCCGGCATCATTGCCTACTTGGCCCGAACGGAAGGAATGGACGTGGAGCGGTTCCATCAAATGGTCAATACGGAATCGGGCCTGCTCGGCGTCTCCGAACTCAGTCCGGACATGCGCGATCTGCTCGCGCAGGAAGCGAGTGATCCCGGAGCCGCTGACGCGGTTGCGCTGTTTTGTTACCACGTCAAGAAGGCCATCGGAGCCTTGGCCACCACACTGGGCGGCCTGGACACGCTGGTCTTCAGCGGCGGCATCGGCGAGCATGCGGCCCCGATCCGGGAACGGATTTGTGAGGGATTGGACTTTTTGGGTGTCACGGTCGATCCGCAGCGGAACCAAGCAGGCGAGCCGGTGCTGTCCAAACCGCGCGGGCCGGTCACTGTACGAATGATCCCGACTGACGAAGAAAGCGAGATCGCCCGATCGGTCCACGAACTGTTGGATCGGGAGTGAGAGAAAAAGAAGTCGCGGCTGTGGCATCTTGCATCGGCTCTTCTTCCACCCCCTGGGGAATTTGACCACAATCCGGACGAAACCGCCCTATTCTCCGGTATCCCGTCCTGGCACGACCATCGCACTATGCGCCGAGTGATAGATGAATCCTTCTGGATGAATCCTTCTGATTAATCGCGCCTCAGAGTTCATAGGACATGACAAGGAGGTGCACGATGCCATGCAACGTGGGAACCGTCGAACGCTCCATACGCATTCTGCTGGGAGTCTTGCTGTTGGGGATCGGAGCCTTTGCTGAGTTGTCTCCGGTGGGGACGGGAGTCGCGCTCATCGTGGGAACCGTCGCGTTGGTGACCGGAGCCGTCCGCTTCTGCCCGTTATGGGCACTGCTGGGTCTCAACACGTGCGCGACTCATCCGGCGGCCAAACATTAGGACGCACTATCGAAGGGGCAATTTGCTCACATCAGAAACCGGACGACGGGGGCGATCCAGACCATGAAACTGCGTGCGACCTACCAAGGAGGCCAACGATACGACATCACCAGCGGCCGTCATCATGTCGTGACGGATCAACCGGTGCCGGACGGTGGCGAAGATGCCGGCATGAGCCCGGTGGAACTGTTCGTCGGATCGACCGCCGCTTGCGTCGCATATTTTGTCGGACGATTCTGCGCGCGGCACGATATTCCACGGGAAGGATTGACCGTCGAGACCGAATGGGCGATGGAAGAGAGGCCTCATCGTGTCGGATACATCAGACTGGCCGTGCATCTCCCGCATCCCGTGCCGCCTGAGCTGAAGGAACGGCTCCTCAAGACGGCGCAGCGCTGCACGGTGCACCAATCGATCGTGACGAATCCGAAAATCGACATCTCATTGCACCAGGCAGGCCGGGATGAGGCGGCACCATGAGCGCCGGAGCATCGGAGCCGAGCTGTTCGCGCCGAACCTGGCTTGCATGGCTTCTCGGTGGAGTCGGCGGGGCAGGGCTTCTGATGGGCGGAAGGCCGGCGGCCGCGCAAGTGGTCGAGGAGTCCGGCAGCCACAGAGATACGGGTCCGCTGACGATCCGGGTGGGCCGGCCGTTCGACGCCGAAACGCCGGCCCGCGAGTTCGTGTCCTTTCTCACACCCAATCACCGTTTCTTCGTGCGGAGCCACTTCGGTCCGCCTCCCTCCGAGCAGATCGCCGAGGCCAACTGGAGACTTCGCATCGGCGGCTTGGTCGAGCAATCTCATGAACTGACCCTGCGCGACATCAAGCGTCTCGAGGCCGTGACCGTCACCGCGGTCCTGCAGTGCAGCGGCAACGGCCGCGCTTTTTACCGCCCCAGAGTCCCCGGCGTGCAATGGGAGCGGGGCGCAGTAGGTAATGCGCAATGGACCGGCGTGCGGCTGCGCGACATCCTCCGGCTGGCCGGAGTCCGTGAACACGCGCGCCACGTGCAGCTCCAAGGGGCGGATCGACCCGCCGTCCCATCCGTGCCGCTGTTCACGCGAAGCATCCCGTTGGAGAAAGCGCTTCATCCGGACACGATTCTCGCGTACGAGATGAACGGGCGTCCGCTGCCGCTCCTGCACGGCGCGCCGCTCCGGGTCGTTACACCAGGCTGGATGGCGGATGCCTGCACGAAGTGGCTGACGGACATCACCCTGCTGGCTGAAGAATCGGAAGGGTATTACATGCGGACGGCGTATCGTCTCCCGCTCGATCCGGTTGAACCGGGAGCCACTGCGGACAATCTGACAAAGCCTGTCGAAGCGATGGTGGTGAAGTCAGTGGTCGCCGCGCCGGCCGAAGGAGCCGTGGTGCCCTTGGCTCCGGTCATGATCCAAGGCATGGCCTGGAGCGGAGAATCCAGGGTTCTCGCCGTGGACGTCTCCCTTGACGAAGGGAAACACTGGCAACCCGCCCGGTTGGTTGGAGAGGAGCAGCCTTACGCGTGGAGACAATGGCAGCTGGTCTGGACTCCGCGAGTTCCCGGCTCCGTCTCGATTCTCTGCCGGGCGACGGACGAATCGGGAGCGGCGCAGCCGGCCGCAACGCCGTGGAATCCAGGAGGATTTCTTTGGAACGGCTGGGACCGTGTCACCGTGACGGTCGGGGGCTGAGGAAAGGGGTCAGAAGACAGCGTGAGGTGGATAACCGTGATGCGTAACGGACGGCGAGCCGCATGGTTCGTCATGTTCGCCGGTGTTGCGGCCTTTGCTGCGGGCACTCAAGCGCAGGAAGGCGACAGCGACTTGATTGCCGTTGCCTTGGCTCCGCGGGCGGAAAGCCTGATCGTCGCCCGCTGCACCGTTTGCCACAGCGACGATCTCATCGCGCAACAGCGGCTGCCGCGCGAACGATGGGAAGCGACCGTCGACAAAATGAGGCATTGGGGCGCCCAGATCTCCGAGGAGGAGTCGAACCTGCTGGTCCGGTATCTCTCGGCCCGGTATCACCCCGGCGCGCCGGAACGCCTTGCGCCGATCGAGCTGGGAACGGCGGAACCGTTGAACCAAGAAACACCGATAGACGGCCCACTGGTCGGCGTGGCGCAACGAGGCGCGGGAATCTTCGAACACAACTGCCAGGCCTGTCACGGCGCCGGCGCCATGGGAGGGATGGGTCCGAAGCTGGCCGGCAATCCCATTCTCAAGCATGAGGACCTCTTCTGGGAGACGGTCCTGCACGGTCGCGGACCAATGCCGGCCTGGGGTTCGGTGCTCAGCCAGCAGGACATTGCCGACGTTCATGCGTGGTTGTCGGCCAAGGACACATCCCGGTAAGGGTTGGCACATCAAAAGGGGGCGGAACATGCGCGGGACTCGCGGAGTAGTCATCGGCGGTGCATTACTGGTTCTAGTGGGTCTGATGTCGACGCCCAGATTGCTCTTTGGAAGCGATCACCAGCGCGCCAAGGAATTGATCGAGCATGCATGCATCGGATGCCACCGGCTGCAAGGCACGGCCGAATCGCGATTCAACCTCAGAGCGCCGGATCTGATCTGGGCCGGCAGCAAGTATCAACGCCCCTGGCTGATCCGGTGGCTGACCGGAAAGGAAGCGCCGCTCTATGCAAAAGGCTATCGCTGGGATCTCAGCGAAGGAGCGATGAACCACCCGGTCGTCAGCGAGGCCGACGCGAACGCCATCGCGGAGTACTTCGAGAAGAACAACAAGGATCCGCGCGTGAAAGCCGGCGCGTTCGACGTTTCGAAGGTGAGCAAGTTCGACGTGACGTTCGGCGGGATGGCCTACAAGGCACACGCCTGCCTGGGCTGTCATACGATCGAAGAGAACGGCACGCTCATCGGGGGCCCGCAGAGTACGGCGCTTCAGAACGCCGGCCAGCGGTACAACGTGGACTGGCTCTATCGTTTCGGGCAGAATCCGCAGGACTTCATCATCCATACCGGAGAATTTCTCGCCGACGCGACCGATCCGCAACTGCGGGCGGTGATCGGGTATCTCGCCGCGCAAGGCGTCAAGGACTTCGCCTATTACGAACCGTGGACGAGTCGCGAGTTCGCCGACGCGAGCATCGATCGCGGCAAGCAAATCTACAAGGAGTATTGTGCCCAGTGCCACGGGTTCACCGGCAAGGGCGACGGTCCCGCCGCCTCCGGGCTGGAACCGAAACCGGCGATCCATGCCAACATCCCCTTCGAGAAGCTGCCGATGGACTATCTCTACAACGTGATCAACCACGGCGGCGCAGCCATGGGAAAATCCCCGAGCATGCCCTATTGGAATCTGACGATCGGGCAGCAGGGCGTAGCCGATGTGATCGCCTACCTGAAAGCGACGTTCAAGGGCGCGCCTGAGACCGCCGCTGCTGCGCCAGGCGGGGGACCGTTGGGCGTCTGTCCGCAACCACGCAAAACGGTCAAGGCGCCGGGAGACTTCCTCTCGAAAAAGAATCCTCTTCCGGCATCGTCCGAAATGGTCGAGGCGGGCAAGGCGCTGTTCCTCCAGTCAGCCCAGCCGGTGGCCTGCGCCTTGTGTCACGGAAATCAGGGAGATGGACAGGGAGTCATGGGCGCGGCACTGGTCCCGCAGCCCAGAAACTTCACCTGCGGGCCCATGATGAAGGATCTTCCTGACGGACAGCTGTTCTGGATCATCAAGAACGGTTCGCCAGGAACTGGCATGATGTCGTTCGCGGCGCTCCCGGACGACCAGGTTTGGCAACTGATTCACTACATCAGGAGCTTGGCCAAATGACGCCGACGAGGTATTCCTCTGGAGCCAGCCCTGACCTTTCACAAGGACCATGGCTGACCCAAGAAGATCTTCAGCGGATCAATACGGCGCAGGGGCCTGATCGAGATGCTTCAGCACCGAGCCGTGAATCTCAGCGGGGCGCGCAGACTTTGCTGATCGAAGGAGGATCTCATGCTTATGAGGACAGCCGGAACTGCTGTTGTCATCGGCCTCCTGCTTGGAGGCTGCTCACACCACCACATGGGCAAGTTGGAGCAGAAGCTCCATGCCAAGGCCATGATCGCCGGTCCCGGCATCATGGGGGAAGCCCACCTCTACCAGGAATATGAGGGCCGCATTCGGCTCAAGCTGAAACTGGAAGGCACGGCCGACAGCGCGCTGACGCCGGGGCGGCACGCCGTACATATACACGAAACCGGGGCCTGCGACCCGTTCACCGCCGCCAAAGGGCACTACGACGGGAACGTCGACCAACAGGTCAATCCGGACGCGCAGGTCGCGCCGGGTCTGGGCAACCATCCCTATCATTTGGGCGACTTGCCGAACATCGTCATCAACGACGGGCGAAAGGGCTCGCTGTATACGATCAGCAGCCGGGTGACGCTCGGCCCCGGCCTGACCACCTTATTCGACAAGGACGGCAGCGCCATCGTGATCCATGGGCTCGAGGACAAGTACCTGCCCGATCCGCCGACGAAGGACGCACCGGGCGGTCCCCGAATCGCGTGCGGCGTGATTACGGCGGAACACTAGGAGCGGGGCACGAATCATCACGAGGGAGAGGAACAGATGGCGAGTTTCATAATTTCAGGCAGCCGGGGAACGGACGACCCGACGATGGCAACCCTTCCCTTCATGGCTGCGAAAACGGCGAAGGAGCAGGGGCATGACGTGGTGCTTTGGCTCTGGAACGAAGCCGTGACATTGGGACGCAAGGGGACCGCTGAGCATGTTCAAGGAGTGAATCTCCCTCCTGTGAAGGACCTCCTGGTGGCCGTGCAAGCCGCCGGGGTCTCGATCTGGGTCTGTGGAGCCTGCGCGGTGGCGAGGCAAATCGGCGCATCCGATTTGGTGGCGGGAGCCGTCATCAAGGGCATGCCGGATTACATCAAGGCTGTCGCCGAGCGCGACAGGTCCGTCGTGTTCTGACAGCGAATCAAGGCCGCCGCGAGATGACGGGTGCAAGGGCGGCTGTGTGTGCGTTGTATGCAGCTCGACTCGCAAGAGGAATTCGTATGGGAAACCGGCCGTCTGTCCTGTGCGTCGTCCTGCTGTCGGTCACGATCGGCGTGCAGCACGGAGTCGGCGCGGAACATCACATGATGCAGCCCCGGGTGCCGGCCGATAAGCTGGCTGAGGCGCGAGCGCTGACCAATCCACTTCCGGATTCCCCCGAAGTCTTGGAGCAGGGCAAGGCGCTCTACAATGGGAAAGGCACGTGCTTCAACTGTCACGGAGCCTCGGGATCGGGCGACGGACCGCTTGCCGCCTCATTGGACCCAACTCCCCGCAATTTTCACCACCACGGTTTTTGGCGCCACCGGACGGAAGGCGAGATCTTCTGGGTAATCAAGCACGGCTCACCCGGCACGGCCATGATCGGATTTCAAGGGGTGTTGTCCGATGAAGAGATCTGGTCGATCATTCAATACGAACAAAGCTTCTCGGACGGCCGTGGGCCGGGCATGAGAGGACAACGACACGGCATGGGGAAAGGAGGCATGGGGAAAGGGATGGGGCCGCGCGGGGGGATGGGAGACTGACGACATGAAAGACACGCTCCATATTGTTTGTCCTCACTGTCGAAGCTTGAACCGGGTTCCGGAAAGCCGCTTGACCGACCGGCCCAACTGCGGACAATGCCATGCTCCGTTGTTCACCGGTCATCCGATCAGGCTGACCGGACAAGACTTCGACCTGCACGCTTCGCGCGCCGACATTCCGCTGATCGTCGATTTCTGGGCTCCCTGGTGCGGTCCCTGCCGGATGATGGCTCCCGCCTACGAGGAAGCAGCCAAATCGCTGGAGCCGCACGTGCGGCTCGCCAAGGTCAATACGGAGGAAGAGCAAGCCTTGGCGGCGCGATTCAGCATCATGAGCATCCCGACGCTGGCCGTGTTTCGCGGCGGCCGTGAATTGGCTCGGCAACCGGGCGCTATGGGCCTGCAGGACATTGTGCGATGGGTCCGGAGTCATGTAGCCTGAGCCACAAGCGACGGACCTGGGATCCGCTCATGCAACGCACGTTGGGGACAATCACTGTCTTGCGCGAAGCGGGATCACGCTCTGCTATCGCCCATCTGGGCACGGAGGCGACTGAGTGGCCTGCTCGGGTGAAGCGGAACGTGCCTCACGGCATGGTGCAGTGGGACCGATCATGATACGGTACTGACCACGAAGACGGCCTGCCGGCGAACCGCTGGGCATGAGGTCGGTGAGGCCCGATCGAGGGGTCTCAGGCGTCGCAGTAGGGAAGCTCACAGGAAAAAGGGAGGAAAGATGATGACCGGAGGAAGGGTCCTTGTTGCCACGATAGGCTGGCTCACGGCCGGCTTGTTGATCGGAGCGGCCATCGGTTCAAGTCGGGTGCAGGCACAATCGCCGGCAACGGCCGGAACGGTTGTCGTGGACGGCATCACCGTGCCGGACATCGGGCCGATGCCCACCGTTGTACCGCTTCCGGCTACCAACCTGAGTTACAAGGCCAAGGTGGACCTGGGCAAACAGCTCTATTTCGACGGCCGTCTCTCGAAAAGTAATGCCATCTCCTGTGCTTTCTGCCATAACCCGATGACCGGATTTGCCGATCCTCGCCAGACCTCGATCGGGGTCGGCGGAGGCGTGGGAGGGCGGCAATCGCCGACCGTGTACAACACGGGACACAATCCGCTCCAGTTCTGGGACGGCCGAGCCGGTTCCCTCGAAGAACAGGCCATAGGACCGATCGCCAACCCCGTTGAAATGGCGGAGACCCACGAGAACGTCGTGAAGAAGCTCGGTAAGATCAAAGGCTACCAAGAGCAGTTCCGGGCGGTCTTCGGCACAGAGGTCAATCTGCAGGGAATCGCCGAAGCGATTGCCGCCTATGAGCGGACGATCGTGTCCACGAACTCGGCCTTCGACAAATATGTGCTGGGCGAGAGCAAGGCGATGGATGAATCGGCTGTTCGGGGGATGGCGCTGTTCAAAGGGAAGGCACGTTGCGTGCTCTGCCATAACGGCCCGAACTTCACGGACAATCAGTTCCATAACCTGAGCGTGGCCCAGGTGGGGCCGATGAAAGAGGATTTAGGGCGTTACTATGTCACGCGGCAGGAGAAGGACAAGGGAGCGTTCAAGACTCCCACGCTGCGGAGCATTACCGAGACGGCTCCCTACATGCATGATGGCGTCTTTAAGACGCTTGAAGAGGTGGTGGACTTTCTCGACCAGGGCGGCGGGCAGAACCCGAACTTAAGTCCAATGGTGAAGCCCCTCGAGCTCACGCAACCGGAGAAGGCAGACTTGATCGCCTTTCTGAAAGCGCTCACCGGAGAACCGATCAAGTTCGAGATGCCGAAGTTGCCCAAGTAACCTTCATCCCGGGACGACAGGGGGCTCCGTACATTGAGCCTCTGAGCGACGCGACCTGCCTGCGCGAAGCGCTTCGGCGAAGGCAGGGAACGCCGCTGGCGGACTTTGTCAACAGCCTGCTAACTTACCGCTTCGGGTGGCGCGACTGAACGGATGTATGACAGTACGTCGAGCATTTGCTGATCGTTCAGTTTGCCGCGAAAGGAGTGCATCGGCGTGAACAACGCGCCGTTGGCAATCGTCACGAGCAATTCCCAGTCCGTCTTGCTTCGGCTCGTGGCTGATAATAAATTCGCGGGCTTCACGATTAGATCGTCGCCGTCTGGACCTTTCCCGTCCAATTTGTCTCCATGGCAGCGGAGGCAATGCTGTTGGTAGATGGGCTGCCCCTCTTGCGGGTTTCCTCGGACAATCTGAGCCGATACCCATGAGGCGGCCGCAACCGCGATCGTAACTGCGCTCATGATGGCTGTGAACTTCATGTTCGTCCTTTCTAATGAACGACCAGCACGGGGCCGGGCACCCGATGGACGATGGAATGCGACACGCTTCCCAGGAGAAAGCGATCCACTCCATGGCGGCCATGAGAGGCGGCCACGACCAAATCCATGTCCTTCGCCTGTTCAGCCACTGTGGCGGCGGCTTCGCCGGTCGCGACCCTGGTCGTGACCCTGTACGAGGGCGACGAGAGGGCAGCGGCGGCGCTCTCGACCAGTTCCTCGGCATACGCCTTCGCCGACGTCATCCATGATTCAATGCCCGCCGCCATGAACGGTTCGCCGGTCCGTAGCGGCACCGCGACGCTCAGGACGCAGAGTTCGACCGGATCGATGAACGGGTGACGGCGCAACCATTGGATCATGCGCTCGGCATCGTCCTTTCCTTCCACGGCCGCCAGCACGCGCCTCGCCGGCTTGGCCTCGCCACGGGCCACCAGCGTCGGACACGCGGCCTGCATCAACACCCGATGAGAGACGCTGCCCAGCACCATCTCCGCCATGCGGCCCCTGCCGCGTGCGCCCACCACGATGAGGTCGGCCTGAGTCTTCCTCGCCTCTTCAAGAATCAGCCTGGCGGGATTGCCGATTTCGTTGACCTGCTTGACTGTCGCGGACCCCGGTGGCAGCATCTGCTGCGTCCGATCCAAGACCTGGCGTCCTGCGTCGGTCAACGCCCGGCGAAACTCCTCGTAGCCTTGCAGGTTGGCGATCTGGGCCAGAGCCGGGTATTCAAAGACACCCATCTCGATGCCGTGAACCAACACCACCTCCGCCGGCTGATAGAGGTGAAAAACCTGCTTCACTGCGGCGAACGCCTCGTCTGACCAGTCCACTCCGATGACGATTCTCATCACATGTTCTCCATTGTTCGACAGCGTCGCGGGTGCCTTTCATGTCCGGAATCTCGGCCGCTGGTTGTTTCGGTTTTCGGGACCATGCGCTTCCTTCTTCGCCAGCACAATCAGGACGATACCGATCGCCGCATCCGATCGCGCTGCCACGCGTCTGCCAGACCAAGGTACTTCACCACCTCGTCGTCCGACACTTGGGTAAATTCCGCATAATGTCCTCCGACGGACCAGAACGGTTCCGGCATCGCCAGCACGACCAGGTCATCCACAAGAGGCCTGGCTTTCTCTATGGTATCCACAGGGCCGACCGGAATTGCCGCAATCACCATGCGTGGAGATTCCTTCCTGATGGCTTCAACCGAAGCGAAGAACGTCGCACCGGTGGCAAGACCGTCATCCACCAGAATCACGCATCGATCCTTCAACGGCACAGGATTGCGCCGTCGACGGTAACGCACCTGCCGCCTGCGGATCTCATCCCGTTGAATCTGCACGAGATCCTGGATGTCCTTGTTGGACAGTCCAAACTCGCCCACGGCATCGGGGTTCAAATACACATTTCCCGTTTCACTGACGGCACCCAAGGCATACTCCGGATTCTCCGGCAACCCAATCTTGCGGCTAATGAACACGTCGAGCGGAAGATTGAGCCCCAAACTCACTTGATAGCCGACCGGCACACCACCGCGCGGCAGCGCGAGGACCACGCCGCCAGGCTCCTCGCGATACCTCTGAAGCTTGGCCGCCAACCGGCGTCCAGCCTCTTCACGATTCTGAAAAATCACAGGACGTTTCTCTCACGGCTTCGGTTCGATCGTGAACCACACGAACACGCCGACAAGCGCTTGTTTGTATTGATGCATGACTGCCCTTTAGGGCGTGCATCGATAGTGCCACGAGTGACGCCACCGGTTGCAAGGCCGAGTCTCGAAGATCAATCATTCGGCGAGCCTGGAAGGAGCGTCGGGACGTCGAGGGGGAACCTGTTGCAGAACTCCGCAGCCAAGGAGAGGGGGTAGTGGCAACATGCGACAACTGAGCCAGTACGAATGGCCGTCCGGTGATCGAACGGCCAAACCAAGCTCCCAAGTCATATTTTGGTGACCCAGCATCAATCCAGAACGAATGTCACCTTTAAATCTACGCGAAACAACGAGATTTTATTGTTCTCAATGACAACTTGTTGTTCCTTTACCCATGCCCCCTTCATGTTGTGAACGGTTTTTGACGCTCGTACGATCCCACTCTGAATGGCATCTTCAAAACTCTTCGGCGATTCGCAGCTGATTTCGATGATCTTGGCGACGGACATTGCGCGGCTCCTTTCTCAGCGGGTTATTGTGAATGCCTGCTCGTATCCACGAGCAGGCAGCAAGCTATATGCCGAAGGATTGATACGGGTAGATAGAAGATTGGCATCGAGAGTGCAATACAGCCTTCTCATGACCAACCGATCAGCGCCTCCGTCGTCGATGCGGGTCGGACTGCTCTTACTGGGCGGCGCTGCCGTATGTCTCATGCTTGCGCAACCGGCGTCTGGAGGTTCCAGCCCGGGCACACCGGAAAGGCAGACGAGACATGCGGAAGCGGGAAGGGCGGTGTTCAACGGAAAAGGAGCCTGCTCTTACTGCCACGGAGTCGACGGCCGTCGAGACAAGCTGCCGCGCATTGAAGCCGACACGGCCACTCTCATCGCGCGACTCAACCCAGCGCCGGCCGATCTCCGGAATCCCAACACGCTCCGGCTGAAAAGTGATCGAGAACGTATGAAAGCCATCAGAGATGGGCATCCCGGCACAGGCATGTTTCCGGACACGAGCATAACGGACGAGGAACTGGCCGATACATTGGCCTTCCTCGAACTTCTCAGGCGCGAAGGTGCCGTGGCCGGGACCGTTTCAGCGTCTTCCGCCGGGAATGCCGCACGTGGGAAGGAGTTATACTACGCCAGCTGTGTGGTCTGTCACGGGAAGGACGCGACGGGACACATCGGTCCTCGACTGGCGGGCAACGCGATTCTGGCAAATGACCAAGCTTTCCGGAAAACCGTCCATGAGGGGCAGCATATGATGCCGCATTTGAAGGACGCACTGACTGAAGAACAAATCACCGACATTCTCGCCTGGCTCAGAACTCTCCCTTAACCGAATCCACCCCGATTCGATCCGACGACGTGTTCAGAAACAGGGAAGAAAAGAGGGGGGCAGGGACGGAGGCCCGAAGACTCGTTTGAGTCCCCTCATCCAAACGGCCAGGCGCCGTGCTTCCGACCACCTGATCCTGGTCGTGCGGGCGGCAATAGTGGAACATCGCGTAGACGATGGTCCTAAACAGCATGTCCGCCGCATCCTGCTTTCGCACAAAAGCAACCGCGCCGGCGGCGATCATCGCATTGTAGATCTGCGGGGTATAGTCTGCCGACAGGCCAAGAATCACCACCTGCGACATCGCTTGCTTGAGACGGCGAGTCGTTTCCACCCCGTTTGTCGTTTCCACCTCGTTTGGAGAAGGTAGATTGAGGTCCATTAACACCAGGTCGACCTTGTGAAGAACCGCCTGATCGATGGCACTCTCTCCGTCGGAAGCTTCGGCGACGACTTCGATGAGATCTCCGTACGGCTCCAGGATGATCCGCACCATCTCGCGAATGGCCGCATGACCGTCCACAACCAGCGCCCGCCAACGAAGGGCAGGCTGTGTCTTCAAAAGACTCGCAGACGTCGTCTGTCTATATCGCAGCCGATCCACCGAAGATGACAACGTTTCTTTGTCGTGCGTCGACACGTACATGGCGACCCCCTCCTGGTCAGCTAACGCACCCCGAGGCAGACCCTCTATGCATAGCGCGACGGCTGCAAGAGAATAACTGGGAAAGACCCTAGCCCTGTGCCACACACAATCGACAGGTCACGCAGCCTCGTCATCATGATCAGACCGAACCTATCCACGCCGGCAGCGACACCATCCGTGGCAGCGATCCCCGAGCAGACCGGCGCCAATGTAGCCATTAGGGACAGGGCCGATGACGACGGTGCGCTGTTCGGGTCCGCTGGATCGCCGAACTGATGAGGCAACTAACCTACCGGTTCTTCATGACAATTTCCCCTGTTGTTCCCTGAACCACGAACTGACCTCGCCGCTGCCCTTTGGGCAAGGCATCTCAGTTGCACTTCTGCTGGTCAAGAAGCCGCAAGGCTGGGCGGACGACAGGTGGCCGGACCGTGAGCAGCTCGCCTTGGGGAGAGCGTAGAACGTTCACAATAACCAGAGGAGGCGTCCATGAGAGGGTCCGGCCATACTTTTTGTCAGTCAATCTTTTTCCCAATGGCACTAGGAGTTCTTTCTTTCGCCGGAGTCGGTCTCGGCATCCCCTTGGCTGTCCAGGCCGAGGAGGAGATGAAGGTGGAGATCACCATCACCGACAAGGGATACGATGTGAAGGGTCACACGACACCCGGAAGCTTGACCAAGATCATCGTCCGCAACAACGGCTCGATGACCCATGGAATCAGTTCGCCGTTGTTCAAAGAAGGGGTCGTGAAAAAGGAAGGGGAGGGAGTCGAGATCAGAGGCCCGAAGGGTAAGGGTTTCAGGGCCTATCATCTGGAGCCGGGGAAGACGATGACATTGACGTTCATGAAGGAGTCTCATTCAGACCCGGCCACCGGAATCAGCGAAACGAGCCAGGTCCCCTTTTGGTGCGATATCCATACCCACATGAAGGGGGAATTTCTGGTCGTTGAGACCAGGGGCGAAGTGGGCGGAGGGTGACTCATCTTCAGTTGATGCGAGCGTAACGCTGACGGGTCGCGCAGAGTCTGGATCTCGCGACCCGTCTTGCTATTCGTGCCAAGGGAGATCCTCACAGAGCCAACTATCTGGCATCGTGATTGCGTCATTCGAGGATTATGAAAGGGATATACACACTCATCGCAACGGTCATTCTCGCGGGATGTCTGCTGGTGGGCAGATGCCATCACCCGACCCCTTCGGTCGCCGCGGTCGAGATTGCGGAGGGAGCAGTCGCCGCGGTCGAGATTGCGGAGGGAGCAGTCGCCGCGGCCGACGGGATGGTCATAAAGGAACTCGTTGGGGCGTTCGATCAGGCAGAAGTCGCACTGCAACATGCCGATCTCGAGGCGCTGATGCGGTTCTATGCAAAGGACTATAACTATCACGGCTTGAAGCGAGCGGATGTCCGCCGCGTGTGGGATGAAGTGTTCAGCCATTACGGAGAGGTCATGTCCACGCACGTGTTCACCGAATTCAGGGTGGTTCGGACCGGGTCCGTGAAGAAGGCATATGTCACTTGCGCGGGCGGATTGTACGGGTCCGAGAAAGGGACGGGAAAGCCCGTCATCATCGACAGCTGGGCGGGCGAAGTGCATTCCCTTGTCAAAGAACGGGACGGATGGAAATTTCTTGGCAATGTGGACGGTGCTTCTCCTGTCGTTCCACCGGCCAGCGCCCCTCATCATCCATTGTTCTAGAGGGCGCCGATGGTCAAACGCATCGTCATCCTTCAAGGCCACCCGGATGCGCAGACGCGCCATTTCGGCCATGCGCTGGCTGACGAATACGCCAAAGGGGGCCAAGATGGCGGGCATGACGTGACACGAATCGAGGTCGCCAGGATTGAGTTTCCGCTTCTTCGCATGAAGGAGGACTTTGAAAAGGGGACTCCGCCCGACTCGATCAAACAGGCGCAGGATTTGATCAGACGGGCAGACCATCTGGTCATCTTCTATCCGCTCTGGCTCGGCTCGATGCCCGCGCTGCTGAAAGGGTTTCTCGAACAGACGTTCCGTCCCGGATTTGCGTTCGAATATCAGAAGTCCGGCGGGATGGCAAAGAAACTGCTCACGGGCAAATCCGCCCGCATCATCGTTACCATGGGCATGCCGGCCATCGTCTACCGCTGGATCTTCATGGCCCACAGCCTCAAGAGCCTTCGCCGAAACATCCTCGGCTTCTGCGGGATCAGCCCGATCAAGTCCACGCTCATCGGGAACATCGAGGGAATGACCGAGAAGCAACGGATGGGGTGGCTGGATGAGATGCGTAAGTTAGGGGAGGAGAGGAGGTAAGGAGGTGGGTGGTTCTCTGCTGCTCCAGTGCTGCACCTTGACCGTACTAACCCTCGAATCTGCTTGGCTGCGCAACTCGTTCCATTCGCTGTTTGGCAGGAATGGAACTTCGAACAGTGCTCGCCATCGTCGGTGCCGACCGCATCTTCTCGGGAAGTACGGTGCCCGAGTCTCCGCACATGTCGCCGCAGAAACCTCCCTTCCTCCCTATCTGGAGAGGGTGATACGTGTCCCGCTAGGAAGGCTTACCTTTTCGTTCGTCGGGCACCGAACGGTCACGCAATCGAGCAACCAGTTCCTGATAGGAGCTGGTACGTATGATTTTCTCGAACTGGCTACGATAATTCTTCACGAGGCTGATGCCGTCCGCGATGATGTCGTAGGCGAACCACTGACCATTCTTATTGATGAGGCGATAATCAATGGGATACACCGTCTTGGTGGACACGAATCTGCTGCGCACCTCCGCGTACTGTCCCTCCCGGCGCTCGCCGAGAAATTCGACCTTCTCTCCTGCATAGTCACGAATCCGTCCCGCATACCGGTCAGAGAGGAAGGCTTTGAATAGCCCCACAAATTCGCCGCGCTCCTGATCGTTCAAGCGTCCCCAGTGGGACGCAAGGGTACGTTTCGACATTTCTTCATAGTCGAATCGCTTGGAAATGGTTTCCTCCAGCAGCCGGCGGCGGGAAGCCTGTTGCGCCTCATCCTTCAGGCCTGGATCGTCTAAGATCCGAAGGATTTGCGTCACGGTCTCTCGTACTGTTTCCGTCGGAGATTCAGTCTTTTCTTGTGCGTCGACCGAGCACACGGCATGCGGAGCGGCCAGCGACAGCGACGCAATGAGGACGGCGGCTATGCGCTTCATTACCGGATTCCGGGAAGATCGGTGTTCGCCGGCAAGAATACAACGATCCATAGTTGAATTCTAAAAGGGCGTGCTGGAATCGGATACGCGAGAATTTACTAGTTTTGAGATGTGGCACATAGCGGCCTGATTCCATCGCAAAATTGACAAGTTGAGACCTTCACCCTAGACTCTGCCGCCAACCAGGAGTGTCCAGGATGGGGCAAGCCCCCGCGGTCGTCGTCACCCTCATCGAGCCGTTCGAGCGGAACAGCGACGCCTACAAAAGCCAGGGATACAATGAGACTCAGCTTCGCCGGGAGTTTCTCGATCCCTTCTTTGAAGCGCTGGGCTGGGATGTCGCCAATAAGTCAGGCCATGCCGAGGCCTACAAGGACGTCATCCATGAAGACGCCATCAAGATCGGCGGGTACACGAAAGCTCCCGACTATTGCTTCCGCATCGGCGGGGCACGAAAATTTTTCCTCGAAGCCAAGAAACCCGCCGTTAATCTAAAAGACGAGATTAACCCTGCCTATCAGCTGCGGCGTTACGCCTGGTCCGCGAAGCTGCCGCTGTCGATTCTTACGGATTTCGAAGAGTTCGCCGTTTATGACTGCCGGACGCGCCCCAGCCCCTCCGATAAAGCCAGCGCCGGACGCATTCTATATCTCACTTACCAGGATTACCTTGAACAATGGGACAAGATTGCCGCTGTCTTTACCAAAGATGCGGTTCTCAAAGGCTCGTTCGACAAGTATGCCGTCACCGATCGGAAGCGTGGCACGGCCACGGTTGACGCGGAATTCTTGAAAGAGATCGAAACCTGGCGCGAGACGTTGGCGAAGAACCTCGCCCTCCGCAATCCCAAGCTCACTGTTCACGAGCTGAATTTTTCTGTCCAGCGCACGATCGACCGGCTCATTTTTATTCGTATCTGCGAAGATCGCGGCGTCGAGCTCTATGGAAAGCTGCAAGCCTTGCTCAACGGGCAGAATGTCTATGACCGCCTGCGTTACCTGTACGACCAAGCGGATGACCGGTACAACTCCGGCCTGTTTCACTTTCGACCGGAAAAAGACAGGGCCGAGTTGCCAGACGACCTCACACCGCTGCTCAAGATCGACGACAAGGTCCTCAAAGACATCATCGGACGGCTCTATTATCCCAATAGCCCGTACGAGTTTTCCGTCTTTCCGACTGAGATTCTCGGCCAGGTCTATGAACAGTTCCTTGGGAAGGTCATCCGTCTCACGTCCGGCCATCAGGCGAAGGTCGAAGAGAAGCCGGAAGTTAAAAAAGCCGGCGGGGTCTATTACACGCCGGCCTATATCGTCGAATACATCGTCAAGCAGACGGTGGGAGTCCTCTGCAAAGAAAAGACACCCAAGCAGATAGCCAAACTCAGAATTCTCGATCCGGCCTGCGGGTCGGGATCGTTCCTGATCGGCGCGTACCAGTATTTGCTCAATTATCACCGCGACTGGTACGTGGAAGATGGTGCGGAGAAGCACCGCAAGGAACTTTATCAAACGGTCAGCGGTGAGTGGCGGCTTACGACACAAGAGAAGAAACGGATACTGCTTAACAATATTTATGGGGTGGATATCGACAGCCAAGCCGTCGAAGTCACGAAGCTCAGCTTACTGCTGAAAGTGTTGGAGGGCGAAAGCGATGAGACGCTGAAACGACAACTCTCATTCGTGCACGAGCGGGCCTTACCAGATCTGGGCCGGAACATCAAATGCGGGAACAGTCTAATCGGCTCTGATTACTTCGCAGGGCAGCTGATCCCGGACGAAGACGAGATGCGCCGCGTCAACCCTTTCGATTGGAATGCTGGGTTTCCCGAGATCATCCAGGCTGGTGGCTTCGATGCGGTGATCGGAAATCCTCCATACCTCAACGTTGATGACACCTGGGGAAAGGGAGACCCAAGATTAAGAGCGCTGAAACTAGAATACCCGGAGATCTACAACGATAAAACAGACATTCTTTTCTATTTTCTCGGAAAGGCTGTGCAACTGTCCAAAGCCATCACTGGCTTCATCGTTTCGCGAGCATTTCTGGAAGCTTACAAGGCAGACAAGTTGCGCCAATATTTACTCAACAATTCCGCACTACAGCAAATAATTGATTTTCAAAACCTACATATCTTCCCTGGGGTTGGTATAACCACTTGTATCTTCATCTATCGCCCGCATGCGCAAGGTCACACGGTGACCGTCCACAAATTGAAACCGAACAATTT
>Ga0268299_1001048_pt1 | contig 60448 bp, 64 predicted proteins | sample NOBtaG_FD_193484 | JGI IMG/M metagenome (GOLD analysis project Ga0268299, IMG submission 193484) | Activated sludge microbial communities from bioreactor in Nijmegen, Gelderland, Netherland - NOB reactor | ecosystem: Engineered > Bioreactor > Aerobic > Activated sludge | place: Netherlands...
AGGAAGTCGAAGCCGCGGGACCAGTCAATGGCGGCTTCGATCCTGGGAAAGCACAAGGCCAGGAAGGGTTGGAGATAGCGCTCCAGCAGATCCTTCCAGGGGCTGTCGAAATCGCTGCGCTCGTCGGACACGACAGCAGAAGACTCCTCGACTGGCAGTGCCGCCATCGCCACAAGTAGTGAGCGGGAGCCCTTGCCAATTCCCGGAAAGACGGGCTTCGCGAGCCCCTGACTTCCTGATTCCCGGCGGGCCGGGGGAGGAATAGGCTCCTCCGCCCGTGAAGAACTTGAAGGCCCTGTCCTCCTCCCGACCTCGCCGGGTCGGGCTGATTTCGCTCGGCTGCGCCAAGAATTTGGTGGACGCCGAGATCATGCTCGGAGCGTTGCTGAAGGATGGCGTCGAGATTGTGAATGATCCCGCGGAGGCCGACGCGGTCATCGTCAACACCTGCTCGTTCATTGACGCGGCGCAGGAGGAGAGCGTGGACACCATTCTCGAGACCACTGAGCTGCGGGGACGGACGCGTCCGGACCAGGCGGTGATCGTCTCGGGCTGCATGCCGCAGCGTTTCCGCGAAGAATTGCCCAAGCTCATGCCCGAGGTGGATGTCTTCATGGGCATTGACCAGGTGGAGCATGTGGGCTCGTTGGTGGAGCAGGCCATCGCGAAGCGGTCCGCCCGCGCTCCGGAACCGGCCTACCGGGGCCGCAGCGCGAAGGCGGGAATCCGGTCCCGCCTAGCCGAAGTGGAGCAGGCCCGGGATGACGACTCACGGGACGCCGAGCCGTCGCTGCGCGGGACGCCGGCGTTCAACCGCACCCGCCAGGTGGTGACGCCGGCGGGGCCGTCCACCGAGGTCACCCTGCGCCCCCGGTACATTCCGCATTACGACACCCCGCGGTTCCGCCTCACCCCGCGGCACTTCGCCTACGTGAAGATCGCCGAGGGCTGCAATCACCCCTGCAGCTTCTGCATCATTCCGAGGATGCGCGGATCCCATCGCAGCCGGGCTCAGGCGGATGTGGTGTCTGAAGCCCGGCGGCTGATCGCGGAAGGGGTGCGGGAATTGAACCTGATCTCCCAGGATTCGACCTACTACGGGCTCGACCTGCGCCCCAACCACAGTCGCGCCATTGCGTCCCCGGAAAAATTCACCGCGGCCACCCGGGCGCTCGCGGCGGACGCCACCACGCTGTCTACGCTGCTGCGCGAGCTGAACAGCCTGCGGGGCGATTTCTGGATCCGCCTGTTGTACACCCATCCGGCCCACTGGACCGACGAACTCATCGAGACCATCGCCGAATGCCGCAAGGTGGCGCGCTACGTGGACATGCCGCTCCAGCACATACACGACGACCTCCTGGCCCGCATGCGCCGGGAGACCAGTGGACAGTACATCCGCGACCTGATCGCCAGGATCCGAGCCGGGATTCCGGGGATCGCCCTGCGGACCACCTTCATCGTCGGATTTCCCGGGGAGACGGAGGCGCATTTTCAAGCGCTGCTCGAGTTCATCGAATCCACGCGCTTCGAGCGCTTGGGCGTATTTGCCTATTCGCAGGAGGACGGCACGATCGCGGGGCGCATGGAGAAGCAAGTGCCACCGGCAAGGCGCCAGGATCGTCGGGAACGCGCCATGGCCGCGCAGCGGGCCGTCGCGGCGGCGGTGTCCCAATCGTTTGTCGGCCGCACGCTCCAGGTGCTGGTGGAGGGCGAGGCGACCGGGGAGGAACTGGCCAAGGCCAATGTCTCCTCCTGGGAGCACGGACTCATTCGGCAGGAGCCTGACGGCAGGACGCGCCGGCCCGGGTTCAAATCGCGGAGATCCTACCTGGTGGCACGCGGGGAGGCGGATGCGCCGGATATTGACGGGCGAGTGTATCTTCGCGGCGCCGCCCCGATCGGTGAGTTCGCTCGGGTGCGGGTCATCGGACACACCGACTATGACCTGATCGCGGAGCCGGTCTGACCGGAAACACTTTGAGCATGTCCACTGATTCTCCCAGATCTTCGGCGCCACGTCGCCGGCGGGAGGCGGCAATTACCATCCGGCGGGCGGTGCCTTCCGACGCCGAGGCTCTGGCCGCCGTGTTTGCCGGCCCCAAGGCTCTGCGGGGCACCTTGCAGCTTCCGTTTCCGTCCCCGGAAGTTTGGCGGACGCGGATCGCCCAGGAGTCGGAAACCACCCTGATCTCCCTGGTGGCTTGCCCCAAGGGGGATCTGGCGGGCGTGGTCGGTGTAGTGGGATTGCACCTCCATTCGACGCAACCGCGTCGAGCGCATGCGGCCGAGTTGGGCATGACCGTCCGCGACGACTGGCAGGGGCGCGGTGTTGGCCATGCGCTGCTGGCAGCGGCGCTCGACATGGCGGACCGGTGGCTTCCGCTGCGACGCGTGCAGTTGACCGTTTTCGTGGACAACGCGGCGGCCATCCATCTGTACCGGAAGCACGGTTTTGAGACGGAGGGCACGCTGCGGGAGTTTGGGTTGCGCGACGGGCAGTATATGGACGTCCTGCTGATGGCCCGCTTGCGTCCCAAGTGATCGGACTCTGCCTCGGTCAGATGTAAAACATCCGCGCGGGATCGTCGCCGGCCTCGGCCAGTTGCTGAAAATTGATGTGCTCCGCCTCCTGTTCCACCGCGGTGCGCAGGCGCATCCAGGCATCGCGAAGTTCGGAGGGACATCGGTTGTCCTTGAACGCGGGGGAATCGAGCAGTGTTCCGTGGATGCACCGCAGCACATCGGCGAAGGAAATGGAGGCGGGCGGCCGGGCGAGCACGTAGCCTCCGGATTTGCCGCGGACGCTTCGCACGATGCCACCCGACTTCAATTCGATGAGGATCTGGACCAAATAGTTTGGCGGCGTCCCGTTCTCCTGCGCGATTTCCTCGACGGGCGTCGCATTGCGGCGTCCGTAACTGCGGGCCAGGGACAGCACCGCCCGGGCGGCATAATCGCTCTTAGTGGAGAGCTTCACGAGACGCCCAGCCTGACGGCGGACTATCAAGATGCAAGGCAACCCGGGCGGTCACGGTGGCGACGGCGCAAGGGACTGCGCCCGGATCACGGCGAGCAATTCCTGGAACTGCGGATTTTCGGGAGCGGCGGCCAGGGCCGATTGGACAAGCTGCTCCGCTTCCGGCCATCGGCCCTGGCCGCTGAGCAGTTGCAGATGGCGCACGACCGATTCCGGATGTCCGGGAGCGAGTTCGGTCGCCATCCGGAAGAGCGTTTCGGCCTCGGCGGAGAACTTTTGTTCCTGCAGCAGTCCCGCCTGTCCGATCAGCAGCTTGGCCCAGGATTCGCCGGCCGCCGGGGTGTCTCGAACCCCGGGATTCCCTCGCAGCGAATCCATGGCGGCGGTCCAGTAGGCCACCGATTCCTGCGCCCGCGCTGGGGTCATCGGATCCCCGCCGCCCTCCGCGCCGCGCAATTCGATCACGGCACTGCGGGGCGACGAGGTCCCGTAAATGGATTGGAGTGGGAACGACTCCTCCATGGCGAATGGCACTCCAGGATTCTTGGCCATCAATTGCTCCAGCAACCTCTCGTTGATCGCCATCACCGCAAGCATACCACCCACGGAGACCCGCCCGTCCTGATCCACAGTGATGTCTTCCCCTGGACGGACCTGACGGGGCTCGCCAGGGAACTCCTGGTCATGCTGCAGGCGCTTGCGGGCGTCCTCCACATAGGATGCGAACGCCCGTGTGGAATCTTCATGGGTCAGCGCGGTGAGCCGGTCTCCATAAACAAATTCCGCGTAGTCCAGGTAGGTGAGGTCGGCGAGCGCGTTCTGCGTCAGGACGATGCGCGGGTTGTCGTCGGTGGCGTTGAGCAGGGTGGGGATGAAGCGGCCCGCATCGGTGCCGCCGAAAAACACGGTTCCGGGAGGCAGCGGATCCAGCACCGCCCGGCCATAGTCGAGGAGCGCCTGTGCCGGCCAGGACTGGGCCGCTTCGAGGACCCCATAGGTCTCCAGGACTGCGGGCCACAGGCGGTGCTGATTCGGATCCACGTCCCCCTTGCCTCGACGATCGGCGAGGTCCTCATAGAAGGCGCTGACTTCCTCCCAGGTTCCGCCGCTGGCCAGGTCGAAGAAGCGCCGGATTTCGGCGGGCACTTCGAATCCGTACCGCCGGGCCATGGCCTCGGCCAGTTCACTGCGGCTCTGGACGAAGGCCGCCACCCGCGCCGCCACCTGTTGCGCGGCTTCCGACTCAGGCGGTCTCGGCAGCCGGGACGCATCGCGACTGCGGGGTGCCTCAGCCGATGCATGGCCGGGACCGGGCGCCACCGGGTGGAGTTCCTTGTCGGGGTGCGCGTTCATGGAATCTGGCGGGGAGAGGTGGCGCTTCCGCCAGCCGAACACGACCAGCAGCGCCAGCGCCACGAGGACCCAGACGGCGGCGGAAGGACGGGGCCGTGGCGTGGGCTGTCGGGGAGCGGATGGCGGGTGCATGTCGAGAGATCGAGCGGGAATGCGTTTCCCGAAAGAGAGACACCACGGGGCCTGGGATTTGTATTACGAGGATAAGGTGCCAGGTCGTCGGTGAGGTCGTTGGTGTGCCCGCCGCCCCGCGGTGAATCCCTTTCGGCGTTCGGGTCATGGGGTACGACAGGTGACCTGGCACTCTGTCGTCGTCGCCCCCGGGGCGGCCTGAAGGGCCTGGAGACCCCAGCCCAGGGCAGTGGCCACAGGACGCTGCCCTGGGGTTGAGACGATGGAAAAGTTCAGCGCCCTGAAGGGGCGCCAGAGCCTCCGGCGCCCTTCCTCAGTGAACAAAGTGCCAGGTCATCTATCTGGCCGTGGTCCAGAAAGAGTGAACAAAGTGCCAGGTCATCTATCCGGCTCCGGTCCAGAAAGCGGTATGTAACCACGAGAAAAGTTTGAAAAGGGTCCCGCGAAACCCTGAAAAGGGTGTGGCGATGGGCCGGTAGCGCCGCGACCGACGTCCCGCCGCGCCTCGGCCATAGTCCGGCGGCTCCGGCGCCACGGGGTGTCACCCAAACCTATCGCGGCGGAAGTCCCAGCGAACCTTGGCCGAGTCCACCATGCCAGCAGCCGCGGCGTAGGCATGCACACGCTTGCCCAAGGTCTGCACGATGTCCCCGCCGGGGTAGGTGGTCCATGTGGGGCCCGGCGGATCTCCCACCCCCGTGATCTGGTAGTAGATCGTGGACGCCGGCGTTGAACAGGTGAGGTTGAACTTGAACTGGTTACTCGGGGCCGGCGTGACCCGGTTGAGGACGGGGTTGGCAACGACATTCCAGCCGGCCGGCCGGACTCGGATGGCCACCGGGGATCCGCCCCCCACGGGCGCCAGATGTTGCTCTGCCAGCCGCCCGGTGGCGTCGGTCACCTTGAGGACGATGTCCCAATCCCCGGAGGCCAGGGAAATGATCGCCTCAATCTCGCTGTAGTCGCCTGAGACCGCACCCGAGAACAAGGTCGCGGCAAGGTTACCTGCCGTCGCCTGCAGATCGGCAGTCGCCAGATCTGCATTCCCATCGTGCGCTGACGCCACCAGTCGAAACTGGGTGGACGGGTCGAACTCTGTATCGAAGTCGGTGATGTCGCTCCAGGTGGTCAATGCGTCGGGCCGGTGTTGGATCGCCGTCCATTCCGCAGTTGGCGCGAACGGGTCCGCGAACTCGAACTCCACTTCAGTGGTCCGCCCATTGGGGTTGGTTCCGGCGTCGTACACGTCCGCAGGGTCAGCGCTCTGGTAAGCTGTGCCGGGAACGATCCGAAAGTACGCCGTCCCGCCACCGGTAGCCAGCGCCGCGAATTGTGCCGAGGTGAACGGCGCCAGCAGGCGGCGGTAGATCACCCACGCCCGATCGCCAGCATCCCAGGAATAGGCGCCATCGCCCCCCTGCAGAGTCCCGAAGCGGGCTCGACGGACCACGAAATCGTAGGTCCGCCCTGCGACCAGCGTGCCCGACTTGACTGTCATGATCTCGACTTGGGACGGCGCCGACGCCCGGACCACGAAGACGAGCAAGGCGTTGTCCTCCACAGCGTCGTCGGTCTGGGTGTCGTCCAGCCGGTCCAGGTCCGGTGCGGGTGTCTCCGAGGCCATCTCCACCCGGAGCGCCTGGGTGTCGTCATCCACCATCAGGTTGCCGCCCCCGTCCGTGTAAGGCGCCAGAGTGGCGTCCACCAACCCCGCGCACGCGAAGTTGACCACAGTGGCCAAGGGGTAGAAGTCCGCGGAATCCTCCGCCCGGAGCCACACGTCGAACCGGCTGGTCAGGGCGTCGCTGCGGCCGGCCAGCACAGCCAGGTGGAAATCGGTGCCGTCCCCGAGCGAGGGTGGAATTTGGACGATCTCCAGATTGGCGATCCGTGAGGGCGGCTGTGGGGTGTCCACCAGACCTGTCGGCGGCGTAGCCACGTAGGGGATGGCCGCCAGCCCTCTCTCGGTCTGGTAGCGCAGGGTCACCCGTCCTGAAGGAGGCTCCGCGACCTGCTTACCGATACAGCGGCAGGCCACACTCAGGCCGATTGCGTCATGCGTCAGACGAAACAACGTGCCGGGCTCGATCGCCGCCGCCTTCTCAGCCCGCACCACCAAGGCTCCCCGGTGGAAGGGCTGCCCGCTGATTTTGGCGTCCTCTGCAGCCACCGCCAGCGCCTGCTCGTGCCGCAGGATGTACGGCCTTTCCAGGATCCGTATCCGGGGACCGCCCGTCGTCTCCCGGTTCCACGCATTGGCGGCCCGTGCCGGCCTCTGTTTGTACGCGCGGCTGCGGTCGCTGAACCGTACCTCCGTCACGTTGGTTGTGTCCTGCCAACTCGTTGGATCCAGCTCCGCCGGTTCAATGAGATCGTGATAGTCCACCGTGCTGGCTGCCGTCCACGAGGGCGGGGCCACGCCGTGTGACCATAGCCCAGCTTCAATCTGACCGGCGGAGTTCCACCGCAACCAGCCGTCCACGTGATCTAGCACACGCTGGATAAACGCGCGCCCATCCTCCGCCTTCAGCAGCGCGGGCGAAATATAGAGTGCCTCTGCATGGCTGCGTGCGGCCGCGGCCGCGGCTCCCCAGCTCGCGGCATCCAGCATCGCCTCGGGCAGACCGAGTCCCCAGATCTCGCTGGTCAGATATTCCGCGAGCAACGCGAACGGATTCGCCTGCCAGTCCCCATCCAGCCCCGTCTCGTGGACCGCCGGCGCGCCGCTGCCAACCGACCACGTCGTAGCCGTCGCCAGAAAGATGGCGCCGGCGCTGTGGGCCGAGCCGTCGTGAGTGATCCATCCGGTGCTGCGTACCTCGTACCAGTGCCCCGCGACCAGGTTGCCGCTCGCGACGCTCGACGTGTAGATCAGTCCCTGCCGAGGAAACCGGAAGCCGATGAACTCCAAGTTTGGCAATGAGGTCCTCTCTCTGCCGCAGAGAAAGCGCTTGCCCACGAACAGCACCTGGCCCCGGTAGGAAGGATGGCCCCCTGCAGCCAGAATTGCTTCGCCGCCGACATCGAGCGTTTGGTTGGGCGTGCCCCAGTACAGGTATCCAACTCCGTATCCCTCGACACTCACCGACTGCGGGTTGGTAGAGAGATGCCTCAGCAGGGCGTATCGGCGCCAGCTCGCTCCCGCCGCGCCCGGCGTCGTGGTGTTTCCGGCGCTCATGGATTGCCACACCATGCCGTCCTTGGCGGCCAGCGCGTTCAGTGCATAGGTCCCCGCTTCCCAGTTTTCGGCCGGGGGCCAGATCAGCTTTCCGTCGAAAATGATCCCCGCGAGCCCATCTAGCGGCCCCGCGCACAAGACTGCCCCGAACGACGCGTAGTAGTCGTGCACCATGCCGGCGGCGCCGGCGCCTTTTCCGTCCCCACCCATAGGTCACTTCTTGCCCGGCCTTTCGGCCGGTGCCTCCCTGGCCTCCTGATCCACGATCCCTGTGATCCATTTGGCCGGCACACGGAACTCGCCGCACGCCCACGGCACAGGGGTCGCCTCCTGGTTCGACGAAAACTCCGATTCGTCGAGATTGCCAATCGCCGGTTCCTCGGCGGGCATGTTAGCTCCGCCTTTCATCCGATCCCTCCAACGGGGCGCCATCGCGCCGCGCATCTCTTCAGCCAGGTGGCATCCTGGAGTGAGGATACCACGGTGCCAGGACCTTCAAGGCAGTGGATGAATTGAGCCGGCCCCAGAGCGACGCCCAAGTGACTGATGCAATGGCCGATGCGGAAGCCCAACAGGTCGCCGGCGCAGACGTCGCCCTCCGGATCCGTACGCACGAACTCCCGCCGCCCATCCAGCCAAGGTTCTATCTCGCTGATGCGGTGCCACCGCCCACGGGTGATCCGGCCAGCCGGGATCTGCACATCCGCCGTCAAGACCCCCGCCTCCACATAGATGGCCGATGCGAGGCGCTGGCAGCTCACTCCGCCTTGAGGGCCTGGCACGCATGCATTGGCCGAGAATGGCGTGCCGATCCAGCGGCCAGCCACCAGGTGGATTAGCGCGGGGCTCATTTCTTTCCGCCTCCCAGGTTGGTGGAGAGCTTCACCAGCGAGGGATTGCTCGACGGCACAAAAGGATGCCCGCCAAACGCCGTGTAGTTGTCGAACTTGCCCTTCGGGTTCGTGGTCCCGTGGTAGGCCTTGCAGCTCTCAGGCGTGAGGTCGCATCCGGGATAGAGGGTGGCCGTGGTGTTGTCCGCCGGCGCTGGGTCAAAGGGCTTGTGCAGTGTCAGTGATAGCGCCCCGCCACTGGGCGCCGTGCTCCTCAATATCCAGCGACGCTGCCACCCGCCGCTGCCCGGAGTACCGAACTCCACCCAGCCGTGTGCAAACCAGTCCTCGAACCAAGCCGGCGTTGGGCCCGTGCTCCGCGCCAAGCCGTCGAGGGCGAGGAGGAAAGGATAGGTCGCTGTCGGCATCCCGTTGACCTGTGCTGTGTGCACCCAGGCAGAGCGAGCCAGCCCACATCCTGCCGAAAAGAGCGTGTGATTGCATCCAGGACCGACGACGAAGCCCGGTGCCTGTTGGTCGAGCAACCGCCCGCCAGGTGTCATCATCCCAGAGATTCGCTCGCCCCGCACCGACGCCTTGTCCACCTCGCCGGTCGCGATGACCGCAACGTTGGACACGCTCGCATCCGGAGCCACATCTCCCGACAAGATCACCAGGCGCACAGGTGCCTCGGATCGCAAACTGGCGAGATCTACCAGGGGGTTTCCTGGGAAGACCCGGCTGGCCAGGTCCACGCGGCCGCGCTCCAAGGCCAGGCCGCGCTCGATGGCGCCGTGCTGGATGTCGGCGCTCACCCAGGTATGGCCGCCATAAGTCACGTCGCGTTCATAGGACGTGTAGCGATCATGCAAGAGCGTGCCGCCGTGATCGCGGGTGACGTCGTAGAGGTAACCCCGCTCGGGGAGCACTCCGAGGCTGGTCCCTACCGTCTCATCGGCGCCGGGGATGTACTCCGCCGGGACCTCGCGGACCGTCAACTCGCAGTCCGCCAAGTCCCCGTGAGTCCAGGCCAGCGTCAGGCGTGGGCGGTCGAGGCGCACCAGCAGCAGCGGCGACACCAGTGTTTGCCGGGGGAGATCCACGCCGAACGCCGCATTGAGGGTCACGGAGCCCGATGCAGTCGCGGTCGCCCGCCGGCCGATCAGCCCCACTGGCGTGTCGGCCGCCAGATAGTCTCCCGCCTCGACGCCGACGGGATCGGCCACCGACAACACAGCCGAGGCCGCGGCGACCGGTGCCGCGAGGGCAATCGCAGAGGTGTAGTTCGGCCACCACCAGGCAGCACCGCGTCCGGCGACGTCCCGGAAGAAGGCCAGCATCGTCGCGATCTGGCTGAGGCTGCCCAACTGGAATCCCAGCCTATCTGTGCGAGATCTTTTCTGCGGGTAAAACTCCGGGCGCGCCTGCCGGCGGAATCCGATGCGGCGACGGTCCACTGGCAGCATCACCTGCTCATTGAGCCCTTCCCAATTGGGGCGCAGCGGCAGCAGTCGCGGTGCCGTGGCGTAGCCGCTGGGCGGCAGCGGCCCGGCAGGAGGCGCGGCCGACGACGGCTGCAAGGCGTATTCCGGGGGACCATCTTCCGACACCACGATGGATACGTCCGACAGCGCACCGGTGTACCAGCGGGTGCCGAGGATTGCGTCCCGAGATCCGAGGTAGCCCCACAGCACTGGCGCCCAGTAGTCGCCATCGCTTGGCCAGGCGGGCTCGGTCGTCGTATAGAGGTCCCATTGCGACCAGTCGGCCTTCCACACCAGTCTGACCCCGCCACCGATGGGAGCACTGGCCCGCGCGAGCCATCGGCGGACGCCTGGCCAGAAGGGGCATAACACCGCGGGTACGTGGGTTTGGACCGCGGCCAAAAGGGTCTGCAGGACGCGCAGCTCCGCTCCGCCCAGCAGCGCTGTGTACGCAATCTGGGATCGGAGCGTCGAGGCATGCGGCCGGCGGGCTTCGCGGTCGCTCAGGCTCGATTCGCCGGACATGTCCATCTCATGGACCGTCTCCACCCGCTGTGCCCAGTTGGGGGCCTCCGTCACGAGCAGCACATCCTCGCCGTTGAACATGGTGCCAATCATGCGTATCGGCCCGCCTCCTGACGGTAGATGTCCACCAGCACGGCGTGTCCCTCCTGGCTTTCGACCCAGCGTTTCGCCGCGGCCTCGGCGCCGAAGATGGCCACGTTGATCTGTGGGGCCGAATCGGGAAGCCGGCCATCGCGGTTGGCTTGAGCCAGCACCTCCGGCCCGATTGCAGTCGTGGCACCAGCCGTCATGATGAACTCCCCGTTGCTCAGGCGGGCCAGGATCGAATCGCTCGTGCCGCTACCAGGACCCACCACGTAGCCTCCCTCCGCAGCGCCGGCAATCGCCGCTGCCGACGCCCCCGCACCAGCACCCAGCGCGGCCATGGTCACGCCGAGCCCTGTCGCCACCGTCGTGCCACCCGAGAGAATGCCGAGATACGTCAGCAGGGGGATTGCCACCTTGGCGATGAGGATCATCTCCAGGACCGACGCAATGAAGTTGGTGAGAAGCGACAGGCCAAACTGTCGGAAGGCTTCCCCGGCGGCCTTCGTGCCCATGATGACTTCCGTCAAGGCGCCCGATAAACCCTGCATCGCCCCGGTCGCAAAGCTGGCGGTGTAGTCTGCGAGCCGCTGCATGGCCGTCCCCATCGCCTCAATGTTCTGCTGTAGCCGGCCGCCGAAGGTTTCCCCCGCCAAGTCGCGCAGCACTTGCTGCCGCGCCTGCTCGATCTCCAGCAACCTCTCCGCCGCCTTTAGCCCTTCTTCCGTGTACACGAGCTGGCCATCCTCGATTTGCTGGACTGCATCCCCAGCGCCAGCTTCCAACTGCGCAAGCAGGTCCAATTGCATCCGGAGTCCGGCAGCCCGCCGATCTCCAATCGCTCCTTCGGTAAGGGCCTGTACCTGCTGCAATCGCATCCGCAGAGTGTCGTAGCTGCTCGCCAATGCATCCGTTTCCCTGGCCGCCCGTTTCTCTCCCTCGGTACCGGCTTCACGGGCCTGTCGGTAACGCGCCACTGACGCCGCGAAATCCTCGGCCGCCCCTGATGCATCCCTGCTTGCTTCGGACCAAGCTTCCTGAGCAGACATTCCCGCCCAGATCGCCCCAACGAAGGACCCCATTCGCGTCGTGACTGACGACCACGTTCGGCCCAGCCATTCCGCCGCGCCGGCCGCCTTGTTGAACAGCCAAACGGCCTCTTCCAGGAAGTCCAAGAATGGCCCGCCCTCTTCAACGGAAGCCAGCAGCACGTCCGATAGTTGCAGCAGGCCTGGGAGCATCTTCTCGGCGAGTTCGAGAAACACCCCCTCGAACCGCGTCTTCATTACGGTGATGCGGTCGTTGAAGATCTCCGCACTCCGCGCTGTCTCGCTTCCCACCACCACCCCGAGCCGCCGCGCCTCCTCCATCTGCTCTCGGAGAGCCTCAGACCCTTGATTCAGCAGCGGGATCATCTGCTGGCCGCTCCGGCCGAAAATCTCCATCGCCCGGTTGGTCTTCCCTGCACCGTCTGCCATGCCGGCCATCGCGTCGGCCTGCTCCAGCATCACCTCGATGACGTCGCGGCCGATGATGCCATTCTTTTCCATCCACTGGCTCAACCCCTTGATGCCCACCTCCAAGTCCCCGATCCCCACGTCACTGAGCTTGGCGGCGTGGGCGAGGGCGGAGATCTGCTCCGTAGCAGTGCCAGTCTTCTGGGCCAGCTTTCCCATCTCGTCGGCCGTGTGGAGGGCCTGGCCCGTCATTTCGACCAAGGCGCGGGCCGCGCGGCCGGCATAGTTGGCGACGGCCATGCCGATCCCCTGAATGAAGCCATTCAGGAGTGCCATCGCCGAAGACGCCTGTTGCGTCTTGGCGCCGATCACCACATCAATGCCCTGCGTGGCGGTGCCCATGGATTACCTGCGAATCCGTCGTTTCATCACATCGGCCTGCGCCTTCAACCGCGTGCTGGCGGCGCGCTCGAAGAGCAGCAGTTGGCGGTAGGTGAGGCTCAGGAGGTCGCCGTAGGCCCAGCCGCAGGCGATGAGAGCGTCGAGCTGGCCGGCAAGGACCTCGTCGTGGGTGTGGCCGGCGCCATCACGGCCGCCACGCGACCGGCCACGGATTTTCCCAGCCGCAACACCTCGTCGTTGAAGGTCACGGCCATGCTCGCGTCGAGGAGGCGCAGTGCGTCCGAGGCGGTCAGATCCTGCAGGGAGAGTCGGCCCGACAGCACCTCGGGCACGCAGCCGCGCACCAGTTCCTCGCTCAGGTCGCCACTGCCGCGGATCAGATCCGGAAGCCGTTCGAGCACGGAGGCACCGACATCCGCGAGATTGCCGGCACGCTGCGCATGCAAGGCTTCGCCGAGGCTGTTGGCCAACGACCCAAAGCGGTCGAGGAAGACCCTCATCTGGGGCCAGCGCATCTCGCGGACCGTCACACTCGATCCGTCGCTGAGCCGCACGGACTGCTCCGGCGTCAAGATAGAGAGATCATTCATGGCGCGGTCAGTTCTTCCGTTCGTCCACCACGGGCGGGGTCGCGCAGTGGCAGTTGAGGTCAAACGTGCCTTGGACCTCTGCCGTCTGCTCGGCGTCCTCGTTGACCCACATGTTGCCTTCCCAAGTGTGGACCGCTCGGACCAGGCGTGAGATCTGATCCTGCTCGAAGAACCGGAATACTCCGCGCCGCTGGGGAGACTCGCCGGCCGTGTAGCGGGTAAACTCGGACGCCGCGGCCGAATATTGCACGATGATGTCCGCCAGATCGGCGATATCACCGCCTGGCAGGATCGTGATGTACCCAGTCGCCGGATTGAAGGTATAGCCCGTCTTCAGCGCCGCGCCCACCTTCACGTTCTCCAAGGTCACGTTGACCTTGCCGATCCAGTAGGAGAAGCCCGGCACAACGTCATTGATGGTGACCGTGGAGGCGGCCGGCACGGTCGCCTGGGTGTATGCTTGGCCGCCGAAGGATTTGCCGATCAGCGCCAGAGCGAGGTCGGTGAATTCGTCCAGGGTGAAGGTATATCCCCACCCGAGGGTGTGGACTTCGGTGTCATCCACCACGCGAATGCCGTCGCGCGAGGCCATGTGTTCGACGGTATCCGTGCGGTTGGTGCGTTTCCACTTCACCACATTGCCAAGGTCGTTGTCTTCGGCGGCGAGGACGCCGGGGGCAAGACGTTGCTTGAAGTAGAGGCGGCCGGTGGTGCGGCGTTTGGCCGCGCGGTCGCCGGACAGAGGGAGAGCAGGCATGGGATTCGATGGTGGTTGATTGTGTTACGAGGATCAGAATCAGCAGTCGGGTTTATTGGTACACCTTCACGTTCCATTTGGCCGCAGCCTGGCTGTACCACATCTCCCAGGAATCACCCACGGCAAGGGTGATGTTGTTCGTGTATCCCTGGAGGGAGGAATTGGCGTCCGTGAAATTGAGGGTGGTGTTCGAGTCGGTCGCCGTCACGCGGGTCGGCTCCACCCCATCCATGTGCCCGTTGAAGTTCGTGATCGACGTGGCCGAGGTGTTCGCAGTGACGTTGTACTGTCCGAAGGCAATCCGCGGATACGGCGAATTCAACGCGCCGCTATTGGACCGGAGGGTCCACACGTAGTTCACGGCGCCGGCCACATCCACCCCCGGCCCATAGGTGCTGCTGCCATTGTTCTTGCCCACCACCCAATTCCGTCCCAGATCCAGCGTGCCCGGCGTGTTCTGCCACCGAATGGGAGGTCCGGTTGTCTGGGGCATGACCATCGAGAATTTGCTATACACAAACGGCTGGCTCACCAGGTTGCTCGGATAGGGTATCTCTACCAGCAGGTTGGTATCGTTTTGCGGAATGGTCACCAGGTTCCATGGCCCCGATCCGATCCGGATGGAGTAGTTGCCGTCAATCTCCCGCCCGAATTGGGTCCCGTTGCCGGTGACCGTCAGCCGGCCGGTTGATTCGTACGAGGAGGGATTGTCCACATAGGTGACCAACCCGGTGCCCGGCCAAATGGCGAGGCCATTGGTGCCGGTCTCAAACGTGCCGGTGGTTGGGTTGACCGCGACAGCCCAGACTCGGTCCGGTTGGACGTCGTCAACGTTCCGAACAATGGCGTTGAGGTTGGCCCCTCCCGTGAGGACGCCGACCAGCCGGACCTGATGCCCTGGGCGCAGCATGTGAGCCTCTTCGGAGGTGAAGTGAAATGGGGTGTTCGCCACGCTGATGTTCTGCGAGGGGTCGAGGCTGGCGGCATTGGTGATACCCCAGACCTCGGCCGTGTTGATGAAATAGTTTCCGTGAATTCTGGTTCGGCCCACGTTCCCATAATTCACCACGAACGGTTCGCCATTGGTGATGGTGATGCTGGTCGGGCCGGAAATTGTGAGCGTGGTGGCGTCATTGGTGACGATGAGCCCCCCGACCCCCTTGGCCGGCCAATACATGATGTAACCCAGGAGATTGTTGACTGTCTGCCCGGCGAGCCCATGCACAAAATTTGTCTGGCCACTCACGCTCCCAGTCGTGCCCGAGTATCGCCAGTGGGTAGTGATATCGGCAGAGCTGCCTCCCTGGTTGTTGTCGCGGAATGTATTGCCTACGACTTCGGTCATGTCTCCCGCGCTGAGCACGAGCCCGTGGGCGATATTGTCCCGGATGGTATTGCCGCGGACGATGTTCCCCCAGATCCGGTGCTGGATCGGCCAATTCCCGACTCCGTACCCATAGGACAACGTCGAATAAATGCGGATGGCCGCGAACGAGGTGTCCGAAATCGTGTTGTCCTCGACCAGAGTGTCCGAGAAGGAGCCTCCGACGCCGGTGTGGAAGCCAGCGATCCGGTTGCCCTGGATTCGCCCTCCGGTGGTCAGTGATCGTCCGCGATTTTGTTGCCCCTGATCACGCCACGGATACCCGACGACATCACGCCTGCTCCGCGACCCAATGCGCCACTCCGTGCTGTAGATGCCGACCGTGCCGACATTGACTGATCCCCGCGTCGGCCGTTCGGCCTCGATCACATTTCCTAGCACCTGAGGGTCGACCTCGCCCTCCAATTGCAGTCCGGTCGCGAACTGTTTACCCCAGGCGAGAATGTGATTGCCTTGGAAGAGATTGTTTAGCCCGCCGTCCAGCAGGAATGCGATGGCAGAATGCGCGGTGGCGGCATTGATCCCCGTGAACGTCATCTTTTCGAACGACCCGTCCACGCACCCGAATTCGTTATAGACAGCGGCGAAGTCGGTGTTGTTTCGCGTGTGCGAAATGAGGTTCTCGAAATGAGATCCCCGGACCTTGGTCAGGCGGGTGTACTGCTGAGTGCAGTAGGCTCCGCCCACCTCATTGGTCATGATCAGCCCATAGTGAGAGTCGTCGACGATGATGGGGCGATACGAGTCATAGAACCCATACCCCTGCATGCAGTCGAACCAGTTGCATCGGGCGACAACCACATTCGTGCTGTACCAGCCGAACACCGGGTAGTCGTAGCATCGGCGGAAATTGATGTCCTCGAAGACGACGTTCGTGGCGTCCTTGACCTTGAAGATCGTGAAAATGTTGGCGGGGTATTGATTGAAGCCCCCTTCGCCTGCCCGGCCATGGACCGTCCCACCGCCAGATACCCTGGAATTGTCACCCAACGTAATCAGAGAGTTCGCCCGATCCTGGGAGGAGAAGTTGCCGGTTGGATAGGTGAGCGGCGCCAGCTCCACACGCGGCGGGATCTTGATGTCCAGCCCCTTGAGGTGGGACACGATGGTGTTGGTGTTGATCAGGTACCGGCTGACCGCATTGGTCAGCACCGCCGGGAAGAGCACCTGCTTGCCGCGCGCCACAGCATTGGTCGCTGTCCGGAGGAATGCCGCGGTGTCGTCTGTATTATCTCCAGGCCAGGCGCCTTCTTCGATGACTGATAGCCACGGTAGATCCGGCGCAGCGTTGGTGCCGCCTATATCGAGCAACGCGCTGGCGGCGACCGACGATACAGCCGCCTTGCCACTGCCGTCTGTCACCATGACGCGACCGGCGGTGAGGTTGGCAGACGTGATGCTGGATGCAGCGCCGGTGATCGCGCCCTGCTTGGCCGCAAGCAGCGTGGTGAGGTTGTCCGATACGCCCGTCAGGCGACCGATCTCTGTGGCGGTGATACTGGAGGCGGCAATCCCGCCGCTTCCGTCGGTGATGACGGCCCGGCCTGCGGGCAATGTCTCGGTGTCGATGGTCGTCGCCGAGCCCGTGATCGTAGGCTGCTTGCCGGCGAGGAGCGTAGTGAGGTTGTCCGATATTCCCGTCAGGCGACCGATCTCTGTGGCGGTGATACTGGAGGCGGCAATCCCGCCGCTGCCGTCTGTGATGACTGCCCGGCCCGCGGGCAATGTCTCGGTATCGATGGTGGTCGCTGAGCCAGTGATCGTAGGCTGCTTGCCGGCGAGGAGCGTCGTGAGGTTGTCCGATACGCCCGTCAGGCGGCCGATCTCTGTCGCAGTGACAGTGGCCGCCGCAATCCCGCCGCTGCCATCAGAAACCACAGCGCGATTAGGCGTCAGGGCTGGGAATTCCCCGCTGCCTCCTCCTGCTCCCAGGGTATGCACCCACACCCATCGGCCAGCGGACGCCCCATAGGGATGGGCCAAATACAGCGTCGTGTTGGTCCCGAACGGCAGGCCATTGGTAGCGGCTGTGGACGCCCCGTCCCAGCGCCAGGTGCGAGCGCCAGTTCCTGGCACGATGTCGCCCGTTGTCTCGACCCACGACAGCCAGTTCGTGCTCTCGCCGACCGTGGTGGAGGCGAGGCGCGCCGGCGGGATCAAGAGCAATTCCGTGACGGTCGGCAGCACCCTCGACACGTTCTGCTGCGCGACAGCAGAAGCCAGGGAGGCGAGGGCGACGAGGAGGCAGAGTTTTGAGCGCATGGGGTCAGCGTTGGAAGAAGCGGCCTGGCTGTTCGATGGAGCGGTAGGAAAGTTTCTTTATGACGTGGGATTCGGCAGCCAGTGAGTTCGGGTCCCAAAGCCATTCCCCCGCAGAGCCGTCACCTGCCGTACTGTTGCGGACCAGGGCGAGCTGATATGCTGTGGTGCTCATCCCCGTGAGGGATGTGAGCTGGGCAAGGTTATCCACCACTCGCATGGACCGCTCGTTGATGTAGGCGTAAATAACGGATGACACCTGATCCAGGAGTCCAAGCGGCACGGCGTTCGATGGGGTCAGTGTTCCAGGATTGCCCGTGAGAATGATCTGATCGGCGTACAAAGAGGATCCGGGGGGCACTGTCGTCAGTCCCCACAACGTCGCGTTGGTCGGGTTTCGCTTCACGTAGCGCCCTGGGTCCAAGGCGCCCAGGATCGTGGGGCGTAGCACTTCATCACTCTCCCCTGCCACGAGGTGGGGATTCCACATCCAGAGCCCTTTGGATTTGTCGGTTCCTGTGTCCTCCAACACTTCGACAGGGCGGTAAGCGTCCAAGAGCAGCTCGGTCCGCGCCCGAAGTTGGGCCAAATTCGTGACGTAAAGCGTGTCGCGCCGCTCCAGCGCCCCATAGGTCAGGTTGACGAGCTGGTCCACGTAGGACCTGGGCACCGCGTTGGAACTCGCCAGGGTGCTCGGGTCGCCCTCAATGGAGATCAGGCGTCCCACGATCATGGCCCCTGGTGCGATCGTCAGTGTTCCGGCGACCGTACCATTGGACACGGTGGGCCGAATCAGTAAGGCATCTGGAGCTATTCCGAAATTGGTCTCGCCAATTGCCAGCAGGATCAGCGCCCGGTTCGCCCCGAAGAAGTTCATGGGGCGTTTGAGCGCTCCGGTCGCGGGGTCCACGGCGACGCCTTCAGAGACCGGGTTGTATTGACCGAATGCGGCGCCAGCGGCGGCCAAAGTCAGGCCAAGAAGCAGTAGGTATTTCATGTCATTCAGCGGGGCCAATGGCCCACCTCGGATTGTCGTTGGAGCCGATCAGGAAAAAGGTGTGGTGTTGGCCGGTGGTCACATTGCGGAGCTGCCAGCGGCCACTCTGGATCCGGAAATTGCCCCCGCTGATTTGCTCATCTGCCGCGCCGAAGAGCGTGGCGGGATTGTCGGAGTCACCGGAGAGGTACGGCGCGTGCCATACGCCACTCTCCAACACTCGGAAGAACGCCGTACCGGTGACCACCTTGTAGCTGTCCGGCGGGAGAACTTCGCCGACGCTGTAGATGCGCCACACAATCGAGTCTTCGCCCCCGCCCAGACCGACCGCCTGGAACGCGCCGGTGGTGGCGTTGATAAAGCGCAATCCTCCCGGCGTCTCCTGGTAGTTCTGCGGCGAGATCCCCCAGGGCCCATCTGGCAGCAGATCCTGGAGGAGGTAGTACCGGTGATCGTCCCCCAGAAAGATTCGACGGCGAAGTGAGTTCCCGATGTAGATCCAATACTCCCCGGCAGCGAGCGGAGTGGTGAAGAACCCTTCATTATTCGTCTCCACGACCACCGATGCCCACACCACCGTGTACAGCCCGTGCCCAGTGGGATCGCGGCGGATCGGGAAGAGTCCCACGCGCCCGACGTAGGGTGTGAGATCCGGCTGCAGGATGGTTCCGAAGAGTTGCGACATGGGATTACCCCACCGGCCCGGCGCCCACTGATGCGTGGAGTTCGCCACCGGTGATTTCCAGATCCAGTTCCATCACGGAGCGGCCGGGCAGCTTGGCGCCCTCTGCTTCGATCACCAGCGCCTCGGCCCGCAACGGCACGCAGTAGCATCCATCCGGATGCGGGAGCACCTCGCCGGTGACGGCGCCGGCCACCAGCCGAGCGAGTTCGTAGGCGCCGGGCGTAGTGTCGCTGCCCATATAGGCCTCCACTGGGTCGCCGATCACGCGATCCCCGATCAGGCAGGCCACCTCGTGTCTCGACCGCACCTGGAGCTGGAGTCCTCGGCGCTCCGCGGTGAAGTCATCGCCGGCATAGATCAGTGCGCAGAAGCGGGGCTGGTTCAGCGCCAGGCGTGCGATCATCTGGCGCAGATCCACCACATCGAAGATCTCCACTCGATCAAAGGCGGGCTGCCCCTGCCACTGCACGGCGGCGCATTTTGCCGCCAGGGATCTCAGGATCGCCGCCGTGCTCTGGAGAGCGTTGGTAGTCGGGAAGATCATCGCAGGGGTGCCCTGGTGTCGCTTCCCCAGGCGCCGCGGCCTCCACCCGTGCCTCCCGCCAGAGGCAGCGGAAATTCGCCGTCTCGGATCGCGGTCAACTCCTTCATGGCGGCGTCGCGCGCCTCTTGGTGAGCCTCGGGCACCTGCCCCACCAGCGAGTAAAGGTGCCAGATCGCCAGCGGACGCATGAGCCGTCGCCAAGTGGCGTCGTCCAGGATGTAGGCCGATGTGTAGAGCGATACGGTCGCCGTGGCCTCCGCCACGGCCGTCGCCAGGGGATCGCTCTGCCCGAAGTTCGCCAGCGCCACATGCAGTTGGCTCAGCTCCTCCGGTGGAAGGAGTAGATCGTCCTGCGTGAAGGCGGGGGTGGCCATTGAAGGGGGGTGCCGGCTCAGAGGCTGGTTGGCCGGCCGCGCTTCCTATGCCCAGCGCGCGATGTGAATAGATTGCTTACGCGTATTGCGTCGTGATGAGAGTGCCCGCGGTGGGGTCCGTGACCTTCTCGGTCGTGTTCTGGCGCACGCGCACCACGTTCGAACGGACCTTCTCGTTGCGATACGTCTCGGTCGTGTAGATCCCACCCTCCGCGTTCCAGTAGAGGGTGAAGCCGGCGCCACCGTCCTGGGGCAACCGCGCGGACGTGTTGACCGTGCCCACCCACACATGGGTGTTCGGCCAGATTTGTGCCATGGCCTTCGCCTGCCCCTTCTTGGCAGTGTTCTGGCGCGAACGGCCGATCAGCACTCGCTCGATGCCGTAATCACGGAACGAAGCCGCGATGTTCTCGGCATTCATCGGAGTGTCGGCGTTGCCCTTGATCTGTCCGCGCACCCAGGATTGCAGCTTGGCGCTCAGACAGAGGCGGGTGAACACCGCCTTGGGAATGACGATGGTGTTCGGGGCCGTCTCGTTGTCTTCCACCCGATCAATCGCGGCGAGGACATCAGCCGGGAAGTCAATCGTGGCGAGGTTCGCAGCCGTGTAGGCCACGGCGGAATTGGTGGCACCGAAGGTGCCGGCGGCGATGATCGCTGCGGCGACACGCGCCTCGTGGGCCTTGAGGATGTTCCGCAAAGTCAATCTGGCGGCGGTGGCCTCCAGGTTGAAGAAGCGCCCGACATCCTTCTGGTCCGTGTCATCCACTGGCTCCTCCAGACCGCGATCCACGCAGTCGTAGGTGTCGGTGCCCCAGCGCCGGGAGATCTGGCCGTAGGAGCCGCCTCGCGCACGCTCGGTGGCGACGGCGTCGCTGAGAGCCGCATCAGCGATCTGGAGCTTGGCGTAGGTGCCGCTCTTGGCATCCACCGCCATGGGCGGCATGACTTGAAGGCCGATGAGGAACCGCTCTGCCGCGGAGGCCTCTTCGACCACGATGTTGATATCGGCGCGAATGGTCGCGCCAGAGGAAGGGTACATAGTCTATGGAGTCACTGGTTGTGGTTGGAAACGTCCTCAGCCCTCAGGCGCCCTTGTGAATCGCGGCGCACTCGATCAGGTCGCCGGGCGCGGTGGCCGCTTCGAGGGCGGCCAGGTTCAGGGCGGTGGTGCCCGCATCATCCACGTTGCCCGCGGCGGTCGGGAACAGTTGCGCTCCCGCCGCGATCGCGGCATTGGCGCGCATGAGGAATGTGCCTGGCGCGGAGAAGAGCTTCACGGTGAGGTTCTCCCCCAGGGCGGCGTTGTGAGTGGCGACACCCACGGCGTTGTCGGTCGCGCCGGCAACATCCCAGGTGGCGCCCACGATCTTGACCCGCTGGCCCTGCACGATGGCGGCGGCGGCGGGAAGGGCCTTGAAGCCCGTGGTGTTCTCGGTGGTGTTCATGTCAGCAGTTGGAATCGTGTGAGGTGGTGTACTCCGCTCTCCCGATCACAGGCCCGGTTTGCCGTCGGCTTTGCGCCAGGCTTCATACCCCTCAGGGTGCGCGGCGATGGCCTTGGTGAGTGCCGCCTCTCGGGAGGTCTCGCCGTCCGCATAGCCGGCTTTGACGACGGCTGCGAAGCCCTCGGCGGTATTAGGCGCGGGCGTACCGGGATTCGGCGCTCCTCCGTTGGCCCCTTGGGTCATCTTCAGGAACGCCAGATTCACCGGCAGGCGATCCAACTGCTCCCCGGCGGACGCATTGACGACCAGAGCCCCCTCCCAAAACTCGATGGCCTTGCTGTCCTGCGGCGAGATGCGACCCGCAGTGACGGCGGCGGCGACGCGTGCCTTGGCCTCGGTCTTCGCCCGGTCGGTGCCAGCGTTCTCGACAGCCTTGAGGCGGGTTTCCAACCCGGCGAGCGCCGTGGTGGCGGCGGCGCCGGCGGCGGTGACAAGTTCCGCGCTCCTGGTTTCCAGGGCGGTGAGACGTTCGCTGATGGGTTTCATCGCGCCCGTGATGAGCAGATTCAGCTCGGACTTTTCGGCTTCAGTCATTGTGTGGTGGTTGTGGTCACCGCGCTTGGCGACGACCGGTTGAATCGTTTGAAAAGCTGCCCGGTTCACGAGCCCGCCCAGGTTCTCGCCCACGCCCATTGGAGCGAGCGACTCGGGGTCGGAGAGCCACTGCGGGGAGAATCGCCGGTACGCACGCCCCTTGAGCGCCGCCAAGCCTTCTTCGGTCCATTGCACCTTGGCCCGAATGCCGCCGGTCTTCGGATCCTCACCCGCCCAGTACAGCTCCATGACGTGACCGGAAGCGGGGCCGTCCTCGTGGTTGAAGTCGAGGTAGGGAAGATCTCCCTCGGCACGTTCCGCGCGGGCGCGCATCTCGCGCACCTGGGCGGAGACCTGGTCGGCAAAACCCCGGTCCACGGTGACCGTGACCGGCCGCGGCTTGCCGTCCACATGGGGCACGATCTTGTGCTGACCGGGCGGCATCCACTGGATGTCCGTCGGAGGTCCCGCCGAGTCTTGGACCAGGGGCGGAAGCGCGCTGTCGAGCCGGGCTTGCAGGAGAGTCGTCATGTGGATTGTCCGGTGGCTTGGGCCAGGATGCGGGCGACGTAGTGCTCGGCCCGCCGCAGGAGTGCGGCAGACATGGCACCGATATCCGGCAGCGCATCGGCGTCGGGCGCCTGCTTTACGGAGGAGCGCAGCAGGTACTCCACCTGAATGCCTCCGCCACGCAGGCTCGCCAGGACCAAAGTGCGGCCCGCCCCTTTGCCGACCCGCAACGCAACGAGCTTGACCCCCTCCTCCGCCTCGAAGGTACGCGCCGTGCGGCCATAGGCCTCAGGGCTCACGGGAATGGTCAGGTACTTGACTCGCTTCGGGCGGATCAGACCTCCAAAAACTTTTTGCGCGATGGCCGGATGGGTGATCGCGATCAAGACCGTGTCACCCTTGGCCGACACTCGTGGTGCGTGGACGCTGTCGGTGACCGCCCGCCAGAAATGCTGCCGGTTCCCGCCCAGCTTGTTGGGCTCCGTGCGGTCCTTGTGCCGGAAGTGGGTTTTCAACTGGTTGTTGGCATCCCGGCCCAACACCGCCAGCAACGCCGCAGGGCGTTGGAGCTTCGCGAGCAAGATGGGCAGCCGCCGTCCGAAGCCATGATCGTCCACGCGCACCGTGATCATGCGGCCTCCTTTCGTGATCTCCGGATCCATCCCTGCACCGCCCCATTGACCATCGCGGCCCCCATGTTGGCCTCCATCGCCCGAGCCAGGGCATCCGTGTTCAGGAGGGGCGCGAGTTCATCAGGCAGATTGCGCTGTGCACGGATGAGCAGTGCGGTGAACTCGCCATCGGTGACCTTGGGGTCCCGTGCGGCCGCCACGATCCGGCGGAACCACGGCAGCGCACCGCGAAGCCAAGTCGCTTGGACGCCGGTCACACTCTCTGCCACGGCCGTGGCCAGGCGCTCGTCGGCCGCCGAAGCTTGGGTCAGCACTCCGCGACCCTGCATCACGCCGCTATCGAATGGCAGCAGGCCATCGGCCGGCCTGCCAGGCATCGGCGCCGCCGGCGCTGGCCTTGGCTCGATGACGTCTTCGCCTTCCGCCGGCATGGGGATGCCGATGGTGTCGTAGTAGTGCTGTCGCGGAATCGCGACCCCTGATTCCAGGACCACCTTGTACGTCTCAGCCAGCGCCCGAGCGTCCTTCTGGTCCTCTTCGCCCGAGACGAAGTAGGGCATGGCCTCAGTGTCGCCGAAGTTCAACCGGCAGATCGCCGGGATCAGTTGCTGGTTGAGCGTCTTGATCGCCCACTTCAAGAGGGCCGCCTTCCGGTCACTGAGAACGCCGGCATGCACATCGCCTAGGGCACGGCTGCCGGAATCTCCGACGTCGCTAGTGAGGGTCTGCCCGAGGATCAACAGATCGCAGATCCGGTCTATGAGTGAGAGCAGGGCCAGTTGTGGGTTGTCGGTCCCCGCCTTCATGGCCTCCTTCAACTCCAGCGTGGTGCCTGCGGGGAACGCGCCCCAAGAGGCGCTGCCCATGTTGGCGAGCATCTCCTCGATCTTGGCGATCTGCTCCGGCGATGTTCCTTGGGCGTAGGAGGCCCAGCGGATCGGCACTCCAAAAATCTGGGCGAGGTTGACCAGCCACTCGCTGGTGAAGTTCCCCACTGCCCACCACCAGGCCAGCGGACGCAGGAGAGCGGCACCGATCGGGTGCCCGGTCTTCTGCTTGGCGACCCCGATGAGAAACTTGTCCTGCGGGAACGGCTGCCATTCGGCCGTCCCGGCCGGCGAGCGGCTGCCCACGCTGCCCGCGGCGCGCGCGAGTTCGCTGGTGCGCAGCATCAGTCGGTCCGGCCCGTTGGATTGGGTGGGGTACCCGTAGAAGCGCGGGTGGACCCATCGCGCCGACTTCAGGGCGGCGATGCGCCCGCCCTCGTAGGACCGCAACTCCCAATCCAGCTCCTGCACCGAGATCCCCTTGCCCCAGGCGTCGGCCAGGTCGCGGCACAAATCCCCAAAGTCGTTTTCATCCAGTGTGGGGTCTGGCTGGAAATGCCATAGCACCTCTTCAACCACCCGCCGCCGCTGCTGCGCCTCCTCGTTGGGCTCCTCGCCGGAGGGTGCCCACGCCTGGAGTGACCACTCGCACTCCTCCAGCACGCTCTTCAGCTCATTCAGATCCTTGGCCAACCGCGGCCAGGTCTGCTCCATCAGATCGAAGAGTTCCCATTGAGCGGTGAGATCGCCCGAGAACGCTCCGCGCAGTACCTGCTCCACCCGGCTCGGCGTGAATTGCTGCACCGAAGGGGATTGCCACCGGTCGCGGGCGGCACCCGTGACGATCTTCATCAGGGGCGTCTCGCCACCCCGAGATCGCCCGCCGCCGAGGACGCCTGCGGCGGCCGTCAGCACCCGGCTACCCCAGCTTCGGGCTGAACGGAACAGGTTCATGTCCCCCCCTCCCCGCGGTTCGAAGCTAATGTGGGGTTTAGACCGCCATCCAGGATGCCTTGCAGCTTGCTGACGTTTGACGGAGGCGCGTCGGAAGGGCGCGCCGCACCATTCTCACGCCGCAGAACGTCCTGGGGCATTTGGGCGGGGGTGTTCATCCGAGCCTCCGGGGCGTAAAGGTGGGCGATCCGGATCGCAGGCCTTGGCCGAAGCTGATTCCTTCCGCGGACTCCAGCCCGCCATCGGTCGAAGTCAGGGCATGCAGGGCCAACTTGTGAGAGTCGAAGGTGTCGCCGTGCTCTCCGTTGGGGCCCAGCTCACACGTAAAACTCCCCCGATCGCGCTTCACCAAGCGCATATCATTCTTCAGGTAGCGCTCGGGCGCTGTGGTCAGTTGGTTGTCGTCGAAGACTCCAACCAGTTGATTGCCGAGGAGCGCCTTCTTGGTGATGGGTTCCATCCCCGCCCGCTCCACGGTTTCGCTGGCGACGACGTCCTCGACCGGCACGATGCCCAGCGCCCGGCGAACATTTGCGCAGTGGTACTTCTCCGACGTCGCGTCCTGGGCAAGCCGGCGGCATCGCGTGCCCTGCGGACGCCCGTTGATGGTTTCAACGACCCGGCGGGTCCTATCAATCGCGATGTCCGGGTCTGCGGTCTTCCACACCAGGGTCAATGGAGCGATGTACTCCGCTCCCCGCTGCTCCATCACCGTCAGGGACGTGGGGTTGCTGGTCGCCGCTTCGGTGGTTGCCCAGTCCACCCCGACTCCCACCTTCCCGCTTCCCAGATGTTCGACGAGGAAATCCAGGGCGTTGCGGAAGTCGTCCTCGTTCTCCACCACCACGCACCGGCATTGCCCCACGCCTCGGCGCTGAGCTGCGTCGAGTTGCAGCAGACCCACCGCCGCGCTTCCGCCCAGGACGAAGCGCACACCGTAGTTGCGATCCCAGGCGTCCTTGTCGTGATCGCGTGCGCGGGCCTCATCCGGAGTGATGGGTGCTCCGGTGTCGTCATCGTACAAGGGCACCCCGTCGGCATAGGCATCCCATGCGTCAATGCGGAGCACCCACACCCCCAGCTCGCTGCGATACCAGTTGCCCTTCGGATTGGGCGTGAAGGTTTCGCCGATCGGCGGCGCCAACAGCTCGAAGCTGTAGTGCGTGTCGTCTGGTGGCGGGGTCGTGGTGAGCATGCACCGGAACGCCGGATTGCTGGCGATGATCGGTCGCACCGCCTCCCAGACTTCACGGAAGTTCTTCACCCGGCCGACCTCATCCAGGATCAGGTCGCCGGTTTCGCCCACGGCCGCCGGAGTCAACGCCACCACCTTCGTGCGGGAATAGGTGGTCTTGTCGTGGTACAGCCGGAATTCCAGGCGGGTGGCTTCGTACAGATCGGCGAAGTCATCCGCACTGACGCTGGCCACCGACTTCCCGCCATTGGCGTCCACCACGTCCAGGAGCGTTCTGGCCTCGGCGGCTTCGACCGTCAGCAGGCGGATCGCTTTTTGTATGGCGTCCGCCTCCTTGCGCACGATCTCCCGCCCCAGGTCCAACTTCACCGACCCGAAGACCACTGTGTGGCCCGGCGTACGCAGCATCTTCTCCATCGAGATCCGCGCCGCGATGGTGGTCTTGCCGTATTGGCGCCGGGCCAGACAGCCAGCCAGGCGATGCCGGCGCACCCCGCGCTCGAGCTCGCGCTGACCAGCGCGGACTTTGAAGCCGGTGCTCATGCAGCCTTCCAGTCCTCCCCGAACATCAACTGCCCCAGCGCTTCGATCTTCTCGGCGTTCGTGCCGGCGCCCAACGCGATCTCCTTCGCCCGCTGGTCCTCCGCCCATTTCATGAATAGGGCGCAGGTCTCCCTGCGGAATTTCGCCTGATCCAGGGCCAGTTGCTGCCGGGCGATGCCGATCTTCTGCGTCTCGGTCCACGCCTTGGCATCCTGCTGCTCCACCGCCAGCGCACTGAAGAAGGCCTGCCCGGCCTCTAGCAGGGCATCCGGTGACAGGTCGGGATTCCGCTGCGCCAGCTCGGCGACCAAAGATTCCGTCACGGCCGAGTTCCGCGCGAGCTGACGCCGCAGATGAAACCAGGACCAAAAGCCCGACAACGCACCGTCCGATGGCGCGAAGCCATACGCGTCCTTCACCAGCCGGCGCACCTCGGCCTGAGGCTTCTCCTTGAGCCACACGATCACCTGCTCCTGCACGTCCTCGGGCAGTGTGCGCAGAGGCGAGTCGCTGCGGGGCTTCTTGGCGGTGCTCATTCACAGTTGGGCAAAGTGGTCGCGGCCTGCGGCAGTGATGCGCCAGACGCGGTTCTCGGGGCTGATCGTCTTGGCCCGCTCTTCGACGAATCCCTTGGCGGCTAGGTAGCGAAGCTCTGCATCAATGCTCCCCTCCGTCACTCCATCGAACCCCTCCGACGCGGCCATCTGGCGGAGCAATCCGGTCGAGAGGCCGTAGCGGCTCCCGCTGTTCGCTTCCAGGAAGCGCAGCAGCGACAGGCGCAGTTGCTCGCGGTCGGTGGCGTTCATGCGTCGTGGGGGCGTCGCAGTACGTGCAGGTTGGAGAGCTGGGCAATGATCCGGTCGGGCAACGCATCAATGCGGGCATGCACGCTGCGGATGCGCTCTTCGCTCGACTCAGCCTGCCGGCGCTCCAGCTCCGCGATCTCGCCGCGCAACAAGTGGATCTCCCGTTCGAGCCCTACCACCTTTCCATCCCACTCGCGCCGCGTGATGTAGTCGCCTCGCGGCTGGAATTGAGTGGCCGCTTGCGTGATCGCATCGGCGCCGTTGGGCCGGGTGATGTCGCGCCAGAAGCCAACTGCGTTCCGGGCGATCACGATTAGGGACGCCAGGCCCATCATCAGCCAGCCCACGGCGGCGTAGCTGGTCGGCGCGGGCAGCCCCCCCTGTGACATTTCGGCGACCATGGCGACGATCTACTGCGCCCGGTTGGTGACCGATTGAGCCGGCTGGACCGGGATGCCGTAGGCCCGAGCCGCCAGCTCGCTCCACTGGGAGAGCATTTGCTGCATCAACTGCGCCTGGGCCAGCCAGCCGGTCTGCTCCGCCTCAACACTTCTCAAAGCGGCTGCCGACGCCGTGCTGCTGTATCCCGTGACTTTCGCCCTGACTCCGAACCTCGGATCCTCCAGTTCCAAGGACTCGAACGTGATGTCCTTGGGCGACACGACATCGAGCCCGTTCGTGGTGTAGGCGATTCGGGTCGTGATGACCTCCGGCGCTTTCGTGGCACATCCCGCGCCCACCATCAGCAGGATCGCCAAGGCGGTGCCGGCGGATGCGCCCGACTTGCCCCCCGCCTTCTTGACCGTGTCGAGCTTGATCGAACCGAGGTAGTCCACCAGCCAAGCCCCGATCCGATACCATATGGAAGCCTCAACCTGGGCCAACAGGGCGTCGTCTCGAGTGCTCTCGGTGCTCTCGACGTGGCTGTGCAGCCAGGCCATCAGCGGCTTGAACACCACCCGCAGGAAACCGATCAGCGTGAGAAGTGTGAACACCCACGGGTGACGAAGTGCCAACTCCGCAATGAACCGTGTCCACTGGGCGGGGGGCTCAAAGAGTCCGTCGCCACTGGCCGCAGGGATCACAAGCAGTGTGGGATCGGGCGCCTGGGCAATGGCCAGGACAATCGCGGCAAGGCAGGCGATCAGCAGCAGGAGGTGCTTCATGGCGTTCCGGGGAAGCAGCCGGCCGCGCGAGGCACCGAGAATGGACGACTCGGCGGAAAGGACCCCGGCAGCCGGCTGCGAATTGAGGATTGAGGGTGCGTCCATTGACGGGCGCAGCTTGCCGCCCGTGTCGGCTCAGGGATTCCCCACGGTGGGGGAATTCGGGCGGGTCAGCCGGTGACCCGGCGTGCCGTCAGGAAGGTGCGGATGGAGCTGAGTTCGATCCGCGTGAAGCTGTTGGGACCGCTGCCGGCCTCCCGCGCCGCCACGGCCGTGAGCTGGCCGTCCTCCAGTAGATGCGTCACATGGGTACTGGAACACGACCAGAACCGTTGCAGTTCCGTGGTCCGGATCGGCCTCGGCGGCAGCATGGATGCGAGCACTTGCCCGGCCTCCATCTTCGCGGTGCCGCGGGTGCCGGAGAGCAATTCCAGCAGGCTGTCGCGCCAGATTCGGAGTTCCCGTCGATCGGCGCCCTCACGCCGAATGTCCCAAGCCCAGGCCAGGGTTCCGGACTCCACCGCCCCCAGCACCTCGTCTTCATCCCGGTCGAGCAGCACCATCGCCGCTTCAACTGGGATCAGCGGGCGCTCGGTCGGGAGCGTCAGGCCTGGCAGGGAGAGCTGCACCTGCCGAGCAGTCTCGCACAGCGGTCAAAACCCTTATGGGATCGGAGGCTTTCCGTTAGGTTGAACGACCAGACACCAGCCTTTGCCCTCGTGATTCTCAACAATCTTGCCGCAGGTCGTGGTCATGAAAGTAACATCGAGAGCGTGCAGTACAGATAAGACCAGATCTTGGAGGGTGGGATCAGATTCGAGCTGAGATACCTTTAAGCCCTGTCTCTTGGCCAAGTTGATGTCTATTGGATGGCCGTGAGTCTTGTGGAATTCCATGGTCCCAAGCCAATCTGCGATGGACTTCGCCTTGGTGGCCCCGTCGGGGTCATTTGCAAACATGTACTGATGTAGCCAAGTCTTCACTTTCTCCTTGGCCATTGAAATCAGCGTTTCGCAGGTGCTGTGAATTCCTGGGGGCAACTGCTGAACCTTGGCCACCCACAAGGGAACACACCTCGGATCTGCCTTGGTCTCTGCCAAAGCACTTCGGAATTCGCGCAACAGCTCCTCAGCCGCAACCGATCTTTGTCCATTCTTGGTTGAAACCACCACCTGAGGGTCAATCGGACCGATTGCCGACTGTCGTCCCATGACAATCTCGTCGCAGGCGCAAGCCATCATTGTTGCCGCCGACATCGCGTTCTGGGGAACAATAGCGCGGATGTGGTCGTACTTTCCTCGCAAATAGTTTACGATCTGTTCTGCAGCTTCGGCGGAGCCGCCAGGACTGTGAAGAATGAGGTCGAGCTGCCGGCGCTTGAGGCCTTTGAGGGCGGCCATGAAGCCATGGATGTCTTGGTCATTTACTCCAAAAACCCACTGTGGTGCTCCTCCACCGCGGGAAATCGGGCTCGCCGAGTATTGAGCGGAGGCGTAGAGGATTGTGTCGCGCTTGGTGTGCTTTTCCAGCGCGTTGAGGTACTCGTGCCGAACGATATCCTGAGCCGACCCGCGCAGGCGTTCAATCTGCGCCTGCACCTCGCTTCTACCCGGCATACGTCGTGTGGTCGGTCACGATGATGTCGAAAGCGTCCTGTTCGCAGCCCGGTTCATCGGCCAGCAACCTGGACACTTCAGAAGCTGTGGCAGAGTCAACAAAACACCGCCACCTCTCCATTGCGTGATCAAGCTCGGTGGTTTCGAGCGAGGCGGCCTGAGTTGAAGGGAGATTCATTGATGCGAAAGCATGCGTCGAACCAATCATCTGGGCAACCCTTTCTTTGCCTCCATTTGCCCTGCCAACGCCGATCCAAGTCTCCATCCTGCGTCACCCGTGGTGATTCTCGACGCCAGCGGGCGGCGGCGAAGCCCTCCCTCCCGCCGCCGCCCAGGCGCCCTCCCACCAGATCTACCCAACGGAAGGCGCCATGGGAAACCTGCTCACGTGATGACGATCGTGCCATGGCGAATTTGAGGAGCCCGACAATTCGGGTCACGCCAGCGGATCGTAGCCTTGCGTTTGGCTGGACTGGCGAGGGGCGGCCAGGTCTTTGAGCCGGCCGTTTGCCTCCACCAAATCACCGTGCAACTGGTAAAGCCGGGCTTGGAGATCGGTCATCTTCAGATAGACCACCAATGGGAAAATCAGCCACATCACCCACAGGACAAAAGCGAAGATTCCCAAAACGAAGAGCACGATGCCGAATGCGGTAGGACCGAGGGCGGACCGCCAGGAGTCGAGCATTTGCGGAGCAGATTGGTTCATTGGCGCGTTCGTTGAAGCGATGATGGGTTGGGCTACGGTTGCTCCACCCTCTCCAGAAGCGTAGAGGCAACCTTTACCCGCCCAGAGAATCAGCATGCACCAGAAGTCCCCGCAACCCAGAAAGTGGATCATGTTCTCCCCAAAGGAACGACTGGATCTGGCCAAGGATTTGGAGGCTCGCGCGGCCGCCATCAGGTCTTCCCTTTGTCGCCCTTGGTGCGGCGTCGTTCGATGCGCCTTTCCGAATTGCGCTGCTCGCGGTCCGCGGCGGTGCGCACATGGGGTGCCACCGAATTAGCGGCTGGCGAGTATCCAGACGCGATCATCTCCTCAACCAGCGCGCGGATTGCGGCTGCTTCACGTTCCAGTGATTCGATCCTGGGGAGCATTTCGGGCAGTCGCCCAAACCTTTCCGCCCCAGCTCTCAATGCGTTGGCTCCCATCCGGGCCTCTTGGCTCATCGCGTGCAGAGCCTCTACAGAATGCGGATCCTGGGCAGTGCGCACGGGTCCGCCTAGAAACCAGTCCATTTCGCGATTGTAGAAGTGCGCGAGGCGGTAGAGGTCGTCCGCTTTGGGTATCTGGCCTTCCAACCATCGCGACACAGTCGGCTGGGTCACGCCCGCGGCGGCCGCCACTTGGCTCTGAGTAGCCCCAGACTCCTTCATCACCTGTTGGAGTCGCTCAACAAAAATACGGTTATGCATACTTTTTTCTTGATGGATATTCGAAAACATTTATCCGTAAACGCATGTTGCGCGTCACGTCACCGAAAAGCACGCCGAAACCCCGCCGCCGGGTGCGGTTCGTGGGTATCGTGGCGGCGGCCAAAGCAGCGGGGGTGACCCGTGAACACGCCTACCGAGTGCTGACTGGGCAACGGCGGAGTCACTCGCTGGAGCGCCGACTGCGGGAACTGGGCCTGATGGGGCAGGGAGGTGCCCGGTGAAGCTCCCGCGCAACGTGGTGGACGCGATGATCGCAGGCGGGTGGAGGGAAGCGGCGGCGGTGTGGATGGGTGACGGCATGTTCACCTTGCTGCGCCACGGCGAAGCCATGCTCTTCGTCACCATCCCCGAGGACGATGGAGGAGCCCGATGATCACTCCGCTCGCGATTGCTCCTGCTATTCCCGGACAAGCACTGAACCTCATGGGGCAAGGATGTGCACTGAAGCCTACCCAGACTCCTTCCCATTCTTCAGGCACTGAAGGCTCTCCCGAAATTGGTCGGCGCTATCAATCGCTTGTTCGAGCCGCTTACACAGCGACGCCGCTGGGATCTCAGTTTCGTTCTCTGGTGGTCCCTCGGGCTGTCGAAACGCAACCCGCTGCTCTGACCACATGTCCAAAACCAGTGTCGTCAGAACCACCAACTGCTTCTCCAGGCTGTCCAACCGCGCCTCCAACTTCGGGTCCATACTCGGAGAGTAAATGGACCGTGCCCTTTCCTCACGATGAATCCTACTGACACCCACCCCCCCGCCATCGAGTACCGCGATCCCAACGATCTGCGTCCGCATCCGCTGATCAAGCCCATGCCCAGATGGGCCAAAGGCACTTCCGAATGGGACGCCTTTGTGCAGGACATTCGGACGCGCGGGGTCACCGTCCCGATCATCATCCTGAAGGATGGCGCTGTGATTGACGGGGAGACCCGCCGGCGCGGAGCCATCGCTGCGAAGAGGGAGAAGGTCCCTTGTGAGGTGGCGTCCGACAACGAGGTGGCACAGACCATCCTACAGCACCTCCTCCTGCGCCGGAATCTCAGCAAAGGAGCACTGGCGTATGTGGCGTATCCAGTGGTCGAACCCGCCCACAAGGAAGCGCAGGCCAGGGCCATCCAGAACCTCCGAACCGTGGACCCTTTATCGCCCGTCCGGCACTCAGTGCCGGACGGGGCAAAAAGGGTCGAGGATTTCGCAGTCGAACTGGGGATTTCCGAGCGCCTGTTCCGGCAGGCGGCGCGGGTGCGCGAGATCTTCGATGAGGACCCCGAGTTCCGTGACGAGATGGAGCCGCGAATCCTCGACACCATTGCGCCCGTGGGACTTGGCGCCGTGATCGCCGGATACGGCGGACGCAAGGCGACCAACGGCAAGGCCAAGCGCACTGAGGAGCAGCTCGAACTCTTCAACGAAGCCTGGTCGGGCCTGGGGAAGCGCTTCGGCTACTGGGGCAAGATGGACACCGATACTCGCGAACGCGCCCTGCCGGCGATCCGGAAGACCGTGGCCGCCATGCCGCCGGATCTCCGCGACGAATTGAAGCGCGCCATCCGCGCGGCGGAGAAGGAAGCCGTCGCCTGAACCTCCAGCCACGACTGCCATGACTTTCGATTTGCCCGCCCCATACCCGGACACACCTGTCCTGCTCCCCACGCCCACAGCGGAGCCAGCGGACCATGCGGCGGGCAACGACCTGAACGCGCCGGACATGGTGTCGGAGGAGATCTCCGACCGGGGACTGGGATGCCCTCATGAAACATCCGGTGCGCTCCAATTTACCGCCGATCAACTGAGCGAGCGCAATCGGCGGTTCCAGGTCTTGGAGGCGGTGCGCGTCTTCCTGGAGGAGAATCCCGGCGCCCCGGTGGCGGCGGCCTGCCGCGCGGCCGGGGTGGATCAGGCGACTTACATGCGCTGGCGCGGACGGTACAAAGAGCACGGTCTCGATGGCCTGGTGCCGCGGACGGACCGATGCGGCCGGAAGCCGTCCTTCGACGCCTTCGCGCCCGAAGCGCAGCAGAAGCTGGTGCAGCTCTACGTGCGCACCGGCAGTCAGGCGCTGGCCCTGCAACTCTTCCGCGACGATCCGCTCTGTCCGGAGCCGCTGAAGGCGTGGATTGACGAGCGCAACTCCAGCGACAAGAGCCGCCACCAGATCCCCCCGAGCCTGCGCCAGCGCATGCAGGTGACGCCGGCCATTCACGACAAATTCCGCGGCCCGCGCCGGTACGAGCTGAATGCGATCACGACGCTGCGCTCGATGGAGGAGCAGTTGGACGGTGGCGACGTGCGCTCCATCGAGCCGGGTGACTGGTGGGAGATGGATGACATGAGCGTGAACCTGCCGTTTTGGTACGAATCGCCCTTTGGCACGGACAAGCTCGCCGAACGCCATGGAGTCGGAATCGGCCGGCAGTCCCTCTGCGCGATGGACATCGCCAGCGGAAAGTGGCTGGGCTTCGAGCTGATCGGCCGGCCGCGCGACGCCTACCGGGCCGAGGACATCCTGCGCTTCCTCCGCCGGCTCTTCACCGAGTACGGCCTGCCCCGGCGCGGCCTGCGGCTGGAGCGCGGCATCTGGCAGAGCAAGCGGATGACGGGATACACCGTGTCAGATTCGGGCGCCGCTGAGGGACCTGTGGAGCGGCCGGGGATGGATGAGCAGGAGAAGGAGCGGGTGGTTGGCGGCCTGCAAGCGCTCGGCATCGAAATCCGCTACGTGCACACCCCCAAGGCCAAGGGCTTCATCGAGTCGGGCTTCAACTTCTTGCAGTCGGTGATGGCTGCGATTGCGCACAAATGAGCGTCCCCCCGACAGATGACGAGTTGGATCAGCGCGTTAAAGCGCTGCTCGACCAGACGCTACTGAGCCCGAAAGGCTACCTCGCTTGCCCCTTCTGCGGTGGAACCCAGCTCACCCGGTTCACTGCTCTGACCAAGCCGGATCACGCGTTCGTGAAATGCGATAGATGCGGTGCAACCGGACCAATCGAGCGGGGCGAGACTGGCACTTCCTGGAACATGCGGGCCTTCGAGGGGCGGCTCTATGTCCCCATCAACTCGCAACCAGATATCCCACTATGAGCCAAACCTTCGTCAACATCGGCAGATTCCGTGGGGAGTTTGAGAACGCCGCCAAGAAGCTGGTACAGGCGCACGCGGCGGTGAAGCACCCGCGGGATCTGGGCTTCATCGCCCAAGCGGATCTGGCCGACCGCATGGCGGTAGCCATGGTGAAGATCAACGGCCTGCCCAAGGAAGGTCGCCTGCAAAAGGGCGTGCCGGACGACAAATGGGCGCGGGCCGTGGCGTTGAATCCCCTGCGGAAACTCGACGCCAGCCAGCTTTGGATCTTCCTGCCCGAGCGGCGCGAGTTGCAGATCCGCGGCGGACACGTGATCCCCGAGGTCGGTGGGCAACCATTCCCCTTCTGCCATCCCGATTTGTTCGCCGCCTTGGGCAACGGCTATCGGCTGCTGGTACACTTCGATCCCGGCGAGCCATCGCTGGGCGCGGCGATCCTCAACAACGAGCCCGCCGAGAGCAGCCGCAATACGGAGGCCTGGCGGATCGGCGAGGTGCTGGGCCTGGCCGACTTCATGGGATTCGCCCCCCAGTTCGCAGCGCACGCGAGCTTCACGCCCACGGTGGAGGCACGGCGGCGCTATCACCGCTTTGTGGCGGCGGCGTACCGGGGCACCGGTCTCTACGGCACGCGAGCCGGCAAGGCCGATTCGATGCGGGACGGGCACGGCCGCATGGCCGAGGTGACGCGGGATGGCGGCAGCGGCGCGACCGAGAATCCGCTGATCACCCGCGGGACCGAAGTCGCGAGCCGGCGCCGAGCGGCCAACCCCTTCGCGCCATCCACCCAGGAGAGTTTCGCCCGGAAGACCACCCTCAACGCAAAACTGAAGGCGGCCAGTCGGGCGGTAGAAGCGGAGCAGGCGGCAGCCTGATTCCCATACAGAGACAGGACCAAAATGGACAAACCAGATACAGCAGCAGCAGCGGGGCGCGCAGTGCGCTTCGACGAACCCACGATCGAGAACCACGCCCAGCACATGCCGGAGGAGCTGCGCGAGGCGTACCGGTGGCTGGCGACATTCACCCGCGAGGAGTGCTACCGCGATCTGCACCGGCTCACGGAGCGCTTCCGCCTCGTGGGGATCTATCACGACACCACGACCTGGAGCAAAATCCTGCGCGGTCTGTGGGGGCGGGATCGGAGCGGCGCGCCCCTGGCGAGCCCGGTGATCTCCGCGGAGAAGTTCCTGACTGCCGTCGAGGCTCTGCGCAACAACGTCCGCGCCGAGTCCCTCCGGGGAAAGGTGCCCTTCGTGGAGACCTCGACCGCTCGCTCGATCATGGATTACGTCGAACTGAAGTGCGCGCCGGATCGGGTCAACAAGTTCGGCGTGGTGGTGGGTCCGACCGGTGGCCAGAAGACCGCCACCTTCCGTGAGTTTGTGCGCCGCCGGAATCACGGCTCCACCCGCTGGCTCGAAGCGCCGGAGAATGGCGCCCTGGGGGATTTGCTGACATCGCTCATGGTGACCTTTGGGTACAGCCATGGCGGCAACAGCAACCAGCGCCGGGCCGCGCTCTTCGAAGCGGTGAAGCCGCACCATTGCCTGATCATTGACAACACCCAGGACCTCTACCGGAAGGACAGCAAGGACCAGGCGGCGTTCTCCTTCCTGCGCCGGCTCCAAGAGGTGACGGGATGCACCGTCATTCTGAGCATCACCACCGACTTCGAGCGCGTGCTCATGGAGGGTCTGATCCGCGGGTACTTCGAGCAATTCGAGGGGCGCTCGGGTGGTCGCAGGAAATGGCTGCGCCTGCCGGAATACGCGCCGGACGATGACGTGCTCCAGGTCGCCCAAGCCTTCGGCCTCCAGGAGGCGCGGAAACACCAGAAGGAGTTGGTCGTGATCAGCCGGGAGCCGGGGCGCATTCGCCGCCTCTTCGAGGATCTGCAGGAGGGCAAGCTCCTGGCCAACGCCACCAAGGAAAAACTGACCATGGACCACGTGCGTGAGGCGCGGGGGGAGGACTGAGCATGAAACCGATTCTCCTTCCCACGGAGTTGCCAGGCGGCCGAGACGCTTTGGCCGACTACCTGATCAGGCTGCATCGCCGTTTGGCGATCTGGCGCGTGGCCGCCATCACCAGCGCCTCCGCCTTCGTCGTCGGGATGGCCCTGCGCCACCCGGAGGTGTTCCTCTTCGTAGTGTGCCTCCTCCTGCTACTGGTTCTGATGGCTGGAGGGCTCCTGTACCAAACGCACCAGGGAGACGAGGAGATGCAGATCGGCAATACCAACCGTCAACCCGGCCACCGCCATGAGTAAACGTAAATCCAAATCCTACCCCTTCGCCGTCATCACGACGGAAGACGGCCTCGCCACCGCGGCCAATCGCTACGTGGAAGTCAGCCTGGCCGTCCAGGCACGCAAGGCCGCGCATGAGTCGCAGATTGCGGCTCTCAACGCCGCATTTGACGCCGAGACCGGCCCGCTGGTCGAAGAAATGGAGCGGCTCGCAGCCAGCGCGCAATTGTACTGTGAGCAACACCGGGAACTCTTTCCAGAATCCCAGCGCAGTCGTGAATACCGCAATGCAAGGGTAGGGTTCCGCTGGAATCCTGTGCGGCTAGAGAAGCGCCTGGCGAAGGACACCTGGGACGCCATCGGAGAACGGATGGAACTGCTGCCCTGGACCAACCGTTACGTCACCTATAAGTCGCCCGTGGTGAACAAGGACCTGCTGCGGGATCACCAGGTGGAGATCACCGACGCGATGCAACTGGAGGCCGGAATCCAGTTTTTGAAGGGCGAGACCTTCTTCATTGATCCGGCTTTCGACTCCGTCCCCCGTGTCGCGAAGGAGGCCGCATGAAGATTCTGCTCACGGTAGTGTGCGACATTGATCTGCCCGATACCGCGGCGCAGGGGGTCTCACCGCAGCAAGTCGCAGAGACGGCAAAGGACGTGGCTGAGCGCGCGCTCAGGCTGGCGATGCGCGGGGCCGGTCTTGGGCTCAAGTCAACGGCCGTGATCTCCAACCCCAAAGATCAATGAGCGCCCCCTACTCAGCATTGGACCCGGAGATGGATCGGCCAGTGCTGGAGATCTTTCCAGTGCGCGGCCGCGGAACCGCCGCGCCGCGCCGCTGCCCCGGAGGCCAGCCCGTGTTGCCGGTGGGGGGCGCCCTCGAACTGATCTATTCCTCGTCGCTGTCTCGGGTGGCCGGTGTGATCATTCCGATGCCGGTGACTGAGGAGATCCTCAGCCGGTGCGCATCCATTGGAGGGGTCCGCGAATGGAAGTCATGGAGCGATCTGGCAAAGCGCTGGGGGGCATGGGCCGTGTTCGGAGAAGACCGCTGGGGAGTCGCTGAAACTGTGCTCAGCGGCTCCCGGCCCAAGGGATGGAAGTTCCGCTTCCTGGATTGAGCCATGCCCACCGCCGCCCAAACCGAGATCGCTGCAATGCATGAGGCTTACTGCCGCGAGAGCGGCATGCGGCTGCCGCTCGACGCCGCGCGCGAGATACAATGGTGGGAGCCCTACCGGCGCGGAATCCGGGCCGCGGACATTGCGGATCTGATCCGCTGGATGCGGTGGAAGAAAAAGAACGACCAGCCGTGCCGGTCCCTGGTGTTCCGGAATTTCGTAGGGAATCCCGACTTCATGGAGGAGGACCTGGCGGAACACCGGTCGCGGCGGCGGGCCGCTCCGTCGAAGGCTGCCCAGGAGAGCGAACGCGCATCGGTACTGCGCTCCAGCGGGCGCCCAGCCGCACCGGAGCCGCCGGCCGGCCGGCCCGCGGCGACCGTCCTGGACGCCGCCCTGTCAGATGATTTTGAGGAACTGAAGCGGCGGATTCGGGAGGGCCTGATATGACGGAGGCCCAGGCCAAACGCTTCTACTTCCCAGCGTGGAACCGGGCGCTGAAGGCCCGATGGGTGCGCGATCGAGGCACGATACTGCGGCGCGCGGATTCCCCAGCCAATGAGCTTGCGGATCAGGTGGAGAGCGTGGCCGCAGCGCGGGCTGCCCGACGCCAAGGTATGATGACGGCGGAGGATCTGCGACACGCCTGCCATGTGGTGGCCCTGGGTCGAGATCTATCGAGTAAGGATCTCACCAACACTCAAGTGGATCGCGTCGTCGCGTTGTTCGAGCTGCTCCAGGATCGCGACAACCTGAGCGCGCAGATGCGCTGGGACTCGCCGGCGGCCGATGCGCGCCGCCGCCTGGAATGGGCCGTGGAGCACAGCGGATTCCCCGAGGCCTACGTGCGCCACGTCGCCAGCGCCAAGTTTTCCACCGCAGCTTGGGAGTCCCTGCCGGATCATCAACTCCGGCAGCTTGTGATGACTCTCAAGAACCGGGCGCGGGCACGAAATTCCAACAATAGAGCAGCATGGGGAACGGAAACCCTCTCTGCATCCGGCCACGTGGGACGTGTGGGCGGGGCGGCGCACGGGGCGCCGGGCGCCGCAGGTGCCCCGGCACGCGACGAGGGCGTGCCGGGGCAGGAGGGAGAGGGGGACCCGTTTTGAAACCCCAGCTTGACCTGATCCCGCCGCCCGGCCCGCAGATCTCGCTTCGGGAGATTGACGAGGTGGTCCGGCTGCTGCGCGGAGTGGACTGGATCACCGCTGGCGACTTGCTGATTGCGATGGGACTCCCGGTCACTGAGACGACCAAGCGCCGACTCCGGGCCATTGCCTCGGAAAGCCATGGCCGGATCGCTGGCGGCCAGCGCGGCTACAAGCTGGTCGAGGAAATGACCGCCGAGGAGTTCGGCCACTTTGATCGCTGGATGGCCCACCAAGAGGCCGAGATGCAGCGGCGACGGCTGGAAGCCAGCCGGGTGTTCCACGCCAAGACAGACCCGCAACGCACGACTCAACTCAGAGACTGACCTATGGGTTCTACCCCCCCCCCGATGAAACCCAAGCTTCGGAAACCCCGTGCGGTCCGCGGCCGACGCGACGCGGTCGTGGACGGTGCCGCCTGGCGATTCGAATTGCAGGCTGGTGGCGTGGTCCTGTGGCGCAAGGGGACGCGACGCAAATTCATCCTGACCTTTCCCCAGTTGGCTGACGCCGGCCGGGGGCAACTGCAACTGCTTTGATTCCATGAGATCTCACAACCTGCGACTGCAATTGCGCCTGGAGCGCGACGATGCGATCCCGGCATTCGGCGCATTTCTGGCCTGCGAACCTCCCTGCGATGACAACCATGTGATCCTCCTCAACGTGGAAGCGCTGCTGTCGCCGACCCTGGTGGATGAGGATGGCTCCCCCGTGGACATGAGCCGGGAAGAACGGAAGCGGGGCGTCATCGCCAGCATGACGGGCGCGGCCGTGCACCGCGCCTACGAGCACGGCCGGGCTCGGCTCGGAGCCGCCGCGCTGTGGCACCACCACCGGGTGGAGACTCAGCTCCAAACCATGGAGGACGGCGAATGGCGGGACCCCGCCGAGCGGGTTCTGCCCGGACTCCTTTCCACAGGGTCGGAGGTACTCTTGGAACGAACCTTGAAACGATGAGATCCGAAATCGCCTCCAGCCTTTATAGGTGTCACCGCGCGAGCGCCGCGCAGGGCTGCGACCCTGCAGATCGATTCATCGTGCCGCCATGGACAGACGGAAAAAATCGACCGCCCCGGCGCCACGTAACCCGCCAGCCAGGAGAAGCCGAATCGCGGTACCTCCATTCGGATTTGCCTCGAGACTTCGCCGAGACCCATCTCCCGCCGTCCGGCCCAGTGAAGTACCGACACGTAGAACGTGGTTATGTCCGGCCGCTCTTCTCTCCAGGTCATGATCCTGAATTCGGGCTCGCTCCGAGTCCACTCATCCGGCCGAAGCTGCGGGGTCCAGGTCACCATTCCAACGGCCAACGGCATACCAAAGTACGGCTCCCATGTGGGAACGTCGCTCTCTCCGAAAACCAAGACCAATGGATTGGGATGCATGCGGCGAAGTGGCTGACTTACGTATTTTGCCTCTTGGAGTTCTGGTCCGTCAACCGGCCATCTCCAAAACCTTATCTCCAAGACGCCTCTGAAGGCCGATGAGCACCAAGACCAGATTCCCCAGGGCCATTGCCTTGGACGTCGCGCGGCACCTGTGCAAGCTGTTGGAGCCCGCCTGCGTTCGCATGCCGGATGGCAAGGCGGCACTCAAGGTTTGTGGGAGTCTGCGCCGGGGCCGCGCGGAGGTGGGCGACATCGAGCTCGTGTACATCCCGCGCGTGGAAACCGTTCCCGAACAGGGCGACATCTTTGGTGACGCCGGCAAGACCGTGCCGCTCAATCGGGCGGACGAAGAGATTGATCGCATGCTTGCGACCAAACTCCTGGCGCGCCGATTGAACAAGCTGGGGCGAAGCACCTGGGGACGCGACAACAAGCTCGCGGTCCATGTGCAGACGAATGTGCCGGTGGATCTTTTCGCGACCAGCGCCGAGGCGTGGTGGAGCTATGTCGTTTGCCGGACCGGCAGCGCCGCAACCAATACCCGTATCGCGACGGCCGCGATCAGGAAAGGGTGGCGCTGGCATCCAACCATGGGGTTCTTCACGGATGTCCTTGGGCGGCGCCAGTGGATCTCTTCAGAGGAGGACGTCTTCCAGAGGGTCGGATTGCCGTACTTGGAACCAGCGCAGCGATGACCCTCAACGACCAGAAATCTTATCCCTTTGTCACATGGGCAGACTCGGCCGGTCCTGCGCCCCAGATCTGGGACGCCTTCTTACTGGAGCATGCCTTTTGCGGCTGTTTTAAGCAATTCGATGAAAATGGACCACGCGGCGTCTCTGCCCTTCTCCATGGCCTTGCGCCAAACGGTATCGTCCAGTGCGTTCTCGACGAAATCGTGACCTGCCGACGTGATGCGCAGAATCACGTGGCCGGTGCCCGCGGCGGATTGGGTCAAGCCCAGTTCGACGAAGCCGAGTTCTTCCAGTTGTCGAAAGTGCTCTTCGGCCACGTAGGGGTCCATGCCGCGATATCCCGGACCCAGGTGGGCTCCGGGAGGGCAATCACGCGCACCAATCATTATCGCCCGCAGTAGGTCTTTGTCTCGTCTCATTAGGCCCGTCTTACGTAGCGCCAACCAGTTTTCGAGACAATTCACGCCATGCAGTTCGTCAAACCTGCGCCATTCCGGGAGGCCCTCCAGAAGCTGGGAGCCCGGACACCAATCGCCGCGGATCTGTCGTCTGCGGAGTGGTCCACGGTGCCGGTGGAATTGCGCGAGCGGGCGGTCTTCAGCGCCCATGTGGAGAACGTGAAGTTTCTCCAGCGCGTCCGGGATTCCATCGGGGATTTCCTGTCCGGCTCCAGGGAAGAGATCGTGCGCGACGATGGCACGATGGAGTCAGCCTTCAAAATGGGCAGCCGAGCCCAGTTCGTGGATCGCATGCGGGAGATGGCGATTGCTGAGGGCATGGGACCCCTGGACCCCAAAGACGCCGGTACAATCAAGGACATCACGAGCGAGCAACGGCTCGGCCTCATCTTCGATGTGCAAACCCAGGCGGCGACACGCTTCGGCGACTGGAAGCAAGGCATGAATGCGGACGTGCTGGATGAGTTCCCGGCCCAGCGGTTCATCCGTGAGGTGGGTGTCGAGGCACCGCGACGCTTGCACGATGAGCACGAAGGCGAGGTGAGGCTGAAGACTGATCTGGAATTCTGGCTTCGGATGAACTCTCCGGAGATTGGTGGCTTCGGGGTCCCGTGGGGGCCATGGGGCTTCAACTCCGGCATGGGGGTCGAAGACGTAGATAGGGCAGAAGCCGAGTCGCTAGGCTTGCTCCAGCCCGGCGAGGCCGTGGCATCCCCTGAACCTCGCTTCAACGAGCACCTGAAGGCTAGCGTGACCAACCTGGATCCAGACCTGCAGGAACTACTGAAGGACCGCTTTGGCGGCCAGATCCAGATCCAGGACGGTGCCGCATGGTGGAAGGGAGACCGCGCCGGCAAGAAGGCCGCAGGCGTGCCGCCGCGCGGCCGCAGGCCTGCGGCACCGGAGCCAGAGCCGGAAGCACCAGCAGAGCCCCCGCTGCCCGCTGGCCCGCCGCCATTCCCGCAGAGTCCCGAGCGCCTGGATGCAATGCGGCAGCTCGGCGGCAGCACCGGCGCGGAGCTGGTGCGCGATCCCGGCACCGGTGCCCTGTTCGTGCGGAAGCGTGGGGGTTCCCCGGCGCACCTGCGGGAAGAGGCATCGGCAAACGACCTCTATCGCGCCCTCGGCGTTCCCGTGCCGGAGGGGCGGATCTACGACGGCCGCGACGGGCCGGTGCAGCTCACCCGATTCGTGGAAGGGCAGCCGCTCGGGGAATACCTCAAGAAGGCCAACACTGCCGAGGCCGTGGCGCTGAAAGCGAAGATCGCGGAGCACTTTGCCGCAGACGCGCTTTTGGGGAATTGGGACGTCGCGGGAATGAACCTCGACAACATCCTCGTGACCGCAGACGGCACGCCCCTGCGGATTGACAACGGCGGCGCCCTACGCTTTCGCGCGCAGGGCGCCGCCAAGAGTGCGGACCAATGGGATGGGCACGCGATGGAGCTGTGGACTCTGCGCGACGCGAAGGCCAATCCGCAGACCGCTCAGATCTTCAGCGGCCTCGATGCGTTCCAGATCGCGCGGCAGATCCAGCGAATCGACGGCAAGACCTTCCTGGCTGCCGCCCCGGAGGATCTGCGGCCGGTCCTTGAAGCGCGCCTGGCAAACCTCCAGGTGATCGCCGCCAAGTCGCTGGAGTTTGAGGAAACCCGATTTGTCTCCGGTCATGCGGATCAGGTGACCATGCACATGATGGGGATGCGAAAGTCCTCGACGTTCCAGCGCTTGTCGGAGGACCTCCGCCAGTCGAAGCCGGGGGACGTCGTGCTGTACGACAAGGATGGGTTGGCATTCGATCACCTGCGCTCGCCTGCGGGGTCCACAGCTCCGCAAAGCAAGGATGAGTCCTTCTACGACACCGTGTTGAAAGCGGTGAAGACGGTGAACGCCCATCACGCGAAAGGGGATACCCAGTATAACCAGGCCACCTTGGACGGGGCGACGGCGCTGATTCCGGAGTTGAAGCAACTCGCCAATGCGACGGGTCCGTACCAAGCAATGGCGAAGTCCTACCTCCAGACCCTGGCGCACGTGCAGAACGCCAAGGGCGACAAGTCAAAGCAGGTGCCCAAGTTCGAGAAAGTGGCGGTCGAAGGCGCGGCCGGCACTTCGTCACCGACGGGGAAGTCGGTGACGCAGACTATCGCGGAGTACATCAAGGCGAATGGGGGCGACTGGCAAATCATAGCCGAGTGGGCGGCCGCTCAAGGTGGTTCCAGCGCGAGCGAGGCGTCAAACGCCGCAAGCACGTTTTTCCTTTCCCGTCTCCGTGACCTTCCCAAAGAGCAGATTTGGTCGAGCGGTGGAACCGGGGCAGCCGCCCGGAAGCTGTGGGGTGACAAGTACGAGCGCACTTGGGAGATGTTTCACGCCGGCATCCAGGAGATCCTGGGGCGGATGCAGTTCAGTGGGAACGACACCGCTCGGCGTCAGATCCGGATCATGCGCACCGAGCAAGACAAGGGGACGGTGCCGTTTGGCAAGGGCAAGCAGGGGCACTACCCGCGCCGGGTCAATGCAAGCGGGTCCGTCTTTGCACCCGTGTTCTCGGGCACCAGGACGCTGACCGTAGTCCCCCACACTCGTATCACCGGCACCTACTTCCTGGAGCGGATTCCTGGAACCCGGAGCGACTTTTTTTACGGCGACCACGAGAACGAATTCACCTACATCGGTGTCGGCCTCGAAGCCTACAATGTCGGCTGGAACGCCAAGCCCGACCTCAGTCCGGGAACTGATAGCACCAAATGGATTCCGTGACCATCATCGCTTCCGACGACGAACCGGGCTTCGACTTTGAGCGGGCCTGGGTTGGTGGTCGCCCGGAGCAGCCTGAACCCCTGGCGCGTGTCGGGGGCGTGGTCTGCCGTATTGAGACCAAGCCAGGCCCTTTGGTTGATGGGATCGCCCTGTGCGAACCTGTGGAGCAGTTCCCTGACTGGCCGGTGTGGGTCACAATCGAGCGGAAGCACGACGACGGATCCGTAGATCGCCAAACCCTCTTTGGATTCACGAGCCGGCCCCAGGTAGTCGCTGCGGCCCGCCGATTTCAATCGCTGCAGGCGGCCGGACGTGTGACTCCAGGTGCCCCTCTCTGAACCATGTGGATTGCGTCCAAGATCGGGTTCTTCAGCCTGGTGCAGAAAGACAGTCGCCTGCACGTCCGCGGACGGAAGCGCCGGGACCTAGAGCAACTGGCGACCCTTCTCGGGATGGGACCTCGCCAGGTCGAGGAGTGGCCGTCAGCCGACTATCGCTGGCGGATCCTATTGCCCGCCACTGCCACGGTCTCGGTGCTCGGCGCCTTGGCCGGCACGGTTGACTACCCCAACTTCAAGTCCGCGATCGCCGCCTCTCCGGACCAGGCGGAGAAGCTGGGGGCGTATCACAGCCTCTGGCAGGATCTCTTCGACCTCCAGGACTCCGACCGTCGGCGAGCTGCTGGTGCCGGGCTGGCCCGCGGCAGGTAGTCGGCCGCCCGGCTGCAGGCGCCCCGCAGTACCCTTTTCAAGCAATCGTTGGCCGGGCTTCCCCGACGCGTTTCAGGCATTTCTCGACGCCGGCGTTGGAATCCATCCCAACTCCCTGACAATCAAGCCACTTCGGGCTGGCTCAGTGTCTTTCAGCCTTTTCTCGTCCCCCCGGGTATCGTTAACGCGGATGCCGACGCTGGCCAATGACCTACCCCTTCATCGCCCGCTCTCTTCTCGCTCCTGGATCGAATCTTCTTTGGCCAGAATTCGTTCCACCGTCGCTTTGATGTCTTCACCCCGAAGATCCTTGGCGAGGATCTTTCCGTCCGGACCGATGAAGAAGAGGGAGGGTATGCCCGAGACGCCGTACTGATTTGGCAGGTCGGTCTTCGACCATTCCCCGAGAAAGCCCATGACCCAACCCAAGTCATGCTTCTTTGCGAAGACCCGGGGCGCATTGATGTCCGAGTCGAGGCTGAGGCCGATCATTCGAAAGCGCGGATGGTCTTTGAAGGCTTCGTGCACGGCCTTGAGGTGAGGAGTCTCAGCGACGCAGGGTCCGCACCAGACCGCCCAGAAATCGAGCAACACATACTTTCCGGCGAGGTCGGAGAGCCTCAGTGTCTGGGCCTCCACGGTTGGCACCTCGAAATCGGGCGCCGGGTCACCGATTGCCAGGATCCTCCTGGCTTCGATCTCCACCGTGCCGAGATTGAACGGTTCGTCCGTGCGTCCGTCGGGCGAATCCGGAATGTCGAACTCCCGATCCAGACGGGCAATGGGGGGCCGCATTGCCGCATCGCCTCCCCTTTCTCGCAGGACCATGCGCAAGCGATACTTCCCGCCGGGCACGTCCTCGATCCGGAAGCTGCCGCCCGGCGCAATGTTCAGAGCGTAGCGCCTGTTCTGGAAATAGAGCTCGCGGCCCTTCTCAGTCTGGTAAAACGCGCCCAGCTTGGCCAAGGCGTCCTCACGGGATGCTTTGAACTCGGCCCTCAATCGGTCCCTTTCCTCGTCTGAATCGGCCGCCCGGTACCGTGAGCTTTGTTCCTGATGAAGCGCGGACAGGTCCGGAATTTCCCCGGCCGGCGGAAGGACCGATTCGAGGGAGTGGGTGTCGCCATACCAATCCACGTTGCCGGAGCCGCCATGGACCACCAACTGGCCGGTGACTGGCCTGCCGCTGCCTCCGAGGGCGACGCTTTTTGTTTCGCCGGGCCGGAGTGAAAAGTTGGTGGATTGCGACACGGCCCCCATTCCGTGACCCCTCGGCTTTGGAGAATGATAGGCCAGCATCGCCAGGGGCGGCACACGGTCGAATGAGAAATTGCCGGTGTCGTCGGTCTGCGTCCGGAGAAGCAAGCTCAGGGGACCCAACACGCGCGGATGGTGTTCATACGGAATAGGGACCAGAGACAAGCGCACCGTTTCATTGGCGCCGGGTTTTGATCCGATCATCAACGTTCCCTGGACCTTGGCCCACGGCTGCAACCGAATCTCCGGGTTCACGTTCAAGTCTCGCACCAGCACTTGGGCGAAGCCCTCGTCCTCCAGGACCAGGAGCGCATAGTTCTCGTCTCGCGCTGGAAACGAAAACCGGCCCTTCCTGTCGGTGACGGTGCTCCATGTCCCGTCCGAGTCAGGTCCCCGCACTTTCATGCGCTTATCCTGGACCTGGATGCCGCTTCGCAAGTCGGTGAGATATACCTTGGCGCCGGACGCAGGTTCTCCATCCGGCTTCAAAAGGACTCCGCTTGGCCCGCGGCCTTTCTTGAGCGCGAAGACCGCCCCGACCGAGGCGAGAATCCCAACGGCCAAGCCCTTCTGTAACACGGCGCGTCGTTTCATCCGCTGCGGATTGGACCGGGAAAGGAGGGAAACGTTCTGTAAGGAATGGGGGAACCGTTTGTGATCCGGACAAACGGTTCGGAGTTCCAGCTTCAGCCGGCGGGGGCATGCGCAGTTGGGCGCGAGGTGAGCTCTGACGCGCCTTGGCTGGCGGGTGCGTGACCGCCTGAAGTCGGGACTCCGAAGGGACCTATCGCGCGGCGAGGAAGGCCTTGAGTTCCGCGGCCATGGCGCCGCCGAAGCCGGGCACTTGCTCGATTTCTTCCAGAGTGGCCAGCCGCAGCCGTTGGAGGGATCCGAACCGTTTCAGAAGCGCCTTCTTCCGCGTGTCGCCAATGCCGGGAAATTCGTCGAGGAGGCTTTCCGAGATCCGCCGCAGCCGCAGTTGGGCATTGTAGGTGTTGGCAAAGCGGTGGGCTTCGTCCCGCACCCGCTGGAGCAGTTTCACCGCGGGACTGTCGAGTCCCAGGCGCAAGGGTTCCGTACGGTCAGGCAGGTAAATCTCCTCAAACTCCTTGGCCAGTCCGAGGATCGGGAGGGATCCGAGTCCCAGGGCCGCCAGCTCGGCGCAGGCGGCGTTCAGTTGCCCGCGTCCGCCATCAATGAGGATCAGATCCGGAAGCTTGGCCCGCGTGCCCGGGCGGGGCACCCAAGGGGCGTCGAGACCGGAGCCATCGCCCCCGGCGGTAGTCGCCTCGGCCTCCGGCGCGGTGGTGGAAGTGGAGAGGGCCACCGCTGCGGCGTCGGCATCGCGCGGAAGCGGTTGCTTCCGCACGGCGCGTGTCACGTCCTCCACCATGCGTTGCAGTTCCGACGGCGCGGCTTCTCCCGAGTCGTCCGAATTTCCCGGATTGGGGCGTCCGGCGCGGACATCGGCCAGGAGCCGCGTGTACCGGCGGCGCACGGTTTCGGCCATGCTGGCGAAGTCGTCCTGCTGGGTGACGGACTTCATCCGGAACCGGCGATAGGACGAGCGGTCGGGACGCCCCTGCCAGAAGCTCACCATGGAGGCGACGACGAAGGTCCCGCTGATGTTGGAGATGTCGAAGCCCTCGATCCGGGCGGGCGGCCCGGAAAGGCCGAGCACGCGGGCTAGTTCCCGGAGGTCGGATTCCGGATTCACGGCCACCGGAAGCGTGTAGGGAATGCGCTGGAACTTCTCGGTCTTCTGAGTGGTCCGCTGAAGGTCCTCCAGGGCGTCGCGCAGTTGCGCGGCTTTCTCAAACTCCAGGGCCGCCGCGGCACGGCGCATCTCGTTCTCCAGTTCCTCCCGCAGCTCGGCCGTCTGGCCCTGGAGAAACTCGATGCCGGCGCGCACCTGGGCGAGGTAGTCGTCGCGGGACACGTTGCCGATGCAGGGCGCGGTGCAGTGCTTGAGGTTGCCGTAGAGGCAATGGCGATAGTCGGATTCTCCCGGGGTGAGCGGCCGGCAGCCGCGGAGATGGAATTTGCGGCGCATCAGGGTCAGCGCGCGCCGCACGCTCCCGGAATGCGCGAACGGCCCGAAGTAGATGCAGCCGTCGTCCTTGCGCAGCCGGGTGAGGGTGAAGCGGGGGATCGGGTCGTTGAGGTTGACCTTGAGGAGGAGGAATCGCTTGTCGTCGCGGAAATCAATGTTGAAGCGGGGCTGGAACTCCTTGATCAGCTTGCCTTCCAGCAGGAGGGATTCGGGCTCGCTCTTCACGACATGCCAGTCGAAGTCGTGGATGGCCTCGACCAGGGCGTTGAACTTGAGGTCCCACCCCAGGCGCCGGGAGGGGTGAAAATACTGCGACACCCGCTTCCGGAGGTCGCGCGCCTTGCCCACGTAGATCACCGTGCCGAAACGATCCTTGTGCAGGTACACCCCCGGCCGGTGCGGGACCTGGGAGAGCTTGTTGCGGATGTGATCGGTGACCGCCATGGAAGGACGCGCTTGGAAGAGTGGCGCTGCACCGCCCGGGCATCAAGCCAGGCCGGCCGCGCATCTGCCCATGGTGGGGCCGTGCTGCTGCACCTCCGTAACTTCCTCGGCGGAGTAAACAGAGTGCCAGGTCATCCGTTTGGCCCCGGTGGATGAACTGCCCTTGGCCGCCCCTGACGCGTGCGGCTTCAGGGCAGCCGCAGTTTCCGGACCCATTGAGCATTGGCCTCCCAATAGGTCGCCTTCTGCTTCATCGAGGGATCCTCGGCCGGAGGCTGGACGCGTCCGTCGGCATCGGTGGCGCGGGAGACCACCGAATGGTCGCCCGGCGTGGGATCCGTCCAGTCGTAATGCCAGAAGCTCCAGGTGAACTTGCGGTCGGCGCCGCCGGCGGGCTTGCGCTCCAGCACTGCGGGACGCCATGGGCCGTCGTCCACCCGCACCTCCACCGACCGAATGGCGGTTCCGTCGCTCCACGCGGCGCCGGTGAAGCGGATGGATCCGTCCGGACGTCGGACGGCTCGGGCGGTCACCGACTTGCAGTTGAGATTGCACACGCTGGTTTCGCGCCAGTTGGTCCAGTCGGATTCGTCGGGTGATTCCCCGCGGAGGGTCACGTATTCGCGAGCCATCCATTTCCCCATGAACCGCCGGTCGAGCACGTCCACGCGCTTCAACCATTTCACCCAGGCCACGCCGAACCATCCAGGCACGACGAGGCGCAGCGGAAACCCATGCGCGGCGGACAACGGTTCGCCGTTCATCGCCCAGACCAGCATCACCTCGTCCTGAAGCGCGTGATCCAGCGGCAGGCTGCGGGCAAAGTTCTGCGGATAATCCTTGTCCCGAATCTTCTCCACCTTCTGGTCGCTGCCGTAGAATACCACTTCACGAGAACGCCCGGTGAGGCCGAGTTCCCGGAGCAGGGGGCCGAGGCGCGTGCCGGTCCAGCGGAGGTTGCCGCATGCGCCGGTGAACCCCGGATTGGACCCGTTCCCGCCGCATTCCAGGGTCGCAACCAGGGAGTGCTGGCGACGCCTTTGCAGATCCGCCAGCGTCAGCGTGACCGGCCGCTTGAGATACCCGGTGAACTCGATCTTCCAATCCGCGGGTTGCGTCGCCGGAGCGATGTCCGGGCGCGGATAGTGGCTGACTTCGTAGAGATCCTCATGGGGCGTGATCCACTGGGTGAGGTGGGCCCAGCGGAGCATTGGCCGCTTGGGATCGTAGGGCTGGGAATCGAGGAAGGGGATCCACTCCTCGCCGGGCGCGGGGTCGAGCCCGAAGGCGGCCAGCGGACGGGACATCAGCGTGCAGGCCGCGAGGGCCACGGAACCGCGCACCAGGTCGCGGCGGGACAGGGCAGGGGATCGCACGCCCGAGCCTTGTGCCAGCGGTCCCGATTTGGGAAGGCGGAAGCGGATCGCGGTTCCGGCTTACAAAGTGCCAGGTCCTCAGTTTGGCCCGACGGCGCCTTGGATTCACGCTGGCTGAAAACGAGACACGGATTTCACGGATTCTCACGGAGAGGTATGGGCACCCTCTCGGTATTCCTCCGCGAAATTCGTGTCCGGATCCCGCAGTTCCCCCAAAAAGTGAGAGGCGCCGCCGCCTTTTCGTCCCGCCTTCCCCGGCTTGCCTGCGCGGGGCGGCGTGGCACTGTCGGGGTGTCATGACAACGACGACAACGCCGACCAAACCCCGCATCGTGGCCTGGATGAAGCCCTCCTGCGGCTGGAGCCAGGGAGTTCGCGCCGTGCTGCGGAAGTACGACCTGCCGTTCGAGGACCGCGATATCATCAACAACCCCGACTACTATCAGGAAATGGTCGAGAAGACGGGCCAGATGCTCCAGCCGTCGCTGGAAATTGAGGGCCAGATCCTGGCCGACGTGAGCGGCGAGGAGGTCGAGCGCTGGCTGCTGGCGCAGGGATTGGTGCGTCCGAACAACGCCGTTCCCGACGTCCCGATCAACCAGCCCTGCGCTCACGAGATGCCGGATGCCCCGGCGGAGCCGGCGGGCATCAGCTTCCGCCGCTGAGGCCCATGGCCGGACCGGATGCCTTGGCCAGCCGGCTTCCGGGCGGGTTTCGAATCCGGGAGGCGGCGGTCTCCGACGCGGCGACCGTCGTCGGATTCATCCACGCCCTGGCGGCCTACGAGCGGCTGTCGCACGAGTGCGTGGCGACGGAGGGCGCGATCCGGGAGACGCTTTTCGGAGAACGCCCGGCTGCCGAAGTGATTCTGGCGGAGCTCGAGGGGCGTCCGGTGGGCATGGCGCTCTACTTCCAGAACTATTCCACGTTCCTCGCCAGGCCCGGCATTTACCTGGAGGACCTGTTTGTGCTGCCGGAGTTTCGCGGACGCGGTTTCGGCCGGGCGCTGCTGCTGCATGTCGGGCGTCTCGCCAAGGCGCGCGGGTGCGGCCGCTTCGACTGGTCGGTGCTGGACTGGAACACCCCCAGCATCGAGTTCTACCGATCCCTGGGGGCGGTGCCGCTCACGGAGTGGACGGTGATGCGGGTGACCGGGGAGGCGCTGGACCGGTTGGCGGCGATGGAATAGAGGAAGCGGATGACTCCTGAAGCGCATGCGCACCTGTCCCGGGTGGATCCCATCCTTCGCCGGCTGATCCGTCGGGCGGAGCCGTGTTCGATTCGTCCGGATCGCCGGACGCCATACGAAGCCCTGGTTTCCGCCGTGGCGCATCAACAGCTCAACGGCACGGCCGCGGGGACCATTCTCCGGCGCTTCCGGGCGCTCTTTCCCGGGCGGGGGTTTCCCAAGCCGGAAGCCGTGGCGGCGGTTTCCGACGAAGCCATCCGGTCCGCCGGATTTTCCCGGGCCAAGCTGGCGGCGATCCGGGATCTGACCCAGCGGGCGCTCAGTGGCGCGCTGCCGCCGCGGCGGGTGCTGTGCCGGTGGGACGACGAGGCCATCATCGAGTGCCTGACTGAATGTCGCGGCGTGGGCCGGTGGACCGTGGAGATGTTCCTGATGTTCACTCTGGCCCGGCCGGATGTGCTCCCGGTACACGATTTCGGAGTGCGGAACGGATTTCGTCTGGCCTACGGACTTGGGGAAATGCCGTCCCCGCAGGCATTGGCCGAGCACGGCGAGCGGTGGCGTCCGCACCGCACCACCGCGAGCTGGTACCTGTGGCGCGCGGTGGATCTGGGGCGGTGAAATTTCCTCCGGGACGAATGGTCTTTTTCCTTCAACCGGACCGGACGGCGCGGGTATGTCAGCGGCATGCAATTCAAAGGATGGCAGCGTTGGCTTTTGGGGATGCTCGTGACCACCGCGGGAATGCGCGCTGAGATCTTGCAGGTGTACGTGGGCACCTATACGGGGCCGAAGAGCGAGGGCATCTACGGCTTCCGCTTCGACACGGAGTCCGGCGTGATCGAATCGCGCGGGTTGCTGGCCAAATCCCAAAGCCCGTCCTTTCTCGCGCTGCATCCCGGCGGACGCTTCCTGTACTCGGCCAATGAGGCGGACCAATGGAACGGGAAACCGGGAGGCTACCTGAGCGCCTTTGCCATCCAACCGGGCGACGGCTCGTTGCGGGAATTGAATCAACAGTCCTCGGTCGGCGCGGGCCCCTGCTTCGTGTCCGTGGACGCCTCGGGAAAGAATCTTCTCGCGGCGAATTACGGCGGCGGCAGCGTGGTGGCGCTGCCCATCGCGTCCGACGGCTCCCTCAAGCCCCACAGCGCCTTCCTGCAGCACACCGGCTCCAGCGTAAACACCCAGCGGCAAAAGGAGCCGCATGCCCATTCCATCTACCCGTCGCCGGACAATCGCTTCGCGCTCGCGGCGGATCTTGGGACGGACCAGGTGCTGGTGTATCGGCTGGACTCCACTGCCGGGACCCTGTCCCCCAACAACCCGCCGTTCGCACGGCTCGCGCCCGGCAGCGGACCCCGCCACATGGCGTTCTCACCGGACGGTCGGCGGCTGTTTGTGCTCAACGAACTGCTCTCGACGTTGACCAGTATGGCCTATGACCCGGCACGCGGGGCGTTGAGGGAGATTGATACGGAGTCCACGCTGCACGACGGTCCGGTGCCGGGGAACTCGACCGCGCAGGTGTGTGTGCATCCGAACGGGCGCTTCGTCTATGGCTCCAACCGCGGCGACGATTCCATCGCCGTGATGTCGGTGGATCCGGATGGCAAGCTGGGCTGGGTGGAGCGGGTGAGCACCCAGGGAAAAACGCCGCGGAATTTTCAATTAGATCCCTCGGGGCGCACCCTCTGGGCCGCCAACCAGGACTCGGATTCCATCGTGATCTTCCGTGTGGACCCCGCCACCGGACGGTTGACCCCGACAGGCCAGACGCTGTCCGTGGGCACTCCAGTCTGCGTGGTCTTCGCGCGGTGATAAACCGCGGAGGAAGAAGATTTCACCGCGGAGACACGCAGACGCAGAGAAGGGGGAATGTTCGGAGTCCCGCCTTCAGGCGAATACGGGCGAGCCAGCAAGGGCGTCCGAGAGGGACACCTGATGCAGGTTGCGGATGAGGCCTTGGAGTGCGCCGGCACGAGCGGCGCTTTGGCTTCGCTTGCAGAAGGTGAGACACGGATTTCACGGATGGACACGGAAACGATTCCTTTCTCTTCCGTGAAAATCCGTGTCATCCGTGTCCAGATTCTGCGATGGCGCAGGAAAAGCGGCGGCATGCCTCCGCACTCCCAAATCTGAGGCCCACCTTTGACGAGAAGGGCGCCTCTCAACTTCTTGAATTCCGAGGGAAAGCTCTGGGGCCAAGGACGGTGTCTCCGTGGAGCCAGGAGCCAAGGCCGGTGGGGCGAGTTTTCAACGAGCCGTACGTTTGTGGAGGCGCCATCAGATTGCTTCACACTCTGGTCAGAGCGACGGCTGTGCCCACCAACCGATCTGCTGTGCGATGCGGTGAGCTGCCACCACGGCGACTCCATACGCGTACGGCTCGTCGGAGACTCGCCCCACCAAAATTCTAAGAGGCGCCCCTAGACGAAGGGCGCGGAGACTCCCTCTTGACCGGCTGCAAGGACCCGGGTTGATTGGCGTCGCCGCCAACATTCATTCACCCCATGAACCCCCGAAGCGCTCTCGCGTCTCTGACGCTGGCCTGGCTTTCCGCCGGGTGGTTCCCGGCGGCGGCGCAGGTGGGGCTCGTCAATTTCAACAACAACTTCACTCCGCCCGGTGCATCGGAGAGGGCTTTCCTAACGGACGATGCCGGGCGCCCGTTGGCCAAAGGCCAGTGGAATCTGGAACTCTTGGACGCCAACGGCGGATTGATTCGGTCCGGGACGCTCGCTGCCGATGGACTTTTCTTTTTCGGGGTCATCGAGATTCCGGGAACGACGCCGGGCGGATCAGCCCAGGTTTATCTCAGGACATGGGACATTTCGACCGGCGCCAGCTACGACAGCGCGACGTACAAGTTCGATTTCATTATTTTTCTGTTCTCCCTTGGGGGGCGGCGACGTGCCGCCGCCCTCGTTGGCCATTGCGAGTGATTTTAGGGGTGGTACTCCTTGCCTTTGCTGGCCATGGACCGGACCTGTGGCGACGATTCGCGATATCGAAGAAGCCGGGGATTACTTCCGTGTGGTGGCGCACCTGCATCCAGGGCCCTGGCAGTGGGCGCTTCTCACATCGACGAATCTGTCCGATTGGACGCTCACGGGAGAGCCGCAGGACGGTGGATATTCCAATTCGACGGTGGATTGGCTGGTGCCACGATCCGAGCGGCCCTTGTTTTTCCAGGCCGTTCAGACGCCGCTGGCACCATAGCTTACGTTTTTAGGCTAACGTGCGAGAGGAGACGGCGCCTCCTGCCGTCGGCGGCCACTTTTAGGGGAGTGTGTGGATCGTGCCGTAGTATTCGACCGGTAGCGCGGCGCCCTCAGCGGTCGTCAGGACACCGCGGAGCATGACTTGCATGGCCTTTTGCAGCCCGGGTGTTCGCAAGCGCAAAGTGCGTCCGTCGCCGGACACTTCCACGGATTCCACCGCCACCGGGTCTCCCTTCAACTCGCCCTTCTTGCCAACAACCCGGCCGGGCTCCGACACGGAATAAAGATCGGATCCGTAGCGATCGCTCCACAGATAGTCCCATTCCTGCACGTCCCAGTTCTGGAGATCCTTGGCCGCCGTCCGGTCCACCGCCGTGTTGAACTGCAATTCGATGCCCTCCCGCTGGACCGCCAGGCCGGTCAGCCTCGGAAACGGCGCTCCGGTGTGGCGAACGCGGTGCAAGGCGCCGTCCCGTACGGACGTGGTCTGCCAGCCTTTGAGCCCGGCCACCCACAACGAGCCGTCGCGGGGATTCACCCGGCCACGCATGGCGGCGGACTCGAACTTCCATGGCAACGGCACGATGCCGCCCTGCATCCGGCCGCCGACTTTCTGTGTCAGCACATGGAAGGCCCGGCACTTCCCATAGCTGAGGTGAATCAATTCACCGCTGAGCGGACCGAATCGATCGCCGGCCCACACCTGTCCGCCCGCCGAGTTGTCCATGGCGAATGGAAGCCAGCACAGAGGCGGATCGTAGGTCGCGGGAGGCGGGGTGCGATGATCCAGGCCGAGCGCACCGTAGAAACCTCCGGGCTGGACCCAATTCAACCGGCATACGGGCGTCCAGATGCCCTCGTTGTCGCTGCAGGTCAGCTCGCCGCGCGGGCCGAGTCCCGTGCCATTCGGCGCGCGGAGGCCTGTGGCGAAACGCTCCAATGTCCGCCCGTCGGCGCTGACCTTGAGCACGCAGCCGTTATGCGCGCCGATCGGATCCCAATAATCCGTGCCCAGCAGCGGGCCGCCCTTGGTGAAATAGAAGTTGCCCTCCGCGTCGGCCTGAAGATCGAGCGCGAACTCGTGGAAATTCGGTGTCACGCTCACACCGTTGTTGAAGCACTCGTAAAAGTCCGCTCCGCCGTCGCCGTTGCCGTCATGCAGCCGGGTGATCTGGTCGCGACCCAGCACATAGATCTGGTCCTCCACGATTTTCAGCCCGAGCGGTTGAAACAGGCCAGACGCAAACCGCCGCCACTCCAGCCTGGCCAGTGAATCGTCGAGACCGGAGACGATCCAGACGTCGCCGCTCCAGGTACAAAGCGCCGCGCGCGTGCCGTCGCTGAAAAAGTCGAAGCCGCTTGGGCGCATCCAGGCATGCCACGGGTTGTCGTCGGGCAGAGGGAGGGAATCCACTTCGTAGGCCCCGCCGGTGTTGCCCAATCGCCCGGCGGTGGTGATCACTTCGGGGAATGGGGTGTCGCCCAATCGAAGGATTCCGCTTATGGCGGCCGGTTCGAGGGGCGCCGGACGAGCGGGATCCCCGGACACGGAGCCATCCCCGCTGGCGAATCGGCGCATCCTTTCTGGCGTGGTCTTGGCCACGCTCAGTTTCAGCGCCACGGGTTCGCTAGCAGCCGGCAGATGCAGCACGAGCCGGCTGCCCTGCAAGACTTCCCATCGGGCTTCCGGTGGCAGCCCTGCGGCGGCAACGGTCAGCGGACCGAACGATTGGATGCCCTGAGCCGGCTCGGTCGGCAATCCCACCGTGGCGACGTGATCCCGGAGTTCCAGTCGCAACTCTGCCACGAGCACTGCCAGGGGTTGCAGATGCTCTTCGATGACGAGCGTCCGGCTGAATGCGGTCACGCCGTCCTTCTCTTCGAGTACGGGACGTTCCAGCACGGTGGTGTCCCCAACCGTGTAGCTGAGAACCGGCGTCCCGTCGGCGGACAGATAAAATCCCTGCCATTGAGCCCATTCACACGGGAGGGGCACATACGGGTCGGTCCGCGGATCGCGCCAGTCGCCGTCCCGTGCCCAGCCCGGGCCATGCGAAGTTCCGAAGATGGGGATACCCGCGACCGCCGGACGGGACCCTTCTGGCGGACGGTGGGTGCCGTCAAAGGGCGTGCCCATCAGCTTCAACCATCCGCCGGTCCAGGCGCCCGCCCAACGCAATTCCGAGGTGTCGAAGCAGGCGGCGCCGTTGGTGCCGAGCCGCAGGGTGAGGCCCTTGAGCGTGATCCCATCCACATCCTCGCCATTCTTCGACCACGGCATGGTCACGGACGAGGCGAGGAAGGAACCATAGTCCATCTGCTCCCATTTGGGTTGGTCACCGATCAACGCAAGACCGAATCCCAAAGCGAAGAGACTGCCGAGGAGACGCTGGAGACGCATGGCGGGCCGCGTCGTAACGGTTGCCAGGCGGCAAGACAAGCTCTGGCGGAGTGTCCCTTGCCATGGGCCGCTGGGGCGCATCTCAATTTCTTGGATAGGGTGGGAAAGTCCCCAGACCCACGGGCTCCCGTTCCAGGAGAGCCACGACCCAAACCTGGTAGGGCGAGTTTTCAACGAGCCGTGCGTGCGTGGAGGCACCATCCCGTTGCTTCGCATTCTCGTCAGAGCGAAGGCTGTGCCTACCAACGGATCTGCTGTGCGATGCGGTGAGCTGCCACCACAGCGACTCCATACGCGTACGGCTCGTCGGAGACTCGCCCCACCAAAATTCTGAGAGGCGCCCGGACCGCTGGCACAAACGCCAAACGCCTCGACAACGGGTTGCGGCGTGGCCAAGACTGCGGCGATCTTGTACGTTGCCCACATCACGCGCCATGACGGCATCAACGCGCATTTGGTTTGTCGGAGCGCCTTTGCTTTGTGCGTTGATTCCGCTGGTCTGCATCCCGGCGGCTGAGTGGACGGCCATCGCACCTCATGGCAACGACGGGTTTTTGTGGTTCCTACCCCTTTTCGTGTTTCCCGCGTTGGCTGCTGTGCTGGCTATCCCTGTCGCGCTCGTGGGGCTGGCGTTCCGACGTGTCAGACGTTACTCCGCAGTCCTTGCGTTGTCTTCGGCGGCTTATCTTCTCGCTTTTATTTTTTCCGTTCGTCTTGGGGAGAGCGTGAGAATGAGTGCCTTTCACCGCTTGGCCGAACGCAGCAAGCCGCTTGTCGCAGCCATTCACGCTTTCGAGCAGAAGCATGGACGTCCACCTGAGGCACTTCAGGCGCTTGTTCCTGAGTTCCTCCCCTCGGTTCCCTCCACGGGGATGCAAGCGTATCCCGAGTATCGGTATTCCGCTCCAGCTACGAACCATCACGACAATCCTTGGGTGATCACGATTTTCACTCCGTCAGTGGGCATCAATTTCGACCAGTTCATGTATTTCCCTCTCACGAACTATCCGGAGACAGGTTACGGGGGTTGGTTGGAGCGCGTTGGAGATTGGGCTTATGTACATGAATAGGATGGAGAAAATATGAGGAGACACATCGCAATCTCTGCGTGGTGGTTGGGCTCGATATCCGTATCCCTGTGCTTGGTCCATCCCGCAGCAGCCCAGGTCGATCAGCAACGCGCTGAAGCCTACTTCAAGGAGGCACTTGCCATCTGTGAACGGGACGGCGGACGCCTGTGGGGCGTCTCGTTGTGCGGGCCGATGGTATTCGCCGACGCGCGGACGCGAACCCTTGCGACCAGTCAACCTCGTCCGGCCGGGGACTGGCCTCGAGTGCTTGGCTTCGCGAATGCGCCCCTCGAATGGGGTGGCTCCCGCTGGGTCGCCTACATATGGGATTTCACGACGTCCCTGCCGGATCAGCGCACACGTCGTGAGTTCATGTTGCACGAGCTGTTTCACCGCATTCAACCGGAGCTCGGACTGATCACCCTTTCCGGAACGAACGCACACCTGGACACGGTCGAAGGACGAATCTGGCTGCGGCTCGAGTGGCGCGCACTGTCGCGGGCGCTCGATCAATCTGGTGAGGACCGCAAGCGCGCGGTCAGCGATGCGGTCGCCTTCCGATCGGCGTGCCGTTCGCAGTTTGCCAATGCCGGGGAGAACGAACGCGTCGAAAAAATCCGGGAAGGCCTCGCCCAATACACCGGCATCGTCGTCACGGCCGACACGCGCCCTGACGCCGTCGCCAGCACGATCCAGCATCTGGCCGGGGCGGAAGGGCACGAGACGTTTCTACAGCAATCCTATGCCACCGGTACGGCGTATGCGGTTCTTCTCGATGACGCGTCGGCGGATTGGAGGCGCCGGGTGCGCAGCGACTCCGATCTCGGGGAGATGCTGATGGCGGCCCTCGAGATCAGGCCAGCAGCGGACGCGGTCGAAGCCTCGGCGCGTTACGGCGGCACGAAAATCCGCACCGCGGAACTGGCGCACGACGAGCGGCGCCAGGCACGGATACTCGAGCTGCGCAATCGCTTCGTCGAGGGTCCCGGGCTGCTCGTTCCATCGAGCGGCGGCGCCACATTCGATGCGGTCGGCGCCACTCCTATTCCCGGAACGGGGACGGTGTTCGTCAGGCCGTACCGTACGAGCAGTGTATGGGGTACGTTGGAGGCGACGAAGGGCATTCTGATCAACGACGATGGCACCCGGCGTGTGCCCGGCCCAGTTCGCATTGAAGCCACCACCCTCACGGGCGATGGCTGGACGGTGACCGTCGCCCAGGAGTGGACCGTGCGGTCCGGGCCTCGATCCGGCGACTACCAGCTCATTCGCGACCCGCAGTAGATGAATCGGGAAGCCAGAGAGGCGACTGGCCAACAAGACGCTGCGCACGCCATGAAGAAGTCAGCACGAGTTGTTCACGTGGGCCTTACTGAGGCGTTGACCAAAGGGCCACCGCCTCCCGGGAATCTCGCCGTTCCCATTTTTTCGCATGGCTCACTCGTGGTTGAGCTTTACACTCCAGTGGGGCGGGACCCACAGAAGCCGCATGCCCGAGATGAGGTTTATTTTGTCACCCGCGGCAAGGGATTGTTTTTTGATGGAGAGCGGCGCCACTCAGTCGAGGCGGGCTCGTTCATCTTTGTCCCCGCAGGAGAGGTTCACCGCTTTGAGGATTTCTCATCCGACTTTGTGGTCTGGGTTGCTTTTTATGGACCCGAGGGAGGAGAAAGGGATACCGAAGGAGGAGTTTGATGCTCGTTCAGGCGAGGCAACTGGGGATGACAATGTTCGCGCGAATGAAAATACGATTCGTGCAGAGCTGGGCATAGCCCTCGAATGATCTACCATGGTTTTGACCCTAGTGAATGAACAGGTCTGTATTTAAATCATTGGGGCGATTAACCAGATTAACGGGAGAAAAGGTTACCCGGCCGGGAAGTTCGCCGTGGTGGGCGCGGATCCATATGGGGCCGGCGGCACGCCAGCCCTCCCATTCGTGAAAAGATCGGGTCGGGTGCCGGGGAATGCGCCCCGGCACCCTCCCACACCACCGGACATGCGGTTTGCTCGCATCCGGCGGTTGAACGCGGGGCGGACTCCCTCCCAGGGGGCCGACGGTCATCCCC
>Ga0268299_1001049_pt1 | contig 60380 bp, 46 predicted proteins | sample NOBtaG_FD_193484 | JGI IMG/M metagenome (GOLD analysis project Ga0268299, IMG submission 193484) | Activated sludge microbial communities from bioreactor in Nijmegen, Gelderland, Netherland - NOB reactor | ecosystem: Engineered > Bioreactor > Aerobic > Activated sludge | place: Netherlands...
AAGTGGCAGATGCCTCACTCTGGAGACATTCGAAAATTCTGATGATGATTCCAAGATCTACGCATTTTCATTGATGATCGTTGACTTCACGCCTGCGATAAACGCGCATCATTTTATGGATGAGGAAGAAGAGCGTTTGGGGCGCATCGGAACACTGGCGAAACTTTCATTTTCGGCCGGTGAACGCATCATCGCGACAATACACACGCAACAGCATGTTCCGTCAGAAAGGACTGTTTTTTACTCAATTCTGCGCGACAGTCTAGTGCATCGCATCGCAGTTTCTCTCTCCGGCTGCGATCAAGATGATGACGGGTATGCAATGACTGAAGAGCTGGTCACTTCGATCATGCACATGTACAGGAACGTTAATGTGAGAACTTAGGACTTCAGAAGTCTACGCCGGGTGCGGCGCCTTCATCCTGGACCACGCCGGAAACTTGCATGCTTTGCTCTTCCATCTTGGGTGCAGCGCCGCCCAATTGGATATCTTGCGTCGTCCTGGAAAGTGTCGACATGCCTTGTCGCGGGTAGAGCGGATCAGGAAGCGAACCTTCTTCGTTGACGCTGTAATTTTGAGTCTTTTGTCTCTTCTTTTTCTTTTGCTTCTTCTGGTCGGCGTCGTCTTCATATCCACGCGGACGATGATTGGGATGCCTGCCGCCAAGAGTAGATCGCATCATGGCCGGCAACATCATCGCCGGTCCAATCATAAGCATACCCAGTCCGGCATTGCCGCCGCCGCCCGATCTTCCACCACTCATGGGAGGAGCACCTTGCCCCTGCGAGTTGTTTGCTGCCGACGAACGATTCTTGACTCTGGCATCACCCCAGTAATTGGGCGCCTGGAACATAGGTGAATTCGCCTGGCTGAGCGATGCTCCATTCTGCTGATAATACTGTGCAAAAGCTGGAGCTGCGCATGTTGCGAACAAGGCGCAAATCATTCCCAGGGATAGCAAAGAGTTTTTCATCAATCACACTGCCGCAAGCTAACTGAGATTGCCATCTTACGTGCGCCACATTAAATGCGGAATGGTGGTTTTCCCATTACTTGTCGAAATGCTGCTCGAAAGACTGGTCGAAATGCTGGTCTATTTTCTGCTCAAACTCCTGTTCAAGATTCTCTCGCTCGGTCGTGTAGACCACCTTGCCTGGACCATCGTTCATTGTCAAAGCCAGCTCCTGGCGCAGTTTTGCGCCCTCCTCCATGGTTTTTCGCAGCTCGGCATGAGGGCGTTCAATAACGGCAAAAGCCTTCTGACGCTCTCTGTTGCGTTCTTCAATCAAGACGTTTGCGCCCCAATTGAAAATTATTCTGCAAAACGGCAAGGCAACAAAAATGATTGCGTATGCAAGTAAACAGTCGATCAGATAAGCGTAATGATGGAGCAGGTTGGAGGTGGCGATGTGTTTGTACAGCCACCAGCTTCCGCACAGATTTATGGCGGCAAGAGTTGTAACCCAGAGATTGGAAGATAGCGGAAACTGGCTGAACGTCCACAACTTCTCTTCCAAGAACGGTGGGCGTTTGACGGTTTGCAGCGTCACTTTTTCAGGCTCGGAAGGAAGATTTTTAGCAGCTTCCTGCGGTCGAATCACAAGATCGTAGTAGCGAGCTTCAGCTTTGCTGCGCACCGACTGCTCAACCGACTTCATTTCACTGGGCAGTGCAAGCGTGTCCAATATATTTGATGACTGGCGGGCGAGTTCTTCAAAAACATAAACAATGCCACCATTGTCCGTCACTTCAGGACGCCCGTTGAAGCGCACCAACACGGGCAAAACAGAGCTCTTCTCTCCTTCGAGATACGGTTTCAATTCTTCCTCAGTAACGACGCCGCCTTTATCAACAATCAATTTAGCTATGTATTGCCAGCGAATTTTGTCGAGATGGGAATTCGGATCGCCATCACCAAAAAGAAAAGAGAAAACTTCCAGAAAGAAGTCTGCCTTTTTCTCATCCGCGTATTCGCGCTCATAGAGCTTCTCCTGGTGTCCCGGCGTGTAGTGCCATGCAAAACCATCGCCGATTGAGCCCACGTCAAATCCGCCCACGTCCGGCACGCTGAAGTCACCGCCGCCGCCCGAGTCGTTGCAAGCTGCCATTATCAGCGCAATAAATAGAAGCACAATTACTAAAAGAGAAAGAGTAAGAAGAATGCCGAAGGAAATTCGCAGGAAGTAGAATCCAGCCTCGAAGACGATGAGGCCCGTCTTCAGCGCGACCTTCTTCACTGTGTCGGTGAAATACTTATCCTTGAAATTGCTCGCGAATTTATATTGAATCTCACCGCGCTCGGAAACAATCAGATTGCCGTCGGTTTCTGCGGCGACTTGATTTAGCAATTGAACCGTGCGAGCCAGAGGCATCCCGGTGCTCGCAGCGACCTGCGGCGCAGTGACGCTCAACTTCAGCGCCTCCACGGCTTTGATTATGGTCGATTTTTCCTTGCCCTGCGCAAGCTCCAGTTCGTTCACTGTTTTTACCTTGCAGACATTATCTCACGTCACTTTCACGTGTTTCTAAATAGACTCGACTTTATCAACCCCCAGCCCTGCGCGCATCCAAATAAGGAGACTTTATGGCTGAATTAGCTGGATTCGAACACGTATCTAAAACCGCTCCTGTCGAATTACGAAGCGGCTTTCAATTTCAACCGTGGGAAGACACAAGCAGCCTGAACGCCAGATTTGCATCTTCGGAATTGCAGAGTCTGCCCACTCTGGACGATGCAGTCGGAATTAAGCTAGCTGCGGGCCCCTTGGGCGATGCAATTACGGACGGAAACTTCTCTAACTTCGACAGGGCGCTTACCAATTTGATTGGACCTCAAGACCCGAGCAAAATTCCAGAGATTCTCAGCAATCTCGAAACAACTTTGAAAGAGGGTCTGAAGAGTTCGCGAGAATGGGGACTGAACTCCATTCAGTACGATCCGGAAAAAAGAGAAATAACTGTTGGAATCGAGAACAGAACAATTGGTCAGGTAACACCCAGAGTGATTGTGCTTCCCCCCCTGACACCGTGGCAGCGATAGCAATTGAGACCTGTGCTCCAGCGGGATCTGGTGAAGAACTCGAAAAAACTACTGACCGCGACCGGCCCTCTGATTCATTTGCATCATCATTCTAGAGTTGGCGAAGCTGTTCGCAGCGCCACCATTGGCGGTACCGCCGCCCGCAGACACTCCAGGCGCGCCGCCAGGTGCTATCAGCGCGTAGCCATTGTTCATGTAGTCGTTCGCATAATAAGCGCTGTTGCGGCTTACTTTTCCGCAGCAATTCGAGGCAGGCAATTTCACTGCAGTCTGGTTGCCGTTGTTTCCGCCGTTTGCCACACCGCGGTGTCCCATTTCAAATCCGATTGCGGGTGGTTCGTTAAGTCCGGGCTGGACCATGCCGCCGCCGTTAAAACCGCCCTGACCGAATCCATTGGCGTTTAGCGCTGCAGCATTGAGATTATTGCGTCGATTTCCTGAGTAGTTGGGCATGCCCGGGTTGTAACTGTTGCCGCCATAACCACCACCGGCGCCCGCAGCCGCGTTTCCAACCATGCCGGGAACGGCCATGGAGTCCGAACCCGACAGAGACGGACCCGCGAAATCCTGCGCCTGTGCGCCTTGTACTCCAGAAAACACGACAAAGAGCAGTATTGCAATCAACTTGAAAAACTCAAAATGCCCGCTCTGTTTCATTTTCCGTGGTCTCTCATTGACGGTCTCGGCTCTATCGCGCCGGGCGGGATGCTTCACCAGGCTGGAAGCATCATACGCGCAGAGGACCGTCAGGTGTGAGGCGGTTTCTCCCACATCGGCTCAAGTTTTATCTAACCGGCATTCGCCCAGCAGGCTCAGGGTTTTGGGATTTCCGGGATTTTGCACCAGGTATCTTTTCCGGCTGTGCACTTGACGCAGCGCTTGCGCGAGTCGCTGTAATGGGTCGCGCAAACGTCTGTATTGCAGCCATCGCAGTGTTTTTTAGCCACCCCAGGTGCCGAAGGCATGGGAATGAGCCCGGATTCCAAAGGTTTCCCGCAAATAGAACAACAGTTCATCAAGGTCGAGTCGGAAGTCGGGAGCATCTAAATCCCTCGTGTAAAAAACCACAATATCCATTCTAGTCTGATCTCAGGCTTCGCGCAGAGAATTCGGCTATTATTTGCACCTCCCGCGCCCGGAAAGAGTGACAGGGTCGCCAACAAGCGAATTATCGAGGTCAAAATGGCTAGCAACAAGTACATCCTAAGCATCGACCAGGGAACCACAAGCTGCAGAGCTATCGTGTTTGATCCATCCGGCAGTGTTCTGGGCGTCGGTCAAAAAGAGTTTCGCCAGATCTTTCCTAAGCCCGGTTGGGTCGAGCACGATCCTGAGGAGATTGTTTCCACTCAGATCGAGTGTATTAAAGATGCCGTGAAGGCTGCGCGGGTGAAAGTTGCCGATATTGCCGCAATCGGCATTACCAATCAGCGCGAAACCACTGTGGTTTGGAATAAAGAGACAGGCAAGCCAATCTACAACGCCATCGTCTGGCAGTGCCGTCGCACAGCGGACCTGGCTGAAAAAATCAAAGAGAAACATGCCGATGCCGTCCGCAACAAAACCGGGCTTGTGCCTGATGCGTACTTCTCCGGTCCGAAAATTCGCTGGATTCTGGACAATGTCGATGGCGCAAAAAAGCTTGCCGAAGAAGGAAAACTTCTTTTCGGAACAATCGACACATGGTTGATCTGGAATTTGACCGAGGAGAAGAACCATTACACGGAACCGAGCAATGCTTCGCGCACGATGCTCTACAACATCGAAACGCTCGAGTGGGATGATGAGCTTCTCGAAATCATCGGCGTGCCAAAATCGATGATGCCGCAGGTGATACCATCTAACGGCGTGTTCGGCACGACCAACAAAGAGCTTGTCGGATTTGCCGCACCGATTTGCGCGGATTTAGGAGACCAACAGGCGGCATTATTCGGACAGGGCTGTTTTGAAACAGGCATGGCGAAATGCACATACGGCACGGGAAGCTTTCTTCTGGCGAACATCGGAACGACTCCGAAACACACTACCGGTTTGCTCACAACTGTTGGTTGGCAGTTGCAAGGCGAGAAGGCCGTTTACGCGTTCGAGGGTGCGATTTTCATTGCCGGTGCTGCCGTGCAATGGCTCAGGGACGGTCTGGGCATCATCGAATCCAGCGAAGAAACAGAAGCACTCGCCACGTCACTTAAAGACAACGAAGGTGTTTACTTCGTGCCGGCATTGGTTGGACTCGGCTCGCCGTGGTGGAACTCCGACGTGCGAGGGACCATCGTCGGATTGACTCGCGGAAGTGGACGCGCTCATCTCGCGCGCGCGGCGCTCGAATCTATGGCGTACCAAATTCGTGACGTTGCCGAGGACATGCGCAAAAATGGAATACAGGTCTCGGAATTGCGCGTGGATGGCGGTGCGACCAAAAATGGTTTCATGATTCAGTTTCAAGCCGACGTGCTCAACATTCCAGTTGTCAGAGCCGCGCAGGTAGAGGCGACAGCGTGGGGAGTGGCGGCATTGGCTGGTTTGAGCGCAGGCATCTTCAAATCGCTCGACGAAATTCAAAGCCAATGGCAGCAGGATGTAAAGGTAATGCCGCAGTCGGATCGCAAGCTGGATTACAATGGGTGGCAGAAGGCGCTCAAGAGTGCGTTTGCCGGCGCCGGATGCAATAGCAATTGAGTCTGCGCCAGGCGAAATCCGGCTGAATCCGGCTGAATCCGGCTGAATCCGATCGCACTTTGCACGTTTCTCCTCCAGTCTGTCTTTTCGCTAATTTAAACGGCGTTGCAGCGTGCTATAAAAGCGCTGCCAAGACCGTCAGGATTGAGAAGTCGTATATGAAAAGAATTTCCGCAACCGCCCTTGCATCATTGCTCGCCGTCTGCATGTGCGCTCCCGCACTCGCGCAGAAAAACGAATATGGCAACAGTGGTGTCATAACCGGCGACGACCCGAGATCATTTTTCGGCTCCGGTCCCAATATCGATCCTGACGCAATGGAAGATGCCAGCGTTCCGGCGGACAGAGCTGTTCACCTCGATCCTGAATATCCGGGACAAAAACAGATCTATCCGACTGTCGGCACAAGAGGTGCATCGACATATCCTATCCAGCTTCCCAACAGACCAAACATCAGCCCCGGCACTCAAGCAAACAACTCCGGTGGTTCTACCGGTGGTGCAACCGACGCACAAGTGCAAGATGCGTATAACTATGACATGGCGCAGGGCAACAACCAAAACCAAAAACAGAAACAGCAAAAGCGCCCTGGTTTTCTTAAATGGTACGCTCAATCATGGAAGCACTTCTTCAAGTCTTCCGGCAACCTGATGGGCTTTCCTGTGGGCACCGATGATGACGGAACAGGCGATTTGAAGCCCCCTGATATGTACGGCAACAATTAGTTTCCCTCACGGAAGAGCATCGAATACAGCGGAGCCTATCTCTCGATGTCGAAGAATGCAGACAAAACATTCTCGACGATTACGCTAGCCACATTCTGCACTCTCAGCGTCGCGAGCATCTGGTGCGCCTCCTCTCACTCGCAAAACCTTGTAGAAAAGCGGCTTGTCGATGATGGTTTTGACCTTGTTGGTCGGTATCAATATCAGAAGGCCGTGGCTGCGATGACAGAGGCGATAAACAAATATTCGCTACCGTGCAACAGCGATTTCAATTCTGCTGCACAATACCTTTCACGATTGAGCAGCGATAAAAAATGCGATGCGCTTATCAACAACGCCAACTATAAAGCAGAAAGCTACAACATTCGCGCCATCGCCTATGCTTCGCTCAAAAAGCCCGACGCGGCATTCAAAGATTTCAATTCCGCAATCTCAATCTTTCCGGAATCAACAACATTCATCTGCAATCGCGGACGGCTGTTTCTCAACCAGGGAAATTTTGCCAAAGCCGAAGAGGATGCAAGACGAGCAATTTCCATCGACAGCAAAATGACACAGGCACATCAATTGCTTGGTGCTGTCTATGAAAAACAAAAGCATTTCAAAAAAGCCAACACCATATATAACACCAGCCGCGCTCTGGAAAGCAAACGCCGAGAAGACAACGTTTATCTTTACACAGTCGCGATAACAACCGCGGCGATAGCGCTTAATCCGAACAATCCACAGTTGTATAGAGCGCGCGCGTATGTGAGTTGGGATGAACACAAAAGACGCGCCGAATCGGATTATAGAAAAGCTCTGGCGCTCGATCCCAAATGCGCCGCCGCTTATGCCGGCCTGGCAGGAATTTTTGTGGACTCGCGCAATTTCAAGCAAGCAGAGTCGCTGCTCGAAAAGGCTGTGCAACTGGAGCCGACCACAGCCCGTTTCTGGTACAACAAGGGTGTCATGTATTCACTCTGGGGGCAGAATCCGAAGGCTTTCGCGTGTTATGCAAAAGCAATCAGCTTGGAGCCAAGCAACCCGAACTATTGGCGGTGCCGCAGCAACATCAAGCTAAAGATGGGTGACACCAAGGGTGCGATGGAGGACTGTTTGCAGTCACTAAAGCTTTATCCCAGATACGCTCAGGGGTTTATCCAAAAGGCACAAATATTGGAAAAAACGCGCAAATATAACGAAGCTATTGATGCTGCGGGCAAGGCAATCGCGCTTGCACCTCGGCGCATCGAAGCGTATATCTGCAGGAGCAATTGCTACAAAGCGCTCGGCAAGGCGGCCCTGGCGCGCGCGGACATGGCATTTGCGAACACTCTCAAACCAAGGGTGGAAACGACGCATCCGGACAAACGCGAAGTTGACAGCGTGATCGGTGACCTCGAATCAGCCATGGCGCAGGATCAGAAAGCCGCCAAAAACGCCAAACCTGATTTATATAACGACGACTGATTTAGTTACTAAAAAGCAGAAGAACCGGAACTTACTCGCGACGTTCCGGTTCCTTTGACTGCCAGGGTTAGCGGCTTATTCCCAGGAGAGGGCGCCGCCGGTTTGATAATCAATAACTCGCGTTTCGAAGAAATTCTTCTCTTTCTTCAAGTCGAGCATTTCGCTCATCCATGGGAATGGATTTTTGGCGCTGTCATATTTTCCAGGAAGACCAATCTGTTTCATTCGTCTATTGGCGATGAAGCGCAGGTATTCTGAGAACATCGAAGAATTGAGACCAAGCACGCCGCGCGGCATGGTGTCGACTGCGTATCTATATTCGAGTTCGAGACCTTGATCGAAGAGTTCAACAACTTCTTTCTCGAATTCCGGTGTCCAGAGGTGCGGATTCTCCAGCTTGATCTGGTTGATCAGATCGACACCGAAATTGAGGTGCATCGACTCGTCACGCAGAATATATTGGAATTGCTCTGATGCTCCGGTCATCTTATTCTGACGACCGAACGAAAGCATTTGCACAAAGCCTACATAGAAGAACAGGCCTTCCATAATTCCGTAATAGCCAATCAGATTGCGCAGGAAGCGCTGATCGGATTCGGGTGTTCCGGTATTGAAATTCGGATCCGCCAATTCTTGAGTGAATTGGAGTTCGAATGCATCTTTGTCATGAATTGCAGGCACTTCGCGGTACATGTTGAAGATTTCGCCTTCATCAAGCCCGAGACTTTCGATCACGTACTGATAGGCGTGTGTATGCACGGCTTCTTCAAATGACTGACGCAGAAGATACTGGCGGCACTCAGGGTTGGTGATATGGCGGTAAATTGCCAATACCAGATTGTTTGCAACCAGCGAATCGGCGGTCGAGAAGAAACCGAGGTTACGCTTAATAATCAATCGTTCGTCATCAGTCAAACCATTGGGATCTTTCCAAAGCGCGATGTCGCGGGCCATGCTGATTTCTTGCGGCATCCAGTGGTTGGCGCAGGAATCCATGTACTTCTTCCAGGCCCATTCATATTTGAAAGGAACGAGCTGGTTGAGGTCGGCACGGCAATTGATGATGCGCTTGTCGTCTACGCGAAGTCGCTTGGCATTAAAATCAATCGCTTCGACGCCGGTGACACCACTGCCGGCAGCTTCATTCGGCGCAAAGCTGATCGTTTCGATCTTCTGCGGCACTGGAGCTGCGGCTGCCGGACTTTGCGCCGGTGCGGCCGTCTGCGTTGCTGTCTTTTGTGCAGCCGGTTGGGGCAGCGCTTCTGCCGGCAATGCATGCTGAGTGCTCATGGCTTGCTGAACTTGATGTGTTTGAGGCGTCGGTTGTGCCGCAGTTTGTGCAGGCTTGACCGTCATCGAATTCTTCTTCTCTTCATCTGGCGGGGTGAAATCATCAAAAGACAGCATTAATAGTCCTCAGCAATTTTGGGTTCCAAACAACTAACTCGCTTTTTTACTGGCAGGCCTCGCATTCAGGATCAGCTAACAAGCAAACACTTACAGAGGTAATATCGGTTGCAGCTTGCGGTTCGCTCTTGGCGCCGGACGATACCGCATTCAGTGCGCCAGTTGTGATTGTCGATTTCTCGGCAGTGGTGGCACTTAGTGTGCGCAAGTAATAGGTGGTCTTTAGACCCTTGCGCCATGCCAGTTTGTACATAGTGTCCATCTTCTTGCCGCTCGGCTCAGCCATATAGAGGTTGAGACTTTGCGACTGGTCGATCCATTTTTGCCGGCGCGATCCGGCTTCGATCAACCATTGCGGTTCGACTTCGAATGCGGTGGCGTAAATCTCTTTGACTTCTTGAGGAACTCTTTCGATGTTACGCAACGAACCGTCGAAATACTTGAGGTCGTGAACCATCACCTCATCCCAAAGCCCGCGCTGCTTCAGGTCTTCCACCAGGTACTCGTTGACCACGGTGAAGTCGCCGGACAGGTTGGATTTAACGTAGAGATTCTGGAAGGTCGGCTCAATCGACTGGCTGACGCCGGCGATATTGGATATGGTGGCAGTCGGTGCAATTGCCAGGCAGTTGCTGTTGCGCATGCCGTGCTTGGCAATGTGTTCACGCACAGGCTTCCAATCCAGACGGCTGGTGCGATCTACCTCTACTGCGGCAGAACGGGTTTCATCAACCAGATCGATACTGTCCTGGGGAAGAATGCCGCGATCCCAGAGCGAGCCTTTGTAGGTCGCATACGTTCCGCGCTCGACTGCCAATTCGCTGCTGGCGAGAATGGCATAGTAGCTGACGGCTTCTTGAGCGGCATCGGCAAATTCCATCGCCTCGTTGGAAGCATAGGGAATCTTCATTATGTTGAGCGCATCCTGGAAGCCCATAACGCCCAAACCGACAGGGCGGTGCTTCAAGTTGGAGTTGCGCGCTTTACCGACGCTGTAATAGTTGATCTCGATTACGTTGTCGAGCATGCGCATAGCCGTGCGAACTGTTTTGGCTAGTTTTTTCACGTTGAGCGCACCATTGATCATGTGTGCGGTCAGGTTGATGGAGCCAAGGTTGCAAACGGCGATTTCATTGTCGTTTGTATTGAGCGTGATTTCAGTGCAGAGGTTGGAGCTATGCACGACGCCGATATGCTGTTGAGGGCTGCGCAGGTTGCAGACATCTTTGAAAGTAATCCAGGGATGACCAGTTTCGTAAAGCATTGAAAGCATTTTGCGCCAGATGTCGACAGCTTGCACGCGCTTGAAGCTCTTGATCTCGCCATTGTCGGCCTTTCTTTCATAAGCTTCGTAGGCTTGTTTGAACTGGTGTCCATAGAGCTCATGGAGATCCGGAGTTTCATCCGGGCTGAACAGTGTCCATTGTGCATTTTCCATAACCCGTTCCATAAACAGATCAGGAATCCAATTGGCCGTGTTCATATCGTGCGTGCGGCGGCGATCGTCACCGGTATTTTTTCTCAGTTCGAGAAACTCTTCGATGTCGAGGTGCCAGGACTCTAAATAGCAGCAGACCGCACCTTTGCGCTTGCCGCCTTGATTGACGGCGACTGCGGTGTCGTTGACTACTTTCAAGAAAGGAACTACGCCCTGGCTCTTGCCGTTGGTGCCTTGAATATGCGCGCCCAGTGCACGAACCGGTGTCCAGTCGTTGCCCAGACCACCACTGAATTTAGAAAGCAAAGCGTTTTCTTTCAGCGCATCGTAAATGCCGGCAAGATCATCTTTTACAGTTGTGAGGAAGCAAGATGAAAGTTGCGGACGGTGAGTGCCTGAGTTAAACAGCGTAGGTGTAGAGGAGACGAAATCAAAACTGGAGAGAACTTCGTAAAACTGAATTGCAGTCTTTTCTCTTTCGACTTCGTTGACGGACAGCCCCATAGCAACGCGCATCCAGAAGAGTTGCGGAAGTTCGAAACGCTTGCCGTCGGTGTGGAGCAGATAGCGATCGTATAGAGTTTGCAATCCGAGATATTGGAATTTCAAATCACGCTCAGGCTTGATCGCTTCGCCAATTTGCTCCAGATCGAATTGAGCAAGTTTGGGATCAAGCAATCCAGCCGAGATACCTCTCTCGATATAGGTCGGCAAGTAAGAGAAATAGTGCTCTTTCATGTCCTTCTGAGCGACACGCTTACCGAGAATTTCTTCTCTGATTTGTTCGAGCAACAATCGCGCGCTTACATATGAATAGACAGGATCTTTTTCGATCAATGTACGCGCAGTGAAAATTGCCGACTTCATTACTTCCACTTCGCTGACGCCGTCGTACAACGAGGAAAGAGTCGATTCGACGATGTTGGCAGGAGATGCGGCTTCGCCCAGACCCGCGCAAGCATCATCAATCATTGAGCTGAGCTCAGCCACATCCAACTTCTTGGCCTTGCCGTTGGCACCAATAACGGTGATCGTGTGTGCGCCGTCCGCATCACTCTTGTTCGCGCTGCGCTCTTTAGCGCGCTCGTCTCTGTAGAGAACATAACGTCTTGCGACTTCATGCTCACCAGAGCGCATCAATCCGATTTCAACTTGATCTTGAATATGCTCGATGTGCAGCACGCCGCCATCAGGCAAGCGCTTCATAAGAGTTTCGACAACCTGAGTCGTGATTTTGCCGACAATGTCTTTGATGCGCGAGCTTTCAGCGCCCGATTCACCCTCAACAGCGAGGAATGCTTTGGTCATAGCCACGGAAATTTTCGACGGCTCGAATTCGACGACGCTGCCGTTTCTGCGCACGACCCTATAGCTAGAAAGCTGACTGCTTACTACTTCAGGAGTTTTAGGTGCTGTTGTTGTCTGACTCATTAATCGGCTCCAGGATTTTTTTGACGGCGAATAAAGAAACAACCTCCCGGCTCACGGAACCAGAAGGATGGTCCAAGCTGAAGTAAAACTTCGACTTTTTGACTCATCCTCTTTGCCGCGAAGAGGTGTCATTTTTGAAGGCATTCAGGTGGGTAGTCTGACTTTCGAAACCGCGCACATCTGATTTGAGTTGTTCGCTAATTTCAATTACAGTTGCGGGACAGCGGTGGAATTGCACCACACTTCCCCCACCGGACTCATTGCGGTGAGAACATATTTCGAAATTTTTTTCGAACTAGTTTTCTTGCAACGAATCCCTGGTAGTTGCTGAATGCTCAGCGTGATCTGCTTGAAGATCGCCCGTATTGGGATAACGACACCTTAAAATTACACTCGAACCGCGTCTCTGACTAGTGATCCGACCCTATACACAGATCGCGCTACTTCGACGAGCGAACCAGATATACTCGATATCTGAAGTATTGCCTCAATCTCGCAAACATTGAGCCTGTCGTATCGCTCCGAATAGATTAAATGACGCATTCTGCGTAACATGTTTATTAGCAAAAAGTTTTGCCCTCGGAAAATCGGGCATTCGCGCCACACGAATGATCAAGATGAAGCTACTCACAGAGTTCTATACATTCCTATTTGAAAGAAATGACTTTCTCCACGATCTCATGCTCGTTGTGCGAAAGGAGCTTCTTTATATCTTTCGGGTGCCGGACGTCCTGATTTTTTCCGTCCTCATCCCGATGGTCCTTTATCCGGTTCTCATGATCGGCGCTGGTGTCTACAGCGCCTGGGTGGTTTCCAACCAGATAAAACAGGCATATCGAATTGCTATCCCCATTGAAAAGTCTGAAAATCTCCAGCTCGTGTTGTCGGTTTTGAAACAAACCGGACGAATCACGACTATAGAAGTGAAAGATCCGGACGAAGCGGTCCGCAAGGAAAAAGCAAATGCATCCTTAATAGCTCTTCCGGAAACCGGCGCCCTGGAAGTTCACTACGAAGCAACATCCGCCGGGTCTGCAGAACCCGTCAAATTCATCGCCGACACTCTGGATGCAAACGAGAACAAAATCCTGACGAAAACTCTGGTCGATCATGGATTTACCAAACATGAAGTAGAGCCGATGTCCGTAAGACTCAGGGACATCAATGGAATTAGTACAAGCAGCCGATTTCCGCAGATAGACGCGCGCTTTGCCGAGACTTACGCACCACTGCTCAGATTCGGCGCCTTGCTGGCGATTTTCTTTCTGCTTTCCAACGCACGTTCAGCAGCCGTTTCCCCCGCCGTTTTCATGCTGGCGCAAGAACGCGATTTGAAAACGCTCAAGGCAACCTTGAGTTTGCCGATTAGCTGGAACACGCTGGTGCTCGGGAAAGCCGTGGCGGTAGCATTTATGGCGCTGCTTTCCGTCTTCGTCAATACGGTCGGCGTGGTGCTGCTGGGCTTTTTTATCGTCGCCAGCCTGGTCATGAGATTGCCGGCTGCAAAAGTTACCGTCGATTCACTCATTCAATCTATATCGCCGAGCGTCATCGGCTTGATTGCCACATGCTCATTGCTTGACATTCTTATGTCATCAAGCTTACTGCTTTTTCTTTGCACTTTAAGCCGCACGACCAAAGAAGCTCAATCCCTGCTCATCATCTCCAGTCTCGCCATGGTCTGCGTATCAATTTATGCGCTGTCGCCGGAACACACACTGACCTGGCAATCCGCATTCATACCGATCGTCAATTTGCTGCTTGTCATCAAAGCCTGCGGAATGGGAACTCACACGCCGATTCCCGTCTTCATTACAATCGCCGAGAGTATGCTGCTAATATACGTCGCAGTTCACCTGACAGCCTTCCGGCTTGGGCAGGAGTCTTTCATCTTGTCGGGCGAAACTCATCTTCGATGGCCCTGGCACAAAAGAATGCAAAAAATGCAAAGAATGCAAAAAAATGCAAATAAATAGGACCAGAAGAAGTTGACGATCAGCGCCGAGGGAGTGAAAAAATGGTTTTACGACCGCAAGCGCGGCGAATTTCCGGCGGTTGACGACGTCACTTTCGAATGCAGAAAGGGCGAAATTTTCGGGCTGCTAGGCCCGAATGGCGCCGGCAAAACCACAACATTGATGATGATCACAACCATACTCAAGCCAGATGGCGGCAAGGTCGAGGTCAATGGTTTTGATGTGGCGACCAATCCTGAAGGTGCGCGCATGCAATTCGGATTTGTTTCCTCGGAAGCGGCGCTCTACGATTTGCTGACACCACGCGAAACTCTGGCGTTTGTGGGGAAATTGTCGAAGTGTCCGAAAGAAAAATTGTCCGCGCGCATTGATGAGTTGATTCACTTGTTGGACATGACTTCTTTTGCCGACACACGCTGCCAGGCGCTTTCCACCGGGATGAAACAGCGCGTGGCGATCGCCCGGGCTCTTGTGCACGATCCGCCTGTCATCATCATGGACGAGCCAACGAGCGGGCTTGATGTGCCGACAATGCAATCGGTTTATCAACTCGTTCGGCAGTGCAAGGAAATGGGGAAGTGCGTGCTTTTTTCGACGCACATTATGAGCGAGGCGGAAAAACTTTGCGATCGCATCGGCATCATTAATAAAGGAAAACTGCATGCGCTGGGCACAGTCGCAGAATTGAAGCAACAATATTCGAAAGCCGACCTGGAAGAAATTTTTCTTGCTGTTGTCGGAGGCAACGAAAACAATGGGTCATGAAATTGCGACCCTGATGCGCAAGGAAATTGTTGAAACAATTCGCGAATTTAAATCGCTCGGATTGTTTATAGTTTTTTGCGCAATCTTTTTTCCAATGTTTTCACTTTTCGGCAACACCGAGATTTCAGCAGCCTTGATTGAAGATTCGCTCACCAACCAGAAAGGCACAGTTGGCGTGCGGGGTGACATTGAATTGGTGCGTCAGGTTCTCACCAGCAAAAAAGAGCTGGAAGTCAAACCGCTTTTCGATCTCGATCCGGTGAAATCCATCGAGGAAAGAATCTACGACGTCGTCGTAGTCATGCCGGAGACAAATTCCGATCACAAACAAAAGTCCGAAGAAGAAAGCATCGATGTTTTTTACGACTCTCATGCGGAAGGAACAATTGCCTGGGCCCTCGAAGTGGCGGCGGCGCTGAATTCCAGCCAGATTCAAATGTTGAAGTCGAAGCTTCGTCAGATCGGTGTGGCGACGGCGCCCGAAGCATTGCCGAAGGTGCACTACAAAAGTATCGACATTGTAGAAAGAAAAGGTTCTGCTCCGCTGAGCGAAACGCTGCCCACGGTTATTCTCTTTTTCATTACAACCGTTGCAATTGGTGGCGCTATAGGTGGTATCACCATGGAAAGGGAAAACAAACGCCTGGCGCAGCTTCTTTTGCTGCCTATCAAGCGCTCCAGCATTCTTTATTCGCTGCTGTTCGTCATCTCCGGAATTTCGCTTTTGCCTGTGATGGCGGGGTTGTTTTCTCTATCCTGGGCATTCTCTCTGGACGAGGTGGCTGACCGGTTGAAAATGCACAATCTCGTGGTGGACGTTCCTCCGGAAACAGTAGCAGCGCTCCTGCTGCTTTCCGTTCCAATCGCCATCTCCGTGACGGCCACATCGCTGCTTTTCTCGAGCTATTACAGAGTTGCTCAACAAGCTCGCGGATATTCACTGATTTATATGGTTGCGCTCAATGGGCTAATCCGCTACATCCTGAACTTTCATGCACTCGATGGTGTGGTTGCGTTTATTCCAATCGTCAATTCAGTTTTCGTCATGCAACAAGTGCTCGATGGAAAGGTTGATGCATTGCAAATCATCATTGCAACAATCAGCACACTTGCTGTTTCTGCATGGATGATCGAAATCAGCGCCAGGAAGCTCGACGATCAACGGTTGCTTTTTGGTATCGAGCGGGCGCCGAAATTTCAGCCTCGCTGGGGCAAAACATCGCAGAGCAAAACCTGACCGAACTAACTTATTTGCGCAGTTTTTTCACGATTTCCGGCAGCACCACACCGGATGGTCCTTCCAAAAACAGGTCGCAAGAATCTGTCAGTTCGGTTCTATTAGGATTGACTTCAATTATTCTGGCACCGTTCTGTTTGGCAACGAACGGCAAAGAGGCGGCCGGCTGGACCAAACCGGATGTACCGACAACGAGCGCCAGATCAGCCTTTTCGGCGGCAGCAAATGAACTGCGCAATAGCTTTTCGGGCATCGCTTCTCCGAACCAGACAACGTCGGGTCGAATGAGCGAACCGCAGTCGCATTTCGGCGGCTCTTTCAAACCGCCCGGCACATCTGCTTGCTCGTGATGTTTATCGAAACATTTGAAACGGGAGATGTTGCCGTGGATTTCAACAACATCAGAGCTTCCGGCTCGAATGTGCAAACCGTCGACGTTCTGAGTAACGAGAAAGAAGTTGGGCACAATCTTTTGAATCTCAACCAACGCGAAATGCCCGGGATTAGGCTCGACCTCTTTCACTTTGTCACGGCGCGAGTCATACCATTGCCAAACAAGCGATGGGTTCTTCTTGAAGCCCTGTGGAGTGGCAAGTTCTTCCGGATTGTAATTTGCCCACAGCCCTTCCAGAGCATCACGAAAAGTAGGAATACCGCTCTCTTTGGAAACACCAGCGCCCGTGAGCACAAAGAGAAACTTGCAGTTCTTCAGCCAATCGACAGCGAGTTCGATTCCTGCCGCACCGGTTTTCATTTTGCCTCTCCCTTTCGCGCCATGTTCCACTCGCCGGCAAGAATGGCGTACAAAAACGTGTCGCGCCAACTTCCTTTGATCAAGCGCTCCTGCAAAAAATGTCCTTCCTGCCTCATTCCGCATTTGCGCATGACTGCAGCCGAGCCGATGTTGTTGACGTCACATGTTGCATGAATACGGTGCAGCTTCAGCTCTTCGAAGCCGTAGCGCATGATTGCCGCTGCCGCTTCGGAAGCAATTCCTTGATTCCAATATTCTCGATGCAGTGTATAACCAAGCGCCGCCTGACGCAAAAATGAATCGTAAATAGTCAGGCCGCAGCCGCCTATCAATTTCTTGTCTTCTTTATGAAAAATCGCCATTTCGTAGTGCCGCCGCGGGTCCTCGTGACGAAAGGTTCGAGCCCCCTTGACAAAATTCCGGGTTTCTTTTTCCGTGTTGGGTCCCCACTCCATGTACTTAGAAACTTCCGCATCGCGAGCGTATTCATGGACGGCGACCCAGTCCTCGTCCTCAAACTCGCGAAGAATCAACCTTTCGGTTTTTATGCTGACCATGGCTGCGACCAAAATAGACAAAGACGGACAAACAATTGTAACCCCGCACTCCTGGTTCATACATCCGATGCCATGAGGGATGTATGATCATTGCCCGTCAAGTTGGAGAATCGAGCCATGTCTGAAGTTCAAGTAAAGAGCAGCGCTGGAACACCTTACAAGCAAGAAATCAAAGCTGGTCAGCATTCATTTACCGCTGATGCTCCCAAAGAATTCGGCGGCGCCGCCGGGGGTCCGGAACCACATGAGCTGTTGTTGAGCGCTCTCGGTGCCTGCACCTCCATCACCATCCAAATGTACGCTCAGCGCAAGGGTTGGGACGTCAAAAATATTTCGATTAATCTGAAAGAAGAAACCGTTGAAGATCCGGACAACCAAGGCAAGATTTTCAGAATCACAAGAGAGATCGATATTGAAGGCGACCTCACACAAGAGCAAATCGACAGCCTCAAGACGATCGCAGACAAGTGCCCGATTCACAAATTGCTGAACGGACCGAAACAGATTCTGACGAACATGCACAAAAACTAAGCGCGATCGCAGATCTAACGTTCAAACACAATCTGGAAAGTTCATGCACATATGTCAGAAACGCTCGATCTGGCGAAATTCGAATCGCAATTGAACACAACGTGGTTGGGTCGCGCACCCGGCTGGCGAAACGAATTGTGGGAAACGATCGGATCTACGAACACTCGCGCAGCGGAATTAGCAGCAGAAGGCGCGCCCGAAGGTGTTGTGGTGCTGGCTCGGCATCAGTCCGCCGGGCGGGGTCGGCTCGGTCGCACATGGGTATCGCCTGTCGACGCGGGTCTCTGCATGAGTTTTATCCTGCGCCCGAAAACGCCTCAATCGCAAATACCGCTCCTCACCATTGCCACAGGTATTGCAGTGGCAGATGCAATTCGCGATGTTAGTGGATTGGATGTCGGACTGAAATGGGTCAATGACATAATTTACGACCGGCGGAAAGTCGGCGGGATTCTTGCGGAAATGCCCGCGCTGACCAATGCGACAGCGGCTGCAAAACTGCTACCGCAGGCGGTGATCGTCGGGATCGGCATTAATGTGAATTTGAAGCCGGAAGAAATTCCGGAAGAGCTTGTTCATAAACTGGACTCACTGGCTCGCATCAAGGGAGCGGATGTCGACCCGAACAGTATCGCTGCGGCAATCGCCAATCAGTTCGAAAAAACATCAGCATTGCTTGATCCATCTACAGCACAGTCTACAGCACAGTCTACAGCGCAATCTACGCAGTCTACAGTGCAGCAACTAACGGATCGCTGGCGCGCACTGTCGATTACAATTGGTCAAACGATCGTAACCGAGAACTCGGAGCGCAAACTCGAAGGCAAGGCGGTTGATATCACCGATAGTGGCGCATTGATTGTCGAGCTTGCCGATGGATCGCGCATGACTTTGCACGCCGGAGAAATAAGCATCCGCACCGCCGATGGTGGGTATTGCTAATATGAGATCAGCGAGAAAACGTCAGAGTCGGTCGGAAGTTTTTTGCGACCATCAAGGAACGCGAGTTCGGTGATGAAGCCAATTGTCGAAACCTCAGCACCGAGTTTGGTGAGCAGCGAATATGCTGCTGCGGCAGTTCCGCCAGTCGCGAGCAAGTCATCGAGCAAAGCTACCTTGTGTCCTTTGGCGGCAGCATCGATGTGCACTTCTACTGAATCTTTTCCGTATTCGAGATCGTATTCGACGCGCTCGACTTTATAAGGCAGCTTGTTAGGTTTGCGAATTGGGATAAAACCCTTGTTCAGATTGTATGCAACGACCGAGCCGAGAATAAAGCCGCGAGCTTCGATGCCGACGACATAATCCACGTCGTGCTTGCGAACCTGTTGGCAAATCACATCGATGGCAAATCCGAAAGCTTGAGGATCTTTCAAAAGCGTGGTGATGTCTTTGAAGATAATGCCGGGCTTCGGGAAGTCAGGAATATCTCGAATCGTCGACTTGAGCCAGTCAGACTTTTCCTTGGACAGTGGCAGCGTCAGCTCAGATGCTTGCGCCTTCGCGGCTGTCGGGTTGGTCATTTTCAAAATCCTCATTAACGGTCAAAAGCATGTCCTCGCCGGGTTCTTCGAGAGAATCCGTATCTCCGGGACTGACCAACTCAATCTGGTTGGTGGCGACCGCTAATTGTATCTCTTTGAGGGAAGTTTCGGACATCCACCCCCTGAACTTCTTGACTTGCTGCAAACTTTCCGCCAGTTGGCGGAATTCTGGATGATTTTCGGGAGGGCTTTCCGGTTGACCGATGAGGTCGAGGAAAAGGCAACCCTCTTCAGCAAACCAGTCAATGACATGAATTTTGCGCAGCAAGGTCAGCGCCAGTGCGATTGACATTTTGCTCGTGCCCATCAAGGCTGCGAGTTTTTCGGCCTCGACCTGCCCATCTTTATTGTTGACGGCGTACTTGATAAGTCCGTGCAGGCGTTTCAAAAAGACTGCCGCATCGTCACTGACATCATCTTCCTGCCCGACGACGAATACTGTTTTGGGTCGAACTTTATCCAGCACATCCTTCAAAACATTGGAGCTGGGCGGATACTGCCAGATGATCAAGTTTGACGCTGCTTTCAATGCGGTGCGATCGGCAAGTTCCAAACCGCCCGCCTCTTTGATCGTTTCGCTAAACAAGACAAAGTCATTGCCCAGGCGTTCAGCAGCTTTGCTCAAGACCTCGTCTTTGTTTTCGAACTCACGCAAATCTTTCCAGGCTGTGATTTGCGAGCGCAAATCACGTTTCATCCCTGCTCCGACTGAAACCGGTTCTGCCTTTTGCGACGGTGCGGAGGCGGCTGGTGCTTTTTGAGGAACAATTGCGCTGCGCTTGAAAGACGCATCCAGAACTTGTATGTCATCATCACCGTTGCGCTCGGCGCGCCAGTCAGTGAGCACGAGTTGCAAGCGCTCGCGTCCGTTGTAGGAATTCACCTCAGGCGTGAATGCGACATCGATGCGCTGTCCATCAGCAGGAACCAACCCTTGAGTGTTCCACATTACACATTCGAGCACGTCTGCGATATCGCTGTGTTCGAGCATGACTCGATGATGTTTTCCATCTTTGCCCAGAACGCGCGTCGACTGGCAGGTCATGCCACGCAATATAAAAATGGGCTTGCGATTGCCCATGCCGAATGGTGCCAGTGATTGCAGACTGCGGGCCAGATCGATATCAATCGTCTGCGCAAGGGCTTCGGCGTCGATAGCCAGAGTTGCCACCATCGGATCGCCGGCCAGCATTTTGTTGCAGGTATCGGTGAGTGCGCGGCACAGCACGCCCGCTTTTGCTCCCTCGACACCCCATCCGGCAGCCATTTTGTGACCGCCCCAGCGAGAAAGCAAATGTTCGTTGGCTTTGAGAACCTGATATAAATCGATAGCTTCCACTCCGCGAGCGGAGCCTTTGACGACATTCTCCTCAGGCTCGAGTTCGCCGATGAAGACAGGGCGATTGTATTTCTCTACCAGCTTAGATGCGACAATGCCGACCACGCCGTGATGCCAGCCTTCTTTATAGATGGCGATGCAGCGATCGGCGGATAAATCAATCCTGTCCTGGATCATTTTGTCGGCTTCCAGGAAAATCTTTTCGCAGAGATCCTGGCGGCGGCTGTTTTCCAGTTGAAGTTGCTTGGCGATGTTGTCGGCAACGGTGGCATCACTGGTGGTCAGCAATTCGACTGCCGTATTGGCGTCTGCAAGCCTGCCCACTGCGTTGATGCGCGGAGCGATTCCGAATGCCACCATGTCGGTGTCGCCTGATTTTTGCACCTGCCCGAGAAGTGCTTGCATACCGGGTCGTGGTGACTTGAGCAATGCTTGCAGTCCGTTGCGAACAATATGCCGATTTTCGCCCACAAGCGGAACAAGGTCCGCGATCATGCCGAGCACGACAAAGTCGAGAAGACTTTCCACTTCATCTGCATGTCCGTGTTCGGTAAGCAACGCCTCGCAAACTTTGTATGCCACTCCGACTCCGGGAAGGTGGAAGAGCGGATGGTCTTCGGGCAGGCGCTTGGGATGGACAATCGCCACTGCAGGAGGCAATATCTCCGGCATAGTGTGATGGTCCAAAACCAGCGTATGGACACCGAGCGAGCGTGCCAAATTGATTTCCGCAAAGTTGGAAACACCGCAATCGCATGTAACTATGAGCTTCGTTCGCTGTTTGCTGGCGAGAATACTGACCGCTTTGACATTGAGTCCGTAGCCTTCCGAGGTGCGGTGCGGGATGTAGTAATTGACCGAAGCACCAAGACGTTTGAGCACCGTCATCAGCACTGATGTGCCGGTGACGCCGTCCACATCGTAGTCACCATAGACGGTGATATGTTCTTTCGTCTGAATAGCCTGTGTCAGGCGAGCGACAGCTTTATCCACGTCCGGCAATTCCATCGGACTTGTGTATTTGTAGCCGGTGCTGTCGAGAAACTCGGATATCTTCGCGGGGGTGTCGAAGCCGCGGCGAGACAAAAGACGCGCGATCAATTCCGAACCACCCGCGGCGGCAATCATCGCCTCTTCAGCAGGCGTAATCTTGGGCACGAGCCATACTTTGCCGCGTGCTGAGAGATTCATGCCAGTTCCACCAGACTCGTTCATCATTGATTCACCAATAAATAGGCCCATCGCATATCTTTTGAGATCACGAGCCACCACAGGTAATGCGCTGCTCTTAGATTCACGTTCTAGTCTAGGCTAAGAAACGTTCTCCTGATCCGTGGTTTCACCAGTAATTCGATAAAAAAACCGCAGCGCTTCCAAATCTATACATATTTAGATACGAGTTTATATGCAAAAAAGTTCAATCATCAATCCAAAGTTAATCCACTAAATTCCGCCGGTGAGTTCCGCCGGCAAAATAAACGCTAGCGGTTCAGTGCCGGATCGCGAAATTCAAAAATCTTTTTCGGTTTGGGCATCTGCGGCCAGTTTCCAAGGTCATACTCGATGATTGTCGTAATCACAGGTGATTTCGGCCAGGGCAGGGCGAAACCGATAAACCAGATAATCGGAAAGAGCGCTACGTGTATGCTCACGGCGATGAGAAAGGCTTCCGCCAGCGGCACCTGGTCGGAAAGCCACTGCTTGACTGTCTCAAGCAGTGTTTTTGGCGGTCCTGATGCTGTTAATTGTGCCAATTTCCTGGACTTGGTTTTGAGAATATCCATTCAGCATATCAATTGAGTCGGCAAATGAGCCGCAGCCGGGTCGCCAGGCTTTGCCTGCGGCAAGTTCAAGGCGATATAATCCATTGAGTTCATCATATATATAGAACAGGATGCCATGAGATCCATTTTCAAAGCAAGCCGGGGAGCCTTAGTAGCGGTCGCCTTCAGCCTTTTGCTCCCAGCACTGGCCGGGCCGGCGCTGGCTTACGACGAAGTCTTCGGCCCGCCCAATATGCTCAAGACCTTCCCCACGCCGTTTTCCTCCAGCCCCCGGGCGTTGGCGTCCGGCGAGGATCAGCCAATGAGCGAACCGATTTCACTGGGCGGACGGCGAACTCTGGCGAGCCGATTGCGTCTATCCGACCGGTTAATCCCACCGCGCATGTTTTTGCCCGGGCGGATGATCCTCGGTCGCTCCGAAGAATTCATCATCAAAGGCAAGCCCGGTTCCTGGGCGGCAATTGCCATGGCGGACAAGAACACAGGCGCAAAAGACATTGCCGGGCACAAAATCCGTCTCGGTCCGGACAGAAAATTGGTTTCATTAGTTCGCATCGGTGAATCGGGCATTGCGCAAATGTTCGTCGAAACGCCGGTGCAAGGCGACATGATCGGGCAAAATTTCTACTTTGAGGGCGTCGTCTGGTCAAAGGATGACTTCAGTGATGCCGAGGTTTGCCAGACGGTCTCGCCCGAGCAGCAGGAGGGCGCGGACAACGGCGTATTGGTTTCCGCGGAAAACGAAGTGAAGAAAGGCTTGAAGTTCGGAGCGGCAACATCGCTGCCGCCATCGCAAAATTCGCCCGCCGGCTCGCTTGATTCAAACAAACCGTAGTAATAAAGGAATCCGCTGATGAAATTACTCCTTTTGCCGCTCGACGATCGCCCGATCACTTTTGTGTATCCGCAAATGGTCGCACAAGCGGCAGGTGTAGAAACCATCGCGCCACCGCGCAAACTAATGGGCTCGCTAGCGCAGCCTGCCGATCCGCTCAAACTCATGGAATGGCTCGAGCAAGCCAACGCTGCCAAGCCGGACGCGCTGATTCTGGCGCTCGACAGCTTGCTTTACGGCGGTTTGATTCCATCACGCCGCTCGCCTGTGACACTGCCGGAAGTGCTCAAACGAGTGGATTGGTTGAAGACATGGCACAAGCGCAGTGAAAAGAAACCGGCGATTTCATGCCAGGCAAGCATAATGCGCATCTCCGACAATTACGACAACACCGAAGAAAAAGAATACTGGGCTAAATATGGTCGCGAAATCTTTGCCTGGTCGCAGGAAATGCACAAGCTGACCAAAAATCGCGAAGGCGACCGCACTCATTTGCGAACTCTCGAGATGCGCGTGCCGCCTGAGATTCGTCAAGATTATCAAAACACTCGCTTTCGCAATTTTCAGGCACTGAAAAAATCTCTCGAACTTGTAAGGGATAAACAAATCGAGCGCATGACGCTCAGCCTGGATGATTCGGGTGAGTTCGGCTTGAATCTCGTCGAAAAACAAATGCTGGAAAAAACAGCTCAAGATCTGGGCGTAAGCGATCGTGTTTCGGTTTATGCCGGTGCCGATGAAGTCTTATGCTCGCTTATCGCACGGCATCTTACATCGAAGCAAGGTGCACCGAAAGTAGCGCTCGTTTATTCAAACGAAACCATGGGTGAAATTTTCAGCCGCTACGAAGGGCAAACTATTGCGCGCACTATCGAATCACATCTCAATGCATGCGGCGTGCAAGTGACCGGAACTTATAACACGGCGTCTGCGGCAACCGCTATTGATGCCGATTTTGTCTTTCTCGTTCATTTGCCTGATTCGCGACAAGGCGATCACGTTTCGCTCCCTGGACTGCCGAATCTCACCAATATCGAAAGCGAGAAGTCGGCGGAAAACGCCATTCGATTTATCGAAGCATCACATCTGCCGGTCGCCATTGCCGATGTTGCTTATGCCAACGGCAGCGATCCACTGCTTATGGAAAAACTTTTCGCCAAACCGGCGCTCTTGAAAAAACTCTGGAGTTATGCCGGATGGAACACCACCGGCAATGCCACGGGATCTGCCATTGCGCTGGCTGTTGCATACTGGTACGGAAGGAAAAACAACGCCAATATTGAGCTGCCGCTCAAACGTTGTCTTTTCGTCAGATTTGCCGATGATTGGGGATATCAAACACAAGTGAGGCCGAAACTTCAGGCTGCTTTGCCCGGCAACGAACTTGCCGCCATGCTGGCGCCGTATGTTTTGCGCATCGGCAAATGCCTTGAATTCACGCCGGGCAGTATCTCGGTTCGGCAACCGTGGAACAGGACTTTCGAAATCGAAGTCAGCCTCACGCCTCAAGAGGCGACAGCGGGGGCTTTCTAAAGTGACACCTGGCTTCAATTGGAAAGTTTTCACTGCAGCTCTGGCTTTGACTTTTGCAGTCAGTTGCCCGCCTTCACCGGCTGTCGAGACCTGGGAAAAACTCGATAAACGGCTGAAAGGACAGGTCTTGAATTTGCGCGTCGGTTTGAAGCTGCGCTTGAAAGATCTGTACTGGTGCTACGTTTCCGATCTGTCGCCGAAATACCACTTTCCAGTTTTCAGTGTGGTGAAAGACGATACGCGCGGCTTTCAGATAATGGGTCTGGGAACTGCTTTTCCAGTTAAAACCGCCGCGCGCGACAAGACTTACTACATAACAGACAGACACATCGCCGAAGATACATGCGGAAACGTGGCAGCGGAATGCGCGAGATTTTTCGCGGCGGCGCGTCTGTATGCTGAGCAGTCGGCATTTTTCAAAGATCACGAAACACGCTTCAATGAGATTTTGCAGACTGTCAATTTGAGTATCAAACCGAATTTGCAGGGCGGCGAGAAAGCGAATTACCAGAACACAGTGGACGCCATCTGGGACACATATGAAAAACATTTGAGTCTGAAAGCGGATCCATCCAGGCAGAAATTTTTGAAGTACGCGCAGATGGCGCGCGTGAATCCAATTGTCGGATACTTTTTGCATCCGGCCGGATTGGCATCAATTCCTTCTATCGAAGCAACTCTCTACAAAGAGGGTAAAGAGGGCGAGCCGGACCTGGCAATATTGACCGCGCCCGGAGTTCATCCTATGCCGCTCGAGCTTGATGTTATCCCGGCTTCCGAAGGTCAGGAAATTCAGGTGGTTGGTTATCCGCAAGCGTCCGATCAGCTTGATGTCGATTCCGAAAAATTCTATGCTCCTACTTTCACAACCGGGCGCGTCAGCCGTGTGACACCACGCACGGTGCAAGTCGATGCACCAGTCACATCGGGAAGCAGCGGCAGTCCTGTAATCAGCATTCGAGGAAAGGTCATCGCGGTCATAGCACAGCGAGCGAAAAGCAAGTCCACCGGCGCGGAGTTGACAAACTTTGCCGGCGGCACCAGCGCCGCGGCAGTGAAATCTTTCGCGCCGGAGCTTTTCGGCAAATAATTGGCGCAGTACCACAGTATCTAAACTTCATCTGTGCACATACAATTGAATTCCCAGGAATTCAATTGTGCCGGATCGTCAGACCCAAAGCCCAGCAAGGCTTTTCGGCGTTTTAGACTTTCAAGAATCCCATTCACCCAAATCCATTGCTGTGCCTTACTTTCCAGCATTTCCACTCATTGAATTCCCCGGAAAATAATTGGTAGTGCCCGCGAGAAATTTTTACTTGGCAGGGAAACCCAATTGCGCGATCGCCTCGGTCGCCGGTATGCGCTGATCGTGGCAGTAGGTAAACGCCATAATGGCTCGCTCTAGAGGCAACGCACCTTCTTGCACCAGAGACACAAGACTCTCGGAGGCTTGCACAACTTCTAATTCCATAATTTCCGATTCGGCAAGAATGTCTCTCAGCAAATAAGAATCAGTCACAGCAGTCTTGATGGCCTTGCGCATCAAATCAGCATCTTCATAATCAGAGATGCCGGAATTCTCCATCACTCTATCGAGCAAGTCACCATTGGTAATGCAACTTTCGATAAGCTCGGTCAAACGGCGGCGAGTCATAAAGCCGGCAACTTTGAGAAATTCGAAAAGCGTGAGTTTCTTATCCAATGGATCGCTGGTTTGTCCGAAGCGTCCCCATGAAAGATCAAAGCTTACGCCTGTTGAATACATATCTTTGACGACATTGACCGCGCGCTCGAGATCGATTTCCCCCGACCAGAGTTTCTGCTGCAGTTTTAAAGCGCCAAGCAGCATCTCCGGCGAAATCCAATCCAACTCAGTAAGAATTTCACCCAGCATCTTGTTGTTAGCCCACGCCATCTCCAGCGCCGCATCAACATCCGAGGTCGATAGAACCTCTGCTGCAACAAAAAGCTCACCCAGTTTTATCTTGTATGTCTTGTCTTTGTCCTTGCTCTTCAAACCCTGCATTCGCATGCGATCCATGCGGAAAGTCATCAGTCCTTCGCTGCGCGAGCATTGACCTTTGCGAATTTCATCCTGAATTTGCAGCGCGCGCGCGGCAAGAGGTTCTGTGATCAAACCGAAGAGCACAAGCACGCGACCAAGCGGCAAACCAGTAGCGCCGCCCATCTTCAATGCGCGCTCTAATTGGTCATGAGAAATTTGTCCGCAGTCTACAAGCAACTCGCCCAGACGATTGGTGGGGCGTTGCGGCTGGTGCAATCCTTGCTCATGAAGAACATCGATCAGCGGCTTGTTGTTTTTGCGCGCTTGTTCAACACAATCAAGTGCCTGCTCACGGGTTAAGACTCGATCTTTTACCAGAGACTGAACTTCGACTACGGCTCTCAGCGCTTCTTCCGAGAGGCGGTTGGACATTACCAACACGCGACCAACGGGCATTTGAGTCTGAGTGGCGATGGTGAGCGCCTCTTGCAAATCAGAGGCACGAACGAGACCACTTAAAGCGAGAAGGCTTCCGATACGCAAGTCGGCAGATTCTTCCGGCGGCGACGCCTGAGTCATTTGACGACGGGTTCCTCGAGCGAAGGGACGTGAATTCACAATAGCACACGGGGCGCACCATAGTAAGGGGAACGTCGCCGGGCGTTGCGCCTCTTTACCCTCGCCCCTAAAGCCTTTGCAGCTCCGGAGGGCTGAGCTGGACAGACAGCGGCGGCTCTGCTTGAGCTTCGGGGTCCGCCACGCACATCGACAGAGCCCCTAACCCTTTCACAGTCTTGGTTTCGACCCTCGATAGCCGCTCATTTAAGGAAGCGGCCGCAGAAATTATCCGACTCTTGTAACCTGCCAAGTCTCCCAATTGATGAACGATTAAGCCGACAGCAGGCCGCTCGGAAATAATTTTTGCAAACAAAACTCCACCCGAACGCTTCCACTTAAACTCCAGAACGCCCGTGTGACAACCACAAGAGAGGTTCGCAAAATGTGCGCGAGAACAAGCCAATTCAATCGATTCGGCCTGAGGCTTTGAAGCACCGGCTGATTCGCTGTTTTCCTTGAATAGATTTTGCAACTGGCGCTTTGCTGCCGCGGCCGGATTATTGCCGATAGATCTAATACGCCCACGGCAATACAGAATCAACTCATTTTTCGGCTCACGTTTCGCCAACTCTTCAATAATCGACGCAGCCTCGTTGTGCCGCCCCTGCAATGCATAGACTCCCGCATGCGCAAACCGGCAAATCCATCCTTTGACTTGCAAGCCTTCTGCAAAATCGAGAGTTCTGTCCGCCAGACCCAACCATGCTTGCGCCGTTTTTTCATCTCCAGCCGCTCTGCATTGCTCGAATCGGGCCATATGAAGCCCCGCGAGCCGCAAGTAGAGATTGCCATCGTTTCTAATTGCTTTCATTGCATGTTCGAGAATTTGCTCCTGCGCAACGATATCTCCCTTGTCATCCGCGAGGCGCGCGGCAATGAAATAAATTCTCGGGTCTTTGGGTCCGGCATCCAGAACTCTCTTTTGAATAGACACAGCCCGCTTTTCATCATCGCTGCGGGCCGCCGCCAGGTACAAAAGCGAAATCGCTCGCATGTTTGATGAGGCCGCAAAGTCGCGCAAAACATTTTTTGCTCGACGAGGTTGATTGATTTTGATGGCAGTGTCGGCAACGTCGATCATGAATTCGGGAAAGCGTTTTTTCTCAGCCGCCAACGCATCGATCTGGTTGACTGCCTCCTGTGATTTACCGCTCAGAGCAAAGCTTTGCAGCAATCCCAGACGAGCCTGCAATATCGACAGCGGGGGCGGCGCCGTGGAGGAAGAATTCGATTTCAGAACTTTCTCGTATTCGGAAATTGCAGCTTTTGTATCACCGGTAGATTGAAGCATTACCGCCAAATTGAAGCGGTTCTTCCAGTTTGCCGGATTCGACTTCAAGGCTTCGCTGCATTCACTCATAGCCTTATCGACAAAACCCAAATTCCAGAGCAAGCGAGAAAGCTCTCCTCGAAAGATCTCATTATTGGGCGCGAGGTGCACAGCCTGCTGCTCCAGCTCGACGGCCTTTCTCAGGTCGCCGGACTTCTCCGCGTTCATTGCCCGCGCATGACGATCGGCGGCCGACGCATTGGAATCAGCGCCACATGCGCCATTCGGCAAAATCAAAGCGAGCGAAAGCACGAGAAAGCAGATTTGCCCTGACATAAATCGACAGTTCATAAAACGAAACGGCATCGCCGCCGGACAAGTCTCAAAGCGTGGTATCAAGTGCGGTATCACACGCAATTCCGGTTATGGGCTGCCGAACATATCCGCACTGCCCGACTCATCACCCCAAAGCAGAGCCACTTCATCCTTCACGCGATGATAACCTTTCGGTACTTTCATCTCGACGGTCTTCATGACCTTCTCGACTTTATAAGTGTCGAGCATGCTCACCATCTTATGCCCTTTGTCCACCTTGAGCCTCACCAAGACTCCCTTGAGGCTGGCCGGCAATTCTTCAATTTGAGCAAACACTCGAAGAATTTCCATGGCAAACTGTTTGGAAACGCCCTTGGAAGCGTGCAGAGTTTCGCACAGCCAGATCTGCTTTTTCGAATATTGCTCTTCCAGAGTGCCGTCCAATTTGACAGCTTTCACTTCGTAAAACGTGCAGTTGAGTCCGCAAACTTTGGCCTTGCTGCCTTTTGAAAGTTTGAAACCTTTGTGATTGAGATCCTTTTTGGCTTTCGCCTTATACTTGGCCGCTCGTTTACCCCACTCCGAGCGCGGTTCTTGCAAAAAGGTCTTATCCCTGTGATTCATAATCAGAATCTGGCTCATATTGTCGCCGCCGCCAAAGGCTTCGATACCGAGCTTTTCCATATAAATAGACGTTACCGGGTCGCCCAAAGTGAAGGTGACATTGCCCAGGAAAGTGCTGCTCATATGCAGCACGGCGACTTCCTTCGGCTTGGCGGTATCCGCGGCCCGTCCGGCCGGACAGCCGCCTGAGACCATTAAGGCATTGAAGCACAGAATGAGGCAGAGCTGCAGTTTGGACGAACGAATGGAAAACATTAATTACCAGAGCGCGTGAGGACACCAAACATCTGAAAATAGAGGGCTCGAATTGTGATTATGCCAGAGTCCACTCTCCAGCACCATTAAGCCGTTCATTCCCCAGAGGCTTTCATTTCACACGTTCATCCAGCACCTACCAATGGGCATAAATAAAGGGGCAACCGGATGCTTTGTCATATAAATCGGCTCATAAGGAGTACGAATTGCCTAAGAAGGCTGCCTCGAAGAATTCTGATACCGACCCCAATCTTGCTGAAGCTTCCGGCAAGCCTCCGGGGGACGCTCAGCCGAATGATGACAGCAAAGGCGCTGGTTCAGAAATGCCTTTGCCCGAGCCCGGCGATGCGTCCGATAAGTCAGACATCAACGCTCTCGAGCGCACTACTCTTTCCTCGCTGGACGCTCTGCCTCTGGATGACGTAACTGATTCCGGCAAGGACACAATTGTCGGAAAAACAATCCTCGGAAAGTACAAAGTTCTCGCATTGATGGGAAGCGGCGGCATGAGCCGCGTCTACAAAGCGGTGCAGCTCCTCACTCAAAAGACAGTCGCGCTTAAACTGCTGCACAAACACTTGAGCGACAAACCCACGATGATGCGCCGCTTTCAGGCAGAAGCGCAGGCTTCGCATCACCTCGCCCATCCGCACATTATTACCGTTTACGACTTCGGGATCACCGAGGACAACCAGCCTTTCATCGCGATGGACTATCTGGAAGGTCGCGCTCTTTCTGAAATCGTAAGAACGTGGGGGCAGTTAAGCATCGATCGTGTTTTGAAAATAACCGATCAAATTTTGGACGCACTCGAACATGCGCATGAATCGGGCGTTTTGCACAGAGATCTAAAACCGAGCAACATAGTTTTGATTCCGGTCGGCGAAGATATGGACTATGTAAAACTCGTTGACTTCGGTATTGCCAAAATTCTTCCTAAAGCCGGGCTGGAAGCTCAAGAGCTGACGCAAAGCGGAGACGTTTTCGGAAGCCCCCTGTATATGAGCCCTGAGCAGTGCCTCGGCAATATGACCGACGCGCGATCGGATATTTACGCCGTCGGCTGCCTTCTGTACGAGTGCCTTACGGGCAAGCCACCGCTCGTAGGCAACAACACTTTGGAAACAATGCACAAGCAAGTAAACGAGATGCCGAGCGGCTTGGCAAATCTCAAGGCTGACGTGCGACTGGTGAAACAGCTTGAAGACATAATTTTCAAGGCTATGGCAAAAGAGCCGGAGAACCGCTTTCAATATGCGCAAGAGATGCGGCGCGCGATCGAGCAAACCCGCCAGGAGTGGCGCGAAGGTTCGGCTGTGCTTGCGTACATGCGACGCTACGGCACGAAGTGCGAGCGTCTTTTGCAGAACAAACTCGGCAAGCGTTGGCGCTCGAAAGTGACAGTCACTGCGGTGATGTTCGCTATAGCTTTGCACTACACCGTTATGATGAGCACACTCTATCGTCCGGGAAGCGCACCAAATGTGAGTGAGCGGACGATCCCGTGGTCCGTGACGAATCAACCGCTGTACAAAATAGTGGCAGAGGAAAAACGACGCCGCCTTAGACCCATTACCGACAGCAGCGATACTGAAGATATGGCTGAGTTTGCCAGCGGCGTTGCCGAAACAAGCTCCTCCGGCTCCGGACAGTTTCGAAGCTATCTCTACAATGCAACCGAGAACATGTGGAAAGGCGATTTCGACACGGCCTACAGGCTTTTCATTATTGCAAAGCAAAAAGCAATTGAAGTTGGAATGGAAGGTTCGATGGACGGTGCATACTTGCACATGGCGACTGCAACGTGCTTACTCGAGCTTAGCCAGAGAAACAATAGCGTCACGCAACTCAATCAAGCACTGCAAGAAATTAGAGCTGCGGCTCTTGTATTCATGGCGTCGAGCCAGGACAGACCAGCAGCATTCGCCAGGTGCATTGAGGGAAACATTTGCGTGCGCTTGAACCGGCCGCTGGAAGCCATTCATACTTTTAGAGCAAGCGCGATTGACTGTTTCAACATCATAAGCAACCGGGTGACTCGGCAAAAGGAAAGAGAGCACTTACGCCCCGATTCACGCATTGACTTCCGCTGGGCGGAAGTCAATGAAAAATCTTTCGGCTATGAACTTGCGTCAATCGGTGCATATTACCTCGATAACAATGATGGATTTCATTACCTCTCCCATGGTCAACTAATTGCCGCTATTCCAGCGCAGAAAGCGGTGGTGCCGGGTCTTCCGTCACAAGAAAAGCTTTATGATTACGCCTTCTTCAGAGGCAAGCTAGAACCTCGCTGCGAGTTTGAAAACCGCAATATAAAGACTTACTTGATTGATGCAGAAGATACGTATCAATTGCTTGCTGAAATGTACGAAAAGCGTGGTTCCGGCAAGGGGTCGCTGACGACTGCGGTGGCAAGAGCAAATCTAGGTCTAGCCCAATTGAAAAAGGGTTTTGCGCTGCGCGACCTCGCCGTCGATAGACTGCGCTATCGAAATTTTGACGAGTGCCGAGTCTTGTTTGATAAAGCGCAAACTCGATTCGAGCAGGCAGCGAACCAACTTTATCTTGCAAAACAGGCATTGGAACTGCATCTTGGCTCGACCCACAAGTACGTAGCATTTACGCTGTTCAATTTGAGTGATGCACAGATGAGCCTCGGCAAAATAATTGAGGCTCTGGAAACGCGAGCGGAGGCACAGAAAATAAACGGTGCAGGTGACTAGAACAATTCCGCTTTCGACCTCTTGCAGCTTCGTTTTGCTCTGTTGCATAAGCCTACTTTGCGGATGCACAGCCGTCGACGTAGGCAAATCGACAAGTGCGGATATGTCAACGTCAAAGACAGTGACAACAACGACCAACGCATCAGCGCTTGCCGATTCGCTGACTGGCAAGGGGAGCGCATTGCCGCTGGTAGATTTCCCTGCGCCCCGCCCCTATAAATTCATCGAGCAAAATGGCACGCTGATGAAACAAGGCCGCTTTCCAAACGGTAGATTCGGCGGAACAATGGTTCGATATTGCATCGAGCCGAAAGTTTTTAATCCCTGGACTGCAACTGACGCCGTCTCGCAAGAATTGGCATGCTTGATGTTCTCGGGACTGGCTTCACTGGACGCGTTCAGCGGTGAGATAATTCCCGACCTGGCAGAGAAAATCGATCTAGGAAAAGACGGTGTCACCTATACGGTAAAGCTCAGAAAAGGCATGACCTGGTCGGATGGAAAACCAATCAGCTCGGCCGATGTCGCGTACACATGGAACACCATCGTCAATGGTGGCTATGGAAATTCATCGATGCGCGACGTTTCTACCATCGGCGGCAAGTCACCGAAAGTGACAATCATCGATCCGCTCACAGTCAAGTTTGTCACCGCGGCGCCCTTCGGGCCATTCAAACGTCTGCTGGGAGAGCCGATTGCGCCGGAACATATAGTGAAACCGATTATCGATGGAGCAGACGGCAGGCGCGCTTTCGATCGTCTCTGGACCGCCAATTCGGATCCGAAATCATTTGTCGTCAGCGGTCCATTCAAACTGAAAAGATATCTGCAAAGTCAAAGAGTCGAGTTTGTGCCGAACTCTTCTTACGCGGGTGTAAATGCCGAGGGCAAGCGGCTGCCGTATCTGAACCAGTTGACGTTTCTCATCGTTGCGGATTCAAATACGATATTGCTGAAGTTCAAAGCGCAAGAGACAGACGTATCCTTAATTCGCCCCAGAGCCGTTGTGGAGATGATGGCTGCCCGCAGCAAGGACAACTTTCAACTATGCAATCTGGGCGCCTCGACGACCAGTCTTTTTGTCGCTTTCAACATGAACCGACGGATGCATCCAAAGACGAAAAAACCGTATGTTCCGCCGCACAAATCTGAATGGTTCAACGATCTCAATTTCCGCCAGGCTGTAAATCATGCATTGAATCGCGAGCAGATGGTGGCAAATTGTTTCAACGGCATCGGTTTGCCGCTCACTGCATCTGAATCATCCGTCAGTCCGTTTTGCAATCACAACCTGAAGCCCATCAAGGCGGATCTTGCCCTGTCACTTTCTTTGCTCGAGAAATCCGGCTTCAAGAAGAAAGACGATGGTAAGCTCTATGACAAAAACGGCAAGCGCGTGGAGTTTACGATGGTGACCGCGGCGGGAAGTTCTTTCAATGAAATTGCAGGAAACATGATCGTTACGGATCTGGCAAAACTCGGAATTAAGGTAAACCTGCAATTTCTCGATTTCAGTATTCTGGTCGACAAGATTGGCATCTCGCTTGAATGGGACACGTGTTTGTATGCTCTGAAACCGGCAGACGCTCTAGAACCCAACGAGAGTTGCAACGTATACAAAAGCGACGGGCGCATGCACCTTTTCGATCAGCGCCTGGCTGACAAAAGCGGGCGCGTCATAGTGACTGACGCACGCCCATGGGAAAAGAGGCTTGACGAGCTGTTTCTGCAAGGCGCAACCACAGTGGACAAAGGCCGGCGCCAGGAAATCTACAACGAGTATCAGCAAATAATTTACGACCAAGTCCCATTTGTTTTTCTGGTAACCTATCTGGAAATATATGGGTCGCGCAATTCCGTCAAGAATTATTTTCCGACTCCACTGACACAGTCGGTAAGCGGGTTGCACAATATTGAAGAGATCTTCAAAGAGTGAAGAAAAACAGTTCAACAGCTATATTCATGTCAAATCAGTCGAGCCTTCTCAGCCTTCTGATTTATCTGATTTCTGCAGCGCTCTTTTTGCCTTCACTTTTCGGTTGCACAACGAAAATTGCAGAAACACCAAAGCAAGATACTGTTTTGCAAAGCAAAACCGACGCAGAAAAAACTGCAACCGAAGCTCAGGACGCGCTGACACGATCGATTTACCGCGTTCGCGATCCCGGACCGTTCAAGTTGGTTACGGTAAAGAGCCTGGATCCAAATAGCAAAACCACGGACGAATGCTGGCAAGCGCGCGGCGAGGCAGGGAAATTTGGTGGCACGCTTACTGTCTCGATCTTCGGAAGAGATCCCAAAACATACAACTATTGGGATCACCAAGATGCGGAGAGTGCCGGACTGGGACTTTTGATGTTCGACCGGCTTGTCGAAATCGATCCGTGGACTGGAAAGATGAATCCACGAATGGCAAAATCGGTCACGGTCGAAAAAGACAAGAAAACTTTCACCGTCAAATTGAGGCGCGGACTGAAGTGGTCCGATGGACATGCGCTGAACGCCGACGACGTTGAATTCACATTCGCGACCATCATCAAGCGCGGCTTCGGAAATTCGAGTATGCGAGACACGCTCACAGTCTACGGACAATTCCCCGAAGTGAAAAAAATTGACGACCTGACAATCCAGTTCGTGACGCCTCGCCCTTTCGCTCCGTTTGTCAGCATGTTGACGAATGCGCCCATAGCACCGAAACATGTGCTCGAGCCAATCACCAAACGTCCGATGGAAGAATTCCACGCTTTCTGGAGCATCAATTGCGATCCCAAGACGTTAGTAGTGAGCGGCCCCTTCAAAGTCGGACGCTATGTTCCCGGGCAACGAATAGAACTGGAGCGTAATGCCAATTACTCGATGGTGGATAAAAATGGTGCCAGGTTGCCCTACTTGAGCAAGTTTGTCATTGCAGTGGTGCCGGATCAAAACACACAGATTTTGAAGTTTTACGGCAAAGAGCTAGACTTCCTCGACATACGCACCGTGCGTGGTTTTGATGCCGCACTCATGAAACAGCGGGAATCTACGGGAGATTTCACGATGTTCAACCTTGGTCCCAATGATGGCACCCAATTTCTTATGTTCAACATGAACAGGCGAAAAGACCCGAAGACGAATAAGTATTATGTGAAACCTATAAAACAAGAATGGTTCAATGACAGAAACTTTCGACTGGCGGTCAGTCATGCCATAAGTAGAAAGCGGCTGGTCGACAACATTCTCAGAGGCGTGGGATTGCCGCTATATACAGCCGAATCGCCTGCTTCGCTGTATTTCAATAAAGCGCTCAAGCCTTACCCTCAAGATTTGAATTACAGCCGAGCGCTTTTGCAAAAAAGCGGCTTCGTATTGAAAGACGATGTGCTTTACGACAGAAACGGCAACAGGGTCGAATTCTCACTCACGACAAACGCTGGAAACTCAGGTCGCGACGCCACTTGCATCATGATTGTCAACGACTTGAAGCAGCTTGGCATGAAGGTCTACTATCAACCAATCGATTTCAATATCATGATCGACAAGACCGCGCACAGTTGCGACTGGGAAGCAGTTATGATGGCTTTAACCGGAGACAAAGTGGAACCTTACAATGGTGCGAACATCTGGAAAGCGGACGGCAGATTGCATATGTTCGATCAAAGACTGCCCGACAAGAACGGCACTGTTCGCGCGCCTGATGCACGAGATTGGGAGAAAGAAATTGAAGAGTGTTTCAATAAAGCAGGCACCACTTTCGATGAAAAATTACGGCACCGGTATTTCGATCGGTATCAGGAAATTGTCTACGAACAGCAACCACTGATCTATTTGTATTGCTTGCTGGATATTTCCGCAGCCAACAACCGCATCGGCAATTACAGGCCGACCCCCCTAGGCATCACCTATACGCCCCGCGGCAGTTTTCACAATATTGAAGAGATCTATATAAAGAAGGCTGTGCAAAACTGATGTCACCGGCGGTGTATATATTTAAACGCTTTCTGCAGGCAATTCCTCTATTGCTGATCATTTCCGTTTTGATTTTTACGCTGCTGAAACTCTCACCTGTCGATCCGCTCGCGCACTTGAAAGCCAATCCTTCTATTTCGCAAGCGGCAATCAAGGCTGAAGAAGAGCGTCTCGGTCTTAACAAACCGGCGCCTGTTCAATACGGGATCTGGCTAAGAAATCTGATGCAGGGAGATCTGGGCATCTCCACATCAGGCAGTTCCGTTTCTACATTGCTGGTCAATCGCGCCGGTAATACCTTGCTGCTCAGTCTTCTCACCTTGTTTTTCACTTGGCTCATAGCAGTACCTGCAGGCGTGTATGCTGCCGTGCATCGAGGCAAGTGGGTGGACAAATTCTTCGGATTAGTCACAGCCGTCGGAATGTCGATGCCGACTTTCCTTCTGGCGCTCTTGCTCCTCATGCTTGCCCTGGCTACTGGTGCGCTGCCGATAGGCGGTTTGACCAGCCCGGACTTTTTCGAGAAAAATGTATTTCAGCAAATACTCGATGTTGCGCACCATTTGATTATTCCTGTAGCAGTGCTCACATTCGTCAATCTTGCTCATATACAAAGACAGATGCGCGCCAATCTGCTCGATGTCTATCGCGCCGAATATGTGCGCACAGCAAGAGCAAAAGGGCTACCGGAAAATGTCGTCATTTATCGCCACGCTTTGAGAAACGCTATTAATCCACTGATCACGATGATGGGTTTCGAGTTCTCTTATCTGCTCAGCGGCGCCGCTCTCACTGAAACAGTGCTGGCTTACCCCGGACTTGGGCGTCTCACGCTCGAGGCTGTTTTAACCAAAGATATTAACCTGGTGATGGCGTCTTTGATGCTGGGCTCTGTGATGCTCATCGCCGGCAATTTGCTTGCCGATGTCTTACTCAAGTTTGCCGACCCGAGAATTACGCTGGAATGAAAACATGACCGCCGCCGATCACACACCAGCAACTCCCGGACTATGGAAAACAGCCATCATGAAATTGTGGCGCGACAAAGTCGCTCGCCTGGCATTGTTGGTTCTGATGTTTTTCTATTTCTCAGCAGCTTTCGCGGACATGCTCACGCCCTACAGCATGCATTTCAATGATGCCGATCTTGCCAACGCACCGCCCACCGTTGTGCACTTCAAAGACAGAAAGGGCAATAGCTGCCGCCCCTACATTCACTCAGTGGAGCGTTCTTTCGATCCGGCAACTTTCAAACAAACTTATTCCGAAAGAAAAGACAAGCAATATCCGATCAAGTTTCTCTGTCACGGCGAGACGTACAAGCTTCTCGGATTGATTCCCATGGACCTGCATCTCTTCGGTGTAGATGCTCCTGCCAGGCTGTTTCTCATCGGTTCCGACATAAATGGGCGTGATAATTATTCTCGCCTGTTTTTCGGTGCTCAAAAAAGTTTGACCATAGGATTTTTGGGACTCTTCATCGCCTTTCCCATTGGCATCATATACGGTGGCATCTCCGGATTTGCCGGCGGACGTATCGACGACGTCATGATGCGCATTGCCGAAGCGATCATTTCAATTCCCAGTTTCTATCTACTGATTGGGCTGGCGGCAATCCTGCCGCCGGAGATGTCGAGCTCGGAACGTTTTGCCCTAATCACGGTAATTCTCTCCTTTATCGGATGGGCGACTCTGGCGCGCATTATTCGGGGGATGGTTTTAGCAATTAAAGAAGAGGAATTCGTGCAGGCCGCTTTTGCCGTGGGAATGCCGCGTTTTGAGACGATTGTGAAACATGTGCTGCCGCAGACTTCCAGCTTTGTAATCGTCTCAGCCACATTGCAAGTACCCAGCTTTATCCTGTCCGAAAGCGGTCTGAGCTTCATCGGTCTGGGCATCCAACAACCAGACGCCAGCTGGGGCAATATGCTCAAGGCCGCCCTGGATAATGTCAATGACTTGCTCAATCAACCCTGGCTAATTGCGCCGGGCATTCTCATCTTCCTCACTATTCTCTGTTTCAATAGCGTAGGCGATGTTTTGCGCGATGTGCTCGATCCCAAAATGCAGGGCATCTCCTAAGCAGTTCATAACAAAAGAAAGACAGCAAGCGCCGGTGCTGTATCCTATTTCACTGTCGACAAGAAGAAAGAGGGGGTGGTCAACCTGGAAACAGAATTGAGCTACTGGCTGCCGGTTGGCCTGGTGGCGGCTTCTGCTGCATCGCTCACCTTGTTTTCCGCCTGGAGACGCAGAGGCAATGGGCGCTATCTCTGCGACGACTGCCGCTTCAATGCAGACGGGGATTGCTTGAAGGCCGAACGTCCCCGGGCGCTCATCTGCACGAGCTATCGCTCAGCAGACGAAAAGAATTAGTATACGCAAATAGAGAGTTATTGCTGGATGCGCCGCCCATGAATGAAGCAGAAAGAAAATCGCTGGAAATTCGCCGCCAGGCGCTCGAGGTCTTTGACGGAAAGGCTGAGCAATTGGAATTGCATAAGATTTTGCATCTTATAGAGCGAAATCAGCCGGACTTTTTGGAAGCGGTAGTCACTCAACTGGAAGAAGACAACGGCAGGTGGTCGGACAGTTCGGGCTTTCCCAACGTGCAGGTAAAACGCGATGCGCAAGAGCGCGTGCAAACAATCACGTTCGAAGCGCTGGGAAAAACACAGCCGGACGGGACGCGGGAAGTATTGTCAATTATCTGGCGATCGGATCGCAGCGAAATTCAGTGGGTGGAATCGTTCACTCGCGAGCTTCTGAAAAAGGACGACAAAAACGACTAGACGTGCGCATAAACCCGTCCATTGAAACATCGATCCGACACGAATATGCTACAAACCCCTCTGCCGGTTCACCCACCGGGCTCAGAGGGGTTTGCTCCTGATTTGCTCGTACACACGAGGTTTTCCTTATCGCCTTAACTCCGACAAACTATTAAACGTGAAACTATAATCGGGTCATGTTTTAGTGGCCCGCGTCAAGATAAGCTGTCGGTCTCCAGTCGATCTGCAAATATTATAGGCCAGTATTCAAGAGGGGGTCAAGATGTTGAAGGAAAGATTAAGGCAATTCGAAAAAAGCCTATAAATAGGTACGTCCAGCGTTTTTATCTATCTACCTATGCTTCTTTCTGCAATACGGTGAGCATAAAACGCACAAGGCGCGGGTCGTACTTCTTGCCCGAGTCGTCTTGCAACTGTTTGATCGCCTCTTGCTTAGAAAGGCTCTTGCGATAGGGTCTGTCGCTCGTCATTGCGACATACGCATCAACAAGGGCGATGATTCGTGATTCCAGCGGGATTTCTTCGCCTTTGATTCCTTTCGGATAACCTGAGCCGTCCCAATTTTCGTGCAAAGCTTCAATCACGGAGCTGAGCTTATACAGCATCTTGGACGGTTCCAGGAATTTGGCACCCATAGAAGGAGCCTTGCGAATCTGCGACATCTCTTCGTCGCTCAAGGGCCCATTCTTTTTGAGAATTTGCTCTGAAATTGAAAGTTTGCCGATATTGCTGAATGCCGCGGAGAGTGAAACCAACTCAGCATGCTCCTTGGACAGCCTGAGCGCCTGCGCGATGCTGTTTGCATATGAGTATGCGCGCGGCGAGCGCTCATTGCCGTATGCATCCTTTTCATCAATGCTCTTCACGATCTGAGTAATCAGTCCCAGAATTCCTTTCTCATTAGCGAGCACGAGATCGACCGTGCCGGCTGTTTCCACAGGCGCGGTCTTGTCTTGCACCGGAGACGCCGCCGCTGCTGCCGCTGCTGCCGGCACCGCCGCCGGTGCTTTTGCTTCAGGCGCATCGATAGCTCCGCTGGCTTGACTGGGAACCAGATCTTCTATTACCGAGCAAACCTGGTTTCTGCCGCGGTGCTTGGCGAGATACAGCGCCTGGTCGGCGAGTTCTTGCAATTTGTCTCGATCTTGAGCATCTTGTGGGAAAGTGGCAAGACCGATAGATGCGGTAATGACACCAATTCCTTCCACTGGTTTTGCTCTGATGGCTGCGCAAATACGCTCTGCCACCATGCGCGCATTTTCGTGCGCGGTTTCAGGCAAGAGCACGACAAATTCTTCGCCACCGAATCGTCCCACTGTATCTACGTCACGCACACTGCGTTTCATAACATTGGCAATGTGTTTGATGGCAACGTCGCCGAAGTGGTGACCGAGCGAGTCGTTGATCTTCTTGAGGTAGTCGAGGTCGACGATGATATACGAGAACGGGTGACCGAATCGTTGATAACGATCGATTTCTTTTGAAAGCTGTTCTGTGAAATAGCGACGGTTGAAGAGGGAGGTCATCGGATCGGTGACAGCCTGACGCTCTACCTGAGCGAAAAGTTCGGCGTGTGATACCACGACCGCGACTCTGTCTGCCAGGTCGGTGACCATGTGCATGTCTTTTTCCGGGAATGGCGTTCCTCTGTCGGCCGAAACCAGGCACAATCCCGCTTTGAAATTACCCGCATGGACAAGCGGGAAAAGAGTTGCGGATTTTAGATCCTCAGGAATTTCAATCGCTTTGCCTGCCAATCTTTCTTTGATTTGTTCGGCAGTAAGAAATATTCTTTGTTCGAGCTTCAGCTCCTCAAGCATCGTCAGGAGCAGTTGTTCGCCGAAATTAGGCGCGGGTGGCTCTTCATCTTCGATTGCCGGCTCGCCGATTTGATCGGCGGACTGAATGACTTTTGCAGGCGGAGGTTCGAGCCCGGCAGTTTTCGACTTGGTAAAGTCCTGCTGCTGCGGATCGAACAGTGAGACAACGCAAAGTGAAAGACCGAAATATTCATGTACGCACTCTACAAGAGTCTCCATGATCTGGTCGACTTCTTTCAAAGACTGACGGATTTCGCTGGATACTTTATTGATGAGAGCTGCACGAGCTTGCTCTGCGCGAATCATCGTAATCGCTTGCTCGGCTCGGATAACGTTTGACAGGTGACCGGCGATGGTCAAACCGAGTTCTCTATCCTGCGGTCTGAATTGCGGTTTGTTGGGAAGCCGCTGCCACAAGCCGATGACACCGAGGCGTTCGCCTTCAGAAATCAACGGCAATACCAGCGCCATGTCGTGGCCGAAAAACTTGTCGCCTTTGCGCGTGAATTCAGCATTGACGATCTTCCCTCGTCCCGATTCGAAAACAGCGACGAAAGGATTGTCTTTGTTGTTCATATCGACCAGGGAATGCCCGCCGCCCTTGATTTGGGCTTTGAGTACATTCTCTTCGGCATCGTACAAATAGATCTGCGAATGGGTAAAGCCCATGTGCTCGGCGACGAGCATAACTGATTTGACCAGCGACTCTTCTGTCGACTGTCCTCGAGAATCGCGGAACAAGCTCGCGATCTCGTTGATCAGTTTCATTTCGCGTGCGTCCATCTCGATTTTGCTTTGGTCGAAAGATTGTTGAACTACGACCGAAAGCATTTCGGCAACGCTTTGCAAAATTACTGCATCATGACGGCTCCACTCGCGCGGGCCGCTGCACTGTTGCAATTCCAGAAATCCGGAGAATATGCCCCTTGATCTCAACTGAACCATGAGCCGTCCTCTCACTTCGCCCAATTCAATAAGCGAGGAGAGTGTCGGCGACATTTTGTGCAAATTAGTATCGTGCGATGTGTCTGGAATGCTGATAACGCCCGCGCCCGACTCATCAGGGAAGCGCGAGAGAAACTCGAGAACGATGGCAGTCGATTCTTGCGAGCCGAGCTGGTTGCCTACAAAACAGGTATGACCGCTGGTTGCGAATTCATTAGTTACGGCGAGCTGGTCGCCGACGACCTGCCAGATCAGACCTCTTTCCGCCTGTACAACTTGAGTGAGCGTTTCGATCGCATACTGGAGAATGGATGTGAGATCGCTGGAATGACGCAACTGACCGATAATGTCACTGATGATCGCCTGCGCCGGGACGGGGATGATTACATCTTCTTGTGCCGCCTGATTTTCATCGGCAAGCGTTTGCCTGAGACCTCTGAGCGCGGATGGGCGAGGAGGCAGGGGTTGGCCATCCGGTCCAATCGAAAGCTTCTCCGTAAGATCGCCTGTGGTTTCGAACTCGGACTCGGCAGCATTGAGGTAATCCTGATCTTTGAGCTGCTTCGGCTTAGGAAGCTCGAATGCGGAAGGTTTGGGCAAAGGCTGTGTCCTCACCTGCTGCGATTTTTGACTGTGCGGATCGATTGGTCCCTCACCGCCCGTGCCGACCGCTGACACCACCGGTGGTGCGCCCGCCTGAGCCGGCTGCATGGGCAGCGGACGAGGAGGCGCCACTACTGCGCCGGCGCCGCTGAAGCCGCTGGCTTCCATGGCGATCGGGCTGACTTTGCCGTGATCGACAATGATCGGCGGCTGCTGCGGAATTTCGGTGGGCTTGAGAATGAGATTTTGCTGAATGGGCGATTTTACGACCGGCCACAAATTGCGAATCTTGTCGACGAAATCGTTGGCGGTGCCGCAAGGTCCTAAATTGATGCGGGCGTCTTCGAGCCGGTTGCTCTCGCCCAGCTCAACAGCCTGCCAGGCAGGCAAGAGCAAGTTGAAGGCCTGGCGAACGACTTGCGGATTCATCGAACCGGAGCACTGATACTTTTCACCCATTGGCGATTCCATAGCCTGCTGGGCGTACAGAATCAAACAAAGTCCGCGGCTTTCAATAAGGAAACACCATTCGTCAGGCGGTTCCTGGCGGTCTTCGGAAAAAATGGAAACGCAAAAGGCGTCGCGCATCAGCTCTTTGAACCTGGGTCCGGTGGGAAGGAGCCAGGCGGCCGAACGGCGCGACCAGTAAACCAGCACGGGGGCGAGCTTTTGAGTTACAGCGAATTGCTCGACATCGCGAATAAAGGGCAAAAATTCGGCAGGCGAAAGGATGCTAAGCGGCAGAGCGTTGGGCACAGCCTGCTGAACCAGCATCATTTGAAGTTTTGAATAGCCAGGCTCCGCCATCGTCGCCCACCATTTGCCAATAGGGGTTTCGTCCCTAAGAGACTCGCACCCCCGCCAATATTACTAATACCCATATCAGTATCAGATTAATCTTGCCGGAATTTATCAATCGCAACCGGAAATGCCCTCCCTTGCGAGCTTACATGTTAGGATCACAGGTTTCTTGAGCGACCTATTTGCACAAACGCCGCATGACAGCAGATAAAGCAGCGATCAACGAAGCAATGAATGAAGCGCCCGATAAGGCGAACAAACTGCGCGCCTCTGACGTTTATCGCGAAAATCTTCAATTTTGGCATCAAGCCTGGGGCATGTGCACCAAGCCCTATACGAAGATGCCGGAGCTGGAATATCTGCCCTGGATTCCCGAGCGACTGAAAGCGGCATCGGCAGAGCGGATTCTTGATCTGGGCTGCGGCAGCGGCTGGCTGTCTGTGTATTTGGCAAGAGAAGGTTTCAAAGTAACAGGCATCGATGTGGCGGGTCACGCGCTGGATCTGGGCCGCCAATGGGCGGAAATGGAAGGTCTTAACATCAAATTTGATGCAGGCGACCTGGGTGACTTGCCCTATGCGGACAATTCTTTCGACGCCGTAGTCGCCAATTCGATTATCGAGCACCTGCCGCTGTCTCTGGCGCTAGTAGCCATGTCACGGCTCAAATCTGCAGTCAAACCGGGTGGTACTTTCATCGGCTGTTTCGATAAAGTCGGCACCGGCCCCGGTGAGTATTACAAACTGGAAGACGGCACGCAGGTGTACACGGACAAGTCGCGAAAGGGCATGATGCTGCGCTATTTCCCGGATGAGGAAATAAGGGAGCTGCTTACCGGCTGGGAAGTTGTCGAATTGAAAACCCTGGACTCCGGAAGCCGATTTGTAGTCGCACATACGTAAGCGTCAGCGCCCCATATATGGTGGCGCAGACGCAACAGGGAAATATGCAAGCACTGAATGAAAGAGAATCCAGAAACGCGCTGGTTGATGCTGAAACCCGCCTGGGCAACAACGATCCGGGCTTGGTCCCGTTCATCGATCAACTCGCCTACTCATGTCACAGCGCAGGCAACTATGATGAAGCGGAAGAATGTTATTCGCGCGCGATTTCGATAACCGAGAAAAACGAAGGCGAAGACTCACCGCATCTGGTACCACGACTGCATAATCTCGCCGTCCTCTACAGAATTCAAGAAAAGTTCAAAGAAGCGGAGCAGGTCTACAAAAAAACCATATCTATAACGCAAAATTTCGAGCCAGACAAAATACTTGATTTAGCGACCCAAAAGAATTACCTGGCCGGTTTGTATTTCGCCTGGGGAAGGCTGCCCGATGCAGAGAATCTCGTCAATGATTCGCTTAAGATTTACACCGATGTGCTGGGCCGAGATCATGAATATGCATCTTTTTGCCTGATGGGGCTGGCTCTCATACACAAACATGCCGGTAAAGACGCCCAAGCTGAGCAGTTTTTCAGCGAGTGCGAAAGGCAAATGAAAGGCGCACCGCGACTCGAGTATCTGGAAAGCTTCCAGGATATCGCGCACAGCCTCTTCTTTCTCTCGCGCCAACATTACAGGCAAGGACGGCTTGAAGATGCGCAAATTCTATTTCGATATGCGCTCCTGAGCGAAACCTGGGAATTGTGGCCGTATCACCCCTTCGTCAGCCAGAGCCTGCACTTGCTGGCAGATCTCTACGCTGCGCAAGGCATGTACGGCGAAGCCGAACATATCTATAAGAAGGCTCTGGTGCTGCGCCAGAGCGTGCTTGGCGACCAGCATGCTTCGGTTGCGACGACGGCTCATTCGCTGGCTAAACTATTGCACCGTGAAAAAAGATTCGAAGAAGCAGGGAATCTTTACAAGCTTGCACTTTCGATACGGCGTCACGCCTCCTATCCGCCGCTGCTTGCACAGACTCTGACTGCATATGCGGACTTGCTCAAAGAAACCCGAGAGGGCGACAAAGGCAAGGACCTGGAAGATGAAGCAAAACGCATACTCGATGCATACAAGCCCGCAGTACAAGACAGGACTTGATTCCCGCGATATATAACGGCAATGTTATCGGGGTGCAAAATCTCTGAACATAGGCTCATGCACGCTAATATCTGAGCGTTGCACAGGGCACAGCATCCCTCAGTTGTGCTATAAAGAGCAACGTGACAAGTCACGTTCCAAACGCGCAGGAACAGTTAAGGAGTATCCCATGAAGAAGAGTTTGGCAGTCGGTCTGATGATCGCCATTTGCAGTTTTACCGCTACTGCTGCGCAAGCAGAAGATAGCAAAATCAAAGAAGCCGGCAAGAAAGTCGGCAATGCCATCGTTTGGCCTTTCAAAGCCATGGGCAAAGGCCTCAAGGCAATGGGCAACGGCGCCAAGAAAATGGTTGGCAAAGGCTAAACCCAGCTCTTTGAGCCACAAAATTCAAAGATCTTACGGAGCGGTGCGATTGCGCCGCTCTGTTGTTTTACGAAGCTAAGAACACTTCAATTCCGTCCACATGCGATCGTAAATGAAGACGGCTTTGCCTACATCTCCGATTTCTTCGCACCGGGAAAGAACACTTTCGTTGGGATACAAGACTTTGTCCTGGCGCAACTCGTCTTTCACCAACGGCATGGCCAGAGCATTCGGCGTAGCGTAGCGGGTAAAGTTGGCGATTCCCGCGCCGACCCCCGGCTTCAAAATGTAGTTGATCCACTCGTATGCTTTTTCAGGGTGAGGCGCGCTTTTCGGTATGCACAGACTGTCCATCCAAATAGAACAGCCGCTTACGGGAATCGCATAGCTGATATCGGGATTTTCTCGCCTGGCCTGATAGGCATCGCCACTGTAAACAAGCGCCAGCCAGCAATCTCCGCTGACCAACTGAGTTATCACCTGATCCGATGAGTAACACATCGTCAGAGGCTTTTGCTCTTTCAAATCATTCGTCGCTTTGCGAATTACGGACTCATCTGTCGTGTTGAACGAATGCCCGCGGCGCTTGAGCGCAAACCCGATTGTTTCTCTGGAGTCATCCAAAAGCGTAATGCGCCCGCGCAAGCGCTCATCCCAGTAAACATCCCAATCTGCCGGCGTTTTCAGTTCGGTCAGAAAACCGATTGCCATGTCGGTGCTCGAAGGAGTAAGAATTCTCTGCATTGCGGCGGTATTGTATCCGATACCAGTCGTTCCCCAGGTGTACGGCACGGAATATTTCAGCCCCGGATCATGCGCCGGATTCTGAAAGCGTTTCATGACGTTCTTCAAATTGGGGATTTTCTCGTGATCAAGCTCTTGAAGCAAGCCGAGTTTGACGAGCTGGCGCAACATATAACCGGTCGGCACGACGATGTCGTAGTCGCAAGCGCCGGCCTGCAGCTTGGCTAGCAGTGCTTCATTCGATGCGAATGTGTCATAGACGACCCGCGTGGCAGTGCGTTTTTCGAACTCAGGAATAGTATCCGGATGCAGGTAGTCCGCCCAACTGTATATATTCAGCGAATTGCCGCCGTTCTCGCGCTCTTGCCCTGCGCAGCCGGACAGCGCCGGGACAAGCAATGCGCCCGTCATGCCACGCAGGAATGTCCGCCTGGAGAGGCTCAAATCAGTCTCCCCTGCTTTCGCCCACAACGGCGCCGGTTTCTTCCGCCACCTTCTTTTCCAATTCTTCCTGCACGCCATTGTCTTTCAGTATCGTGCAATTGTTCCAGTCGACATCGATGAAGACGTCCTGCCCAACGTCAAACACCTGATTTTGTCCTGTCACATGAGCCACTCGCAAATCCATTTCATGACCTAATTTACAGCGAACCAGATACTCGGTCGAAGCACCCAGATAACTGCGATTCATGATCTTCGATTTCAGACCGCTGTATTCTGTCTCGTTTGCGCTTATCGTCAGGGCTTGCGGCTTGACGGACAACAGCACTTTGCCGCCGGGCGCTGCACCATTAACGGTGCCATTGTCAATCGTCACTTCTTTCTGATTGTTCAGCTTCACTTTTGCCGAACCGCTCTCAGACGCCACCAAAGTGCCTTCGATCAAATTCGTGTTGCCGATGAAACGCGCCACGAATGCGGTGGACGGGCGTTCATAAACGTCTCTAGGTGTGCCCACTTGTTCCAGATTGCCGTTGTAAAAAACAGCAATGCGGCTGGAAAGCGCCAGTGCTTCGCCCTGATCGTGAGTGACCATGACGAATGTCATATTAAGCTCGCGCTGCAGCCTGGCCAGTTCGCTCTGCATTTCTTCTCTTATCTGCGGATCGAGCGCCGATAGAGGTTCATCCAAAAGCAGCACCATTGGTCGGTTTACAATCGCCCTCGCCAGGGCAACACGCTGCTGCTGCCCGCCGGAAAGTTGCGCCGGAAAACGCTCGGAAAGATGAGCGAGACGCACCAGATTCAGTGCCTCACCCACTCGCGTGGTCACCTCGGAAGGCTCGACTTTCTTACCCGATTTCAAACCGAATGCTACATTTTCGAACACGGTCAGGTGCGGAAACAGTGCATAGCTCTGAAAAACCATATTGACCGGGCGCTTATGCGGGGGAACACCCAAAACATTCTTGCCGCCCACAAAGAGCTGTCCTGTCGACGGTGTTTCAAACCCCGCGATCATTCTGAGCAACGTTGTTTTGCCGCAACCGGATGGTCCGAGCAGACTGAAAAATTCGCTTTCTTCCACATCGAGATTAAGCGTGCGCACCGCCTGGGTGGTGCCGAAGCGCTTGGAAATCTCGATTGCCTGGATGGCCTTGCCGCTCATCCCCTTATTTTCCTGTGCCGTCGCCCATCATGTCGCGAATTTGAAAAGCGATCTGCAAGTTTAGCAAGACTTCCTGCGAGTCGATATCAACTTTGAGAATTTCGGCAATTTGCTCGAGTCGATAGCGCAGCGTATGCCGGTGGATAAAAAGGGCTCGGGCGGCGGAATTGAGGTTGGCTCCTTCCGCCAGGTAAACGCGAAGACTGGGCACCAGCTCGCTTTCCCATTCCTCGTCATAGCTTTCCAGAGGCTCGATGATTTCCTCGCAAAACCTCTCCAGCTCCGGATGATCGATCATCAAGTAGAGCAAACGCTTCACGCCCAGATCGCCGTAGCCGAGGACGAACTCCTTGTCTACATGCATCATGGACCCGACAATGAGCGCCTGTCGGGCTTCTCTGTAACTGTCGGCGAGGTCCAGCGCCGTCTCCGCCATGCGCCCGGCACCGATTTGAATCTTGGCGTCGGCGCCGCCCGGCTTTTGCTTGACCAGTTCTTTCAAGGCCTTCTTCAATTCTTCGGCGACCTGCTGCCAGGTTTTGCCCGACTTGGAAAGATAGGGCACGACAACCGTGGCCGTGCCTTCGATTTCGGAGACGATGCCAAAACTCTCAGCCAGTGCATCCAGGGCAAGAGGCTGTCCCTGCGCGTTCAAGGCGCTGGCGGCGAATACAAGAATGCCGTCCGCCAGGTCAAAACCATAGTGCTGTTCCAAACGCTCCTGATCTGAGGCAGCCAGCGAGGCACCTAGAAGCAAGTCTTTGAGCAGGTTTTTCTGCGTCGCCGCGAACATCGGACCGGTCTGGCGATTCTGGTGAAACTCGATCATCGCCGCCAGCGCCGCCGGTCGCAAAAGCTCGGCGATCGCCTCGGTATCATCGTTAGGGCGGACCATAGAAGAGATATAGCCGACGATATTCTCGCCCAGCATTATTGGCGCCACCAGCCTGCGACCGACCTTGAGAGTGGGAATGATCCAGTCTTTGCCGTCGTTGTTGTCGCCGGCTTTGAGCTGCTTGCGAACAGTTTTGAAAACCTCGTCGGCGACGCTGCGCTGTTGTCCGGCAGGTGTTCCACCCATATTCTTTGACGCCATCAGCGAGAATTGCGCGGATTCTATACTGAGCGGGCGATTGAGCTGGTTTGAAACTTCTTCGACCAGTCCTTCGAGACCCTCTTCAACGACCAGATTCATCAAAAATGCATGCAGGCGAGTGCTGTTCAATTTCAACTGGCGCAGAAAGGCAAATCGCACCTCGTCCGAAATCTGGGCAGGGTCGCCGAATCCGGGCAAGCTGATGAGGGGAATATCGACTTCCTGGCAAATTCTGCGCAGCTCCTCGAGCGCCAATTCATAATTGACTGCCGGAGCAAGAGACGGCACGACCAGCTTGGCAACAGGCTCTGCACCACGCTGCCCGCGCGACACGCTGGCCGGGCGAATCGATGGATCGCTGAGCGGTTTGATCACAACAAGCGCTGAAAGCTCGATGACATTCTTCATTTCTTTGCCGTCAAAAGCCTCGATCTTATTGACCAGCAAGCTTCCCGAGCGAAAAGGCGAGGAAAGGTTCGAGATAACCTGCGTCACTGCCGCATCCAGCTTATCTTCAGCGCAAAGCACCTGTGCTTCGGCGAACGCCTCAGAACCGAGCAACTGGCGCAATGTGGGCTGATATGCGAAGTGCGAGTGAACCATATATCGATAACTCTTCTTGTCTTATCTTAGCTGGTTGGCGGCTCACCGACACCCTATCTATAAATTCGCCTCCAAGCGGCGTATATATTCGACCGGAATCCTGGGCAAAGATAAAAAATCAGCTCTGGCGAGGAATCTGCAAACCTTTATTCGGTGAAGCTTTTGGGGTATTGAGAGCAGTGCCGGATCGTCCGCCCGGCTAAGATTTTGGCTCTCCTGCGCTTGTTTTACGTATTAACGGGTGATAACATCCGCAGCTTGGAATCAAAGACTGGGTTTTTCATTTAAGGAGGATATCGAATGAGCTTACCGGACAACCCAAGACCATCGTCAGCGAGACTATTTCCACTTTCCTGCACACCATTACCGGTGCTATCAGCAAAGGCGAAAAGGTAACGCTGGTAGGCTTCGGTACGTTTGAAAGACGCAACCGTCAAGCCAGAACCGGTCGCAACCCCAGAACTCTCGCCCCTTTGCGTATTCCATCAAGCCGCGTTCCTGCTTTCAGAGCCGGACAAGAGCTGAAGGATATCGTCAACGGCAACATGCGCCAGAAAGCCTATGCTTCGCAAACCAAAACTTCCAAGCCGGCGGCAAAGTCTGCTAAGAAGACCAGCAAAGCATCGAAAGGTCGCAAGCGCTAAAACGAACTAGTGATCTAGACGTTTAGACATTGAATGAGGCCGGGGGAAATTTCCCTCGGCTTTTCATTTTGCAGTGATACCGCGGGGGGGTTGCGCGAGAAAAATGCATTTACCACAGACACCTCCCTCACCAGGTTTGATACCACACTGAAAACCTGCTTTTGCAGTTTCTCGAAAGCCGCTTTACATGCGGCTTTATGAAGGTTATGACCGGGTAAAAATTCGTCATTTATGGTCGAGGCCAAATCCAAAGCAACCTGGTAATACCACCCGCGCCACCACGCCGCGACATCGAAAAGATATGCGTTGGTTGATTAAACTTTCTTCGATTTGAAGAAAACTTGCAAAATACCTATTGAGCTTGACAACAGTTTGAGACAGAATTAATTCAACTTCTTCTATTACAAACCAGCCAAGCAGCGGGCCCCCACCCGCAGCAACCGCGTCTCAGCCCACTAGAAAGCACGCCAATGAACGATCACATCCACAACTTCAACCAAAGATTGCTCGGTATGTTCGAGAGAAAAGCAGAAGAATTCACCAGGTATTCCAAGGAAGAAAACTCTTCCGCCATAGTTGCCGCACAGATAGCCGGCATGTACAGTGAATTGGCTGAGCTGGTAAAACAATAACCCTCTCTGCAACAAGTATCAGGCGGCGCGAATCTAAGTTTCGTGCCGCTTTTCTTTTGGTCACCCAGCTTTCATTCGGGCATCAGCGTTAAACTCGGCGCACTGAATATGGTGCTTAAGTTGCACGCTCTCCTCATTCAGTTTTATCGTTTGTTCAGTTATATGAGCGAAGCCCTGGAGAATCCCCTCTAAAGGGGCGCCCGAGCCTCATCGAGCGCCTGAAGCCTAAAAGTTTTGAAACAAAGGGCTGAAAACGCCCACTATTTCGACTTTTTAAACTCCACAGCCTCCAAATTGGGGCATTTCCCATGGACAACCTTCGCCGTTTCATTTAATCTATAACCACTTGATTTCCGCGTGCCGCAGGCAGCGGGATACCAGGGGAAGACCATACCAGTAGCCTTATGCGTTGCGCAGAGGCATTTCCCTCCCAGATTTTTGGGGAGGGCGGAGAATTTTTCCAGGCGTCAGGCAGGCGGAGTAAACGATATGGATTTTTTCTATATATTCGGCGGTTTAGTGGCACTGGTCTTGCTTGTAGCCATTGCCGAGCCTCAGCGTTTCCTGCCCGCGCCCAAGGACAAGAAGTTCAAGGTCGGCGTCACTTACTGGGGCCATTACGACGGCACAGAGGCTGAAGCTCCGACGGAACAGCGAACTATAGAAGTGACCAAGTCGTCCGCCAAAGAAAAGACCTGTATCGGTCATACGACCTATGCCATGGGCCGTGGCGTCAGCATGCGCGGCGCGTAGGTCCTCATAAACGAGAATCTTTTCGAGAGCATAGAATAGGGACGTTTCCTTTCCCTGGATGATTATCGTGCGATTGCTTTTTCACCATTCGCTGTTTCTGACAACAGCCCTGCTTGCGCTTTCAGTCACGGGCGCAGAAGCCCTGCCCGCCATCGACGTGAAACCACCGCCCTTGGTGGAGAAGGACTTCGGCAATAACATCGGCATCGAATTCAGCAAGACGCCCGAGTACAGAAAGGAAACCGACAAGGCAATAGACGATGCTTATGCCGCCTGCAAGCAATTTCTGAGCGACAAGGAGAAGGGCACTGCCAAAGGCATTCCGGCTGTCGTATCCGACCTCGACGAGACGCTGATAGACAATCGCCCGCACTTCGAAAAGACACCAAAATTCAATTGGCCGGCTTTCGAGGCCTGGATAAAGAAAGCAGATGCGCCGCTTTTGCCTAAAACAGCGGAGTTTCTTCAGTGGGCGCGCCAGAACGGCTTTGCAATTTTCTTTGTCACGGGCCGCCGCGAAGGTTTGCGCGCCGACACCATCGTCAATTTGATCAAGCGCGGTGTCGCCTATGACGGGCTTCTCATGCGCAAGGAAGACGACCGCGGCGGAGCTGAGTCGGTGAAAGTTCCGCTCAGAGAGCAAATTGAGAAGATGGGCTTCACCATCGTCGTCAATATCGGCGATCAATGGTCTGACCTCAAAGGCGGTCACGCCGTCGATTGCGAGAAGTTGCCCAATAAGATTTATTTGGTGCCGTAGAAGAGCTGCGCCATGAAAGCGCAATCTTTGAGTTCGGCAACGCTTGCATAGCGGTCTTTGAAGTCGGCGGCGGTAAGGCGGGCGATGATAGCGTCCAACTGGGGGCTGACGCGCTTATTGTAGGACCGCGGATGCAGCGCCTCGACGCCTTTGACAGGCGAGCGACCGGTAATCAGAAAAAAGAGAGTCGCACCCATCGAATACATGTTGCTGCGCTCGTCCGGCTTGGAATTGACCCGCTCGGGCGCCAGATATTTCAGATAGCTCTTGCCGGCGCGAGCGGAGAAAATGCCGCGGCTCGGGTCGGGACCAAGGTCTATGAGCTTCAAGGTATTACCGCGCCACATCTGCAAATTATCGGGCGTAAAATCAATGTGCACCACAGGCGATGGCTGATCGTGCAAATGCCCGATCATATCGCTCATCTGAAGAAGCAGTCCGACAACGATTTTTTCATCCAGCGGGCCGAGCTGGCGAATTTGCTTCTTGAGAGAAAAACCTTCCAGGTACTGATGCACGAGATAACCGTACTGGCCATCGACGAAATAATCGAGAACAGGCACGATGTTGGGATGGCTTACTTTGGAGATGCGCCGCGCGTATTTCATGAAGCGGCTGGGGGTGTCGGGCATGTCGGCATCTTTGGGTTCGAGCAAGTGATACCGCTTGAGCACGGCCACTTTCTTCAGGAAATTTCCGTCCGCGTCCATGACCTGGTGAGAAGCCAGGTATGACGTGCCAAAGCCCGGTCTGTCCACCTGGAAAAGAATTTTGTAGTCGCCCTCCTTTATCTCCTGTCCTTCCTTCAAGCGATCCGGTTCGGATTGCGACTCGCAAGGCGCTTCGGCTGGTGGCGCCAGAGACTTCATCCAGACGTCCGTGTAGCTCAACTCATTGCCCGTCGGACCCCGGCGGGAGGAGCCTGCTGCCGCGCCGGCCAGGCGCTGTTTCTTTTCGCCGGCATTGGAATTATCGAGAGCCGACAGCCACAAATCCGTATAGCTCTGCTCTCTTGCTACCTGTGCCTCTTCCCCGGTTATCTCATCGTCGCCGCGCAGCAAGTTCGTCTCTTTGAGGCGAAACAGCTTGGGACCGCCGTTCTCGCTGCGAGAGCGCTTGAGCAATCCTCTGACCATTCCTATGAGGTTTTTGTCCGCCAAGGGAGCACTCCTCAAATCAGCCCACGAAAATACTGGGATACCTGGGGACCCGAGGCAAGCCCCCTGCTGACTTCAAGCCCAGAAATGGTCTTCGCCTAACGGCTATTGAGTGACAAGTCTTCCTGAAGTCAGATTCTCTACCGTTATTAAACCCATATTTCTCAAAAGTTGCGCCTGGGCGATATTGAAAACGACAATCGCGTCGGCTTTCGTGACCAGCGCCTGGGTAAAATCGCGCTGCGCATTGATGACGTCGATGTTCGTGCCCACCCCGTTTGCCAGGCGCACGCGAGCCAGACGCAATTCCTCAGCGGCTGAAAGCACGCCCTTGGTTGCCACTTCTATCTGACGCTCGGCGGTCTGGCTGGTCAGGTAAGCGTCACGAACTTCCTGCAAAACATTCATGAGCGTTTGGTTGGAACGCAGAAGCGCCTGCCGCGCCAGCGCTTTTTGAGCACCGACCGTCGCGGCTGTCGGCACACCCATACCTTCCTGATTCCAATCGAGAAGGAAGCCGATTGCATAAGAAGGGCGAATCTGGCGGGAAGCGAAGGTAGGTGGAGTAAATACTTGACCCGATCCCACAAGACTGGAATTAAGGGCCGGGTTGACGAAGGTAGCAATACTGCCGGTAGGGTTGTTGCCGTTGCCCTGCGTTATGTCTATGACTTGCCCCTGAGGCGTGGGTCCGCCCACGACTGGCACATCTCTGAATGAACCGGGCACGAATGCATACTTTTGGCTGAGCGTCTGACCGCTTCCTGTAATAGTCCCGAAGAACGAAAAGCGCGGGTAGAGCGGCGCGGCAGCGACCTGAACCTGGCGGCGCGCCGCCAATCGAAGTTCTTCGAATTGCCTGAGTTCCGGGCGATTGAGAATCGTCAAAGCTATGAGGCGATTTACATCGACACTCGGATCGAGCAATCGCACTTTTCTTACTTCAGGCTCGAGAGACAGAAGGTTGACGCTATTGTTCAAGTTAAGCGTGGTGGCAAGCCGGATTGCAGTGCGCCGCAATTCCACTTGCTGGGTAAGCAAATTCTGCTCGTCTCTGGCAAGCTGTGTTTCCGCCTGCAAAACTTGAAACTTGGTACCGGTGCCGGCGCGCTGCAGTTGCTGGTTGAGCGTGACTTGCGCTTTGGAAACTTCAACTGCTCGCGTTTGAATTTGCAGAAGCGCCTGGTTGCGGATCATGTTGTAGTATTGCCGGGTCACTTCCAGAAGAGTGTCATTAACACTGACTTTCAGTTGTTGTTTTGAAGCCTTAAAAGTATGCAGTTGGGCAAGAGTTCCGAACATGACCTGGCCGCCGCGAAATCCGTAATAACGAAAACCCGCATGGGTCAAGACGTTCGGAGTGGCGAAATTAATGGGAATGGTGCCGCCCAGCAATTGCGAACCCTGCAAGTACTGAGATTGATAATCAACGATCGTATCGGGCAAGAACCGCCCCATCTGCGCGCCGAGCCGCCACCTTTCGGTGTTTACTTGCTCCTGCTGAATGCGAATATCGAGATTGTTGTCGACCGCATAGTGCAAAACATCTTTCAAATTGACCGGATGTGTGTAGGACGCTTCCAGCCTGATTGGCGGCAATCGGCCGCCCAGGGGAATCATTTGATCCGGACGCGGCAATCGCAATTCAATCGACTCGCCAACCAGATACTTGTTTCTGAAATCGGCGGCCTGCCCTTCAATTACTTGCGTTTCTTGCTTGCGGAAAAATGGAGCGAGCAGCGATTCCTTCAATTCATCCGGGGTTGCAACACCTCCTGTGCGACCGTAATCCAGCTCGGTTCGCACCGGCGCTCCGCTCGGCAAACCGTCATTGCCGGAAGTCGGATCTTGCGGATTGGCAGAAGCGGAAGAATTGGAGGAATTGGAGACATTAGCAGGAGCCGGCGCCGCCACTGTCGGCTGCGGCGGATTCGATGGATAGGAAAGCTGATCGTTGGGAGTCGACGGCATTGAAGTGTTCGGCGTCGACAACGGAGCATTTGTTACAGACGGCGAGCCGGCCGGCGAAGAATTTTGAGCGCGAGCAGGCATACCGGTGACCAGGCCCGGCGCGCTACCAAGTATGCATGACAACGACAAAAGCGCTCCCACCGCGCCCGCTCGCCTGAGCACATCCGGAGAAAAAATTTGCATACCGCGGGTTTCCATAAATCGCTTGACGTCTTGTTGTTGGCAAGCTTCCGCGCAAAGTAAATCACATTGCGGGATATCTATCCAAGGGATAACGCTAATTTAGCGACTCGCGCCGTTGCTCTTCGCCGGGAAGCGCCACCACCAGCGGTTCGAAATCATTGCCACTATTTGACCAGACGCTGCACGGCTTTGAATGTCTCTGTATTTGCTTCTACCAGCATCTCGAACAGCGCGGTTTCTACCGAGGACGGAATCGCTCCTGATTGGACCATCTTCTCCAATCCGATCTCCTTATTTTTCTGACTGCGGCTCGAGATTGCGTCAGTGACAAGATGCACTTGATAGCCGGCTTGCAAAAGATCGTGCGCCGTTTGACTTATGCACACATGCGTTTCAATCCCGGTCACGACAATCTGTTTGCGCCCGGTGCCTTCCAAATGGGTCATGAATTGCTCGTTGCCGCAACAACTGAAGCAACTCTTCTCAAACAGTTTGTGCTCGCCCAGGCAAGCTGAAATTTCTGCCACAATGTTGCCTAAGCCCTGCGGATACTGTTCCGTAACCACAACGGGCATTTTCAAAATCTTGGCCGCTTCGGCCATTATCGTAATGTTGCGAGTCAGATTGGCAAAATCATTGATGTTGGAGCGAAAACTTTCTTGAACATCAACGATAAGAAGAACGGAATCTTCTCTTTTGAGCAAATTAGGATGACGCACGGAAAACCTACTGAGAACTCTATGAAGGGAGGAGACCGGCAATTCCGGTCCGGCAACGCTTTCAGAACCGATCCGTTACGAAAAGACGTTCCTGGCAACCAGATAATGCAGTGATTGGGGCTCTAATATACTGTATTTGCATTGCAACAAGCCGGGTTGCACAAATCCAACATCCGGGCGCCGAAGCGCCGTAAACCATCCACGCCGGGGCGGTTGGCAAGAGACCGCGCAAAAAACAAATTTCCAGGACCATCAAAGTGCCGCCCATACTTGCGAATTACTACCTGACCTACAAATGCAATTCGCGCTGCACTTATTGCGATATTCCTGTTAAGCCTGAAAACATAAGAATAAAAGAGAGCCAGCCCGAAACAATCATTGAAAACCTGGCAGCCTTAAAACGGCTTGGCGTAAAGGTTCTCGACTTTACCGGCGGTGAGCCGCTTATCTACCGGCACTTGCCTGAAGTGCTGAGAGCCGCGAAAGCAATGGGGTTTTTCGTCAGCATTGCCAACACAGGCACCCTCTACCCTCGCATGGCCAAAGAGCTGGTGGGATTAGTAGACGATCTCAAATTTTCTCTTTCCACGACAGACCGTGACGAATACAAGGCAGAGCGCGGTATCGACGGCTATGACAAGGTGATTGAAAGCTTAAAACTGGCGCGCAGCCTTGGCGAGCGCCCGTCCATTATCGCCACGGCGACGCAAGAATCGATATGGGGCATGGAGCCGGTAATCAGGTTGGCTCAAGAACTGGGCGTTGTCGTGCTTCTGGGACCGGTTTTCGACTTCTGCGGCAATGAATTGCTGCACAAAGAAGGCGTAAGGGAGCTTCAGCGGCTGGCTAAATTCGACAATGTTTGCGTCAACTGGGCGTTTCTCGAGTTTTACATGAACGGCGGCAACCAGATCAAAAGCCCACGCTGCCGCGCCATTTCATCGACAATTGTCATATCTCCCGACGATCATTTGCTCTTGCCTTGCTATCACATGCATGATGAGAGGCTGAAGATCAAACATGAGAATGGACGCTCCAACCTCGATGAATTGTGGCGCAGCCCGCCTGTGCAGCTCAAGCGCACGCAGGAAGGGTCCTGGGATTATTGCCAGGGATGCACGATCTGGTGCTATTTCGAGACATCTTTCCTCTGGCCGCCGGACAAATATTTCCTTTTGAATATGAAGAGCAAAATGCGCTGGGGCAAGGAAAAGGCGAAGCAATTCGTTGAAGCTCAAACCGGTCTGAATTTGACCAGAAAGCTGCCGGGAAGCGTCGACAAGAAAGTTGCTAAGCTGCCCGCGAATCCTATGAAGAGCACCAAAGATGCAAACACTGCCGGCGAGCAGGCATCCGGCTGCGGAACATGCCCATCTACAGGAAGCGGCGCTTCGCAATGCGGCTCGGCCAGTGGCAACACTGATTCGCAAGAGTTGGTCGCTCCGGTCGAATTAATCCGTCGCAATTAGACGATGTGCTTCCATTAAGAGTGCCTTTTCCATCGGGTGCCTTCCTCGGCGGTTTATGGTATAACCACTCTCTACGGGGCGTTAGCGCAGTTGGTAGCGCGCTTCAATGGCATTGAAGAGGTCACCGGTTCGACCCCGGTACGCTCCAAAATTTTGCTCAGACGGCGTCGTTAGCGGCGCCGTTTGTGTTTTCGGAATTTATGCGGCAAACAGATAAGATTGCGCTTATCGGTGTTTTAATGTCTAATGACAGCTAGTGAATTGCCGACGACTTGCAATGAAGTCCTGTTAAAAGAGCGAGGTTGAGACTTGGCCGAGCGCAACAGCTTGCTTATGAAAGCCATAGGGCTGTGCATACTGGCTCTGGGACTGCTTCTTGTCGGATTTCAGTTGGTAGGCGACGGTTTCGAGTCACTGGAGACGGTCTTTGTAAAGGTGGAAACGCCTGTTACCTACCGCTTCGACAAATATGCGCAGTTGCTGAAAGAGTTTGTAAAAGAAAGCAGCGTAGATTATGCGGCATTGAAAAAATCGCCATTGCTCAAAGAGAGCATGAAAGAAATCGCGCACATCAGTCCGGCAAAAATGATCAATGACAAAGAGCGGCTTAGCTTCTGGCTCAATGCCTACAACTTGATTGTGATCAAAGAATGCGCCGACAAATTTCCCTTCAAAGATTTGCGCGATCTGGGCAACGATCCTACCAAGCGAAAATTCACTGTCGGCGGTGACAAATTTTCTCTTCAGACCATCAAGTCCGACAAGATCGAACCGCTGCTCAGCGACAATTTTCCGGAAGAAATTTTCTTGATGTGCGGCGGAGCCATGGGCAATCCAGCCATTCTCGACCATCCTGTCACGCCGGAAAAAATGGACAAGGACATGAAAGCAGCCGCCTATCTCTGGGTTATCGATCCAGGCAATGTCGCCTTCGACAGATACAAAGGGCGTTTTGACGTCGGACCATTTTTGCAATGGTACGAGGAGCTCTTTGCCAAGCGCTACGGAACAGCAATTGATTTTGTAATTTCATTTCTCAATCCCGACGCCCAGGAAGCCGTTTCCAATGTCACCATCATTAAGGGATTCGGACTGCCTTTCAACTGGACTCTCAATGACTACGCTCTGAAAAAACAAATTGAAAAACGCCTGGAAGAAAAGGTGAAACAATTGAATCCAGGCTAAACTTCAGAGTGTGTTCAAAACATCAAATCGGCAAAGAGGAGGAAAGATGGGGCAAAACAGCCGCAGCTTGCGCTTTTTGTTAGGAGCGGGCGTCACGGCGGCCGGTCTGGCACTTTCCATTTATGCGGCCAGAGCAGCCGATACGACCAATATCTTTGTTGCATATCCACCGGACAACGGTAAAGTGCCTGCCTCTTCTTCATTCATCGTAGGAGCGATAGCGCCGGGCGCCGGACTTTCCATCAACGGCCAAGAAGCACGCATAGGGCGCAGCGGTTTTTTCGCTCACGTCATCGGCTTGCAGCCGGGAGCCAATCATTTCAACTTGCAATTGCTGGACAGAGCCAGCGGCGCTCAAGGTTCCGGCCATCCGATCGGCACGGCAAAAACCATCACGGTCAACAGAGACCTGCCACCGCGGCCGGTTCCAGCCACCGAGCTGAAGATTTTGCCGGATTCAATTTCACCCGCAGTCGACAGGGGCGTTCTGCCCGGAGAATTAGTGGAATTTTCGGTACGCGCGACGCCGGGTGCCACGGTAATAATGCAGCTAGGCGAGCGTGTAGTGCCGTTCTATTCCTCGGTAGCTTTGAAACAGCAAGTGCAACAGCGCCAGAGCGCGGCAAAAAGAAAAACGACTGCCCGAAAACGAACCGGAAGAGTTGGCACTGCCGGTGGTGCTAAGACTGTTTCGAAAAAG
>Ga0268299_1001050_pt1 | contig 59910 bp, 41 predicted proteins | sample NOBtaG_FD_193484 | JGI IMG/M metagenome (GOLD analysis project Ga0268299, IMG submission 193484) | Activated sludge microbial communities from bioreactor in Nijmegen, Gelderland, Netherland - NOB reactor | ecosystem: Engineered > Bioreactor > Aerobic > Activated sludge | place: Netherlands...
GCGTTGTTATGGGATCACGAATTTGAAGCATCTCTATCAACGACTATGCCTCGATTTGGAAGGCTACCGCCTCTTCGGGTTCTGAAGCCCAAGATATGGGGCGTACCACGCGAATTCCTAAAGAGCCGATGTTCATTTCATCGCGCCGCAGTAGTTTTTCTCCGCGCACGGAGGCGATAGCGTGATTCACAATTCCTTTGTCGCGCCCGTTGTCAATGAAGTAGGAATCCACGTTCCATTCGGCGGCGCATTCCGCCAGCAATTTTTGGCGAAGCCCATGGTAGTCTGTTTCATCTTTTGCTTCGGCGATGTTGAGGCGCAGCGAACGAATCTTGTTGAGCGCGGTTTGGCGGTCGGACCGACCTGACAGCCAGGCAGTGAGCGCTTTGTAGAGCAGTCGCGGGTCGGCTTCGAGTAGTTGTGACGCCGCATGGCGAAACGCTTCTTCCGGTTCCGCCGATTCGCTGAGGGCGTTAAGCAGGGCGTCGGCAGTTGGCGCGTCAGGCATCCACTCCGAAAAAATCGTGCGAATGGCCGCCAGCCAGCCTTCGGTCACGGCGGGCAGATTGAAAGATAAATATGCGCTTTGCTGTAACCAGATCGGCAGGAACTCTGCTGGATGCCGATGCGCGATTTCGCGAACGCTGGCCAAAGCTTTCTCTGAAAGCAGCGGCAGGCGAAACCACCGCAGCAGCGTCGCAGTGGCGCGCGGCGAAGCTTCGGCGAGCGATTCCAAATGATAGTGCCAATCCGGCTGCCAGCGTGCCCCCAACCGCCAGCCTTCATACATCAACGCGACGGCGAAGAAATCCGGCATTTCCTCAGGCAGCACGCAATGCCACAAATCGTTTGAACTATTCTCTGACGGCAACAACTGATGAATCTGTCCGTCTTCGCCCCAGTAAAGAACGAAATGGCGTTCGCTGGCTTCGACCGGGCGCAGCAAGCGCAGGTGCAGTTGCCCTTCGGCTTTCCAGACTTGCTCAATCACACCGCAATCAATGACCGATTCGGCAATGGTCATCGCGTCACGATCAGCGTAGTACGGCCCGAGCCGCAATGTGAGCGGCGCGCCCAGTCCCGTGACTTCGCCAATGGGCGCGTGCTGGCGCGACAGCCGTTTCAACCAGAGATCGCCTTCCATCAACGCCCACTCGCTGAGCTCGCGTTTCTGCTCATCCCATTTGCTGGGCGGGGCGATTTTGAAGCGGGCGGCGCGCGCGGTCTCGGATTTCAGCACAAAGCGTTCCGGCAACGCTTTCCAGACACCGTTTTTCAGTTTGGCGACGCCGATCAAGTCGGCGTCGGCCTCCAGTTTAATTCTATGCAGTTGATCTTGGTGGCGGATTCCCAACTGCAATTCCAAGTCGCCGGTTCCGTTTTCCGGTGTCAGTGTCAGCGGGCCAATTCGCGTACAGCGGTCGTCGCGGCGCTCGAAGTCCAACGGCCCGCCGCGATGCCGCGCGAAATGCACTTCCGCTTCCGGCGGATGAAAAAGCCTCAAATGAATTTTGTCACCCCACCGCAGTGGCCGGCTGGCGGCGGTTGCGTCAATTTCCAGACGAAGGCTTCGCTGCCAGGCGGGAACTGTTGGCGGCTGCGAAACTCGTTCCTGCTGTAAACAGGGTTCCCAAAACAGCGCGTCCGCAAGCCACACGCGCGTTTGTGCGGACCAACCGCTGCGCAGAAAAAACAGTTTGGCTTCTGACGTGACGTGGTAATGGGCGGGCTGCGGCTCCAATCGCAAATCAGGGGCGGTCAACACCGCGTAGTCTGCGCGCACGGACATCGGCTGCGCGTAAGCGTCAGCGAGCCTGCGTCCGTCGTTCAACCGCCCATTGCTTAACTGTAAGACTGTGACGTCTTCCCCCGCCGTCCACAATTCCAGGTCTTCGGTGGCGGCAATCTGCCCCGCGCTGTCAACCAACTGCACGGCGACGCGCGCCGTTTCGCACGACAGTTTGATTTCATCGCCGTCCGCCGGAACGTAACTGCCATCGTTTTGCCGCAACAGTTGTGTTTCAACCCGGCCATTGATGGTCACGTTGTAGACATCTTCAGTCAGCCCCAACTGGTCAAGTCGAATCAACCGGCATAGAAAATAAGGCGCTGCCGGCGGCTCCCAGCGCAGCAGCGGCTGACTGAGAAAAGTATCTTCCGCAGTTTCGGCTTCCGCCTGACCGGAGTGAGCCGATGAGGTGGCTCTGGCAACCGGCTCTCTGGCAATTTCCAACGCGCGCGCCGTCCATTCCGGCAGCAACCATGGAGTGGCGGCCAGGTTCTTTACGGCGCGATCAAACGTGATGTCATTTCGCCGATATTGGCACAGCGTTTCCCAGCAATCGCGAAAACTTGCGCTGCCGGGTTTCAATTGTTCTATGGCTTGCGTCGGCGTTTGCCCGGCGAGCCATTCGGGCAAACGCCGTTCGAAGCCGCGCCGCGTGAATCCGAATTGCAGAAAGATGGTGTCAATCCATTGTTGCGCGCCCGCGCGGCCAAACACGTGGCGTAGATTGAAGCGACGGGCAGCCATTTCCAGCAGTTCCTTGAGCGCGGCGGATGGTTGCTGGTGTGCAAACAGCAATTTTCTCGTAGTCTGTGGGATGATTTCCTGCGGGATCCAACGCCACAAATTTCCTTCTTCGGCCACCCGCCGGGCATGCTCGGAAATCCACAGCATCAATAACAAACCGATGGCTGCTTGCAGCGGATATTGCTGCCCCTCCAAGGCGAAACTACGGAATGCGCTACTACAGTAATTCACTGTGCCTGCGTCCAGCTTTGTGACCCAAACGCGCAGCCAAATAAAGTCGTAATCGGTTGGCTTCAATTCCGCCAGTGACCAGGCTTGATGCATCAAACCATTTTCACGCGCCCGGTTGAGCATCGCGCAAACGGCTTGTTCAATTGTCTCCACGCCGGGATTGGCATCGAATTGTGCGAACAGGTCGGCGGGAGGAATTTCATTGAACACAGAGTTGATTTGCGGTGTGTGGCGGATTGGCTGTTCTTGCTTCATTCGCAGCTCATTGACGCGCGAAATTGTCTCAGGAATCCAGCGGGGTAGGTCTTCTGCCGGTTCATTAGCCGGATTGATTTGCAATGCAATGGTTTCTCGAAGCCATTGTTTCAAATCGCTGGAAGCTCCCTGGCGCAACCTAAGCTGTTTCACGGCCAGTTGAATAGCTTGTACCTGTTCCGGCGAAGGATCATCGCCTGAGAAAATCACTGCTCGCACGTCGTATGAAAATTGCAAACTGACCGGCAACGGCCAATCGTTCGCTTGCGGCAACCCTATGCGGGCGCTTTCCACCGCCAGCAAGATCAGCAAGGTTCCAAAAATGGAGGCAGCTTTGGCTTGCTCAGCCAGATTCTCTGGCAATGGCTCTTTGCCCAGCCAGAAACTGGCGTCTTCCGAAGACAGATTGCTGGCCCAATCAAACAGCCAGCGACTGTCTTCAGCGTCCAACCCTAATTCAAACAGCGCCCATTCGGTTCTGCCGTTTCTGATCTGGTTGGCGCACTGCGCGATCGCCAGAACGCCTTGCTTAATGCTCTGATTCCCGGCGTCGGGCGGAATCTCGGCGAAAATCTTCATGAAAAAATCCCTTTGGCAAAGAAATTTGAGGATCGAATTCGGGGTCGAAGGAACTGATCGTGTGGGTTTCTTGTTGAGCGGGGCTTGTTGTCCTGCCAGTAATTCTGATGAAAAACTCCAAGTCTGACAGTGAGGCATCTTATTGGCACGGGAGAGCAGGCGCAAGAAAAATGTCACCGATTTCCCAAAAAGCGGCTCATCCTGCCCGCCCAAGTGACAAAAACGCAGTCACGCGCGCGTGTCAGGCTGACATAAAGAAGCTGGCGTTCCTGTTCCAGAAAATCCGCGAGCGCGGTTTCATCCGTCTTTTTGTCGAGCGCTTTGGCGAAAGGAAGTTGATCGTCCGAGGCATCAATGACGAAGACGAATTTGAACTCCAAGCCTTTGGCGCGATACATCGAACCAAGACTGACCATTGGTTCTGCGGGAAAGTCTTCCTTGCTCAGGCGATGAAAAGGAATGTTCGCGCGCTTCAGTCGGGTTTCAACCATGCTCAGCAGGTAAGCCTGACGGGCAAAAATGGCGATTTCGTCTGGCGTACGACTGAACTTCAAGAGTTGTTGAATTTGTTCTACTACGAAATCACATTGGGATTGACGTGTATCAAAACCTTTGAGCATAGGTTCCGGCCCGGAAAGCAAGCTGCGCGTGCCTTGTCGTGATTGTTTGCCCCCTTCCAAATCATCAGCTTCCTGACCCAGCAGCGCATCGGCAAAACGGCGAATTTGTTCGGTGGTGCGATAATTGATTCGCAACACATGCGAACGTCCGCGCACGTCAATGCCGAGTGATTTCAGCGAATGTTTGGCTGCGTAAATGCGTTGTCCGCCGTCTCCGACAATCATCAAACGATCCGCGCCCACACCCGCAAGCGCCGCCAGCAACCGCAATTCAGGCAAACCCAAATCCTGTACTTCGTCAACGATGACGGCGTCAAAGGGACTGGCCAGTCCGTTATGCAACAAATCCAACGCACGCAGACAAAGACCGGTGAAACTGCATTTTCCAGAGTTGGACAGTGTTTGGTGGAATCGTTCAATGACTGTCCAGACTGCTTTGCGATCTTTGACGGTCAATGGGCGTCCGCGCCCAACGCGGCTAGCGCTACGATACTGTTCCCAATCCATTATGCCTTGCGCCTGCACCACATCGCGCCATTCGGCAAAAAGCGTTTCACCTGCAAGCGGACAATCGCGTTCGGTCAAACTGTTCAGCAGAACTTGCAAGTCATCATCTCCCACGGGTTCCCAGATTTGTCCCGCGGATTTCAACAGCATTAAGGCCTGATGGTGAACGGTTGAAACGGTGATTTGACTGAGTTCATCAGCTGAGCAAAACAATTGCAGATTGCGGCGCAGATTATGGCACAGGTTATTAACGAAACTGGTCAATAACACACGCCGCCCTTGCCCAGCCAGATGTTTGGCTCGATGCATGGCGACCACCGTTTTGCCTGTTCCGGCGGAGCCTGTGATTTTGACAGCGCCGTTGAAGCTGCCATACGCCAGTTTGCGTTGCGTCGGGTGCAGGAAGGCGATCCAGGTCGCCATTGGCGCGTCCAGTAGAGGGCGCAATTCATCCTGGCTGCGAACCAGAAACAGGTTCTGCGTTTGATCGGCGGCCTCAGCAAGCGAAACAATTGGAGTCGGCGGCGTGACGAGTTTGCCCGCTGCCAGATCAAACAATCTTTCCGCAACATCAAAAGGCAACTTTTCTATGATTTCGATCAGCTCCTCTTCGTTGACGATGTGCCTGATTGTGGCCAACCACAACTCTGGCAAGCCCAGGCTGAGCAAATAATCATCGCTGTATCTGTCGAACAACGCTTGGTGGCCAATTCTTTTCGACTCAAAAGTGGGCGGAACTACAGTTGGCAATTCGACAATCTGCAATTCACCAGTTCGGCTATGCCGTTCAATGCTGCGTAACTCCGTCCAATGGTATGCATCGTCATGGTGGTCTACATAAACCAGCGCCCAATCTTCGCCGTCCTTGGCAATAATTGCGCGAATGGCTTTGCTCACACGCGCTGACCAGACGTTGTCACTTTTGGCTTGCTGCACCCGTTCCAGACTATTGCTGGGATGAGCAGGATTCTCACAAAATTTATCCAGGAATGTCAGAATCCTGCCACGGTCATCATTGCTCATCTTCTGAATGGCGTTGAAAAACGTCTTTCCAATTGCAACTGCCATAAAATCCTCTTTTGCGAATTGCACCGCGCCTGAAATGAGCCGCAAGAAGATTTTCTTTCTTGCAGCTTTATTGCGTCATGCATCCTTTTGCGACAAGCACTGGAACCAGAATCCAGAGCATGCCCTTAATAGCGAAAAAGAGAAATCCGGCCAGTCCAAATCGCTTGAGCCAGGGCAGCAGCGCTTTACGATTTCCGGGTTGATCCGGTTGATGTTTGGGCACAGGTTGATTAAGTGACATAACAACGGCTGTCTGGTCAGGACAAAGTAATTTTGCCTTTCGGGGTTTGCAGTGTGGTTTTGATGGCGGGCGCAGAAGCCTTGCTGACTTTGGCCTTCAGCCCCAGAGCGTTCATCATCTTGCTGATCTCGTCGGCTTCGGGATGTTCAAATTCCAATGACAGCAGCTTGCATCCGGTGGGCGAATCCTGCGATGGGTGCAGAGAATCCTTGTCCCACTGAATGAAAAACGGCACGACGTTGAAATAAACCACGTCCTTGTCCGCTTCGCGCGCCACGCTCAGCGAACGCCATTTCAACATTTTGCCGTCTGGTCGGGCGCGCGAACCGTCCATCGGCCCCATCACCAGCAACTTTGCGGCCTGGGCTTGTTGCGCCAGCGCTTCTATTTCGGCAGTCGCTGACGCCCACAATACCAGCCGAGGCACTGTCAGCTTCAACAAGTCTGCCGCGCGCGGATGACCAGCCTGCTGAGGATCAGGCGCGAGAATTTCCAGATATTGTTTGCCACCAAAGGAAAGCAAAGCGTTTTGAGTGCCGCGATTCGGATGTTTGCCACCGACAACGGCTCGCACGCCGGTTTTCTGTTCCACCCAGTCAATGCCGCGTTGCAAATCATCAACGGCCAAGACCAGATGATCTACGGCGTCTTTTGTTTCTCGAAGTTTCATCGGCTGTCCAAACGAAGAATCGGCCAGCAAGCAAGCGAAGATCGCCGCATTGCCCGCCTGCAGAAAACTCCTGCGCGAAACCAAAAGTTCTCTTTCCATACTTGCTCCTTGTGATGTCATTGATCGCGGCAAAACAATAATTGATCCGGGCAGAAGTTTCCACTTGCCAATGGCGAAGCCGGATGTCACAGTCATTACTGCTCAACATAATTCCCCATTTGCATGGTTCACAACCCACTGAACTAAAATGCGCGTCGTGAAATCAAACCCGAAACATCCATTGTTCCAAGCTGGATTCCATGCCGGTCTGGTGGTGGTCTGCCTGCTTGCCACAACTCTGCAATCACAGGCCGACAACCTGCGCAAAAATCAGGGAGAAGTCATCTTAGCGCCGTCGTATTCGATCAGGCTGGATCTGGATTATCGTGAAGCAAGATTCACCGGCGCTGAAAAAGTCAAAATTTATAACACTTCGCGGGACGAAATTGACCAGATCAATTTTCACCTTTACCCCAACGCAGGCTTGTTGGATGAAGACCCGCCGTGTCTCAGTGTGCAGCGAATCACATTGGATGGCCGCGAACTTCGCTTCACGTCGCGCCCACGCCAAACTTTGTTGAAGGTTGAACTCCCATTCAAACTTCAACCCGGCCAGAGCTTGGAATTGAAACTGGATTTTTCCGGGCGTTTGCCGCGGATTCAGCGCGAAGAAGCCAGTTTGCTGGCGCATTTTCTGCAAGAGGTCAACGACGCCGTCAGCGAAGAACGCACCTTGCGCGATTCGCGCGACATTTTCTTCGCCGCCGAAGAAGCCATGTTGCTCGGATATTTTTATCCTGTGCTCGCCGTCAGGTCTTCGCAATTATCGGAACAATCGTTGGTCGCGGGCGTCGGCGGAGTCATTTTCAGCGATGCCGCCGATTACGAAGTCAGCGTCGTTACAGATGCCGTGGCCACCGTCATTGGTTCCGGCGCAAAAACTGAAATGAAGGACTTCCCATCTGTTGCAACTGATTCTTCAAGGCCGCGCAAGCTGCATGTGTTCAAAGGCGAAAAACTCAGAGGCTTTGGGTTGGCCATCGTCGAACGAGTCAAAAGTCTGGAGCGGCAGGTTCGCAACACTCGGGTAGTTTCTTATTTTCGCGAAGGCGACGACCGATTAGGCGAACGCGCATTAAACATAGTGGCCGACGCGGTCGAAGCGTATTCGCAAGCTTTCGGCGAATATCCATATCCGCAGTTGCAAATTGTCGAACTGCCTTTGCCGGCAGGAAACAGCGGAGCCGATTTGCCTTCGCTGATTGCCATGGCTCAGGCGTATTACATTGATTTCGACAACACCAAAGCCGCGCGGCTGCCCAGCGTCCTGAGCGAACAGGCCGACATCATCAAACTCTCGTTTGAATTTTCCATTGCCAACGGCGTCGCTCGTCAATGGTGGGGCGGCGTGGTAGGTAGCGATTCGGAACGTTCGCCCTACTTGAGCGAAGGACTGGCCAGTTATTCGGCGGTGTATTACCACGAAGCGACGTATAACAAACAGGCCAGCGAAATGATGTTGAAACAGCAGTTGCAGGGAACATATCAGGCTTATCGCATGCTTGGCGGCGTTGACATGGAAGCCGACAAACCGGCCAAAGACTTTCGCAATCCGTTGCAATTCACAGCCATCGTTCAAGCCAAAAGCGCGTTGCTGTTCAACGCTCTTCGTAATGAACTTGGCGATCAGAAGTTTTTTGAAGCCTTGAAGTCTTACTATGCGGCAAACCGTTTCCGTATCGTGACTGTGGATCAATTGCGGGCCGCGTTTTTGAATGTGGCAGACGACCAGCGCGCCGTGCGGTTCCTGTTCCAGCGATGGTTGAAGGAAAAGCGAGGCGACGATGACATAGGCACTCCCGACTTGACGCTGATCGCTCCTTCCGTGTCGAAAATTCGCGCGCTCGGTCGTGTGTTTGTGAAGATCGGCAAAACGGCAGCCAAGCCTTTTTAACCCGGCGGCCAGGCCATTGGACGGCCTCCCATGATGTGAAAATGAAGGTGAAAGACCGATTGCCCAGCGTCACTGCCAGAATTGGCGACGACGCGAAACCCGCTTTCCGCAATTCCCTCTTGCGCAGCGATCTTTCCGGCGATTATCAGCAAATGTCCAAGCACGGCGTGATCGTCCGAACCGGTTTCTTTCAACGAAACGACGTGCCGTTTGGGAATCAGCAAGACGTGAACCGGCGATTGCGGATTGATGTCTCGGAACGCCAGCGAATGATCGTCTTCATAAATTTTGGTCGCGGGAATTTGCCCGCTGACAATTCGGCAAAAGAGGCAATTGCTGTCTGACATTCTTTCTCCTGTTCAAAGGTTGTGGGATAAACTGAGCGCGGCGCATTGGCCGACGAAATAGTAGCACACAGAATTTTTGCCGTAAGAGGGATTTTGATGCAGAGTTTTATAAAGCTTACGTTTGTCATTCTTTTGCTGTTTACTGCCGCCTGCGACATCAGTCAGGCCAACAATTCCGGCATTCAACAACCACAAGCAACCGTGCCTTTCCGAGTTCAGAATTTCAATTACGAGGTCCTCAACACCTACCCGCACGACCCGGCAGCCTTCACTCAAGGGCTGGTTTACCATCAGGGTTTTCTGTATGAAAGCACTGGGCTGGAAGGAAAATCTTCTTTGCGTCAGGTTGATCTGACCACCGGACAGGTTCTCAAAAAAACAGATGTACCAACGCCTTATTTTGCCGAGGGGTTGGCGTTGTTCAACAACCACTTCTATCAATTGACCTGGCAATCGCAAAAAGCGTTTGTTTACAACTTTGACTTTGCTCCTGGATTTGCCCCAGTAAAAACCTTCAGCTATTCCGGCGAAGGCTGGGGGCTGACCGACAACGGCCAGTGGCTGATTATGAGCAACGGCAGCAACCAGATTCGTTTTCTCGATCCTGAAACCTTTCAAGTGCAACGAACGGTCAACGTCATGGAAAACGAACGTCCGGTCAACATGCTCAACGAACTGGAATTCATCAAAGGCGAAATTTTCGCCAACATCTGGCTGACCGACCGCATTGTGCGCATTGACCCGGATTCAGGGCGAGTGACCGGCTGGATCAATCTGGCCGGATTGTTGACGCCGCAAGAACAAAACCGCGCGGACGTACTCAATGGAATCGCATACGACGAAGCCGGCGACCGGTTGTTCGTTACTGGAAAGCTCTGGCCGAAACTGTTTCAAATCAAACTGATTTCCCGGCGCGATCCGGTCAGTCGCTGAAAACAGGGGACGCACGCGCCCTCGCGTGCGAGTTTGTGTTGGAGACGCTCTTTAATCCCAATAGGCTTTTCGCCAAGTCTGCACGCGAGGGCGCGTGCGTTCCCAAAGCGCGCGAGCTTTTCTCGCGCGTTTTGCATTTTTGCCAGGACTTCGTGGAACTTTTCGCGGCTTAAATCTGAATTACGGGCGATCACGAACTTGAACTGCTTTTCCCAAGTGAAACTGTAATGCATTCAAATGTTAGCGACGACGAATTGCTGAACCAGATGCGCACAGGCGACGAATCCGCCTTTATCGCGCTCTATCGTCGCAAACAATCTTTGATTTATCGGTTCGCATTGAGGATGAGTGGTTCGGAATCAATCGCTGAAGACGTGACGCAGGAAGTGTTTTTGCATTTGATGCGTGGCAGCGATCATTTCGACGCGACGCGCGGTTCTTTTCAAGCTTACCTGTTCGGCATTGCTCGCAATCAGGTTTTGCGGCGGCTGGAACGCGACCGGACATTTCGGCTGGTCAGTTTGGATGGAAATGGCAAAGACCACGAAGATGGAACTGACGCCCCGTTATCCGAAACCTTGATGGTCGCCGGAGACCTGCTTGGCGATTTGACGAGGCGAGAGACCATCGAATCCGTTCGCCAAGCTGTATTGGCCCTGCCCGCGCATTACCGCGAAGTTGTAGTTTTATGCGACCTGCATGAAATGAGTTATCAGGAAGCGGCAGATATTTTGGATTGTGCGCTGGGCACTGTTCGTTCGCGGCTGCACAGGGCGCGCGCCATCCTGGTCGAACGGTTGCAATCGCTGAAAACGACGCAATCCAGCCCGGCGGCGGCAGAAACCGTGCAGGTCTTATCTGAAAGCTTCATCTGAAGCGAGTGAAACAAATATGAACTGTCAGGAATTTGATCAAATCCTTTACGAACTGGCGCGCTCTCAAGCAATGGATGCCGGACAGCGCGAACTGGCTCTGGCTCATTCGGCAACCTGCCAGAACTGCGCCGCGCGATTGGCGAACGCGCGTTCGTTGGCTGAAGGGTTGACAGCGCTGGCCGCAACGACTGAAAGCCAATCTGCTCCGTCGCGCGTGGAAGAAACGTTGCTGGCGGCATTTCGCCAGCGAACTGCTCCAGCGGTGTTGCCTGCAAAATCCAACGTCGTGGCGTTTCCAGTTCGGCAAAGCCGAGTCTCGTTCTGGGCGCTGGCGGCTGCGGCTGTGCTGCTCATCGCGTTTGGAATCGTCGCGGTTTCGCAGTGGAAAAAAGCTCCCGCGATTTCACCCACGCGAGAATTGGCAACCGTTCCCAGTCCGTCTCCGAAATCTGAAAACATACAGTCTGCTGAAATTCAATCTGAGTTGGTTGTCGCGACCTCCAATCAATCCCTGAAACCAGTGCCGTTCAAAAAAAACATCAACCTGTCTGAACAACCAAATGATGGGTTCCTGGTGTCTTCCAGTTTTGGAGAGTTTACGCCGCTGGCGAATTCGACCAACGCTCAACAAGAAATTGCGACGGACTTTTTGCCGCTGATTTATGACGCTTCAGATCAGGCTATGGAAAGCGGCCAGGTCATACGAGTTCAACTTCCGCGCACGGCGCTGGCGTCGTTCGGTTTGCCCTACAACCCCGAACGCGCCAACGATACCGTCAAGGCCGATCTGCTGTTGGCAGACGATGGCTCTGCGCGAGCCATACGATTTATTCGCTAAATATCAGTTACCACATCAGCGCCGCGACCCGTAAAAGTTCTGATTCCCCTCGCTCTTTTACCGGTTGCGGCACTGTTCCGACTCAATCAAACCCAGGGAGAGAACGTTATGAAACTTCGCAAGAAAGCATTTGTCAGCTTTATCTGCGCGCTGGCGCTGACTGTAAATTCGGTCAGCATATTGGCTCAGGATAAAGCGCAGGAAAAAACCAGCACGCAAACTCAAACCATCAAAACCGCTGATGGCAAGGAATTAAAAATCATCACCACTCAAAGCGGCGACGGCAAATTCGATTTTGTTTTTGGCCCAACGCAAGGTGGAGCAATTTTCCAGAGCCAGGACGGCGTCGCTCACAATCTGGACGGCCAGAACTTCACTTTCGTTCGTGGCGCCAACAGCCAGGATTTCACTTACAACTTCGTTTCGTCGGAAATGAGCTTTGACAACAAACTGGTCAAAGGCGCTCCGTTCACCGCCGACATCGAAAACGAAACAATCAAAACGCTGGCCGACGGCAACCGCATCATTCACAAAAACTCCGGCTCGATTGCTCGCGACAGCGAAGGCCGCATGCGCCGCGAAAGCACGATCAATGCTCTTGGACAGTTCGCAGGCAACGAACCCAGGACAACCATTACGTTGAACGACCCTGTTGCTGGTGCGATTTTCATTCTCGAACCGGATACTCGAATTGCTCGCAAAATGGGCAGTGTTCGTTCGATGATGCCTCCCCCACCGCCGATGGTCAGAGGGGAAGTCGGCGTCGCAGGCGAACTGCCAAAACGAGTAAATGTTTCAGGCGGAGTGCTGCAAGGAAGCGCTCTGAAGCGAGTCAATCCGTCCTATCCGCCAGTTGCCAAAGCCGCCAAAGCGACCGGCGCTGTGCAAGTGCAAATCACTGTTTCTGAAGAAGGCAGAGTGATTGACGCAACTGCCATCAGCGGGCATCCATTGCTGCGTGATTCCGCTTTGGAAGCGGCTCGCCAGTGGGAATTCAAACCCGTTGAATTAAGCGGACAGCCCGTCAAAGTTCAGGGCATTTTGACCTTCAATTTCACGCTGCAAGGGGAAGACGCCAACATCACCAATCAAGCCAGCGCCCAAAATCAGCAGGCTTATAAAAGAGTGACGCTTTCCAATTCCAACACCGAATCGTTAGGCAAACAGATGATTGAAGGCATCGAAGCCGAAGGGAAACGCACAGTGACGACGATTCCCGCCGGAGCCATTGGCAACGAACGCGCCATCGAAATCGTTTCGGAAAGCTGGTATTCGCCGGAACTGCAAACCACAGTCATGAGCAAACGATCTGACCCGACTTCGGGCGAAACGATGTTCCGCTTGACGAACATTCGTCGCGGCGAACCGGATGCTTCGCTGTTCCAGGTTCCGTCGGATTACACGGTTAAAGAAGGAGTCGCTGGCGGATTCGGTTTTGCCACTGGCGCAAGGCCGACATCCGGCACGATCAGAATGCGCGAGACGAAACCCGACAACAACTAAGAATTGATCGCAGCGTTTTCAGCCGATGAAGCTAAAAAAAGGCAGGTCGCAATGGCCTGCCTTTTCTTTTTTTGCCAGATGCCGCATTCGGCTTATTGAAGATAAATGAATTCATTCAAGTTGTAGACAGAAAGACACAAATCAACCCACGCCGCCGCCGAAGCCGCATCCACTGATTTCAGGTCTTTCAACTGGGCGACTGTTTCTCTCTTTGCGATTCGCTGACGAAGGATTGCCGTTTGATCTTTTAGGAAGGCTTTGGTCATCTGCTTTTCAGTCGGTTGCGGCAATCGTCCCAATGCCAATTCGTACAACCGGGAAATCATCCTGTCTTCCCTGCCGGATTTGAGTTCGGCAGTTTCAGTAAATAGTCGTGCTGCCAGCGCCTTGCTTTGGTCTAGCATGAACTGGCTGTTCATCAACGTCAGCGATTGCAACGCGTGAACGCTGACGCTGCGCGCGCCACAGGAATTCATCATATCCGGCGAATCAAACGCTACCAGCATGGGCAATCGCACATTCCGTTTGCGCAGCAGATACAAACTCCTGCGCGCATGCTGCCGCGCGTCAGGATGCACCGGCCACAAATTGTCCGGCTCGGCTTCGGTGAAAATCGTGTCGTAGACCTCCGGATCAAGCGGCACTCGAATCGGCGATCCGCCAGTTTGATTGTTCAAAGTCCCGTTGACGGCCAGCACGGCATCACGTATCGCTTCGGCGTCCAATCGCTGCCGGTTCATGCGCCAGAGCAATTTGTTGTCAGGGTCAATGGATTGCGGATTGCGGCCAGAAGTCCTGGATGTGGATTGCGGATTGAACACTGATGACTGCCGATACGTCGCCGACGTGACCATCAGTTTATGAATGCGCTTCAAGCTCCAGGGAGTAGTTTGAAGGTTCGCCACGTCACCCTGTCTCCTTGTCGCGCCCTCCACAAACTCAATCGCCAGCCAATCCAACAATTCTGGATGTGTAGGCTGCTGTCCATTTCGACCGAAATCATTCGGAGTCGCCACAATACCTCGCCCGAAATGGTGATGCCACAACCGATTGACCATCACCCGCGCCGTCAGCGGATGATCGGTTCGCGTCAACCAACGCGCCAACGCCAGACGGCGACCGGGAGAATTGCCGACGGGTTTGATTTCCGGCTCATTTCCCTTGCCTTCGATCACAGACAGAAACGCCGGTTGAACTTCCGCGCCCGGTCTTTGCCAATCGCCGCCACGCAGCAAGCGCATCGCAGGAATCGGCTTCAAAATGTCATTCACAGCCAACGCCTTCGGAATCGGTTCCGGTTCGTAAAGATTTATTTCGTGCATTTGCCGCCGCAAAGCCGCTCGTTTGGCTTTGTCTTCGGGCGACAAAGAAGCGACCAGTTCCTCCCATTGAACAACCAACATGCGCTGTGCATCTTTGGCAATCTGTTTTTCTTCCTCAGTTCGCAGTTTGTCATCTTTGGCCAGCGCGCTGGCAAAAACAGGCTCCAGCGCCGCTTTCTTCTCAGCTTTCAACCGCTCTTGATAAGGCTTTTCGATGGCTTTGATCTGATCCTGAATAGGCTGCAGCTTTTCTTTGTGGGATTTGGTCGCTGCGTGAAAAGCGTCTTCCTGTTCTTTGGTCGGCTTGCGGTAATCGTAATTGTCCGAAGCGGCGAAAAATGCCTGCAAGCGATAAAAATCGGCTTGAGGAATCGGGTCGAACTTGTGGTCGTGGCATCGCGCGCAGCCAACCGTCAATCCCATCAGTCCATTGCCTACGCCGAACATCACTTCGGTCAACCATTCCTGCCGAAGCTCCGCTTTGTCCAGATTGCCTGAAACGACATGCTGCGGCCCGGCGCGCAAAAAACCTGTGGCGACGCGCATCTCAAAACTTTCAGGATCGAGTTCGTCGCCTGCGATCTGTTCGACGATGAATTGGTCGTATGGCTTGTCAGCGTTCAGTGAATTGACGACGTAATCACGAAAGCGCCAGGCTTGTTCGCGGTCGGCATCCAACTCGAAGCCGTTGGTTTCGCCGAAACGAACTACGTCCAGCCAATGTTGCGCCCAGCGTTCGCCATAATTCGGCGAAGCCAGCAAGCGATCTACGACTTTTTCATAAGCGTCCGGAGATTTATCCGCCAAAAAAGCCTTGATCTCTTCCGGCGTTGGCGGCAAACCCGTCAGGTCAAAGGTCACGCGACGAAGCAGGGCGCGTTTGTCGGCGGGCGGCGACGGCTGCAAACCCTTTTCTTCCAACTTGGCCAGAACGAAAGCGTCTACCGGATTGCGAACCCAACTTTGATTTTTAACCGATGGAATTGCGGAACGCTGCGGCTTCACAAACGCCCAATAAGGCTTGTTTGCGGATGGGTCGTCGGACTTCTGGGCGTGTGAGCGTACAGGCTGAAAGTTTGTCAGCGCAAGAAACAGCAACGCCGCCATCAAACCTGTGAGTTTGAGCAATCGAGTTCGCTTCATGGTGATTTGATTGAAAGTTGTTTGGGAATGAATGCGTCACAGCAATTCGTTGACGAGTGATTTCCACTCCTCATCGAGCGTCTTGCCTGTCGGAAACGGTCTGCCAGCGCGGCCATACCAATATCTGGCGTTGCTTTCGTCGCCTTCTTTGCGATGCAGGTAAGCGTGAATCGCCGACGCTTCAGTCGTTTCAATGTCCTGAACGATCTGGTGAGCCTTGTCCCAATCGCCTGCAGCGTCGTGCCAGAGTGCGTTCAAATACGCTGACAGTCCGGCAGGCGGTCCCGAGCCGGACAAGCTCGCTTCAAATGCTTCGAAAGTCATCGTGACGATGCCTCAAGTTCAGATGAAAACGACAGTTTGGGAATTGGGAATCTCAAAGCGCGCGCGGCAACGCGGATTCGGGCAGAAACACATGTCGTCCACGCGAACCATGTAATCCCGCGCCTTGGCGAACTTGGCGCGATCCAATTCGCTCGCCCCGCGCGGCAATTCGCGCTTTTTCGAGCGGCGAAGCCAGCGGATTTGAAATTCATACGTCTGACGACACTTCGGACACGCGTAAGTGGCCGTCTTGGTTTCATGCTTTTCGGTGTAAAAATCTCGTTCGTCCATAGCGCGGGCAGTGTACCGCTAAACGGCGAGGCTGAGAAGCTTGAAACTGATGGAACTATTCTTTGGGTGAAGCTGTGGCGGGAAAGATTTCCTTCAATGGGCATTGAAAGCCGGGCAACAGATCAGAACTTTCCAGGACTTTGTCGCCCGAAAACACCTGTACCTGTTCCATTGAGCGAAAAATCGTCACCGAACGAATTTCAGGAGAGACGATCCAGACCTGCTTCACTCCGGCTTCCAGATATTCCAGCACTTTGTTGCTGACTTTTTCGTGCAGATCGTTGGGCGAAATGATTTCGACCGCCAGATCAGGCGGAATTTGCCAAACGCCTTCGGGAACTCCTTCAGCCGGAATTCGGCTGGCTGAAACGAACGAGAGATCAGGAATGCGTTCATTGTCGCCAATCTTGAAATTGGCTTCGGTCGAAGCTTCACCAAGTTGATTCGCTAAAACAAACGCGCCAAGTTTGATGGCAAGGCGCATTGCGACTATTCCGTGTCTGGCTCCAAGCATTTCTTTTTCCTCCGGCACACCGTTGACGATCTCGTAATTTCTTTCAGGGTCAAGTGCGAGTTCCACAGCGACAGACATAATGTTTCCTCCATTACTAAGGCGGTTTGATTGGCAAAAGCATCTTAGGTTTTATGCCAAACTGCGGCAAGCATTTGCTTTCGGCGATGAAATGCAAAAGCCAGTCAGTCCATCTATCAAGATGAACTGACTGGCTTTTCTCTGTTCAAATGAATCGTCAGGCGATTAGCCCAAAACTTCTTTCACCTTTGCGCCGATGTCGGCGGGACTTTTGACGACGTGAATGCCTGCGGCGGACATGGCTTTCATCTTTTCGTCGGCAGTGCCTTTGCCGCCGGAAATGATGGCTCCGGCGTGCCCCATACGACGTCCCGGAGGAGCCGTCTGGCCGCAGATGAATCCGACAACAGGTTTTTTGACATTGGCTTTGATGTATTCGGCGGCTTCTTCTTCGGCGCTACCGCCGATTTCACCGATCATCACAATCGCGTCGGTGTCCGGGTCGTTGTTAAACAATTCCACAGCGTCTTTTTGAGTCGTTCCAATGACCGGATCGCCTCCGATGCCAATGCAGGTGGATTGGCCTATGCCGAGCGCCGTCAACTGGCCGACGGCTTCATACGTCAACGTGCCAGAGCGGGAAACGACGCCGACGCGGCCTTCCAGATGAATTCGCGCAGGCATGATGCCGACTTTGCATTTGCCGGGAGAAATCACGCCGGGACAGTTCGGGCCGATCAACCGAACGCCGCGCGCCTGAACATAATGATAGGCCTTGACCATATCCAGCGCCGGAATGCCTTCGGTGATGCAGACAATCAAACTGACGCCCGCCGCTGCGGCTTCCATAATCGCATCAGCAGCGAACGGCGGCGGAACATAAATCACCGAAGCGTTTGCGCCTGCCTGTTTAACCGCGTCGGCAACGGTGTTGAAAACCGGAAAACCTTCGTGAGTCGTGCCGCCTTTGCCGGGTGTAACTCCGCCGACGATATTGGTTCCGTAATCACGCATTTGCAGCGCGTGAAATGTTCCTTCCTTGCCGGTGAGACCTTGAACAATAAGACGAGTGTTTTTATCAACCAGAACGCTCAAAGCGATTCCTCCGAATGCACAGAACAGGTGAATGGCCTGCTCTATTTAGATTGTGAAGTGGTGTGAAAGAGGGCGCAGCATAGCACAGCGATTTGATGCTGCCAAAACTTCGCTGCGTCATTGGGGAAGCTGTTTCAACGACTCCGTGGCCAGTCGTTTGACCTCCGGGTCGGAATCGCTGGCAGCGACTTCCTGTAAGGCTTCGCGCGCGCCGCTGAAGCCGATCTTGCCGATCCAGGTTGCCGCCCAACGACGCAACACCGGATTGTTGCTCTGTTTCATGATGGCGATCATTTCCGTCTGGCCGTTGCGCGTGTTTTTCAATTCCAGCAAGGTCTGTTCGGCCAGCGCGCGAATGTTGGCGTGTTTGCTGTTGAGAAACTCGAACAGAAACAAAATGGATTTCCGCGAATGACTGACATCTTTCAACTGGCAGGCCGTCAAAATCGCCGCGCACCGCAATCGCATGTCCGCGTCGTCAGAAATGTCGGCTCCGCTGGGATTGGCGACCTGATTGACGACGGCATTGCGTCCCTTGAACCCGGGGAACGAAGCCAACGCGCTGACCATCGCCCGTTTGACTTCAAAATTCTGTTCAGCGAGCAAATCAATAATCGGCTGTATCGAATCCTGATCGCCAAGCTTGCCCAACGCTTCTGCAGCCGCGACTCGAACTGCTGTGTCTTTATCGCTCAACGAATCGAGCAGCGGATCAACCGCGCGTTTATCGCAGGCCTGACTGAGTTGCTGCGCCGCCTGAACGCGCGCTTTGGCGTCCTGACTTTTCAACGCGACAACCGCTTTGGCGACAGCGTCATCTGCGGCGGTTCCAGTAGCCAATTCAGAACACGGTTCGTAAATCGGCAACGATCTTATCGGCGCACTTTGAGCGTTTGCGCAAGCGGCATTACTCAAAAGATAGGCCGCCAAACAAACAACCAGAAAAATTTTGAAAGCGTAGAAACGAATCATCACAACCTACTGCTAAATCGAAGCAAAAAATTAAAACAGGATGGACATGATTTTTTTCAGGATGGACATGATTCAGCATTGGCTGGATCGTTTCAAACGTTGATGGTCACGTAAATCCTGTCGAAAATCTTGCTCATCCTGTTTTGATTGCTGTGGCTAAATACAGATTGTTCTGTTTTAGCTTATTCAAGCGACCGTATCCGGATTCTGGGGAGTCAGCAGCTTCATCGCCCGCGCAGCATGCGCGACAGCAATCACAGTATCGCTGACCGATTTGCTGTGCCAGAACATGTGCGGTTGCATATCGGTGGCGCGCAGTTTGACCAGGTACTCGTAAAGCAACTGTTCGCCAGCCTGCAAGCGGCCTTTCTGAGCCGGCGTCAGCGTAAAGAGTTTATGCAGCAAGGCGTAGTTGATGGCTTCCAGCGCGTGTCCAAGCATGCGGATTTGAAACCGATACCGCATCACTTCTAGCGTATTGGCTGGGGCAGGCCCACGTGAAGCGACTCTGCCGCCCTGACCTTCAACAGCCAACCGATTGACCAGAGTCGGATCGGCTTTGGCAGCATCGGCTTCGCGGTCAATCGCCTGCGAATCTCCCTTCAACCGCAACAGCACATTGTCCATCAGATTGTTCAGCCGCGTCTGTAGATTGTTTGCCCTGTAGCCCTGCTTCAGGCAGGAAAAATAGCTGTAGACATTATGCATTCCGGCGCAACTGTATTTGGCAATCGCCTGACGAAACGCCAGTGATTCCATTTCGCCGTGAGCGACTGTGTCATGGATTTCCGCGCACATGCCTTCGTAAACGTTCAGCGTTTTATCAATCACATCCGACAGGTTGATTGTTTCGCCGTAGGCATTCGTCCAGGTCGGTTGATTCGGAGCGACCAAAATCGAAAAGGCGATCAACCCCCACGGCAGATGCTGTCCCAGCAAACTTTGTTCAAAGCGGTCGAAATTCTGCGGGTCAAAGCGGAAGAGAGCTTTCGCGCTTTCGCCCAAATCGCGCAGCGTGTAGCGATTGTTGCCGACCGTAATTGGATGATCCGGGCTGACGCCCGCTTCTAGAAAGGTTTTTAGAAAACTGTTCTGGTGAACTTCGGCTTCGCGTTGGAAATACACATACCGTTTTCCGTTCACTTCTTTTTCCGCCGCAAACCGCGAACAGACATAATCCACAGCCAGAGTTCCGTCATTCAGCTTGAAGCTTTTGCCGAACGCTCGAACGCAGTGAATGATCGCCGAAGGATTGTTCAGTTCGCGGGCGAAATGCGCGACGAATTCATCGGCGGCGCGCAAAGCGTTTTGATAATTCGCTTCCAGCGTAATCGGCGGCAAAGGTTTGCCAGTGGCCAGACTCGGCGTCGGCGAAACCATTGGTGCGGCAGGCGTCGCTCCCCCAAACCAGCCTGCGTTGTAACCGGCAGCGCCAATGGCCGCCGCTCCCAAACCGCCCAAACCCAAAATGACGAATTTGCGCTTGCTCTTGTCGGGTTGAACCACGGGAGCTTTGCCCTTGGGCGTGGTTTTAGTTTTACTCATTGATGAAAACCTCTGAAATCTTTATGTGGAGTAGTCGCAATCGCGACAGCGTGGGCAACAGGCGGGCAAAGTAAACGATGGTTTCTCATAAATCAAGCAGCCGATTTGACCATAAATCAACGCGAAAATTGGGTTGTAGTTTTCTGTTGTCGCTTGGGGTAAGCTCAAAAAAGAATATCAAATTTCAGGAGAATGGACTGACGAATGATGATGAAGAAGATCAATCGAATTTGTGTCTTTTGCGGATCAAGCAGCGGGAGACAAGAAGTATATGCCGACCAGGCGCGAGCGCTTGGCCAGACAATGGCTGCTCAAGGGATTGGATTGGTGTACGGCGCGGGTGGAATCGGATTGATGGGAACCATCGCCGATGCCGTCATCACTGCCAAAGGCGAAGTGATTGGCGTCATTCCGTATGCGCTGGCAACCAAAGAGCGTGCTCATCCGGCAGTTGATATGCGTGTCGTCAACACGATGCACGAACGCAAGGAAATCATGGCCGACTTGTCCGATGCCTTCATTGCCATGCCCGGCGGCTTCGGCACATTTGAAGAATTGCTGGAAATCATCACCTGGGGACAGCTCGGCATTCATCAAAAACCGATTGGCTTGTTGAACGTTGCAGGATATTACGATCCGCTGATGATGATGATTGACCGCGCTATTGAAGAAGAATTCGTTCTGCCACAGTATCGCAACCTGATCGTCGTAGCCTCAGACGCCGAAACGTTACTCGAAAAATTGTTCCAGTACGAACCGCTGGAAGGAATTGTGAAGTGGATTGAGATGAGCGAAACGTGAAACCGACGGGCTTTATCAACGAATACTTTCTCCGCCATAAGGTTGAACCGAGTGAAATGGACAAGCTCTTGGCGCTTGGCTGGCGTCATTTTGGCGAATACTTTTTTCGCTATTCGCTTGCCTGGCACGAAGGCCGAGCCGAAACCGTCATTCCGCTGCGAATTGATCTGGCGAAGTTTGAACCATCGCGAAGCCAGAAACGTGCGCTGAGCCGAAACCGCGACTTGAATGTCGTCGTGCGTCCGTCGTTCATTGACGAATTCAAGCAGCAGCTTTTTCATCGGCACAAACAACGCTTCAATCACAACGTGCCCGATACGATCTTCGATTTTTTGTCAGGCAATCCGGCTGATACGCCTTGCACGAATCGCGAAATCGCAGTCTTTTCCGAAGACCGGTTGATTGGCGTCAGCTTTCTGGATGTCGGCAAAACTTCTACCTCATCGGTATATGCCATCTTCGAACCGGAAGAATCAAAGCGAAGTCTGGGCGTGTTTATGATTCTGCAAGCGATTCAGCATTCGCGCGAACTGGGTTGTCGCTATTACTATCCCGGCTACGCCTATCGCGGGCCGTCGTTTTACGATTACAAGAAAAACTTTGCTGGCCTGGAAGCCTGCGACTGGCAAACAGGCTGGCATCCTTACCAATTCGACGAAGGAGAAACCGACGAATGAGCAAGCTTCGCTGGGGAGTGCTGAGCACTTCCAAGTTCGCCCAAAACAAAATCATCCCGGCAGTCAAACATTGCCAGCACGCCGAAATCACCGCCATCTCTTCGCGCAATCTGAACCAGGCTCAGGAAGTCGCCACACGGTTAGACATCGCCAAAGCTTATGGCTCTTATGATGAACTGCTGGCAGATGCTGAAATTGACGCGATTTACAATCCGATGCCGAATCACATGCACGTGGATTGGTCCATCAAGGCGTTGCAGGCAGGCAAACACGTGCTTTGCGAAAAGCCAATCGGACTCAGTTCCGCCGAAGGCCAGCAACTGGTGGACGCGGCAAAACAGTTTCCGAATCTGAAAATCATGGAAGCGTTCATGTACAGGCTGCATCCGCAATGGCAACGCGCCAAACAATTGGTTGATGAAGGCAAAATCGGCCAGCTTCGGACGATGCAATCGTTTTTCTCCTACTTCAACCTGGACGCCAACAACATCCGCAACCAGGCCGACATCGGCGGCGGCGGAATGATGGACATCGGCTGTTACAACGTATCGCTGTCGCGGTTCATTTTCGGCGCTGAGCCGAAACGAGTGCTGGGCATCGCCGAATTCGATCCGCAATTTCAGACCGACCGCCTGGCGTCAGGCATTCTGGATTTTGGTAACGGCACGGCGACATTCACCTGCTCGACGCAGCTTTCGCCGTATCAACGCGTGAACATTTTCGGAACCGAAGGCCGCATCGAAATCGAAATTCCCTTCAATGCCCCGCCGGATAAACCTTGCCGGATGTGGCATCAACAAGGCGACAAAATCGAAGAGATCGTCTTCGACATCTGCGACCAGTACACGATTGAATTCGATTTGTTTTCCTTGGCTGTGTTGAACGATACGGCTGTGCCGACTCCACTGGAAGACGCAGTGGCGAATATGAAGGCGATCGAAGCCATTTTTGAAAGCTCGAAATCAGGCGGATGGATTTAACTGGAACGCACGCGCCCTCGCGTGCAGACTGTTGGCCAAGCGCTACTTGAATGCCAAAACAGGCACGCGAAGGCGCGCGCGTTCCAGCTTACTTTCTGACCGTCGGATACTGAATGCCGAGTTGTTCCAGATAGGTTTTATACTTCGTCGAATCGAAGTAATACTTCTTCAACGCAGGGGCGAAGCGCTCCATTTTCTCTTTGTTCAAATCAATCGCCGGTTTATCAGTCGGGTTAATCAATGGCTGATACTTGATGTCTTTGGTTTGGATGTTGTTGAAATAATACCAGGCCTGTTTGACCTTTTCGGGTTGCAACAGAAAATCCAGAGCCGTCATTGCCTGCACTTTCGCTCCGGCGGTCGAGCCTTTGTGAGCTATAGGTGTCGCCATCGCAATCGCGTTTTCCCAACTGTGGCCGGGCAAACCCGGAATGTTGGCCGGGAAGCGCAGATTGACCGTCGGACAATTCCACGAGATGTCCCCAATGTCGTCCGAACCGCCGCCCATTCGCTCACGCGGCGGTTCGAGCTTGTTGAGCTTGACGGCTAAACCATCCGCCTTCGCGCCAATTTCTTTTTGCAGAGCTTTGGCTAATGTCTGGTCGGCTTCACTCCATTGCGGCAACCCGACGAATTCAATGTTCTTCTGCTGCGCTTCCGCCACTGCTTTGTTGAAATGCCCCGGCCATGCCGAGCCAACGATCCGCTGCGTGACCGTGGTGTCAGTCATCATGGCAGCAGCATTCGCCATTTTGTTACCGAGTTCGTATAGCTGCTTAATGTTCGGATAATCCAACTCGCGGAAGTAGTACCAGACGCCAGCCTCTGAGGGTACAACGTTGGGCTGGTCGCCACCGTTGAAGGTCACATAATGCGATCGCTGCTGCAACCTCAAATGCTCGCGCCGGAAGTTCCAGCCTATGTTCATCAATTCGACGGCATCCAGCGCGCTGCGCCCTGACCACGGCGCTCCGGCGGAATGCGCGGCCTTGCCATGAAAGGCATATTGCACCGAAACCAGCCCGGTGTTGGTATCGCCATACGCAGTAGATAAATTGGCAGCGACGTGGCTGAACAATGTCACATCTACGTCTTTGAACAAGCCCGCCCGCACCAGAAAAGCCTTGCCGCCAACCAACTCTTCAGCTACACCAGGAAAGAGCTTGAGCGTGCCGCTGAGCTTGTTCTTCTCCATCAACTGCTTGAGCACAATCGCAGCAGTCACATTGACCGCCATTCCGGAATTGTGGCCTTCGCCGTGTCCGGGCGCGCCTTCTATCAATGGATCTCGGTAAGCCACTCCTGGCTTCTGCGAAGCTTTAGGAATGCAATCAATGTCGGTAATCATCGCAATCACAGGCTTGCCCGAACCATAAGTCGCCATCCAGCCTGTCGGCAGTCCGGCAACTCCGCGCTCAACCCTGAACCCATTCTTTTCCAGAATGCCGGTGACATACTTTGAGGTTTCGTATTCGTGAAATCCCAATTCACTGTAGCTGAAAATCTGATCCACCATCTGCTGAGTGAACGTTTGCAGCTTGTCCACTTCGGCGACGGCTTCGCGTTTCAAACTGTCTAAATTGTTTTGAGTGCTGGCGGATTGAACGATAACCAACACAGCCAGTAAGCACAGGGCGATTCTCTTCATCACAAAACCTCCGGGTTGAGCTTGGAATTGTTGCAGGTGAAACCGCGGGCATACTCGGTTTGCACTCAATCAAAGTCAAGCTGGCCATTTACTCTTTCCACGCGATTATCCAGAATACGCCGCCACCCCTATCAGCCAGGAGAAAAATCAATGGACGAAAATGCCGTGCTGGAAAAGTCTTACAAGTTCGCACTTCGCACTGTGCGTTTGTACAAGCATCTCTGTGAAACGAAGAAAGAATTCGTCTTGAGCAGGCAGATGCTTTACACCGGAACTTCTATAGGTGAGCACGTCAAAGGAGCGCAGGAAGTTGATGCCAGGCCTGATTTCTTTCACGAGATGAATTCCAGCCTGAAGATGGCTTCAAAGAATGAGTATTGGCTGGAACTTCTGCGCGACGGCGAATTCCTGAACGACAAAGAATTCGCTTCGATTCATGCAGACTGCGTAGAATTGATCAAACTGCTCAAGTCCATCACCAAACCGACTCGGCGAAAAGAAACAAATTAGCCATTAACCATTTGCCATTAACCATTATCAGTCAGGGTAAATACCCTGCCGGATAATGGCCAATGGACAATGGTTAATGGCTAATTTTCACTGCTATCGGCAAACTTGTTCAGGCCTTGATGTTGTCGCGCGAATGATCCCAGTAAACCGGCTTTCTGTTCTTCGCAGCCAGATTGACCATGTGAGCGACGGCTGCGGCGCGATGCCCTGCGAAAACATCTTCAACAGGCTGTTTGCGATCTTTGACGGCCTGTTGGAACGCTTCCAGATGCAGCACGTTGGCGTTCGGGCCTACGCTGCCCCAACGCTCTTCGCCAGCGATGACCTGAGCTTTCCATTTGCGAGGGACTTCGCGTTCGATCACTTTAGGGTCGTTGTAATAAGCGCTTTGCAACTTGCTCGGCCACGAATCCACGATCCAGCCGTTGTCATCGCCATCGGATTCGGGCGAAAAGATCAAATCGCGTCCCAATGACAGCGAGCCTTTGGTTCCCAGAATTTCAATGCTGCGACCGCCGCCGGATTCGTTATTGAACGTGCCGCTCAAATTGACCGTGAAGCCTTCGGGATACTGCAAAATTGCGTCGAGCGTGTCCGGCACGTCGCGCGAATCTTTCCAACGATACAATGCTCCTGCGGCAACCACCATTTCAGGAGCTTTGGCGTCCAGAATGTAATGCAGCGTCGTCATGACGTGAACGAACAAATCCGTCGCCATCCCGCCGGAATAATCCTGATAACACCGCCAGCGGAAAAAGCGTTCCGGGCTGTACGGATGTTTCGGCGCATTGCCTAGAAACATCTGCCAATTGACGGTTTCTTCATTGGCGTCGGGCGGAATCGGATAAATCCACGCGCCACCGACAGAGTTCCGGTTGGTCGTCGAACGAACCATCGTGATCTGTCCCAGCTTACCGGACTGCACGATTTCGCGAGCTTTTTGTTGAATCGGCGTGCTGATGCTCTGGCTTCCGACCTGCAAAATTCGTCCGGTCTTTTTGACAGCGGCGATGATTTCCAGACCTTCGGCGACGGTGTAAGTCAGCGGCTTTTCGATGTAAACGTCTTTGCCCGCTTCCAACGCGGCGATGGCGTGATCTTTGTGCCAGTGGTCTGGCGTGCCAATGTACACAGCATCAATATCCGGCGAAGCCAGCAATTCGCGGTGGTCTTTGTATACTTTGGCTTGGCCCCTGGTTCGTTCCTGAGCGCGTTCGAGCCGTCCGCGATAAGCATCGCAAAGCCCTGTGACCTCAAAACCTGGCATACGCAGAACGTCATTCAACACTTGATGCGCGCGCGCTCCCACGCCAATGAATCCAAGTCGAATGCGGTCATTCGCGCTGTCAGTCACATTGAACGCGGCTTCGGTGCGGCGACTGGTTCCCAGAATAAGCCCCGCGCCTGCGCCGGTTACGGACGTTTGTTTGATGAAATCTCGGCGATTGATCTTGTCAGACATAAGCAATTCCTCCGTTTAGTTTTTTTCGGCCAGCAATTCCTGTATCAGACTTTCGAGTTCTGTTTTGAGTTTCGTAAATCGTTCGCCGGTCGCGCGGCCTTCAAACCCGGCGTGAATGCGTTTCACCAACCCATCGCGCCCGATGAAGATGGTCGTTGGATAAGCGCCGAAACCGACGAGTTGCGGCAGTTTCTGTTGAATCTGTCCTTCTTCGGTAGAACCGGCCAGCAACACTGGGTACGTCAAGTTGTGGCGACGGGCAAAGATTTTGACCTGTTCCAAATCGCGCGTTGTGTCGCCGGAATACTCAAACGCCAGCGCCACCGGTTGAAAGCCGTCTTTGCCATATCGGTCAAACATCTGCTGCAAAAAAGGCGATTCTTCGTGGCAGTTCGGGCACCAACTGCCGGTGATGGAAACAGCGACGACCTTTCCCTTGAACATTTCGTCGGTGTTGGAAACCAGCTTGCCGTTCAGGTCGGGAAAGCTGAATCGAAACGGTTCCGCAGGGTTGCTCATCCGCGTGTGATTCATCGGATCAGGCAAATTGGCGACGATCCCTTTGTTCGCGTCAGTGATTCGTTCAGCAACGACTTTGCGAACCGGATCAAACAAGCCAAAATCCACAATGCCTTCAAGCTTTCCTTCCGGCGTTAATTTGGCTCGGAAAACTCGACAGTTGATTCCGTCGAAGCGATTCAACCTCAGTTCGCCGTTTTCAATAACGCCCGTCATCATTCCCCAATCGCCGCTGACTGGGATGATAGTTCCACTGACTTCGCCATTTTTTTGTTGAAATGCCGCTCGCCAATAACTCAGCTTCGGTTCCTGGCCGACAGTCATCACCCATTCGCCGTTCAGATCAGCCGTCGAACTGCTTTTTTTGGCGGCCTCACCGCGCATCGCATGCAGTTCGCGTTTGAGAATTTGTTTCTGCCATTGACGGTTAAACGTGCCTTGCAGATGATCGCCGTCAACCGTCGCATCCAGTCGAGCGTCGTAAAAATCGAAGGCCAGTTCCAGATTCCTGCCGTCAAACGATCCTGCTGTGGAAGTCGTGCGTTCATCGCCGTTGACCAGTTCGCCGATAATTTTGTCGCCGTCGCGTTTGACTTCCAGCGTGAAGGCGACAGTTTCGCCAGAATTGTTTTTGATCGTGCCCTGCCAAAAGCCAACCGGATCAGCCGGTCTTCTCCAACACCCCACAAAAATGCTTACCGACAACAACAAAAGAAAAGCTGCGATCCGGCTGGTGGAAGCCGGAGATTTTTTTGATTCCATGAACTGCGATCCTGTCCTGCTTGATTGGTTATGATTGAATTTCGATGTGAGTCAATTGCGGGCGCATGCTAATCGCGCTGTCCCGAATCGGCAAGCTCGCCGCCTAGTCGCTTTGCCCGCTCGGTGCTAATATCTCGCCTGTCTTGAAGTTCATTTCATACAGCGCAACGAGGATCACAAATGGAAACGAAAAACATGGGTGGACGCGAAACTCAGGTCGTCACGCCATTCGGCACGGCTCCAATGCCTTCGCCGCCGCCGCTCAAGCAAACGGGTTATGACGGGGTGTTGTTGAAGGATCGCTACTTGATCGAAGGCGAGTTGGGACGCGGCGGCATTGGCGTAGTGTATCTGGCGCGCGATACGCAACTGATGAATCGCCGTGTGGTCGTCAAAGTCCTGTTGGAAGATTCCAGCAATTCGCTGCACAACCCATGGTTCAAGAAAAAGTTCGAGCAGGAAATCGAAGCCCTTGTGCGGCTGGATCATCCGGGAATCGTTGGAGTGCTGGACGCCGGAACCATGCCCGACGGCAAAGAGTTTTTCGTCATGCAGTACGTCGAAGGCGGTCCGTTGAGAAAACTGGTCAAAGGCCAAATGGAGTTTGCTCAGGTCGCGCGCATAGTTCGACAGGTTGGCCATGCGCTCAGCGCTGCTCACGACAAGGGAATCGTTCACCGTGACCTCAAGCCGGAAAACATCATGGTTCAGCAGGTCAACGAGAATGAAGAACTCATCAAGCTGATTGATTTCGGCATCGCATCGGTCAAAGACTCGCAAGTCGCCACCAGCGCTGAAAAAACCAAAGTCGCCGGAGCATTGCCTTATATGGCTCCGGAACAGTTGCGCGGCCAACCGGAAGCTTCCAGCGACATCTGGGCGCTGGGCGCAATGGCGTATGAAATGCTGACCGGACGTTTGCCGTTTTATGCCGAAACGCTGGTGCAGCTTTATGAATTGCAGAAACGCGGAGTCCAGGCCACGCCTCGTTCATTGCGCCAGGAGATTTCGCCTGCGGTGGAATCGGTCTTGCTAAAGGCGATGGCTTTCGAACCCGCCGAAAGGTATCAACGCGCCAAAGACCTGGGCGAAGACTTGTTTCGCGCACTGACCGGCGAGGCCATCACCAGTCCCCAGCTTGCAACACCGACAAACACGACTCCGCCGTCTCATGCAACGTCGGAAAGTCCTGCTTACGGAACCGTGGCCACGCACAGCGCGCGAACAGAAGTCGGACGTGAAGTTTCCGTAGCTCATTCACAATCCAACAACAGCAAGTTGTGGGTTGGCCTGGCCGTCGCAGCCGTCGCTTTGATTGCGTCCATCTGGATTTGGAAAAGTTCGCAATCCACCACAGATACTCCAACTCCTCCTTTGCAACAACTAAGTTATTCGCTGCTGGTTCGCACGAATCCGGCCAAAAACCCCGGCAAGGAGCCGATTCCATTCCCCGGCGAAATCGTGTTTACGCCGGGCGACCAGCTTCGCCTGATTATCAGTAGCCAACAGGAAGGTTTTTTGTACATCGTCAATGAAGGACCGCAGCCGAAAAATGGCATGCCTGCATACAACTTTCTATTTCCCGATTTGCAGCAAGCTCCTGCCGGTGCAACTTCGCTGAAAGCTGGCAAATCACTTTTCATACCATCCGAGCGACCTGATGAATGGCTGACCGTTGACGCCGAACAAGGCACAGAGATTTTCTGGCTGGTCTGGTCGGAAAAAAGCATTCCCGAACTGGAAGCAGCGAAAAAATGGCTGACGCCTCAATACGGCGGAGAAATCCAGAACGCCAGCGAAATCTCCGCCATTCAACAATTCATCAACAAAAACCACCCGGCCAACAAACCGGTGGCTGAAAAAGACGATCACCAAACCAATCTGAAAGGCGGCAAAGACGGAGTTCTGGTGTTTCCCATTCGCCTTGCTCACACCTGAGCGCTCTGCCGGAAAAACCCGACAACTGAGCGAAAAAACAGGCTCACGAAAATGGAAAAACGCCAAACTGTATGTTTTTCCTGTCTTCTGTGAGCTTTTCTGTCTGGCATCAACGTTGCCTTTCCTTAAAGTCGAGAAGTGAAAATCAACAACTTTAGGGAGGTAACTTATGAAAAACCTGGTTTATGTCCTGTTTCTGCTGGCGGCGATGTCCGTTGTGACATTTGCCCAAAGCAATTCAAGCCAATCGTCCGGTTCCGGTTCCAACCGTCGCGGCTACGGTTATGTGTTTGCTGCGCCGGGAGTCGTGACCGATGGCGATTATGGAACCGGCACTCTGCATTTTGGCGTGGGCGGAGAAGGTCTTGTGAAAGGCGGATTCGGACTCGGCGGAGAAATCGGCGGCCTGGCTCCGATGCAATCCTTCAGTTCAGGCTTTGGTGTGCTTTCCGCGGGCGCGAATTACCACTTCCTGAATGCCAGCCAATCCGGCAAAGTCGTTCCCTTCGTCAATGGCGGTTACACGATGTTTTTCCGCAACGGCGTGGCCAACGGAGGACATTTTGGCGGCGGAGTCAATTACTGGTTCAAGGAGCGCGTGGGATTGCGGTTTGAAGTCCGCGATCACATTGTCGCAGAAGCTGCGGGAACGCACTTTCTGGGCTTTCGTTTTGGACTGACGTTCCGCTAAAAACTTTCAACTGGTGGTTGGCGATTGATGGCGTGTCTTCCAACCGGATTTCGCCATTAGTCGCCAATCGCCACAGAAAATTTCAGTCCGCTGATTCTTACCATAACTCAATCAATTCAACGTTCCCTGCCCAACAATTGACGCTTAGTTCAATTCCCCCTACACTCCCGCTCGGCATCGGTGACAATGTCGCTTTTCATTCGCTTCGCCTCACACGCTGAAGCATCCTCGTTTGAATTACACAACCAGACTTAAGATCAAACTCTTCCGCATTCGGGAAAGGTGTAGACATGGCTCGATCATACAAATTCACACGCATTTCTTTCATTACCCTTTGTTTGCTGATCTCGGCAATCTTCTTTCTGGCGTTGTCCAATACCGGCTTAATTTCAGCATCCGGCTTCGGGATGATCTTTCACAAGAAGTCTTCAACCGATCAACCCGCTTCCATCGCTTCTGCGACAATCACCGTCACAGGAACAGCGGACAACGCCAACATCGCGCTGCTCAACGGAAACGGCACATGCGATCTTAGAGAAGCAATCGAAGCGTCCAATACAAATGCGGCTGTGGGTGAATGCGTAGTGTCGGGAACACCCGGCCTGGATACGATCCAGTTCGACATTGGAACTGGCACGCCAACAATCAATCTGGTAGCGCCTCTGCAATTCTTGAACGATGCAGTGATGATCCTGGGCGATACTGGCGGCGCGACGCGCATCGAACTGAATGGAGCTTTGGCAGGTCCCGGAGATGGATTGACCGTACTTGGCGGCAACAGCGTCATTCGCTCGCTTGTTATCAACAATTTCGATGGTTATGGAGTTGTGCTGAGTGAAGTCCCCGGAAATACGGTGACGAATTGTTACATCGGCGTGAATGCCGCCGGCACAGCCGCCGCTCCCAACATACTGGACGGCATTCACATTGACGCGATGGGCAACAACAACATCATCGGCGGAACCACAGCAGGCACTCGCAATATCATTTCAGGAAATTTCGGAGCCGGAATCAGCATCGTTGCCGGAATCAACAACACCGTACATGGCAATTTCATTGGCACGGACGTGACAGGGATGATTGACCTGGGCAATGGCGGCGATGGCGTGAATCTGAATTCGACATCCGGCAACACGATTGGCGGCACGGCCACAGGCGCAGGCAATGTAATTTCAGGCAATGGCGGCGGCGGCGTCTATATCTCCGGCTCTACCAATAACCAGGTGCAGGGAAATTTGATCGGCGTGCAGGCGACAGGCGGCGGAGCCATGGGCAACGATCAGACCGGGGTGGGATTCAGCGGCTCTTCCAACAACATGATAGGCGGAACAGCCTCAGGCGCAGGCAACACGATTGCTTTCAGCGGCGGCGCCGGAATTTTTATTCCGGGGGGCGGCGGAAACTCGCTGCTTGGCAATTCGATTTTCGGCAGCGGTTCGCTCGGCATAAATCTCAGCGACGATCTGGTGACGCCCAACGATCCCGGCGATATGGACGGCGGAGCCAACGGTTTGCAAAACTTCCCAGACCTGATTTCCGTCAGCGGCAATGTCTTGACGGCTTCGCTCAACAGTTTGCCCGACACCAATTATCGCGTCGAGTATTTCGCCAATTCGACCTGCGATCCGTCTGGGCACGGCCAGGGCGAAGTGTTTCTTGGGGCGCGCAATGTTTTAACAGACGACATGGGCAACACTGGCAATTTCACATTTTCATTCACGCCTCAACCAAACATGGATGTTTTCACCATGACGGCGACCAATTTGACGACCGGAGACACTTCTGAATTTTCGGCTTGTCTGGCCAATACTCCGCCAACGATTTCCGCCATGCCCGAAGTGCGTCAGCAAGGCAGTCCGGGAACTATTTCGCTCATTGCCACCGTCAATGACGCGGAAACTCCGCCAGGAAGCGTGGTTGTAAACGTCGTCAGCGCTCCTCCAGGCATCAGCATTACAGGCATAACCAACTCGGCAGGAGCCATCACCGCCAACGTTGCTGCGGATTGCACCGCGGCGATTGGCAAAAACTCGGTCATACTGGAAGCGCTGGACGGCAGCGGCGGCGTTGCTCAAACCACATTCACCGTAACCGTCACCCCCAACACACCGCCGACATTGAATTATGCAAGCCCGCAAGCAGTTTCATTTGGCGGAAACCTGATAGTAAATCCAGCGGCCCCCCCAGCCGACAATGGTTCATTTTCAATCACGCTGCTTAACGCTGGAACTTACACAGGAAGCATTTCCGTTGACCCAGCGACGGGAGTCGTCACGTTTACAGCCGCTGCTCCCGCTGGCATGCATACAATCCAGATTGTTTCCACCGATAACTGCGGCGTGCAGACAAATGCCAGTTTTATTTTGGATGTTTCTGGAGCCGGCCTGGCCGATTTGGCGATTACCGCAGTCGGTTCGTCAGCGACCGCCATCCCCGATCACAGCATCACCTACACGCTTACCGTCATCAACCACGGCCCTGCTGCCAGCCCCAACACAGTTGTGAACAATCTGCTGCCAGCGGCTTTTACAGTAGAGGCCATAACCACCGGACTTGGAACCTGCACCGGCATAGGAACCAACACGGTCAATTGCAATCTGGGACTGCTCGCTGTCGGCGCGCCCGCGATCATTCAAATTCAGGCTCACGTGCCTGAAATCTGCCAGCCGACGACGGTCGTCAACGTCGCCAACGTCAGCAGCGATCTCGGCGATCCTGTGCCAGGCAACAACTCGGCGAACGTGACGACGATTGTCCAACTGGGGAATCTTGGTCCAGGCGGCTGCATTCCTTCGAGCCTGCCACCGAGCGACAATAAACCCGGTTCAGTTCTGTTCGGAGGTCTTTTTGTATCAGGCGCAACCGCAGGGCCGGGCGGCGATCCTGGCAACAACACCGCGGTCAGTTTCACCAATACGCATCCCTGGCTGGGCGTAGTGGTGCATTTGTTTTTCGTGGACGGCACGACCTGCTCCGTGGCGGATGCGTTCATCTGCCTGACACCAAATCAAACCACACGTTTTTTGATGTCGGATATGGACCCAGGAGTCGTAGGTTACATGATGGCGATGGCGGTGGATGGTCCGGCGGGCACAGCGGGTGGAAACAACACCGGCTGCCCTATCAGTTTCAACTATCTGATTGGCAGCGCCCGAATCAAAATGACGAATTCGCCCACGCGCGAAGCCGAACTCGCCTCGGAAAGTTGCGCTTCGCAATTTGGCAGTCCACTTCCGGGATGCGATCCCAACAAACCATTTGCTGAAATTCCGTTCGACGGCACGCCGCAGGGATTCAACAAACTGCCGCTGGTGCTGGGCGTCAGCAACATTCCCAGCCGCGCCGACGGCAACGACACCTTGTTGATGCTGGCGCGAATTGACGGCAATTGGATGACCGGATTGAGACCCTTGGGCAACATCTTCGGCATTCTTTACGACGATGCGGAAAATGCCGCCAGTTTCAGTTTCAACGCCAGCACGTGTTTGATTCGCACACCTCTGTCGAACGCCTTTCCGCGCACCGTGCCGCGTCTTGAACAGATGATTCCTGCGGGGCGCAGCGGCTGGATGAAACTCTGGTCGGCGGATAATGCTGCAATCATGGGAGCCATCATCAATCGCAACGACAACGTGGCTTCGTCGCCCAACGCCTTCAAGGGCGGCCACAATCTTCACGTGTTGAGATTGAATGAACGCGTTATTGTCACAGTGCCGGTCTTCCCGCCTTCGTGTTAGCGGCTGAAAAACAGGCAGGCAAAAGTTTTGCGGTTTAACAACAACTTTCATATCCCATTTTCGATTTTCCGTCTGTCATTCTTCGATTATTGCGGCGAATGTTTCGGGCAATGACAAATGACAAATCGAAAATGAGATATGGAAAATTGAATTGCCGCAAAATTTTTTCCTGACCGCCCAAGTTTCAAGCTCGCCCTACAACGTCAGGTTTCGTTCGTTCTGAAAAAAACTTTTCCTTCCTGTCCAAAATTTCGTGATTTGATTTAGACTGCGCGCGAAGTTTTCACCTCTTGATTTCAATATATGCCTATTAGCATCGGTTCTCGTTTCGACCGTTACGAGATTCTTTCGCTGCTCGGAGCGGGCGGAATGGGAGAAGTTTACCTGTCGCACGATTCGCGGCTCGATCGAAAAGTCGCGCTGAAAATCCTGCCGCCGCTCTATACCAACGACAAGGATCGCGTGCGCCGATTCGAGAAAGAAGCCAAAGCCGTCAGCGCGTTGAATCATCCGAACATCATCACCATTTTTGAAGTCGGCCAGGCGGCCACCGACGCAGGCGCTTCGCATTTCATCGCCACCGAATACATCGAAGGCCAGACGCTGCGGAAAAGAATGCGCAAAGAGCGGCTGAGTCTGGCGGAATCGGTCGAAATCACCATCCAAATCGCAGGCGCTCTGGATGCGGCGCATACGGCGGGGATTCTGCACCGCGACATCAAACCGGAAAACATCATGTTGCGCCCGGACGGTTATGTGAAGGTGCTGGATTTCGGATTGGCCAAGCTGACTGAACGCAACACCAATCCCGAAACCGACGCTTCGCCGAAGGACAATGAAACCGATCCGGGGTTGGTGTTGGGAACGGCGACGTATATGTCGCCCGAACAAGCGCGCGCGCAGAAACTCGACGCGCGGTCGGATGTGTTCAGCCTGGGCATCGTCTTGTACGAAATGCTTGCTGGACGGTCGCCATTTCACGACCAGTCGGCCAGCGATGTCATGGCGGCCATTTTGAATAGAGACCCGTTGCCGTTGTCCGCCGTCGTTCCTGGAATTCCCGTCGAACTGGAAAGAATCACGCTCAAGGCATTATCGAAAGATCGTGAAGCTCGTTATCAGTCGGCCAAAGAACTGCAAACCGAATTGAAGAATCTGCGCCAGCGGTCGGCACTGACGAACAATGTGTTGCCCGGCGGCGACCCGGTTGAAACTCAAAATTTGGAAACGCGCGTTGAAACCATCGCCAAAACCACCGACGAAGTTTCAGTCGCAGGCCACACCGGCCAGCAAAGTTTTTTCAACCAACTTCGAAAGCATCGCTGGCAAGCTCTGGCCGGGCTGTTGATCTTCGTCATGATCGTGGCCGGATTGAGTCTTGGCATATCTCACTGGTTGGCGACCGAACCGGCTCCGGTATTCAAAAACGCTCGCTTCACACGCTTGGCTGCTCCGGGCAAAGCCTCTGACGCGGTGATTTCACCTGACGGAAAACAAGTCGCCTACATCATTGACGATGGCGGAAAGCGAAGTTTGTGGCTTCGATTGCGTCAGACGGATGTCAATTCTCCGCCTCTGAAAATTCACGAAGAAACGGAATGGCGGTTTCGCGCGCCGACGTTTTCTCACGACGGAAATTACATTTATTACGTGTTGCGAAAGTCGGACGCTCCTTCGGGCGATCTTTATCGCGTGCCGACTCTGGGAGGAACTTCTCGCAAACTGCTGTCCGGCGTCAGCAGCCCGATTGCGCTGCCGTTTAACGACAAACAGCTTGCTTTCGTCCGCGAACTGCCCGGCGAAGGCATCAGCCAATTGCTGATCGCCAACGCCGACGGCGCTGCGGAACGCGAACTGGCGCGCCGCAAATTGCCTGATTCGTTTTCGATTGAAGGCCCTTCGTGGTCGCCGGACGGAAACACCATCGCCTGTCCAATCGCCAACTTTGCCGAAGGAATTCAGCAAAACATCACTGTGGTCAACGTCGCCGACGGCAGCCAGACCACACTGCTGAAACAACATTGGCCGTCAATCGGTCGCGTGACGTGGACGGAAAACGGCAAAGGCATTTTGATGGCGGCGCGCGAACCGGAAAGTTTATCCGCTTTTGGCCGTCAGGTTTGGTTTGTCAGCCATCCCGGCGGCGAAGCCGTTCGCATCACGAACGACCTCAACGATTATCGCGGCGTTACAGTTTCGTCCGACGGCCAGACAATCGCCGCCGTACAGATCAACCAGATTTCCAATTTGTGGGTTGCGCCAGCCAACGACAGCAGCAAGGCCAGACAACTCACATTCGGTTCCGGCAGCAGCGATGGCATTCAGGGATTGGTCTGGACGCCGGACAACAAAATCATTTACGCCTCGAACACCAGCGGCAAATCCGATTTGTGGAAAATCAGTCTGGAAGGCGGCAACGCTCAACAATTGACTACAGACAGCGGAAACAACACCTTGCCTTCGGTTTCGCCGGATGGACGTTTCATCGTTTTCGACGCTTATCACAGCGGCGCAGGCGTAGGCATCTGGCGTATGGACAGCGACGGCGGCAATCTGAAACAACTGACGTTCGGCCAACTCGATCTCGATCCGCAATTTTCGATGTCTGGACTGGAAATAATTTTCTCTTCCATTCGCTCCGGCAAACGCACATTGTGGAAGGTGTCGAGCGATGGCGGCGAACCGGTTCAACTGTTGACGGCGTTGTCGGAATACCCGCAGATTTCGCCCGATGGAAAGTGGCTGGCCTGTTCCTACCGCGACGAAACCACAGGAATCCCGGCGCGATATACCGTGTTTCCAATTTCGGGCGGAGAGCAAATCGCGGCGTTCGATATTCCAACTTCTCCCTGGCGATTGTTGAAATGGATGCCGGATAACTCTGCGCTGACCTATCCGGTGTTGAGCAATGGCATTGCCAACATTCACAGTCAGCCGCTAAAAGGTGGAACGCCCAGACAGATCACCGATTTCAAAGCCCATCATATTTTTGCCTTCGACTGGTCGCGCGACGGCAAATGGCTGGCATTGGCTCGCGGATTGGAAACCAGAGAAATTGTTTTGATCAGTAACTTTCGAGAGGAGTCGGGAGTCGGTAGACGGTAGTCGGCAGTTTTTATTGCCTGCATTTACCGACTTGAGATTTCCAAGCTACGAGCGACGAACTACCGACTCCCGACTGCTGACTACTCTATGAAAGATAAACGTCTCATCCCAATTTTCATTGTCGTGTTTGTGGACATTCTGGGCTTCAGCATCATTTTGCCGCTGTTGCCGTATTACGCCGGAGTGTTTCAGGCGTCAGATCAGACCATTGGATTGCTGATCGCTTCGTATTCAATGTGCCAGTTCCTGGCAGCCCCCCTGCTTGGCAACCTCAGCGACAGTTACGGACGGCGCCCTGTGTTGTTGTACAGCCAGTTCGGATCGCTGCTTGGTTTTTTGCTGCTGGGATTTGCCATGCGATTTCCCAATCCGCTGGCATGGATGTTCGTGGCGCGAATGATTGACGGGTTTTCCGGCGGCAACCTGACCGTCGCGCAAGCTTACATCAGCGACATCACTTCGCCCGAAGAACGCGCCAAAACCTTCGGAATGATTATCGGCGGATCGTTTGGATTGGCCTTCACGATTGGGCCGGCGCTGGGTTCGGTGGTGTCGTCTCGGTTTGGCTACGACATCACGGCGTATGTGGCTGCGGCGATTTCGCTGACCAGCATTTTGGCAACGTTTTTTTTGCTGCCTGAAACCCAGCATCAGTCCGACGAATCGCGCCCGCGCGGATTGGCGATGTACACGCGCGCGCTGAATTACTTTTCGGTAGCGGAACTGCGCCCCTTGCTGATGATCTTTTTTTTCATGTCGCTGCCGTTCACGATTTACACCACGATGTTTCCGCTGTTTGCCAAAAAGCAATTGCAGTTCGGCGTTGACCAGGCTGGTTATTTTCTGGCGCTGGTCGGATTGCTGGGCGTGTTCTGGCAGGCGGGCATGATCGGCCCCATCGTCAAACGCTTCGGCGAATACAAATCCCTGATCGTGGGACTGACTGCCAGCACGCTCGGATTGTTCTATGTGGTGTTTGTGGATGTCTGGTGGAAACTGATTGTCGTGGCGCTGCTGTTTTCATTCGGGCACGGCGTGTCGCGTCCTTCGTTGACCAGCATCATTTCAAGCGCCGCGCCGCCCAATCGCCGAGGCGGAGTGTTTGGCGCGCTGACTTCGCTGGAAAGCGTAACTCGCATTCTGGGTCCGATTTTCGGAGGCTGGCTGATTGCCGTTCACCCGACCTGGTTGGGTTGGGTAGGTGGACTGCTGTTCGCCATTGCGACTTTGATTGGATTGTCAATCAAGGCGCGACAATCCAATTCTGTCGCGGCCTGATTTATAACGACCGAAACTCACTCTCAACGACTGACAATTGACTACGGAGACCATCATGAAACGCACTTCCCTGTTCTTTCTGCTTCTTTTGTTGGCGGCGACGATTCCGTCCGCCCAACCAACAGTTAACGGCCAACAACGCGCCGCTAAATCCGCCCAGGCCGTCAAAGCTGGCAGCGCTGAAATTCTGCGCGATGAATTCGGCGTTCCGCACATTTTCGCGTCAACGTTGGAAGACGCCGCCTTTGCCATCGGCTACGCCCAGGCCGAAGACCGATTGGAGGAGTTGCTGAAAAATTACCGCAAAGCCGAAGGCACCATGTCCGAAGCCTTCGGCCAGGAATGGTTTCGTCACGATTACCGCCAGCGCATCTGGCAACACGCCGCCATCAGCCGCGAACGTTACAAAGAGGTTTCGCCGAAAATGCGCGCCGCCATCGAAGCCTACCAGCAAGGCATCAAGCGGTTTATGACCGAACATCCCGAACAGGTTCCGAAATGGGCGCCGGAACTTCACCCGTCGCAGATCATTGCGCTTGGCCGATACATCATCTGGGGTTGGCCTGAAGGCGAAGCCGGAGCCGATTTGCGGCGCGGAGGCATCAATCCCGATCCGGTCGCCTATCGCGGGTCTAACCAGATGCTGATTGCGTCTTCGCGCACGGCAATGAAAGCTCCGATTGCCGTGATTGATCCGCATCTGGGCTGGTATGGCGAATTTCGCTTTTACGAAGTTCGCATTTACGCAGGCGATTTCAACGTTTCCGGCGTCAGCATTCTGGGAATTCCATTTCCATCGCTTGGCCACAGCCGCTGGGCGTCCATCGCCATGACCACCGGCGGGCCGGACACTTCCGACGTTTACGAAGAAGAATTGAATCCAGCCAATCCGCGCCAATACAAATTCAAAGAGCAGTGGACTGACATGAAAGTCCGCAAAGAAACGATCAAGGTTCTGGACGGCGACAAACTTGTCGAAAAGCAGATCGAGATCGAATACTCGTCGCACGGTCCAATCGTCGCGCGCAAGGACGGCAAGGCGTATTCGATGGCAATTCCATACTTCAACGAAATCGGTTTGACCGATCAGATTTATCAGATGTTCACTTCGCGCAATCTGACCGAGATGAAAAAAGCCCTGAGCCAGTTTCAACTGATGTCGCAAAACATCATGGTCGGCACGACCGAAGGCGACATCTTTTATCTGAGAAATGGCCGCGTGCCGATTCGCGCGCAAGGGTGCGATCCGTCAAAACCAATGTCGGGCGGCGGCGCTTGCGAATGGCAGGGCATTCATCCGATGAGCGATCTGGTGCAGATTGCCAATCCGACTCAAGGGTATATGCAGAACAACAACTGTTCGCCGTTTGCGATGATGAAAGACAGTCCGCTGCGCGCCGAAAAGTATGCTCCCTACATTTACAACGACGGCAACAATCCAGGCCACCAACGCGCGGCTATGACGTTGGAAGAATTGCACGAAGCCAAAAACGTCAACACCGAACAGGCCATCAACATCGCGTTCAGCACGCAGGTTTACAAAGCGGAAGACTGGCAGAAACGCATCCTTGAGCCTTGTAAAACCTTTGCTAAGGCGCACGGATTGAACCCGGAGGAAATTCTCTGCGCTTCGATCTGGAATTGGAAACGCCACAGCGCTCCGGATTCAGAAGGCGCAATGTCGTTTTACGCCTTCAAAATGGGCTTTGAAAATCCTGAGTTTCGCAAAGCGGTCGAAGTTCCTGACACTCTGACCGATAAAGATATAACCACGGCGCTGACCAACGCCGCCAAATGGATGTGGTCTGAGTTTCGTTCTTACAACGTGCCTTATGGCCGCTATTTCCGCGTAGGACGCCAGGGCGGCAAAACCTATCCGGTCGGCGGAGGAACCTTGCGCGATCAGGGAATGGCGACGCCGCGCGCAATCAGTTTCAACAAAGTCGAAAAAGAAATGGTCGGCCAGGGCGGGCAAACATCAACGCAGATTGTGATCCTGACCAAAACGCCACAATCGTTCACAGTGATTCCACTGGGCGAAAGCGATCATAAAGATTCCGGTCATTGGGACGATCAGGCCGAAAAGCTTTTCAGTCAGGGCAAAACCAAATCCACGTACTTTTTGAACAAGGCGGAATTGCTGAAACACGTTTCATCCAGAAAAACGCTGAATCGGCGGGCAGCAACAGCGACAGCGGCGAAATGACAAATCGCCGCTTCCCGCATTACAGTTACGGCAGGAGGTAAAACATGCCGGCTCAACCGAAACTGAAATACACACTGGAAGAGTATCTGGAACTGGATCGCAACTCTGAAGCCAGGCTCGAATTCTGGGATGGCGAGATATTCGATATGAGCGGCGTCAGCCCGGAGCACGATCAATTGGAAAGCAACCTTCACTTTCACTTGAGGGAAAAGCTGCGCGGAAAAAAATGCCGCATCTTTCTGGCGAATACTCGGATCAAAGTTCCGAGCATGCCGCCTTACCGATACGGCGATTCGTCTGGTTTGTGCGGGGCTCCGCAGTATGAAGTGATAGGCGGAATCAAGGCGCTGACAAATCCTTCAATCATCATAGAGGTTCTTTCCGCATCAACCGAAGCCTATGATCGCGGCGACAAATTCACCAACTACAAATCAATCTCCAGCCTGCGCGAATATCTGCTGGTTGCACAACATCGCCCGCATGTCAGCCATTTTGTAAAACTGGATGACGGTTCGTGGAATCAACGCGAGTTCAACGACCTGGATGCAATCGTCAAACTGGTTTCACTTGAATGCGAATTGTCGCTCAGGGAAATTTACGAAGAAATTGATTTTGGCCAGGCATCTACGACTTTACGGCTACAGTTGCCTGAATGAGTTTGGCGCACTGTTGACCGCTTTGCACGGCGCTTTCAATCGTGGCGGGCAATCCAGTGTCCGTCCAATCCCCGGCCAGCAAGAAATTCTCGAATTCCGTTTTGTGCGAAGGTCGCAAGCGTGCGGTTCCCACTGTGTGAGAAATCGTCGCGTCGTGTTCGCGCACGACAAAGGCGTGAATTGGCTGTTGCCGTCGGGCAGCCGGAAAGAATCCTTCCATTTCAGCGACGGCAATGCCAATCAACTCTTCTTTGGACAGCCTGGCTGCTTCGTGCGCTCCGCTGACGACCAGCGCCAGATGCTGATGACCGGATTGGCTGTAGCCGGAAATCGCGTTTTTGTTGAATACCCATTCGATGCGCGATTCCAACAAGCCGCTGAATTCCACATCAGTCACAGGTTCGGCGTACCAAAGATTGACTGACACAATCGGCGCGGATTTGAACTGAGCGATTTGGCGCAACCCCGGACTGGCAGCGAAAACTTCCGGCTCAATCATTCGTGGCAAAGCGAAGTACGGAACGGCGCTGATAATCGCGTCAGCCCGGATTCGTTCGCCGGTTTTCAATTCAACCGCCACTGCGCGGAATCCATCAAATTCAATTCGAGCGACTTCCGCATTCAGACGGATTGTTCCGCCACGTTGTTCGACAAACTGTCGCGCATCTTCCGTGTACAAATCGCTCAAACCGACTTTGGAAACGACCATAGTCGAATCCTGCCGCGTGTGCATAAACGCCTGATCCAGCACGCGCGCGAACATGTCCGCCGAAGCTCTGTCCGGCGTTTCGTTCAACGTCGCCAACGCCACCAAATCCCAGAATCGCCGCTGCATCGTTTCGGTCTGCCCCAACCGCGTCAACCATTCCCGCACTGTGATGTCGGCCAACTCAGCGCGATTGCCATTCAACCGCCGCAACTCCAACCCAACGCGCAGGGCATTCCAGCGATCTCGCCAGCCTATGGTTTGCAATCTGAACAACCCGGCGAGCAAATGCAGCGGCGCAGGCAGCGAAGGACATTTGAAACTTGCGTGCTGAGTCTGGCCGTTGGCTGACAGGCTGAGAAAATTCACTTGCGGATTCTGCTGAAACTTGAGCTTGCCCAATGAGCCGATCTTTTCCAGAAATCGCAGCGTGTGATGGTAACAGCCCATCATCAAATGCTGGCCGTTATCCACAATGTCGCCAGTGGTTTTGTCCGTGAACGAATACGCGCGTCCGCCAAGAAAAGAACGTCGCTCCAGCAGCGTCACATTCAAACCCTGATCGGCCAAATCAACCGCCGCTGCCAATCCGGCAAAGCCTCCGCCGATTATCAGGACAGAGGGATAAGGGGATTGAGGGACGGAAGGACGGTGAAACGGTGGGACAAATGAAGGCATCACTTCTCACCTCGCCGTCCCTCTGACTCTCTTTCCCTCTTTCCCTCAATCCCGCCTTCGCTTTTCCGCCGCGTCGCGCGCGCCCATTCTCGCAGCGCAATGTAAAACCGTTCAGGGCGATGCAATCGAATGTGGTGATTGAACACGTCGTATTCGTTTTGTTCGATCTGCTCCAACAGTCGGAAATAAATTTTCCCCATGGTCACGGCGGCAGTCAGCGTCGTTTGATCCTCTGGCGGAAACAGCTCTTCAGCCTGACGGTAAAAACTTCGCGCGCGGTCGCACTCGAATCTCATCAACGCGCGAAAGTTGTCGTTGACCACAGAATTCGCCAGATCGTGTTCGCTGTATCCGAAGCGGCGCAAATCTTCCTGCGGCAGGTAAATGCGCCCGCGCTCAGCGTCTTCTTTCAAATCGCGGAGGATGTTCGTCAGTTGCAAAGCGATTCCCAGACTGACGGCGTATTCGCGCGTCTGAGCTTCGCGGTAGGTGAAAATTTCTACGCACATCAATCCGGTGATCGCCGCCACCCGATAACAGTATTGATAAAGTTCGTCGAAGGTTTCGTACCGGTGATGGCTCAAATCCATTTCGCAACCATTGACCATTTCCTCGAAATACTCTTTCGGCATCGGAAACTGTTCGAGCGCTTTCTGCAGATTGCGCGTGATCGGAGTTGTAGGGCGACCGGCATAAAGCCGATCAATTTCCGCGCGCCATTTGTCCAATTCCAATCTAGCCTCTGTCGCGGCATGGCCGAATGTAATCGGACCGACCAGATCGTCCACCACATCGTCAACAGCGCGACAAAACGTGTATACGTCAATGATCGCATCGCGCTTCTGTTTAGGCAGAAACAGAAACGAATAAAAGAAATTCGATTGAATGGTTTTTGAAAATCGGCGCTGGAAATTGCGCGTGCGTTCGCGCAAATGCCAGGGCGTGAAATGAATGCTTTTGGTTGTTGCGGCTTCCATCAGCTAAATGTTCTTGAGTGAATGGGTTGAAAAAGTCGGCAACTTTCAACTTGGGAGGCTAGTTGTTGCCTGAATTGATAACCTGTTCGGCGGCGAATTGAGGATAACAAGTCAGCAGGTTGGCCGACAAGCCCTTCACCATTTGCCAAGAAAAACCATCTAACTGAAGAAACTTCGGAAGACAGTCCGCAGCGTAGTCAAAACCTTCAACGACAATTAGAATGTTCCGGCGTTGGCTGGCCCAGGATCATCGGATTCACTTGAACAATCAGCCGACAGATCATCAATCAACCAAACCGATCCAAAACTTATGCTCCGCTTGATCCTCCAAAACAGCACGCACTCCGGCCAGCAGCTTTACCTGGACCCGCAAAAGACAAGCTGGTTTCTGCTCGGACGCGGCGAAGAAAGCGTTTTGCGCTTTGTCGAAACCAGTGTTTCCACTCGCCACGCGATCATTTCCACAGAAGGCGGCGATTTTTACCTGCTCGATCAGGACAGCACCAATGGAACGTTTTTGAACGGCGCTCGCGTCACCACAGCCAGATTGAAAACCGGCGACGTCATCGAACTCGGCCATTTCGGCCCGCGATTGCAGGTCATCATCGAAGAATCTCTGCAAGAAGCCGACCATCTTTCGGGCGCGGAAACGTCTCCACAATTCGACGACACGGCGCGAGCGCGCGCGGCTCAAACCGTGCAATGGACTTTGCGCGACGCGGCTCAAACCATTGGCCTGTACAACCCTCATCACGATTCAGGCGAAGTTCCGCCGCCAATCGGAGTCGCAGGGTTGGCGATGCTGTGCGCTGTGCTGGGCGTGATCGTGCTGGCGCTGACTGTGTTGAATTTCGGTTTATCGGTTTCGATCATTGCCGGTTTGACGGCTTTTATTCCGGCGGCGATTTATCTGGGCGCTTTTTTGTGGCTGGATCGGTACGACCCCGAACCGTTTCGCACGCTGGCGTTCGCCTTTGCCTGGGGCGCGTCGGTGGCAATTCTGGTTTCCGGCGTCTTCAACGAAATTTTCAAACACAACTTCGACGATTTTCTGACCGGCGTGGTATCCGCTCCATTGATCGAAGAAGGCAGCAAAGGCGCCGGGGTTTTGTTGATCGCCCTGATGTTCAAACGGGATTTCGACAGCGTGCTGGATGGAATCGTTTATGCCGGAGTCGTCGCGCTGGGCTTTGCGACAATGGAAAACGTCAGCTATTACGGCGACAGCCTGATGAAAGGCGGCGCGGGCGATCTGGCCGGAACCTTCATCGTTCGCGGAATTCTCTCGCCGTTTTCCCACGTACTGTTCACCTGCATGACCGGCATCGGGTGCGGCATTGCGCGCGAAACCTACAACCTGAATTTGAAATTCGCCGCGCCGTTGATCGGTTACGCGGCGGCAATGTTCCTGCACGCGCTTTGGAATATGCTGGCCTCGTTCAGCGTAGGTTTGTTCTGGATGGGGTATTTGCTGCTGGAAGTTCCTTTGTTTTTCGCGTTCATCTGCCTGATCGTCTACCTGATTCGACGCGAAGCCCGCATTTTGCGACAAACGCTTTCCGCCGAAGTAGAAAAAGGATTGATCGCGCCGGAACTGCTCGATGTAGTCATTTCAGTATTTCGCCGCAGCACCTGGGTTTTGTCGGCGTTCGGCAACCGCCAACTTTTCAACGCGCGTCGCCAGTATCTACGCTCGGTGGCCAAACTGGGTTTGTGTCACTGGCACAATTCACGCGCCGTCGAAGCCAAAGGAGACACGGGAAGCTTTTCCGTCATTCCGCAACTGCGGGCTGAGGTGTTCAAATTGAATCAGGAAATTTGACGGCAATTTTCTATAGCATTCAAGAAAATGTTTTGTTCGTAGTACCGGCTTTAGCCGGAAGCCTTCTGACGCCAAAATTTCCGCCTGAAGGTGGGACTACGAACTTTATTTTTCTGATAGGCTGTTTGAAAAGTTAGCTCCGTTAGGAGCGGAATGTTTATAGCCGGCAGAGGGTAAGGCACATGTCGCTCCTACGGAGCTTGAGAAATTGTTGCTGACCATTGCTATAAACATGTCACTCCTACGGAGCTGAGGCAATTGCCAACTTTTCAAACAGCCTCTGAAAACGGAGAAGGAGACGAACTTTATGTCCACCGCAGCAACCACTGCCCAACCCGCAAAATCCGCTAGCGCGCAGTTGCCACCAGGCCCCAGACCGCTGTTTCCGCTCATCAACCTTGTCAATTTGCGTCGCAATCCGATTCGGTTTTTGACGCGAGTGACTGAACAATATGGCGAATTGGTCTATTTCAAACTCGGTCCGCAACCGGTCTTTCTGCTCAACAATCCTGAACACATCCGCGACGTGCTGATTACGCACAACAAACAGTTCATGAAAGGCGAAGGTTTGCAGCGCGCCAAGAAATTGCTTGGCGAAGGTTTGCTGACCAGTGAAGGCGAATTTCATCTGCGCCAGCGGCGACTTGCTCAACCGGCTTTTCATCGCCAGCGAATCGCCGCTTACGGCGCGACGATGGTCGAATACACAGACCGGTTGAGCAATCGCTGGCGCCACGGCGAAGAACTCGACTTTGCGCGCGAAATGATGCGGTTGACGCTGGGCATTGCCGGCAAAACGCTTTTTGACGCCGATGTCGAAACCGAGGCCGACGAAATCGGCGACGCGCTCAGCCAGGCTATGGCAATGTTCAATTACCTGACTCTTCCCTTTGCGCAGTTGCTGGAAAAACTGCCGATTCCGGCGATGAAACGCTTCAAGGCGGCTCGCCAAAGATTGGACGAAACCATTTACCGGATAATACGCCAGCGGCGCGAAAGCGGTGAAGATCGCGGCGATTTGCTTTCGATGCTGATTCAGGCGCGCGACACCGAAGGCGACGGCACTGGCATGACCGACCTGCAATTGCGCGACGAAGCCATGACCATTTTTCTGGCGGGTCACGAAACCACTGCCAACGCGCTGACCTGGACGTGGTATCTGCTGTCGCAAAACCCCGAAGTCGAAGCGAAGTTTCACGCCGAAGTTGACGCCGTGTTAAGTGGGCGAGCGGCGACTGCCGAAGATTATCCGCGATTGCGCTACACCGAAATGGTTTTTGCCGAAGCCATGCGTTTGTATCCGCCCGCCTGGATCATAGGTCGGCGCGCATTGACCGATTACCGCATTGATGATTACCACGTCCCGGCTCGTTCGATCATTCTGATGAGCCAATACCTGATGCACCGCAACCCGAAATTTTTCCCTGACCCGGATCGTTTCGACCCTGAACGCTGGACGCCTGAAGCCCGCGAAGCCCGCCCGCAATTCAGCTATTTTCCATTTGGCGGCGGGCCGCGCATCTGCATCGGCGAACAATTCGCCTGGATGGAAGGCGTGCTGGTTATGGCGACGCTGGCTCAGAAATGGCGACTGCGACTGGTTCCCAATCACCCCATCGCGCTGGAACCAATCGTCACTCTGCGCCCAAAACACGGCATGAAAATGACGGTCGAACACAGGCCGAAAACTACTTAAGCCCTCTTTGGTCCTATGGATTTATTCCTGTTCGTCTTGCTGCTGTTGCTGGCGGCGATGATTGCGATCATCGCTTTGATCTATCAGTTCGCATCCTTGAAGGCTCGAATTCCCATGATGGTGCAGCGCGAATTCGATCAATGGAAAGGCTCCGCCGAGTTTGAAATGCAGGAACGAATTCGCGCTCGCGTCCAGGAATGGCGCGAGCGCGAAACGCAAACCATTCTGGCCGAAGCACAACGAGACGCCTTGGCCGAAGCGCACAAACTCTTCAGGGATTGGTGTCAGGGTGAATTGGAAGCCGTTCGCAAAGAACAGCGCGATCTGGCTCTGCGCGAAGCGCGAAACAAATTGACTGAGTGGATGCAGGAACAGGAAAGGCACATTCGCCGGGACGCGGTGCAACGCAGCCAGGCCGTCACCACCGGCAAGGTCGTCGAACATCTGGTTCCTTATCTTCCCAACTTCAACTACAACCCGAAAGACGCGCGATTCATCGGCAGTCCTGTGGATTTTGTTGTCTTCGATGGACTGAATTTCGACGAAGACGATCAACTCACCATAGTCTTCGTCGAAATCAAAACCGGGAATTCTGTGCTGACCCGCCGCGAACGAATGGTGCGCGACGCCGTCAGAGCCGGGCGCGTCAAATGGGTGGAATGGCACGCCAGCAACGAACTGCAACAAGCCGCGCCGGGTTTATTCGAGTGACACTCAGCCAAGCTCTATTGCGCAAACCATGTGCTGATACCCGCGCCAGAACAGTTCTTTTTCAAGCTTCAAGCCGTTGCGTTCAGCCACGCGGCGAGACGATAAATTTTCAGGGCGAATCATCGAAATCACACGGCGGCGATTCAATCTGTTGAACGCATACTCCATACAGCCGCGAGCGGCTTCAGTGGCAAAGCCTTGTCCCCAGAATTTCGGGTTGAAGTGATAACCGACTTCCAATTCTTCAATGCCGTCTACTTCTTGAATGACCAAACCGCAATCGCCGACAAATTGCTGGCCGTCTTTCAGAATGACTGCCCAGATTCCGTGCCCGAAATCCTGGTAACGTTTCAAATTGCGATCAATCCATTCAACCATTTCCTGCCGATTGAGCGATTTGGGAAACAGGCGCATGGCTTCGGCGTCGCCCCAAATCTGCAGCAGATCATCGCAATCGTCATGAGTGATTTCGCGCAGCAATAGTCGCTCGGTTTCCAGAATAATCTCGCTCATCGCCTGGCTCCGCAAAAGTTAAGAACGGCGGGCACTCTAAACAATTTCTGCAAACTTGGCGAGTTGGCGGCTTTCTGTTACAAGTCCCGCCTCACCAACTTAATCAGGAGGCTTCAATGAAGAAAACCCGAAAGACTGGCGAACCCATCAACCGGCGCGACCTGGTCAAAAGCGCTGCGGCAGGCGTTGGCGCAGCGATTGTGCTATCCGAACCCGGCAAGGCCACAACTGCGTCAACAACGTTCACCGGATTGGCCGCCGAGTATGAAAAATACGACGCGATTGGATTGGCGGAGTTGATCGCCAAAAAACAAATCACATCGCTTGAACTGCTCTATGCCGTTCGCCAAAGGGTCGAGGCCTTGAATCCGAAACTCAACGCATTTTGCGATCTGTTTTTTGACAAAGCCGAAGCGCAGGTCAAAACAGGGCTTGGCAACGGAGCGTTCAAAGGCGTGCCATTCGCATTGAAAGACCTGGGCGTTCACATGGCTGGCGTGAAAACCACCTCCGGCAGCCTCGCGTTCAAAAACTACACGCCGAATTTCGACAGCACTCTGGTCGAACGTTACAAGCAAGCCGGGTTGGTGATTTTTGGCCGCACCAATTCGCCGGAATTCGGATTGACGACGACGACTGAATCCGTGCTGTTTGGACAAACGCGCAATCCCTGGAATCCGGAACGAACTTCTGGCGGATCATCAGGCGGAGCCAGCTCGGCAGTGGCAGCGCGAATTTTGCCAGCAGCGCACGGCAGCGACGGAGGCGGTTCGATTCGCATTCCGGCTTCGTGCTGCGGGCTGTTCGGCTTCAAACCAACGCGAGGTCGAGTGCCGATGGGACCAGCGCAATTCGAAGGCTGGAACGGTTGTTCGCATCACCATGTGCTGACGATTTCAGTCCGGGACAGCGCGGCTTTGCTGGACGCAACGGCAGGCGCGGAACCCGGCTCGCCGTTTTTTTCGCCCAAACCGGCGCGACCTTTTTTGAAAGAAGTCGGCGCGCCAACAGGTAAGTTGCGAATAGCGCTGGCCATCGAACCAACCACAGGCGGGCCGGTTGATCCAGAATGCCGCCAGGCCGTTATGGATGCCGCCAAACTCTGTGAAACTCTCGGCCATCGTGTGGAAGAAGCCAGACTGCCAATTGAAGACGCCGTCATGCGTGGAGCATTTCTGACCGTTCTTCGCGTTTCACTGGCCAGAGTGTTGGATGACGCAGGCAAAACGCTCAGTCGCGCAATCACCAATAAAGATGTGGAGCCGATCACCTGGCTGATCGCTCAAGCAGGAAAAGCCGTCAGCAGCATCGAATACTCACGCGCGATTGCGACCATGCACCAAACCGGGCTGGCAATGTCGAAATTCATGCAGCAATACGATGTCATTCTCAGCCCGACATTGGCCAAACCGCCCGTGCCATTGGGCGTGCTGAGCCTGTCGCGCGGCGATGTGCAGGCTTATGGCAAAGACGTTGGCGAATTCGGCCCGCACACTGCACTTTACAATGTGACCGGCCAGCCTTCGATGTCTGTGCCGCTGCACTGGACTAAAGACGGTTTGCCAGTGGGCGTCATGTTCAGCGGACGATTCGGCGAAGACGATTTGCTGTTTCGACTGGCCGCGCAACTGGAAAAAGCCAGACCGTGGGCTGGCCGCAAGCCGAAAATCTGAAACCGCATGGCGGTTTGACAGGTAATTTGTATTGGCGCGGCCTGACGACTATGCTTCGCGCGTTTGAGGAGTTCACCACGAACAAATTCTCTCTGACATCAGCAATTTGATTGCGTCAACATCGAAATCACAACCTGGAAGGAGTCACCGATATGAACAGTCCGTTCAAGATTTGCGGCGCCATTCTGCTCGCCCTGAGCGCGGCAGCATTGGCCAGCGCAACCGTATTCGCTCAAGACCCGCCCACAGGCGCGCCACCCGCCGCCACACAGGATCGCCCGGCAGGCATTCCCGGCCTGGGCAGCCGCGAACCGGAAATTCGTCCTTATGATCGCGTCATCACCAAAGACGCCAAATCCGACGAAGGCGTTTTCACCGTTCATCGGATCAAGGAAAGGGTCTATTACGAAATTCCGAAGAAAGAACTCGGCAAGGAATTTTTGTGGGTCAGCCAGATCGCCAAAACCACGCTCGGCGTGGGTTATGGCGGCCAGGCGCTGGGTAATCGCGTGGTGAAATGGGATCGCCACAACAATCGCGTTTTGCTGAAAAGCGTTTCTTACTCCGTCGTCGCCGATCCCAAAGAACCCATCTCAAAAGCGGTTCAAGCGTCCAACAATGACGCCATCATCAAATCATTTTTCATCGAAGCCCTCGGCAAGGACGATTCGGTGGTCATTGACGTGACCAGCCTATTCAACACAGAAGTCACCGAATTCAATGCAAAAGCCCGTTTGCGCGCGCGCATTTTCGACGCTTCACGATCTTTCATCGAACGAGTCGTTTCTTTCCCGACCAACATCGAGGTCGAAGCCACGCACACTTTCAGCAATCCGGCTGACACTCTGGGCGGCGGCGCTCCGACTCCGCCTAACCCCTTTCTGGGCGCAGGTATGGGAACCGGCAGCGCGTCTGTGGTTATGCACTATTCGATGGTCAAACTGCCTGAAAACCCTATGATGCCGCGTTTGATGGATGAGCGCGTCGGATATTTTTCAGTTCGCAAGCTGGATTACGGCAAAGACGAACATCGCGCTCCGCAACGGACTTACATCACTCGCTGGCGGTTGGAAAAGAAAGACCCGAACGCGGCGCTTTCCGAACCAATCAAACCGATTGTGTATTACGTTGATCCCGCCACGCCGACCAAATGGATTCCGTACATCAAAAAAGGCATCGAAGACTGGCAACCGGCATTTGAAGCCGCCGGATTCAAAAACGCTATCATTGCCAAAGACGCTCCCAAAGACGATCCGGACTGGTCGCCTGAAGACGCGCGCTATTCCGTCGTGCGCTGGCTGCCTTCGACGATTGAAAACGCTTCTGGGCCGCACATTCACGATCCTCGCACAGGAGAAATTCTGGAATCAGACATTCAGATGTATCACAACATTCTGAACCTGCAACGGTCGTGGTACTTCACGCAAGTCGGCCCGCTCGATCCGCGAACGCACAAATTCCCTTTCCCGGACGATCTGATGGGCGAATTGCTGCGATTCGTCGTTGCGCATGAAGTCGGGCACACGCTCGGTTTTCAGCACAACATGAAAGGCAGTTCGATGTATCCGTTCGAGAAAGTCCGCGATCCGAAATGGCTGAAAGAAATGGGCCATACGCCTTCGATCATGGATTATTCGCGCTTCAATTACGTCGCCCAGCCCGAAGACAAAATCCCTGTTGACGACCTGATTCCCAAAGTCGGCCCCTATGACAAATGGGCGACAATGTGGGGTTACAAACCGATTCCGGGCGCGAAATCTTCGGAAGAAGAAAAGGCTACGCTGGACGCCTGGGCGCGCGAACAGGATTCCAAACCGTGGCTGCGATTTTCAACGGCGAAATCTCGCGGAGCCGATCCGGGCGAATTGACCGAAGCTGTCGGCGACGCCGATGCCGTCAAGGCTTCGACGCTGGGCTTGAAAAATCTGAAGCGTGTGGCCGATTTGCTGTTGACCGCGACGACTACGCAAAAAGGCGAGCCTTACAGCGATCTGGAAGAAATTTACGGCGACATGGTCGGACAGTGGCGGTTGGAGATGGGACACGTTGCCGCCATCGTCGGCGGTTTCCAAACCCAGCAAAAACACGTTGGCCAGGAAGGGCTTCTTTTCACGCCGATTTCCAAAGAGCGTCAGGCCGAAGCCGTGAAATTCCTGAGCGACAATGTTTTCGCCACGCCAACCTGGATGTTGAACCCGGAAGTGCTGCGTCGCATAGAAGCCAGCGGATCGCTGGATCGCGTCAAGCTGGCCCAGCAAATGATGTTGAATCAGTTGTTGAGTTCCGCGCGGTTCGCCCGACTGGTAGAGCAGGAAGCGATAGACGGCGACAAGGCCTATCGCCCGGTAGATTTTCTGGCGGACGTTCGCAAGGGCGTCTGGGGCGAACTGAACGGCACGGCTCCGGTCAAATCGGACGCTTATCGCCGCAATCTGCAACGCGCGTATCTGGACTTGATGGGCGACAAACTCAATGGCCGCGCTCCGGTCAATGACGATCAGCGTCCGTTCATTCGCGGCGAACTTCGCGCCTTGAGCGCCGATGTCACCAAAGCCGTGGCCAGAACCACAGACCGCGCTTCTCGTCTGCATCTTGAAGACGTGCGCGACCAGATCGCACGGATTCTCGATCCCAAGTTTGCGGCTCCGGCTCCCGCCGCGGGCGGAACGCAAATCATTCTTGGCCGTTTCAGCGCAGACGGCGACGAACCGACGGATGACCTGCTGAAATGCTGGCCGGATCATTCGATCAGAATTCGTCGGTAATCGGCGAAGTCCGCTTCATTGCCAAAGCCGCATTTCCGTTTGGAAATGCGGCTTTTTTGCAAGTTGGGGCGGACGCTTTGAACTGCTTTTTCCGAACAGGTTGGACGCGCAAAATTCGTGGTTGCAATCCCTAATGAATGGCTTATCATACGCCCGCCATCAGTCACACCCCGTTACTGACAAATCCTTGGTGGCGCAATTCCAGAGGCCAGCAAAATTCGTCAATGGTGCCCCCTTCAAGCTTCGGCTCCGATCTTGTTCTTGAAGTTCAGTTGTCGGCAGCAAGCCTCTCCAAAATTTCAACACCTGCTTTCTGGTTGTTGTAAACAGTCAAACCCAGAACACCGAAAGCAATTTTAGGAGGAAATTATGCGCAAGTTGTTTTTCATGGTGCTGCTGCTTGCTCTGCCACTTGTGGTTCAGGCTCAAGACGCGCCAAGGGCCGAAATTTTCGGCGGATACTCTTATCTTCACGCTGATGACGATGACGGCGGGCTGGATTTGCACGGTTGGAATGCGTCGGCAGCGGTCAATTACAAAAAATGGGGTGGAATTGTTGCGGACTTCAGTGGTCATTACGACACCGCTACTCTGGCTCCGGGCGTCAGAGCGGACATCAGCGCATACCTGTTCCTGGTCGGCCCGCGCTTCACTTACCGCGAGCATAAGGTTCTGCAACCATTCGGCCACGTGCTGCTCGGAGCGGCTCGCTCTTACGTGAAAACCGACACCATCGTCGGCAGAGTCACTGTGGATGATTCGGCATTTGCCATGGCCATCGGCGGCGGATTGGATGCCAAGATCATTGATAATCTGGCCGTTCGCCTGTTCCAGGCCGATTACGTCCTGACGCGATTCAACGATCAAACTCAAAACAATTTCCGTCTCTCGACCGGACTTGTGTTGCGGCTCGGCTCGCAATAACCCAGTCCCCATTTCGCAGTTCGCAATCTGGCTCGAAAAAGCGGGTTGTGAACTGCGATCTTCCATTCAAAGATTCCATTGGTTTTCCTTCGCAAAAGAAATCCGATTGGTTGGCTGGCAGTAACGCTGACTGTGATTTGCGCGTTGGCCAACGGTCAGACTCGCCCGACAGACGACGGCAAACGCCTTCCTTTTCGTGCCGATTCGTTTCGCATCACTGTTCCAAACCTTACTCCGCCGCCGGTCGAAGGGCTGTACGATTATTCATATCGAATCAACGTCCCCAACTTCCACAAACCGGAAAACAGTCTGCCAACAATTTCCTCCGGCCAGCAGAAAATCCTGTCCGCCAAAACACTGCAACGCGAAGCCGATGCGTTGCGCTTGCAGAACACGCCCGATTCGCTGCGAAAAGCGACGTTGAAATATGAAGAGTCTCTGCGTTTATGGCGCTCGGCTGGAGTTTCAGGCGACCCGGCTGAAATTGCCGATGTATTGAATAAGTTGGCGGTGATTGCCGAATCTTTCGGCGACAAACAACAGGCGATCAGTCTTTATCACCAGTCGTTGCCGCAATGGCGAGCCGCTGGAAATCGAACGTCGGAGGCCGGTGTATTGACACAGCTTGGACGCATCTACAATTCACTGGGCGATAAAAAACAGGCGCAAAACTGTTTCAACCAGGCCAGACTGATTGTTCAAACCGCCAGTTTGACCAGTCTGGTGACAATCAACGAAAACAAACGAAGCCGCGAAGCCGCCACGTTGTACAACCTGGGCAAGCTTTACGAAGAGCAGGGCGATTTGAAAAAAGCCTTCGAGCATTATCAGAAAGCTCTGCCCTATTGGCAGGAGGCCAGGGACAAAAACGGCGAAGCTTCGACGCTCAACAGTCTGGGCAGTCTGGCGGCGCGTGGCGGCCAGTTGACATTGGCAACACAGCTTTTTCGTCTGGCCTTGCCGCTCTGGCGCGAAGTCGGCGACAAGCGAGGTGAAGCCGTTTCGCTGAGCAATCTGGGTTTTGTCGCCGATGCTTCCAACGACAAACCCTCGGCAATTGAGTTTTATTCCAAAGCCTTGCCGCTCTGGCGCGAACTGGACGACAAACGCAGCGTGGCCACCACGCTCAGCGATCTGGCCAGTTTGCATCTGTCAATCGGCCAGCGCGATCAGGCGATGAAGCTTTATCTGGAAGCTCTGCCCATTCGTCGCGCCGGAGCCGACAAACGCGGCGAAGCTGCGACGCTGAACAATCTGGGAAATCTGTTTTCGCTGACAGGCGAGTGGCAGAAGGCTGTGGAGAATTTCAACCAGGCGTTGCAAATTCGCCGCGCGATTGGCGACGCGCGAGGCGAACTGGTCACGCTGGGAAATTTGGGAGCGGCGTATCAAACGTTGAATGATCCAGCGAAAGCGCGCGAATGTTATCAACTCAGCCTGCCGCTAGCGCGTTCGTTGATGGATCAGCCGCGGCTGGCAATCATTTTGACCGGACTGGCCGAAACCAATTTTCTGTTGAACGAAAAACCTGCCGCGCGAACCCAGCTTGAAGAAGCTGTGGCCATCTGGCGCGAATTGAAAGAACCCGCCCGCGAATCCAGCACGCTGAGTTTGCTGGCAGGCGTTTATGCTGCATTGGGCGATCAATCCAAGGCCGCGGAAATTTATCGGCAACTGCTTTCCGCTTGGCGCCTCACCCTGCCCAGATAACAGCGACGATTCCCATCAATACTTCGACTTGCCAACTTTCTTTTCCAACCTTTTCACATGCTCGGCAGAAACGCTCTTATACGGCCCGGCAGTACATCGCCGATAAGCAGCCAATGCCTGCTCCAATTGCCCCAGCTTGTTATACGACGATCCAATCAGGTAATGAATGCTGACGTTCGATGGATCGAGTTGCAACGCCTTTTGAAATTCGCTCAACGCTTCCTGATGTCGCCCGCTGTTTTGAGCGTTCAATCCTCGCTGCAACAATTCTGTCGCGCTGGCTTTGGGCTGCTCGACTTTGGGCAAAGGCGTGGTTTTGGCCATATTGGCTGCGTCGCTTTTCGATTCTTCTCTGGCAGCAACCTCTTTCGATTCCGTCAAAGCAGTTCCTGCCGAAACAACAGGCGTCGCTTCCGGCTTGGAAGCAGTTTCGGTCTCCTGTTTTCCTGCAACCTGTCTGCTCTCGTTCTTCTGCTTTTCACCCGAAGCTCCAGACTGCGCTTTGCTCGCTGCTTCAGTCTCGACCTGTTGGCCGGCGCTGAAAATCGGCGAAGCATCTGCTGACGCAGCAGGCGAAGGCGATGAAGACGGCTCAGCGCTGATTGGCGCGTTCCCCGATTGACGCAAAATCGCATAACCTCCGATTGCTGCCACCAGTAACAAAACGATTCCAACAATCGCCATAGGCAATCGCCCACCTGATTTTCTAACAGCGGCGACAGGAACAGAAGGCAATTCACCCGGTTTTGGAAATGCTTTTTCAACAGCTTTCGGCTGACTGTCTGTCAACGCGCCAGTCATCGGAGTCAGTTCCTGTGTGGTCTTCCCTGTTTTCGCAGGCGCTGGAACTGACAAAAATTCAGTCGCCTCCGGCGGCAGTGTATAAACGTTGGTCGAGTAATCTTTTTCTTCTTCCAGCGGACGGGTTGGTCCGAATAAGTTTTCTGTCGCAGGCGATTGCGATCCAGCAACTACTGCTCCGCATTGAATGCAAAATTTGACTTGCTGCGGCAATTCATTGCCGCAGGCTGTGCATTTGACCGACATCATGGATTCCTCCTCAATTGATTTCCGCTGTTCATTGTAATCGCACGCAGCAGAAACATGCGAAACCCCTGAGCAAAAAACTGTCTACCTGCTTTGCCTGTGTCGTTGAATCCTGTAAAGTTCGCTCCCGCTTTTCACGAATCACGACAATCAACTGCCAAATCATTCAAGGAGCTGCTCGAATGGGTGCGAACCTTACTTCCGATCGTTCTTCAACTGCCTTTCGACCGTTTATTCCCAACCAGACGAATCTGCGCGAACTGACTGTATTGCCGCTGATTTTCGGAACTCTGCTTGGCATAGTGTTTGGCGCGTCATCGCTGTATCTGGTTCTGAAAACCGGATTGACCGTCAGCGCCTCCATTCCTGTGGCAGTCATTTCCATCACGATCTTTCGGTTGCTGTCGAAAGTCGGATTGCGAAACGCGACGATTCTGGAAAACAACATCGTCCAGACTGCTGGTTCAGCGGGTGAATCAATCGCCTTTGGATTTGGCGCTACGATGCCCGCGATCATGATTCTGGGCTTCAACCTGGAAATTATGAACGTCATGCTGGTCGGCGTTCTTGGCGGATTGCTTGGCATTTTGATGATGATTCCGTTGCGCCGCGCGTTGATCGTTCAACAACACGGCGTGTTGAAATACCCTGAAGGCACAGCCTGCGCCGAAGTGTTGAAAGCCGGAGCGGACGACGAATCATTGCGCGAAGCCGAAGCAGCCGGCACAGCCGAAATCAACCAAACCAAAATCGGAGCCAAAACAATCTTCACAGGATTTGGTATCGGGCTGGCCTACAAGTCGCTGATGTCCGCCTTCAAGATGTGGAAAGAAGTTCCTGAACGCATTTTCGGCGCGCCGTTCAAAGGCGGTTCGATTTCAGCGGAAATTTCGCCGGAGTTGCTCGGCGTCGGTTACATCATCGGGCCGTACATAGGCGGTTTGATGGTTGGCGGCGGCGTGCTGGCTTATCTGGTGCTGATTCCGGCCATCAAGTTTTTCGGCGATCCATTGAGCGCTCCGCTTGCGCCCGGAACTTCACTCATCAGTGAAATGTCGCCGGACGAAGTTCGCAGCGCTTATGTGCTGTACATCGGCGCGGGTTCGGTGGCGGCGGCAGGTATCATCAGCGTCATTCGTTCGATGCCCGTGATTTGGAACAGCATCAAAAGCGGTTTGCGCGACTTGCGCGGTTCGCAGACTGCAAGCTCGGCCAATCTGCCCCGCACCGAACAAGACGTGCCGATCAAGTGGGTCATCACTGGCATCATAGTCTTGATGGCCTTGATTATGGCGTTTCGCAGTTTGCAGATGAATTTCCTCGGCGCGTTGCTCATAGTCATTTTCGGCTTCCTGTTCGTTACGGTGTCATCGCGGCTGACCGGCGAAGTCGGCTCTTCGTCAAATCCGATTTCCGGCATGACATACGCGACCTTGCTGCTGACCTGCTTGATCTTTCTGGTCGTGGGCTGGACCGCTCCGGCTTATTACGTCACGGCGCTTTCGGTCGGAGCCATAGTTTGCATAGCGGCATCGAACGGAGGAACAACGTCTCAGGATTTGAAAACAGGCTTTCTGGTCGGAGCCACGCCGAAGCATCAACAGTTGGCGATTTTGTTCGGCTCGCTGGCGTCGGCGGTGGTGCTGGGGCCGATTCTGCTGCAACTGAACGACACGGGAACGGTTTATGTGAAACAGCCGGCGGCGGTAGAACTGCGCGCTGATGTTTCAAGTTTGCGCGAACGCGAATCGTTGAAAGGTCCGCAAGCGGGCGAAGATGGCAATTCATATCTGGTCTGGCATCACACTGACGAAAACGGCGACACCAAAAAATATCTGGTCAATGAGCAGGGCGCTCCGGTTTATCTGGTTGATCCGGGCATCAACGGCACGACTGACAAACGCCCAGACGGTTCCAGCGTGCCCAAGTTCGACGCGCCCAAAGCCGTGCTGGTGTCGTACATAATCAAAGGCATACTGAATCAAAAACTTCCCTGGGCGCTGGTGCTGCTTGGCGTCATGATTACCGTCGTGCTGGAATGCGCCGCTGTGCCTTCGCTGGCCTTCGCCGTTGGAGTCTATTTGCCGCTCTCGACTTCGACGCCTATTTTCATTGGCGGAATGATTCGCTGGCTGGTGGATCGCTGGCTGCGAAAACGTTACGCCGACCGCAACCTGACCGAAGAACAATTCGTCGCCGAAACCGATAAAAGCCCAGGCGTGTTGATGGCTTCTGGCTATATTGCAGGCGGAGCAATTGCCGGAATCGTCATAGCCTTCCTGGCCGGAGTCTTGACCGAAACCAACTTGAAGATCGAACACTGGGCCAACAACAGCAATCCGTTTTTCAGTGGAGCCAATTCCAATCTGCTTTCGCTGCTGCCATTCATTGTGTTGATCGTATTGCTGTATTTGACCGGGCGCGAAAAGATTCTGACTTCCCGCGGCGGAAACAAATGAACATGGTTGATCCATCGAAGCCTCAGCTTGCCCGTGCGCTGAAGCTGCGCGATGGCGAGCCAACAAATAAAAACAAGTAACTTGATACAGCAATACATACCTTGTAACTGAATCAAGTTTTCAGTCATGCTATTTTCTTGCTTGCTTAGCCGTAACTCATTATCGAAGTATTTTTCATGCTTGACGATTATTTTGTTGACGCCTTTGTTCAAGCTGAGGTATAAACCACGTCGTTGATCCTAAGCCTTGAAAGCTTATCGGAAATCAACAAAGCTTATTCAAGAAATAATTTTTCAACGACTTCAATTTTTCAAAAGGTCATGTTGCTCAAAGGACACAAAAATTTAACAGCGATCTGTGAATCGGCGACGCGCCCCAGCTTCAAGTTGAGCTGCTGGCACACAAGCGTGTCGGTGTCTTTTGGGCTATCAGCCGAGACGCCATCCAATTCGTTGATGCTGCGAGATAAATGCCAACAGCCGAGATTCGCCGAATCCTTCGTCGGCGGTTATCTCTTTAACAAGCATCGGTAAATCAGCGGGAGCGGCATTCCCGCTCCCGAAAATTCCGAATCAGTAAAAGAACTCAGGAATTCCAGGTCGAGCGGGCCGCTTCAGCAAACTTCTGAAGCTTGCCCGCTCTTTCCTTTTTGCGGCCAGGCAACAGAAACAAGGTTTTAGCCGGAGATGCCCGATGGCCGGGCGCTGGACTGTAAACGGGTGTGGCTCTTTTAGAACGACGGTAAATCTCTGAAAATTGGAGGTTTTGGCGGATTCGCCACAATTCGAGCGAGGCCTTCGTGGTAGATATGAGTTGAAAGACCATATCTTGTTACCAGGAGG
>Ga0268299_1001051_pt1 | contig 59829 bp, 55 predicted proteins | sample NOBtaG_FD_193484 | JGI IMG/M metagenome (GOLD analysis project Ga0268299, IMG submission 193484) | Activated sludge microbial communities from bioreactor in Nijmegen, Gelderland, Netherland - NOB reactor | ecosystem: Engineered > Bioreactor > Aerobic > Activated sludge | place: Netherlands...
GCGATGGCGTAGTCGTGGTAGCGGCGCGGCATGCCCATGTAGCCGAGGAAGAACTGCGGGAAGAACGTCATGTTGAAGCCGACGAAGATGATCACCGCTGAGGTGATCCCGGCCGCCTCGTTGTACATCCGGCCGGTCATCTTCGGCCACCAGTAGTGGATGCCGCCGAGATAGCCCATGATCGCCCCGCCGACCATGATGTAGTGGAAGTGGGCCACCACGAAGTACGTGTCGTGCAGGTGGACGTCCGACCCGAGCGTCGCCAGCGGCAGGCCGGTCACCCCGCCGACGGTGAACAGGCCGATGAAGCCCATCGCGTAGATCATCGGCGTCCCGAACGAGATCGACCCCTTGTACATGGTCGCCAGCCAGCTGAACACCTTCACCGCCGACGGCACCGCGACGAGGAACGTCAGCACCGAGAAGATCAGGCCGGCGTACTCCGACTGGCCGGAGACGTAGAGGTGGTGGCCCCAGACGAGGAAGCCGATCACCGCGATCGCCATGCTCGCCGACGCCAGCACCCGGTAGCCGAACAGCTCCTTGCGGCAGAACGTGCTGACGATCTCGCTGATGACGCCAAGCGCCGGCAAGATCATGATGTACACGGCCGGGTGGGAGTAGAACCAGAACAGGTGCTGGAACAGGATCGGATCGCCGCCCAGGCGCGGGTCGAAGATGCCGAAGCCGAGGCCGCGCTCCAGGGCGACCATGATGATCGTGATGCCGACGACCGGCGTGCCGAGCAGCATGATGACGCTCGTCGCGTACATCGCCCAGACGAACAGCGGCAGGCGCATCCACGTCAGGCCCGGGGCCCGCATCTTGTGGACGGTGACGATGAAGTTCAACCCGGTCAGGATCGACGAGAAGCCGGAGATGAACACCCCGACCGCCGCCATCATGACGTAGCTGTTCGAGTAGGTCGAGCTGTACGGCGTGTAGAACGTCCAGCCGGTGTCCACGCCGCCCTGAAGGATCGCCCACAGGGTGAAGGCGAAGCCGAACACCCACAGGTACCAGCTCAGCAAATTGATGCGCGGGAAGGCGAGGTCCTTCGCGCCGACCATCATCGGCAAGACGAAGTTGCCGAGCGTCGCCGGGATGGACGGCAACAGGAAGAAGAACACCATGATGATGCCATGCATGGTGAACAGCTTGTTGTACGTGTCGGACGTGAACAGGTCGCCGCGCGGCGTCATCAACTCGAGGCGGACGCCGGCGGCGAACACGCCGCCCAGGATGAAGGCGATCGTGATCGACACGAGGTAGAGCATGCCGATCCGCTTGTGGTCGAGCGTGAACAACCACGAGTAGATCGTGTGGCCGTGGTTCAGGTAGTCGGTCCGGTCCGACGGCGTCGGCCGCGGCGGCGGCATCTCGACGCGCGGGGTGCCGGTGGCGGTGGTGTCCATGTTAGTTCGAGCCTCCCTTCGGCTGGGCGGGCTTGAGCGACTCCGGCTGCGGCGTGTCTTCCACGCGCGTCGGGGTCTGGCCGGACCGCAACGACTTGATGTAGGCGATGACCTGGTTCAACTCTTCGGGCGTCACCTGCCCCTCGTAGGCCGGCATGATGTTCTTCCAGCCGACGACGATCTTCGCGTCCGGGCGGAGGATCGACTCGCGCAGGTAGTTGTCATCGGCGGTGACCGAACGCTGCGGGCCCTTCTCGCCCTCGGTGACGTTGACGCGCCGCCGGTAGACCTCTTCCAGGTTCGGGGCCCGGCCCTGCGACCCCTGCGTGTGGCAGGTGATGCACTGCAGCTTGCTGAACAGCTTGCGGCCCTCCAGGGCCATCGACCCGTCGGCGTTCTGCGCCAGCCACGCGGCGTACTCGGCCGGCTCCATGACGACGACCTTGCCGACCATCTTCGAGTGCTCGGTGCCGCAGTACTCGGCGCAGAACAGGTGGTACTCGCCCGGCTCGGTCGCCTGGAACCAGATGCTCGAGTACCGCCCCGGGACGGCGTCTTGCTTGGTGCGGAACGCCGGGATGTAGAAGCTGTGCAGGACGTCCTCGGCGGTGATGATCATGCGGATCGGCACGCCGACCGGGACGTGCAGGGCGTTGATCTCGCGCTGGCCGCCGGGGTGCTGGATCTTCCACATCCACTGCCGGCCGACGACGTAGATCTCGACGGCGTCCTTCGGCGGCCGGGTCACCATCATGTAGACGACCGCCCCCCAGCCGAACATCGCCATGACGATGACGAGCGGGATGACCGACCAGACGATCTCCAGCGTCGTGTTGCCGTGCATCGGCCCGGGGCGTTCCTCCTCGGACCGCCGCCGGAACCGGATCGCGAAGACGACCAGCGTCGCGAAGATGCCGATCGTCGAGAGGACCATCACGCCGGTGATGAACCCGAACAGGGCATCGACCTGCGGACCGAAGGTCGACGCCTGGTCGGGGAGCAGTCGAAATTGAGCCAGGAGCATGGGTCGTCCTTTTTCAGGCTTCGGCGGGCCGCTGCTTCATCACCTTCAGGTAGTGCCAGACCAGGCAGCCGATCAGCGGCACGGCGAAAAGCAGGCCGGCCAGCCGAACCACGGTCATGATCGTCACGGTGTATTTGCCGGTCGTGCCGTCGTACAGGCCGCAGAACATCAGGATCGACTCGGTCACCGTGCCGATCTTGCCCTTGTTCGCGTTCTCGATCGCGTCGCGCAGGTTCTCCTCGGCGTAGCCGATGCCGAGGAAGTATTTCGAGATGCGCCCCTCCGGCGTCGCGACGATGACTCCGCTCGCGTGGAGGAACTGCCCGGGCCGGTCCGGGTCGTCCTCGTAGCCGAAGCCGACCGCACGGCACAGGGCGGCGCTCGCCTCGGCCGGCCCGGTCAGGAAGTGGACCGCCCGGCCGGCGTCCTTCTTGTCCAGCCACTCGAGGAAGACCTCCTTCTTCACCCGCGACATCTCCGGGGTGTCGGTCGGGTCGAAGCTGACGACGACGACCTCGTAGTCGCGGCCGGGCAGGTAGCGCCACATCCGCTGGAGGCGGTTGGCCAACCCCTCCAGGCCGGTGTTGCATAGCCGCTCGCAGCGGAGGTACGCCAGCACGAGCAGGACCGGCCGGCCGTTGAAGTACCGGCCGAGGCGGACCGCCTCGCCGCGCTCGTCGACGAAGTCGAGGTCGAGCGGGATCGGGGCGTCGAGCTTCTGCTCGATGACCGCCTTCTCGAACCGCGCCGGGATGCGGTCCTCCGGCCGCACATCGCGCTGCGGCGTGAACGGCGTCGCCCCCTCGTCGTCGGCCCAGGCCGCGACGGGCAGGAGCAGCGCCGCGGCGACCGTCAGCCAGCGCGTCATTTCTTCTCCTCCGGGAGGGAGCGCGTCTCGCCGAGCGGCTTCCGGCCGGAGCTGGAATCGCTCTTCCAGAAGCTGTACGGGTTGACGACCGTGCCGAACTCGACCCCGGCCGGGCCCTTCGTCCGGGCCTTGAGCGCCCCCGACTCGAGCAGCAGCTCCATCGCCACCTCGACCGGGACGTGGGCGTGCTTGTGGTCCTTGTCGAGGTAGCCGTAGGTCGCCAGACGCTCGCCGGCCGACTTCTTCGCTTCGATCGCCAGCGAGGTGTAGCCTTTGATGCCGGAGCGCGGCGCGTCCGGGTCGGTGCCGCGGATGCCCTCCAGGAGCGGCTTGTCGTAGCTGCCGCCGAAGGGGAGCACCTCGCCCGGCTCGCGGGCCGCCTCGCGGACGAGGGTGGCGATGCGGTAGTTCTGCCGGTCGGCTTCCTTGGCGAGGTAGTCGAACAGCAGGAGCATGCCGCCGACGGCCCCGATGACGATCGCCGCCGTGATCAGGAGGAAGACGTACAGGCCGCCGGTCTGGACGTCGGTCTTCTCGAACTGGACGCCGCCGTGGCCGTTGTCGGCGTGGCCGTTGCTATGGCCGTTGGTGCCGTGGCCGTTGCCGCCGTGAACGGGATCAGCCATGGTGCCCCCCCACCTCGGCCAGGCGCGGGTCGTGCTCCGGCACGATCGGCTGGCGCTGCAGTTGCCACAGGAACAGGAAGACGACCAGGCCGAGCAGGCCGACCCCGGCCGCCACGTCGAGCCAGAGCAGCCCCGGTCGGATCTCGCCGCCGGTCAGCGTCGGGCCGATCGTCCAGAAGTAGTCCACAAAGCGCATCAGCAGCATCCACGACGCGATGCCGAGCAACCACGCCGGGCTGTGCCGCACCCGCTTGACCAGGAGCAGCAGGAACGGCGCGATGAAGTGGCCGACGACGAGCAGCACCCCGACGTAGCCGTAGCCGCCGAACGTGTGCAGGTGGTAGTACGCCAGGTCGTTCTGCATCGCGTTCTTGATCACCTCGGCCGACTCCGGGCCGAACTTGTTCAGGCGCTGCGTGTAGTAGCCGACCTCGCCGCGGAGGTTCGCCGACCAGACGAGCAGGTACTGGCTGAACGACAGGTACGCCCACATGAGCGTGAAGGCGAGCATGATGCTGCCGAGGTCGGCCAGGATCTGGTGGTTCGCCAGCGCCCCGAGACGGGTGTGCGGCTTGAGCAGCACCAGGGCCGCCACCAGGAAGACGAGCGCCGAGAGCAGCGCCCCGAACGAGAACAGCACCGGGTACATCGTCGAATACCAGTGCTTGTTGATCGACATGCCCCAGTCGATGCCGGCGAAGGTCATTGTCAGGGCATAGATGAGCAGGCCCGGGGCGGCCAGGTGGCGGAACCAACTGCCGAGCGTCTTGACCGCCTGCGGGTCCGGCGTTCGGTCCTCCTTCTTCGACCACATGCGGAAGCACGCCGCGATGCCGATCCAGATGGCGAAGAACGCCCCGAACCGGACCAGGAAGAGCGGCACGTTCATGTAGATCTGCCGCATCTGCAAGATGCCGTGCTCGTCGTTCTTGACCGTCTCCGGGTTGGCCCACGGGTAGAGGACCGGCAGTCCGCCGAGCAGGATGATCGGCAGGAACAGCGCCGCCAGGGCGAGCAGGACGACCGGCGAGCAGGCCGCTTCGAGCGGCCGGCGCAACACGAGGCCCCACTTACTCGGCATGACGTGCTGGATCATCAACAGCGCCAGGCTGCCCATGCTGATGCCGAGGGCGAAGCACCACGCGACGAGGTAGGACTTGAAGAAGTCCTCCGCCGTCACGCCGGTCGTCCCCGGGGCAAAGCTCAGGCTATAGCCGAAGAACGTCAGGCCGAGGCCGGCCGCCGCGGCGACCAGGGCGACGAACATCACCAACTGGAACCCGCCGCCGGCCGCGGGGGCGGGCGTCGCGGGAGGGGTCGCCGTGCTCACGGGTGGCCTCCATCCTTCTTGGCGGCCTTCTCGCTATCGGCCAGCCCCTTCTTGATCGCGTCGGTCGCCTCGCCGACCGGGAAGCGCTGGCTCTTTTGCAAGACGCGCAGGTAGGATGCGATCGCCCACCGGTCCTCGACCGGGATCTGCGTCGCGTGCTCCGGCATCGCCCCGTAGCCGTTCGTAATGACGTGGAAGTAGTATCCGACCGGGGCGTCCGGCACCCGCATCGCGAGGCCCTGGTAGGCGATGCCGCGCGAGTAGTTGTTGTCGATCTTGTCGACCTTCGGGTCGTACGTCGCGTCATCGACCAGCGACGGCGGCCGCGTGAAGCCGCGCCGGACGATCATGCCGTCGCCGGAGCCGGCGTAGCCGTGGCAGACGGCGCAGAAGACGCCGTAGCGCTGCTGGCCGCGCTCGAGCATGGCCCGGGTGACCGGCATCGGGAATTCCTTCGCGAACCGGGCGACGAACTTCTCGCCGTTCTCCTTGTTCGGCGTCGCCGGCGGGGCGTCCATCGGGGCCGGCTGCGCCTCGGTCAGGGCGACGAGGAAGGCGACCGGGCCGCCGCCGACCGCGCCGGCGGCCAGCGCCTTGGGCGTGTTCTCGCCCAGGCCGACCGGGCCGGCCCCTTCGGCGCTGAGGCCGCGCATCAGGTGCGGGTCGTCGCGGTAGTTGCGCGACACGGTCCCATCGACGAGCAGGCGCGACGCCCGGCCGTCGGAGAAGAAGTTCGACGCCTGGAGCGGCTTGTACTTCGGCTGGTTGGCCATGTACTGCTGGACGCAGCCGGTCGGCAGCAGCAGGGCCAGGCCGAGGGCCGCCTTCCACCATTCGCGGGTCTTCATCAGTTGGGCACCTCGCTGACTTCCAGCGGCTGCAAACCGAGCAGGAAGGCCCGGGTCTGGTCGCGGTCGAACTTCGGGTCGGCCGACTCGATGCACAGGAAGAACCGGTCCTGCGTCGCGCGGGCGAACCGCTCGACGTGGAACAGCGGGTGGTACGGCTGCGGGAAGCCGTTCAGGGCGAGCATCCCGCCGACCGCCGTGAAGGCGGCGAGCAGGACGGTGCACTCGAACGTGACCGGGATCCACGCCGGCCAGCTGACCAGCCCACGCCCGCCGATGTTCATCGGGTAGACGTAGACCGAGATGAACCACTGCATGGCGAACCCGCCGAGGCAGCCGGCCAGGCCGCCGAGGAAGATCAGCACCGGCAGCCACGTCTGCTTGTGGCCGAGCGCGTCGTCCAGGCCGTGGACCGGGAACGGCGAGAAGCCCTCGATCTTGCGATAGCCGGCCTCGCGCGCCTTGTTCGCCGCCTCGAGCAGGCCGCCCGGCGTGTCGAACTCGGCGACGACGCCGAAGATGTCGCCCTTGTCAGCCATGGTGGTGGCCTCCCCCCTGTCCGCCGGTCGGAACGGCCCTCATGCTCGCCCCGCCGTGCTGCTTGTCGCCGGCCGGGCGGTGGTGCGGGTCCGCCTCCGGCAGGAGGAGCTGCACCTCGAAGATGCTGATCATCGGCACCAGGCGGATGAACAGCAACATGCCGAAGAAGAAGAACCCGATCGAGCCGATGAACATGCCCCAGTCCCAGACCGTCGGCAGGTACTGGCCCCACGACGACGGCAGGAAGTCGCGCGACAGCGTCATCAGGATGACGTAGCGCTCCAGCCACATGCCGGTGTTGACCACGAGCGAGATCAGGAACAACCAGAACAGGTTCTGGCGGAAGTACTTCATCCACAGCAGCTGTGGGATGGCGGCGTTACACAGGAGCAGCATCCAGTACGCCCAGGCGTACGGGCCGCCCCACGCCCGGTTGTAGAACATGCGCTGCTCGTACAGCTCGCCGCTGTACCAGGCCATGAACGCCTCCTGGCTGTAGCCGTAGACGACCATCAGCCCGGTGGCGAGCATGACCTTGGCCATGTTGTCGATGTGCTTCATCGTGATGAGGTTCTCCAGCCCGTACCAGGACCGGACCGGGATCACGAGGGTGAGCACCATGGCGAAGCCGGAGTAGATCGCCCCGGCGACGAAGTACGGCGGGAAGATCGTCGCGTGCCAGCCGGGCAGGTTCGACACGGCGAAGTCGAACGAGACGATCGTGTGCACCGAGAGGACGAGCGGCGTGCTCAGTCCGGCGAGGATGATGTACGCCGCCTCGTAGCGCTGCCAGTGCTTCGCCGAGCCGCGCCAGCCGAGCGACAGCACGCCGAAGATCGTCTTGGTGACCGGGTTCGTCGCCCGGTCGCGCAGGTTGGCGAAGTCCGGCACGAGGCCGACGAGCCAGAACAGGACCGACACGGTGAGGTAGGTCGAGACGGCGAAGACGTCCCACATGAGCGGGCTGCGGAACTGCGGCCAGAGGTCCATCGAGTTCGGCAGCGGCAAGAGCCAGTAGGCGTACCACGGCCGGCCCATGTGGAACAGCGGGTACAGGCCGGCGCAGAGCACGGCGAAGATCGTCATCGCCTCGGCGAAGCGGTTGATCGAGTTGCGCCAGCGCTGGTGCATCAGCAGGAGGATCGCCGAGATGAGCGTCCCGGCGTGGCCGATGCCGATCCACCAGACGAAGTTGATGATGTCGAACCCCCAGCCGTGGGGGATGTTGATGCCCCAGATGCCGACGCCGACGAACAGGAGGTTCGTGATCGTCATCGCCAGGAGCTGGAGCACGACGAACGCCAGCGCGAAGCCGAACAGCCACTGGCGATCGACCGGGCGCTTGATGACCGCGTCGCCGATCGTGTCGGAGATGGTCGTAAACGTCTGGCCCGGGCCGACGAGGGCATCCGGATCGTGCTGCGGCGGCCTGATCGTATCGGTTGCCATCGGTGGTTAGCCCTTCTTCTCGCCGTGCGAAACCAGGAGCGGGTTCGGGTTGCGAACCGCCGCCAGGTAGGACGTCCGCGGGAACGTGTTCAGCTCGTCGAGGATCGTGTAGTTGAGCTTGCTCGCCCGCAGCTTGGCGGCGTCGGTCTTCGGCGTCTGGCCCTGCGGCCCGAGGTCGCCAAACGTGATCGCCCCCATCGCGCAGACCGCCTGGCAGGCGGTGAGCACCTCGCCGTCGCGGATCTCGCGGGCCTCCCGCCGCGCCTCGACCTCCGCCGCGCGGACGCGCTGGACGCAGTAGGTGCACTTCTCCATGACGCCGCGCGTCCGGACGGTCACCTCCGGGTTGCGCATCAGGCGCAGGCTGTCGTCGGCCCACTCCTGGTAGGCGAGGAAGTTGAACCGCCGCACCTTGTAGGGGCAGTTGTTCGAGCAGTAGCGGGTGCCGACGCAGCGGTTGTAGACCATGTCGTTGAGGCCGTCGTCGCTGTGGACGGTCGCCGACACGGGGCAGACCTGTTCGCACGGGGCCTTCTCGCACTGCTGGCACGGCAGCGGCTGGTGGTGCGTCTCGACCGCGTTCGGGTTGTCCAGGTCCTGGCCCTTTTCGGCGGCGTAGTAGCGGTCGATGCGCAGCCAGTGCATCTCGCGCCCCTTGTTGACCTGGTCTTTGCCGACGACGGGGATGTTGTTCTCCGCCTGGCAGGCGATGACGCAGGCGCTACAGCCGGTGCAGGCCCCGAGGTTGATGACCAGCCCCCAGCGCTGCGCCTGCGGCGGCGTCGGGATCGGCGGCAGGATGTTGTCCAGCGGGATCCGGCCGGACGTCGCCGAGGTCGCGGCCTCCGCTTCTTGCTTCTCCGGCGGGTGCTCGGCGTCGTGGGCGTTGCCGTGTCCGGCGTGGTGGCCGCTGCCGTGGATCTTCAGGTGCCAGTGGAAGTGGTCGTCGTGCGCCTCCGCCTCGAAGGTCGCCTCGCGGACGAGGTCGCTCCCCTCGACGCTGTGGTGGGCCTGCACGCAAGCGACGAGGTGCTTGCCGCCCGCCCGGACGACGTTCGCCTTGCCGACCGGGGCCGTCCAGGTGCTCGCCGTCTTGCGCAGATCGCCGACATCGACGCCGATCACGCCGCGCTCCGGCGACATGGACACCCGTCCGGCCCGCGTCCGGCCGTAGCCGAGCGTCAGGGTGACGCTGCCGTCGGCGTGGCCGGGCACGACCCACGCCGCGACGTTGACCTTGCCGACGCCCGGCACCTCGATGTCCACTTTGTCGATGTACGTCTCGCCGTGCTCGCCGCCGCGCCGGCCGAGGGTTTGCGTGATGCCCAGGGCCTTGGCCGTCGCCACGCTCATGTGGGCGACGTTGTCCCAGGTGATCTTCGTCAGCGGCTTGGGGAACTCTTGCAGCCAGCCGTTGTTCGCGTACCGGCCGTCGAACAGGGCCGGGTCCGGCCGGAAGAGGATCTCGAACTCGCCGCCGGCGGCCAGGCCGCCGAAGTCGGGGGCCTTGTACCCCGGCGTCTTCGCCTTCGACGCCGTCCCCTCGATGACGCCATCGCGGAGGGACTTCTTCCAGAACAGCTCGAAGTCCTCCTTCGAGCGGGCGTCCTGGAGGCCGGCCTTGTTCGCGTCGTACCACTTCTTCCAGTACGCCCGCACCACGTCGAGGGACGACACGGCCGGGTCGGCGGTGAAGCCGGTCAGGATGTCGTGGTACGACTTGCCGTTATACAGGGGGTTGATGAGCGGCTGGACGATCGTCGCCGTGCCGTCGAACGCCCGGGCGTCGCTCCACTGCTCCAGGGCGTGCGTCAGTGGCAGGTGCCAGTGGCACTGGGCCGACGTCTCGTCGGCGAACAGGCCGGCGTGCGCCCGCAGCTTGACCTTGCCCAGGGCGTCGGCGAAGCCGGTCGCCTTCGGCATCGCGTAGACCGGGTTGCCGCCAAGGATCAGCAGCACATCGACCTTGCCGGCCTTCATATCCGCGACGAGCTGCTCGACCGTCTGCGACTGTTCCGGCTTGATCGGCAACTTCTCGGCCGGCTCGACGAACGTGACCGTCTGGCCGAGGTTGCCGAGCTTGTCGTTGATCGCGTGGGCGAGTTGATGCACCGCCGCCGACTGGTAAGGCCCCGGCACGATGAGCGTCGTGCCGGCCTTGCGCGACTCCTTGAAGGAATGGCTCGCCTCGTCCCAGGTCTTGGTCAGATCCTGGACAAGGGCGTCCAGGAACTTCTCGTGCTTCTTGTCGAGCTTGTCGGCGTCCTTGACGTTGGCGACGCCGAGCTTGGCGGCCAGGGCCCGGACGAACGCCTCGACCTCGGACGGCTTCAGGGCCAGGCGGTGGTCGGCGAGCGACCCGGTCGGTGAGATCATCGCCTCGACGGCGTAGAGCCGGTTCATGCGGCGGTGCAGGGCATCGACCGTCTTGCCCAACCCCTCGCCCGGCTTGAGACGGCGGCGGGCGCTGAACGCGTTGGCGTACTTGAGCGACGCTCCCGGCCCGCAGAGGAAGTCCGAATCCAGCGAGACGACGACCTCAGCCTTGTCGAAGTGGTAGACCGGCGTGACGTCCTCGCTGAAAACCGCCTTCAGGGTAGCGGCCTCAGCCGTGGCATGGACCGGCTCGTGGACGACGACCTTCGCCTTGGCGAAGCGCTTGCTTTCGAGCAGGTTCTTGAACTGGTCGGCCAGCGTCGGCGAGACGACCGTCTCGGTCAGGATGCGGACGCGCTCGCCGCCGTCGCCGGCGGCATCGACCGCCGCGCCGATCTCGTTGAAGGCGTCGTCCCAGCCGCGCGGCACGCCGAGGTGCGACACGGCCGCCTCGCGGTCCGGGTCGTACATCGTCAGGATTTCCGCCTGGGCGAACGTGTCCGTCGCGCCGAGGCTGACCGGGTGGTCCGGGTTGCCCTCGATCTTCGTCGGCCGGCCCATGTGGCTCTCGACGAGGACGCCGGTCACCTGGCCGGCGAGCGTCAGGGCCGAGGCGTAGAACTGCGGCCGGGTCGGCAGGATGCCTTCCGGCTGGATGACGTACGGGAGGATCTTCTCGTTCGGCGTCTTGGTGCAGCCGGCGAGGCCGGCCAGGGCGAGCGACGCGCCCATGAGCGTCAGGAAGCGGCGGCGCGACGGCTCGTCGCCGGCCCACTCGGTCGCGTTCTCGGGGAACTCGCGGTGGAGCATCTCCTCGAACGCCGGCGTGTTCGCCAGCTCTTCGAGGCTGCGCCAGTACGTCTTCCCGGTCGCCTGGTCGAGCGTCTGCTGGACGGCGGCGAGGTCCAGCGGGAGGTCTTTACGGGAGTTCATCGGTGGCACCCGGAGCACTGGAGGACCTTGCGCAGTTCGTACCCGTCCGTCGGCTCCTTGCCGACGGGCCCCTGTTTGACCAGCTCCTGGCCGAGTTCCCGCTGCGAGGCGTAGGTGCCGAACTGGGCGAGGAACTCCTTGACCGTCTTCTCGCGCTCCTTCTCGGGGGCGGCCCGGCCGACGGCGGCGGCGGCCTCCTCGACCTGGGCGGCGGAGCCGAAGTACTTGCCGCCCTTGCTTCGGGCCATGGTGAAGTCCCAGTCGTGGGTGTAGATCTGGTCCTTCGGCCGGACGAAGTCCTCCGGGGCGCGGTGGCACTCCAGGCACCAGTTCATCAGGAGCGAGCCCTTCTGGTAGACGGCCTGCATCTGGTCGACCCGGCCGTGGCACGACGAGCAGCCGATGCCGTTGTTGACGTGGATGCTGTGGTCGAAGTAGGCGAAGTCGGCCAGGCGGTGGACCTTGGTCCACTGCAGCGACTTCTCCTCCTCGGAGCCGGCGGTCTTGTAGCTGGCGCGGACGGGCTCGAGCATCGGCGCGCCGGTCCAGATCTGCTGGTGGCAGTTCATGCACGTCTTGGTCGGCGGGATGCCGGCGTAGCTGGCGCTCTCGACCGACGTGTGGCAGTAGCGGCAGTCGATGCCGAGGCCGGTGACGTGGTGGGCGTGGCTGAACTGGATCGGCTGGGTGACGGCGGTGCCGGCCCGGGTCCAGTAGTCGCTCTGCGTCATGGCGAAGGCGAAGTAGCCGGCCAGGCCGCCCAGGACCACCACGAGGATGATGCTGGCCTTGGAGAGTGCGTTCGCACTCTTCGGAAACAACTGCGCCATCCACTACCCCCGTAGTTGAGGCATTCCTAACCCGGCCCGTCCGAACCGGACGGTTACGGGACGTGTGCAATCGCGAGTGCGTCGTCCGCTTCGGAATCGTTCTAGGGACGCCTTTCACGACCAGCAAGGCGTCTCGCCCGGCCGGTCGTTTTTGTCTCTGCCGGGAACCGTTAGCAAGTCCCAGACCAAACAACCACGGCGAGAAATGCTGCGGTTTTCGCCGGGGCGGCATCCCAGTTCCGAGAATCAGCGGGGGGACATTCTCACTTTGGCGAGCTGGTCGTCACCCCTCCGCGAAGCGCCGCAGCATCTCCAGCCCGACGGCCTGGCTCTTCTCCGGGTGGAACTGCGTCGCAACGAGCCGGCCGCGGGCGATCGCCGAGCAGAACGGCTCCGGGTAGTCGGTCTCCGTGGCGATGAGCGTCGCGTCCTTCGGCACCGGGTAATAGCTGTGGACGAAGTAGACGCTCGCCCCGTCGGCGGTGCCGGCCAGTGGCCCCGGACGCTGCTTCAGGCGCAGCTGGTTCCAGCCCATGTGCGGCACCTTGAGGCCCGGCCGGTCGGCGAACCGCACCACGTCGCCGGCGAAGACGCCGAGGCCGGCGTGGACGCCGTCCTCCAGCGAGCGGTCGAAGAGCATCTGCAAGCCGAGGCAGATGCCGAAGAACGGCCGATCCCGGCCGAGGTGGCGCAGGAGGGCCTGGTCGAGGCGCGTCTCGCGGACCCGGGCGATCGCGTCGCGGAACGCCCCGACGCCGGGCAGGACGACCTTGTCGGCGTGGTCGATCGCCTCGGGGTGGGGCGAGATCGTCGCGGCGTGGCCATGCCGCTCGAACGCCTTCTGGACGCTGCGGAGGTTGGCCATCCCGTAATCGACGATCACGATCCCCGCCATGATTACCCCTTCCGGTCGAACACCGCGTGCAACAGCCGCAGGCCGAACGCCGTCACGATCAGCAGGACTGCCCCGAGGCCGACCAGGATCGCGAGCAGTTCGCCGTTGGTCAGCAGCGGCTGGAACTGCCGCCCGAGCCACGGCCAGGCCCAGAGCGTCAGCAGCACCCCGGCGCACAGCGGCGGCCCGAACGGAAACGGCCGATCGCCGCGCAGGAACAGCTGAGCCAACCCGAGCACCAGGCCCGGAAACACGGCGACGAAGAACGCCAGGACGACGACCTGCCAGCCGACGAACGCCCCGGCCATCATCATCAGGTCGGCGTCGCCCATGCCGAGGCCCTCGATGCCGCGGCCGAGGCCGAACAGGAAGCGCACCCCGCGCAGGACGAGCGCCCCCGCCGCCGCCCCGGCCAGGCCGGTCGCCAGGCCGAGCTGCCAGCTGCCCGGCGGCATCCCGTCCGGTAGCTCGTGCCAGACCGGCCACGGGTACAGCCCCGGCGGGATGGCCGGGAACGGGTCGGTCAGCGTCGCCGCCGGCAGGCCGAACGCCGCGGGCCACGGCCACGGACACAGCATCGACACGACCAGGCCGAGGCAGGTTCCCGTCACGGTCACGGAAAGCGGGATTTCGAGGTGCTCTAGATCGCAGATCGCGACGAGCAGCAGCAGCGACACGAGCAGGGCGTGGACCGCGAATACCTGCCACGCCACCAGCGGCACGTCTCCTTGACCGATCGCCTCGGCGGACGCCGCCAGCGTCGGCAGCTCCAGGACGTTGCCAACGATCTCCAGATAGAACAGTCCGACGAACGCCAGCCCGGTGCCGACCTCGACCAGGGCCGGGACGAGCGACCGGCGGACGCCGCAAGTCGGGCACTTGCCGGCCGAGAGGAAATAGCCGAGGACCGGAACGCACTCGTACCAGCGCATCGGCTGGGCGCAGGCGAAGCAGCGTGGCCCCGGCCAGAGGAGGCTCTTCTCATAGGGGAGCCGGGCGGCGCAGAGGTTGAGCACGCCGCCCACGACGCAGCCGACCAGGAACACGACGAGCAGGACGACCGGCAGCATGGGGAGCGGGTTCCCGGCGAGGCTCCGTGCGAGGCCCACCGGGTGAGTATAGAAGGGACACCCGGAGGGGGCACGCCCGATCGGTCGCGAGCCCTCGTCGCCAACGATCCACCACCTAGTGTAATGATGGATCGTGCGGGCCGGAGGGTCGTCATGAGCGCCAGGCCGTCGGATTCATGCTGCCCGCCGCGGCGGGCGTTGAAGGACCGCCCCCTGCTGACGCCGATCCAGGCGGGCGGCCTGGCCGCCGTCTTCAAGGCCCTGGCCAATGACACCCGTCTCCGCCTCCTGCACGCGATCGTCCGGGCCGACGAGGTGTGCGTGACCGACCTCGCCGCCGCCGTCGGCATGACGACCCAGGCCGTCTCGAACCAGCTCCAGCGCCTCGCCGACCTCGGCATCCTGGCGTGCCGGCGCGACGGGAAGAACGTCTACTACCGCGTCGTGGACCTGTGCGTGCGGCCGCTGCTCGACCAGGCCCTCTGCCTGCTCGAGGAGGCGAGCGCCCGCGCCACGCTGTCGGAGCGGGCCGCCCGGCTCGAAGGCGAGGGCCGGCCGTGAATCGACTCGCCGCCGAGGCGTTCGGGACGTTCTGCCTGCTGTTCGCCGGCACCGGGGCGATCGTCGTCAACGACGCGCACGGCGCGGTGACCCACGTCGGCGTGGCCCTGACGTTCGGCCTCGTCGTCCTGGCGATGATCTACGCGGTCGGCGACGTGTCCGGGGCGCACCTCAACCCGGCGGTCACCCTCGGCTTCGTCGCGTCCGGTCGGTTCCCGTTCCGGGACGCCTTCCCCTACGTCGCCTGCCAGTTACTCGGGGCGTTCGCGGCCAGCGGGCTGCTCCGGGCGATGTACCCGGCCCACCCGACGCTCGGGGCGACGCTGCCGGCCGGCGACCCGTGGCGGGCGTTCGCGTTCGAGGCGGCCCTGACCCTGATCCTGATGTTCGTCATCCTGAGGGTCTCGACCGGGGCGAAGGAGAAGGGCATCACCGCCGGGATCGCCGTCGGGGCGGTCGTCGCGTTCGAGGCGCTGTTCGCCGGGCCGGAGAGCGGCGCGTCGATGAACCCGGCCCGGTCGCTCGCCCCGGCCGGCGTCAGCGGCCGGCTCGACCACCTGTGGATCTACCTCGCCGCCCCGACGCTCGGGGCGCTGGCCGCCGTCCCGCTCGCCCGGCTGATCCGCGAGCCGGAATCGGAGGAACCGAAGTGACCCGGAAGCGCGTCCTGTTCGTCTGCGTCGAGAACAGCAACCGCAGCCAGATGGCCGAGGCGTTCGCCCGGCTGCACGGCGGCGACGGGGTCGAGGCCCACAGCGCCGGGTCGCGCCCGTCGGGCCGGGTCAACCCGCGCGCGGTCGCCTTCATGGCCGAGGTCGGCTACAACCTGACGACCCACGAATCGAAGGGCCTCGCCGCGTTCGACGGCGAGGAGGTCGCCGTCGCGGTGACGATGGGCTGCGGCGACGAGTGCCCCCTCGTCCGCGCCGCGCGGCGCGAGGAATGGCAGATCCCGGACCCGAAGGACCTCCCCGACGACGAGTTCCGCCGCGTCCGGGATCTGATCGAGCAGAAAGTAAAGGAACTACTCGCGACCTTGTAACCGCGTCATTCCAGGTCGATCGCGTACAGGGTCGAATTGCCGCGCAGGTAGAGGCGCTTGCCGACCAGGGCCGGGTGCGCCAGGCAGCCGGTCTCGTTCTTCAGGATCGGTAGCTTGCCCAGCTCCTGGTACTTGTCCGCCTTCGCATCGACGAGGATCAGCTCGCCGGCCGCTGTCGTCACGAGCAGGCGGTCGTCGCTGGCGACGATCGAGCAGTACTTCGAGTAAGGGTCGGCGTCCGACTCCCAGAGCGGCTTGAGGCCGTCCTTTGCGTCGAGGCAGAACAAGGCGTTCCAGACGCCGAACACCCGGCCGCCGACGGCCACCGGAGTGTGCGAATCCGGGGCGAGGTGCTTGAACGTCGCAGCCGGCTTCTCGACGATCTTGCCCTGCTTGTCGAAGTCGAACAGGGCGGTGCCGAGGTTCTCGTGGCTGACGAGCAGCCGGTCTCCTACCGCGACCGGCGTCGGCACGTTGAACGGGCTCGACCGCGCCAGCTTCAAGGTCCAGAGGCGCTTGCCGGTCGCGACGTCCCAGCCGCCGAGCGTCTCGTCGTCGTAGCCGACGATTTGGACCTTGCCGCCGAAGGTGCCGGCGAGCATCGACCCGAACGACGGCGGCGTGCCCGGCGTCTTCCACAGCGCCTTGCCCGTCGCCGGATCGACCGCGACGAGCGACGCCTGCGGCCCGCCCGGGTTGAGGATCAGCTTGCCATCGGCGATGAGCGGCGACGCGCAGAAGCCCCACTTGAGCGGGGCTTCGAGGCCGAACGCCTCGCGGAAGTTGATCTCCCATTTCGTCTTGCCGGTCGCGAGTTCGACGGCCTGGACGTGGCCGAACGCCCCGGCGAGGATCACCAGATCCTTGTGGAACAGCGGTGTGGCACGTGGCGACGGGCCGTAGTCGAGGTCGCCCTCGGCCGGGTACTGGACGGCCCAGAGCTGCTCGCCGGTGTCGGCCTTGAGGCAGCGGAAGCAGTCGAACTTGTCGAGGAGTTCGCGGTCGGAGACGACGACGTACTCGCGCGTGGCTGCGACGCCGCCGAGGCCCTTGGCCGTCAGCGGCGCTTCCCAGGCGATCTTCGGCTTGTCGGGGAGTTTGGCGGGGAGCCAGGAAACCCGGCCGTCGCGGTTCGGGCCGCGCCAGCCGGGCCAATCGGGATTGCCGGCTTCAGCGGGGGCTAGTCCTTTTTTTTTCCCTCGTCACCGGCCATCGCCGCCGGGACGGCGACGAAGCCGGCCTTCGACTCGAGGATCTTGCACAGGTCCGGGTTGCCGCCGACGGCGAGGAGCGCCTTCTGGACCTTGTCGCGCAGCTCGGCCGGGGCGGCGTCGGTCGCGAAGGCGACGACGAACGGCACCGGCTCCGTCTCGCCGACGACGCGCAGCTCGCCCTTCTTGATCGTGCCGCAGCCCTCCAGCAGCAGCTGGGCGTAGCTAGAGATGACGCCAGCGACCTTCTGGCCCTGCCGCGCCTTGTCGACGACCGTCGTCGCGGCGGCGGTGCAGGAGAGGCACGTCTCCTTCTGGGCCGGGACGGCGACCTTGAGCCCCTCCAGGAGCTTCACGGCGGCGACGTGCTTCTCGTCTGCCTGGGCCGGGCCGAAGTAGATCGTGTAGTCGGTCAGGTCGGCGGCGATGAGGGCCGGGTCCTTATCGACGACGACGATGAGTCCGGTCAGAGTCGTCTTGCCGTCCTTGCCGGTCAGGGACGCGAGTGGGGCCGGCGCGAGCCCGGCCGCGCTCGCCTCGTGGCGGATGACCGAGTCCTTGCCGAAGATGAAGGCCGGCTTCGCCTTGGTCTGCTTCTTGAGGCCCTCGACCGACTCGGCGTAGTAGACCTTGACGTCCTGGCCGACCGCCTTGGCGAGGTGCTTGCCGAGCTGGTCGTAGTCGCGCTGGGCGTAGCCGGGGACGCACGGGCACGACAACGGAGCGGCGAGCGGATCCGTGACCAGGACGACGACCGGCTCCTCGGCGGCGGCCGGAGCGCGGTCGATGCTCAGCAGACAGCACGCCGCCAGGGCCAGGACGCAGAGCAGGCGCAGCATGGGGTTCCTCTCCGAGGGGCGAGCGCTAGAAAAGGCGAGCCGGGGGCGTGAGCCCCCGGTGGTGGTGCGTTGTTAAGCGACGGACAGCGTCACTCCGGCGTCTTCTTCTCGGCGGCCTTCTTCGCCAGGATGATGACGCGCGAGCCGGGCTGGTCGCAGAAGTAGACCTTGTCCCCGGTCGCGTCGGCGGCGACGGCGACGTTCTTGCAGCCGCCGGTCAGCTTGACGAAGCCGACGATGGCGACGAACTCGCCCTTGGCGTTGAAGCGCTTGACGATGCCCTCCGACTCGGCCGTGAAGACGTCGCCGTTGGCGATCGCCCGGACGTTCATCGGGTTGCAGCAGCCGCCGAAGCAGCCCGGGTCGGTCTCCTTGCCGCGGGTGCCCCACGCGCCCAGTTCCTTGCCGTCGCGGTCGTAGCGGGCGAAGCGGTGTTTGGTGTTCTCGGCGACGACGAGGTCCTCGCCGGAGACCTGGACGTCCATCTGGCCGCAGCAACCGGAGAGGCCGCCGAGGACGAGCTTGGCGTCCTCGAGCTTGTGGTTGAGCCGCCAGACGGCGTAGCCGTAGCCGGTCGCCTCGCCGCAGACGACGAAGACGTCCCTGGCCGAGATGGCCAGGCCGTTGATGATGCGCAAGCGGCCGACCGTCTGGGCGAGGACGTCCTCGACCTTGCGCTCGGCGTAGAACTTGACGGTCTGCTCGTAGTTGGCCAGGCTCTGCACATAGGCCTTGAGGAGGTTCTTCTCCTGGGCGGTGCGGTCCTCTTCCTTCTTGGCTTCGAGCTTCTCCTTGGCCTCCTTCATGCGCTTGAAGTTGGCCTCGATGGCGTCCTTCTGCTGCTTGAGCTGGGCCTCGGCCTGCTTCTTCGCCTCGGGGTTCTCCATCGCGGCCTTGATGTGCGGCAGCTCGAGCTGGTCGAGGAGCTTGCCGGCCGCGTCGTAGCGGGCGATCTTGCCGTCGCCGCCGACGTAGACGGTGCCGTCCGGGGCGGTGTTGACCGCGTGGCCGTGGAAGTTGACCTTCCAGTTGCTCATCGCCTTGCCGTCCGGCGAAAACACGTGGACCTCGCTCGTGACGTTGGCCACCGGCGCGCCGAAGGCGCGCGGCGGGGCGACGAGGGCGACGACGTTGCCCTTGCCGTCGAGGGTCATCGTCTGGACGCCGAGTTTGCCGTCCGCGCTCTTGATCTTGATGTCGCCGACCAGGTCGTGCGACGCGTCGTCGGCGGCCCGCGCGGTGGCGGACAGGACGAAGACGCCGCAGACCAGAGCCAGACCGAGCGAACGCATGGGGGGTTCCTCACCGGACCGTGGGGACGCAACGAAACGATATTCTCTCGACGATGAAGCTACCCGGAGCTAACAGCCCGGGCAAGGGGATTTTCATGCGTCGATTCGTGGCCGGCCCTCGCCGTGCTACGCCGGCTGCTCGCGGGACCGCTCGCGGATCGTCTCGTCGAACTCGTCCCTGTCGAGGAAGCCCCAGGCGTCGAGGGCCGACCGGACGTACGCCAGTTCCGCCAGGTCGAACGGATCGTCCGGATGGTCGTAGGGACGCAGGACGATCTTCCGGTTCGGTTGCGGATACTCGAACAGGATGTGCGACCCGGGAATGGTCGTACTCGTGTAGCCGAGATCCGTCAGGAGTCGGTTGACGACGCCGAAGGTCGGCCTAATCATGGCGAACGATCCCCTGGATTTGCCGCATCACCGCGCGGAGGGCCTCCGCGATCCCTTGCACGGCCGTCGCGTTCAGCACCTGCGTGACCGGGATATGCACGGTCACCGTTTGCCCGGCCTCGAACAGATTGAAGCCGTCCAGCGACTCGAAGTAGCGCTGGACATAGAGGTAGTATACCGCCTGGTCCGCGTGGTCGTAATCGGCCAGGATGATCGGCATAGCCGCCGGCAGCCAATGCAACAGATCCCGCCGCGAGACGCGGAAGGCGAGGACGGTCCCGTCGTGGCTCCGTTCGTGCCGTTCGCTTCCCTTGATCTGGAAATAGACGATTCCGTCCTCCTGCTCCCCGTCGGCGTTGTGAATCTGGACGATGGCGTCGAGGCCGTAGTCGTAAACGATGCGTTCCAGGGTGCCGTCGGCCAGGAGCACCTCGCGCTCGACGTGGTTGACCGCGAGGTCGGCGATCATGTGTTCGCGTGTCCGGGTCTTGCGCAAGTCGGGCGACCGTCGTCGTGCCATCGGCGAACTCCTTCCCGCGGGCGGTTACTCCCAGTCGCCGTCGTAGAGGTACTGGTCGTCGTACGCCCCGGCCGCGTCGGGCACTTGCTGGTGCTCGGTGCGGAGCTGGGGCAGTCCCAGCGCCTCCAGAACCGCGACGCCTGCCGTCGTGAGGCGGTTGCGTTGCAGGTCCAGACACCGCAGTCGGGTGCCGGGGATGGCCTCTGCGAGGGCGAGCGCCCCGGCGTCGGTGACCTCGCCGTGTCGCAGATCGAGCAACTCCAGCTGATACATCAGGCCGGAGTCGATGACGGCGCGGACGCCCGCGTCGCCGACGTCGGACATACGCAGCTGCAGGTATGTCAGCTTCGCCGCCCGGGCGGAATGGAGGAAGGCGACGACCTCGTCGCGTGGCAGCAGCGACGTGCAGCCGGGGTAGACAGCGTGAGGCATTAGGTAAAGGTGCTCTAGCCGCGCCGGACCTTGGTCGGCGACGAGAGCGGCCAGGTCGTAATCCTGCATATGGTAGGCCTGAAAGACGCGAAGAGTCGGGATCACCGGGAGGCGGTACAGCGCGTCGCCGTGTTCCTGCATCAGACAGAAGAGGCGCAGTTCGTCAAGACGCGTCGCGGTCTGCAAGACATCGAGGAGGCCGTCGCCGTCCCCCCAGGCGAGGGTGAATCTCGAGTCTCGGTAGACCTCGCCGTGGTCGAGGTTGATGGGGTCGATCTCGTCGTTGCACGGGGAGCCGTGGCGGAACGAGAAAAGGCGCGGCAAGAACGATGCCCCCGCCACCAACCGCAGGACTTCGTCGCTCGGCGAGTCGGCGTGGTAGAAGTCGCTATCGTAATCCACCTGGTCGATGGCGAGATGGCGCAGTGATCGCGCGGCGACAGAGTCTCGTAGGACACGGGCGAAGGCGGGAGTTAGCTGCGGTGCCTCCAGCCGGTCGAGCCAGCCGCCGCGGAAGGCGAAAGCGATCCGTGCCGGCTGGGAGGCCCCTTCGATCTTCGCGCCCCCGTCGAGAAGGAATTGAGCGAGGTCGTTGAGCCACTCGCGCTCGTGGGCGGCGAGCAACTCCTGCTCCCGTGCGGCCAGTTCCCGCCGCGATGCGGCCGACAAACCGGCGTCCTCCAGGGCCAGCTGCACCTGGGCGAACTCGCCGCGCGGGTCGCCCTTGTCGGCGAGGTGGTCGGCCCACGCCATCAACGCCGCCCGGTCGTCCGGGTCGGCGAAGATGGCTTCTTCGAGGATCTGTCGCAGGTCGGCCACGGCGCTACTCCGCGCATTCCTCCTTGATCTTGGCGTACGCCTTCCGCGCGTGGTCGTAGTCCGCCTCGGCCTGCTTCATCTCGTCGGCCTTGTACGTCCCCTTCTTCATCGACCAGCACTGATCGACGCCGCGCAGGCACCACTCGGCGCTGGCCTTGCTCGTCCGGATCGGCTTGCCATCGACGACCACGAAGAACGGGTTCGTGTGCGCGTTCGGGAACACCCGCACCGCGACCCACGAACTCTTCGCGACGTCGGCCTCGAACGTCAGCTCGCGCTCCGTGCCGTCGGCCTTGAGGTCTTGCTTCGCCACCGGGTAGCCGTTGACGACCAGCTCGACCGGCACCGTCGGCTCGCCCGGCAGACGCGACGCCGCCTGGACGGTGAGTTTCACCTTGCCCGGCTTGTCGAGCTTGATCTCGCTGCCGCCGACGCCGAGGGCGTACTTCTTCTCGCCGACCGTCGCGGCGTACTCTTGCAGGTGCGTCGTGCCGTCGCTGACGTAGCTCCGGCCGTCGGCGATGCCCTTGACCCACTTCTCCCAGGTGATCGGGCCATCGACCTTGACGTAGACCCGGCCGACGCCGACGCGCTCGCCGTAGATGCACGGGAAGTCGCTCTCGCCGCTCGCCTTGATCCGGTAGCCGCAGTTGAGGGTGTGGTACCACATGTTCAGCTCGGCCTTGCGGTCGGTGTCCATCGTCGAGATGAAGTCCAGCGCCGGGATCAGCTTGCCGTCCGGGCCGGGCACGTCGTGCGTCGCCTGGACGACGTACTCGTTCGCGCCGATGCCGTCGTAGGCCGGCAGGGCGAACGTCGGCAGGCCGTCCGGGCCGTCCTTGCCGCCGTCGATCCGGCCGACCGCCCGCGTCAGGCCGTTGCCGCTGTGGGCCGGCCCGGTGACGGCCCCCTGCTTCTTCGCCCAGCGCAGGGTGTTCATGCCGAGGGTCGGCCAGTGGTCCTTCGACAGGCCGCCGGCCGGGATCTGCTCCTTCAGGTCGAGCAGACACAGGTGCCCCGACTGGTGCGAGCCGAAGCCGGAGACTTCCACGTCATACCGCAGCAGGTACGGCGGCTTCGACACGGCGTCCGGCTTGCCGGTGAAGAATCGCTTCTGGTAGTCGAAGCACGGCCCCCACGTCAGGCAGCAGCCGACCTTGAGGTCCTCGCCGAGGATGTGCCGCATCATGTCCGGCGGGTGGACGCCCTCGGTCGGGTTCTCGTAGTGCTGGCAGCCGGCCGCGTGGATGTGGTGGTCGCCGGAGTACCAGCCGCGCTTCGCCGGGTCGGACCAGCGCTTCACCTGATACACGACCGTCACCGGGTCGGTGCCGACGGTGATCGTCTTCGTCTCCGGGATCGACTCCGGGCCGCGCGTGCAGCGGATGGTGTACTTGCCGGCCGGCAGGCGGACCGTCTCGCCGGTGCCGCGGTAGACTTGCGGGTGGAAGAAGAAGTCCGGCGCGAGCCGCTTCGACTGGGCCGGGTAGACGCGGCCGGCCTCGTCGCGGATCAGGAAGCCGGCCATCGCCTCGGTGCCATCCTGCTCCAGGACGCGGAACGTCACCGGCACGCACGGCCTGGCGTCGACGGTGATCGCGGCGCTGGCCGACGGCGCGCCGGGGTCGTCGCGGGTGAGCTGGATCCAGTCGATCCGGCTCGTGCCCGGGGCGCTGCCGGGGTCGAGCCGCAGCCCCGCCAGGTCGGCCCCCATCGTGCGGAAGCGGACGACGTACTCCGTCGGCTGGGTCGTGTCGATGCGGAAGTTGGCCATCTGCCGCGGCAGGAACTGGTCCTGGCCCTTCGTTCGCCAGAAGAGTTGCCCCTGGCCCGGCTGGTCAAACTGAGCCCAGAACCGGACCGCGTAGCCGCCCGGCGGGGCCTCGGCGTCGGCGACGAGCTGCGGGTCGTTGCCGGTGCTCTTGACGACGAGGCTCGCCTTGTCGGTGCCGAGCGTCGCGTGGTTGGTCGCCTTCCAGCCGGCCTCCTTGTCGAAGCGCCAGTCCTTGACGACCGGGTCCGGCTGGCCGGCCCGGGCGGCCTCCAGGCGGAAGGTGAGCGTCGCCGTCTTTTGGCCCGCGTCCTTGCTGTAGAGCTGCAGCGCGACGTACTCCAGTTCGAGGCCGCCGAGCGTCGGCAGGAGCGGCTGGCCGAGCCACGGCGACAGGCCGAGCCAGCGCGTCTCGACCTCGTCCTTCGGCCCGGTAGGGATTGGCCGGGCGTTCGGGCTATCGACACGGATCGCCCCGGTCGCGTTCGCGTGGTTGACGACCTTGACCAGGACGAGCCGCCAGCCCTGCTCGATCAGTTCCGGCTTCGACGCCGAGGGGACCGCCTTGAGCGAGCCGTCCTTGCCGATCTCGACCGCCGCGACGCAGATCGGGTCGAAGAGCTTCTGCACCGCCGCGGCCACTTTCTCATCGCCGTCGCCGACCTTGAGTTCGTCGAGGGCCTTCTTCGCGTCGGCCGGCAGCGGTTGGCCGAGGAGGTCGAGGGCCTGGGCGACGCGCCGCGCCTGGGCGAGCAGCGGCTGGGCCTCGACCTTCGGCACGGCCGGCCAGGCCGGCTTCTCCTGGGCCGACACCGGCAACGCCGCGCCGAGCAGCGCCGCCCAGACGATCGCGGTCCGTCTCATGGCTGAAACTCCTGCCAGGGGGGTGAGCTTCGCTGGAGTCTACCCGGCCGCGTGCCGATCGCAAGCGGGAAGCCGTCGCCAGTGCCGTTTCTTGACCGGTCGCGATAATCACCCCATCGACCCGAGGAGAGATGCCATGCCGGTGCTGCGTGCCGCGAACTCGGCCGAGGAGCTTGGCCTGCTGAGGGCCGTCACGACGGACCTCGCCGACGCCGACGCCCTGGGGGTCTACTGCGACTGGCTCGAGGATCGGGACGACCCGCGCGGGCCGTTCCTGCGCAAGTTCCTGGCCGCCTTCGCGAAGAAGGGCCGCCTGCCGGTGATCCCTGAGGAGTTCTCCCCGGCTTGGGCGGAGGTGCTCGGCCTGCCGATCCGCCGCCGGCTGCGGCAGGGCCTGGAGGCCCGCGAGCGGGGGATGAAGAAGTACCTCCGCGGCGAGTACCCCAACGGCTTCGCGGCCTACGAGCCGCACTTCGACGCGATCTTCCGCACGCTGCGGCCCGGCGTCCGGCTCGTCGCCGGCGACGCCGCCCCGCTGGAGTCGTTCCCGGTCGGGACGACGCGGGTCGGTGGCCTGCCGGACCTGCCCGTCGGCATGGCCTGGCCGCACCACCCGCCGTCGTCCAAGCTCCGGGGCGAAGAGGCGATCGTTCAGTTCTTGCTCCAGATCGACCTCGCCGAGGCGCGCTGGACCTTCGCCGACGGCGCGCTGCCGGAGAGTGGATTGCTGAGCCTGTTCCGGAGCTTCTCGTACTTCGACGACGACGCCCCGCCGCTGGTGTACCACTTCCCGGCCGGCACCGCCCTGGAGCGGACCGCGCCGACCGTGATCCCGACCGGCTTCGACGACCACGCCGCGATGGCCGTCGCTTGTCCGCTGACCCTGGCCGACTCGCTGCAGTCGCGCGGCGACCTGCCCCACCCCGGCGAAGGCGAGCCGAACCCGGACTACCTCGTCGAGGGGTACTTCGACCAGCGAGCGCGGAACCACTGGTTCTGCACCCACTGGACGAAAGGGCTCGACCACGGCTGGGTCGCCGAGGGACTGGAGGCCAGAAACCTCACCGGCCACCTCAAGTTGTTCGAGCTGCTCTACGACGACGCCCTCGACTGGGCCTTCGGCGACGGCGGCCGGCTGCACGTCTACGTCCCGCCAGACGCCGCCCGCGCGGGGCGGTTCGACGCCGTCGTCAACTACGAGGTGTGAGCCGCCCTACTCGGCGGCGATCCGAAACAGCACCGCCACCTCGCTGCGGAAGCCGAGATCCTGCGTCCCCTGGCCGGCGTCGAGGACGAACGTCGCCTCGCGCCGGCCGGCCTCGCGACAGCGGACCGTTACCAGCAGGTACTGCAAGTTCAGGCCGCTGAAGCGGTCGGCGACCGTCCGGCTCCGGACAAACTCGGCGGCGAACAGGCCGGGCATGTCGGGACCGCCCGTCGCCCGGACGCGCGCCTCCGACTTGACGCCGGCGTCGTTGACGACCTCGACGAGGAAGACGCGGTCCCGGCCTTGCACCAGTTCCGGCGTCGCCTTGCCGCGCGCGACCTTGACGCGCGACTCCGGGTTGACCCAGACCTCGAACAGGGCGTGGGTTGCCAGCGCGTCGCGGACCGCCTTCATGTCGCGGTCGGCCAGGGCCTGGGCGAGTTGTTTCCGCTCGGCGTCGGACAACTTGCCGCCGCGCTGCTGGAACTCGGCGAGGACGGCTTCGACGCCGGCCCGGATCGCGGGCCAGTCGGTGTCCGGGTCGCGTCGCATGGGGCGTCTCCCGCGAGGAATGGGAACCTCGCGGGAGTGTACCAGCCCGATACGGCGATGGGTATCCCCTTCCTCGCATCGGGTGTGGTTTCTTTGTTAACGCTCCGCCAGCGCCGCCCGGCGGCCCTTCTTCCGCCGCTTCGGCACTGGCGGCAGCTCGTTGCGTTCGTGCGACCGCCGCACCCAGCCGCCGCGGAGCAGGCCGCCCTTCCATTCCTCCAGGGTGAGGCCGACCGTCTCCTCCGGCAGGTCTGCCGCGTTCGCCCGGGCCATCGCGAGGGCCTCCTCGCGCGTGTCACCGACCGCGACGAGGGCGACGCCGCCGTCGGCCAGGCGGGCGACGACCCGGAACCACTGCCGGAGCCGTTCGCCGTGCAAGGCGGTCTGCAGCCGGACCGACACCGGCTCCGGCTTCTCCTCCCGCGTCGCCACCACCGTCCCGTCGACGCCGCCCCGCAGTAGCTTCTTCGCCATCTCGTGCCTCCCCCTGGACGCGCCTCCACCGCGCCACCCGGAAATCGGGCGGCTCGGGAAGCGGAAGGGTTGTTTCGCGGCGGGTCACCCCCTCTACGGAAGGCCGTCCGCGGGGTGACAGATGGCTCGACTTGTAAATCCTGCTCAGTCGGACGTGTAACTTCGTACCGGAGAGCGGGTGGGATCCCGGACCGGCGCGGACAATCGTTCGGCCACAAGCCACTATTTTCCCTTTAGTTGTGGCATGTGACGGCGAAATCTGGCCGGCTTTCTGTCCGCCGGCATGGCCCGTGCAGATGGGGTTGACATCACCAGTCCCGGCTCAAGTCAGGAGTGACGGTCATGCAGATCGAGCTGTACTGCCCCGAGTGTGATTGCTGCTTCCGGGCCGCGCCGGAGACGCCGTCGGACGAGGTCCTCGACCGGATGGCAGACGTCGGGCCGTGGTACGCCCTCGGCGACGGCGAGACGTTCGAGGACATGATCTTCTCGACGCTGTTCGCCTGCGGCACGATCCGCTGCTCGGAGTGCGGCGAGCCGGTCACGGTCAGCGAGGAGAGCCTCGGCCAACTCGCGCAGGAAGTCCTCGGCCGCTGGTGAGCCGACGGTCACATCGGCCGGCGCGGCGCGTGGTAGACGCGCGCCGCCGGCACGGAGACCACCTCCCGCTCCGGGTAGCGCAGCGCCGTGAGCGTGTTGCCGAAGACGCACCCGGTGTCGATGTTGACCGACTCGTTCGCCCAGCGCGGCTCCATCACCGGGGTGTGGCCGTGGACGACGAGGGCCTTGCCGCGGTAGTCCGCCCCCCAGTCGCCGCGAACCGGCAGGCCGACCGCATCCACCTCGCCAGTCGTGTCGCCGTACAGGGCGAACGCCCGAAATGTCTTCGACAGCCGCCCGTGCATGTGTTCCTTCAGGCCGGCGTGGGCGACGACGAGCTTGCCGCCGTCGAGGACGTACTGGAACTCCAGCCCGGCCAGGAACGCCAGCACCCGCTCCTTGAGCTCGGCCGGCTCCTTCTCGAGCTGCTCGATCGACTCGGCAAGGCCGTGCGCAATCGCGACGCGGTTGCCGCGCAAGTGGCGTAGCAACTTGTCGTCGTGGTTGCCGACGACGCACAACGCCAGCCCCGCCTCGACGAGATCCATGACGAACCGCAGCGTCTCGGCGACCTTCGGCCCGCGGTCAACCAGATCGCCGACGAAGACGAGCCGTCGCCCGGCCGGATGCGCCACCCGCCAGCGTCCGTCTTCCTCCGTCGCCGCGTAGCCGAGCTTTCCCAGCAGGTCCATCAACTCGTCGAAGCAGCCGTGCACGTCGCCGACGACGTCGAACGGGCCGTGGTCGTCCTTGCGCAGATGGGCCGGCGGCAGGCGGCGGAACCGGACCATTGCGAGGTCCTCCAGCGAGGCGACGACGTGGACCGCCGCGAACCCTTCCGCGGCGAGGCCGGGCAGGCCCTCCTGGAGCTCCTTCAACTGCCGTGTAATGACCTCGACCGGCACGACCCGGCCCGGCCGACGCTCGTTGTGGCAGGCGTAGACCTCGGGCGGCAGCAGGAAGACGAGCACGACGGCCTTCGCCCCCTGGCGCTGGGCGATCGCGGTCAGGTTGCGGCGCGACGGCGACTGGACGTTGGTCGCATCGACGACGACGAGCTTGCGGTGGGCGAGCCGCTTGGCGGCGATGAGGTGGAGGATCTCGAACGCGTCGCCGCTGACGGCCTGGTCGCCCTCGTCGTCGGCGACGAGGGCCCGGCAGGCGTCGGACGAGACGACCTCCGTCGGCAGGAAGTGCCGCCTGGCGAACGTGCTCTTGCCGGCCCCCGAGGGACCGACCAGGGCGAGCAGGCACGGCGACGGCAGGTCGATGAGCATGGGTCGCCTCAGGTCGTGCCGCCCGGCACCAGGGCGGCCCGCAGCCGGCGGACCGCCCGCAGGTAGCGCATCGACGCCGCCGCCTCGCTCAGGCCGAGGAGGCCCGCCACCTCCTGGTTCGACAGCTGCTCGCCGTGCCGCATGAGGACGATCTCGCGGTCGTCGTCGTCGAGGTCGTTGATCGCGCGTTCGAGGCGGCGTTGCAGCTCCTGGCGGATGGCGGCCGACGCGGGGGTCGGCTCGCCGTCGAGGAGCTGGCCGGCCAGCTCGATCGACGAGTGGTCGGCGAGGACGCCCGGGACGATCGGCTGCTCGCGGTCGAGGCTGCGCCGCTGGGCGAGGCGGTGGCGACGATGGGCGTCGATGAGGTGGTCCTTGGCGATGTGGCGGAGCCAGAGCAGGAACGGCATCGTCGGCTGGCGCAGGTAGTCGCTGAGGCGGCGGTGCGCTTCCAACAAAACGTCCTGGACGACGTCGCTGGCGTCGAGCCGGGCGGCGAGGGCCGGGTCGAGCCGGTTGGCGATCATGCGGCGGATCGGCTCGCGGTGGAGGCCGAGCAGCCGTTCGACGGCGTCGGCGTCGCCGGTCCGGGCCTGGTCGAGCAGCTCGGCCGTGTCGGGGGGTTCGGGGTTCATGGCGCGGCCCTCCTTACCTTTATTGTAAGCGCCGAAGCGGTACCCGGAGCGAACTCGCCGGTTGCGACCCGGCACCCGCGGCGGTTACAGGCCCATGAAGATCGTCCTCCCCGGCGGCAGCGGCCACGTCGGCACCCTGCTCGCCCGCTCGTTCGCTGCCGACGGTCACGACGCCGTCGTCCTCAGCCGCACCCCGGTGGCCGCCCCGTGGCGCGTCGTCGCCTGGGACGGCGAGACGGTCGGTGACTGGGCCGCCGAACTCGACGGGGCCGACGTGGTCGTCAACCTCGCCGGCCGGAGCGTCAACTGCCGCTACCACGCCGAGAACCGCCGCCAGATCCGCGAGTCGCGCACCCGCTCGACGCGGGCCGTCGGCCAGGCCATCGCCGCGGCTGTCCGGCCGCCGGCGGTCTGGCTCCAGATGAGCACCGCAACGATCTACGCCCACTCGCTCGACCACGCCAACGACGAGGCGACCGGCATCCTCGGCGGCGCGGAGCCCGGCGCGCCGGACACCTGGCGCTTCAGCATCGACGTCGCCCAGGAGTGGGAGCGGGCGGCCACCGACGCCGACGTGCCGCGGACGCGAAAGGTGCTCCTCCGCACGGCGATGGTGATGAGCCCCGACCGAGGCGGCGTCTTCGACGTGTTGCTCGGCCTGGTGCGCTGGGGCCTCGGCGGCACGCAGGGCAACGGCCGACAGTATGTCTCCTGGATCCACGACCGCGACTTCGTCCGCGCCCTCCGCTGGCTGATCGACCGCCCGGACCTCGCCGGGCCGGTCAACCTCGCGTCGCCGAACCCGCTGCAGAACGCGGACTTCCTCCGCGCGCTGCGATCCGCGTGGGGTGCGAGGCTCGGCCTGCCGGCGACGCGCTGGATGCTGGAGGCCGGGGCGTTCGTCTTCGGCACCGAGACCGAGCTGGTGCTGAAGAGCCGGCGCGTCGTGCCGGGGCGGCTGCTCGACTCCGGCTTCGCGTTCGAGTTCCCGACCTGGCCCGAGGCGGCGGCCGACCTGTGCCGTCAGTGGTTGCGGCGTGGCCTTCCACCGGGGATACTCGATGGGGCGTGACCTGACCTGTTCGCCTCTGTCCCGGAGTGGTCGATGCGCCCCACCTTGCTTTGGTTTGGCCTGGCGGTCCTTGGGTTCTTTGGCATCGCCGCCGGCCAGCAGGCGGATAAGAAATCAACGGAGGAGGAGCGGAAGGTCCAGGAAGAAGAAGTCGCGTTCCTGGACCGGATCTTTGAGAACAGCGCGTGGGCGGTGAAAGCCAGAGAAATCATCGCGGATCTGAACACCGACCTGAGCAAAGCGGAGCGGGTCGAAGTGATGCGCCTGAATCCTACGCCGCTGGCGGAAGCAGCCCGCCAGGGGAAAAACACCTTGCACGGCTACCAAATCGTTGCTTCCGCCAAGGTTGAGACGCCGGCCACCCGTCGGGAGATCACCGGATTCGTCGGGAAGGCCCTACACTGGAACAGGCACACCATGGGGGATTGCTTCAACCCTCGGCACGGGATGCGGATCGTCTCGGGGATGAGGACGATCGAGTTCGTTCTCTGCCTGGAGTGCCACGGCGTCGATGTCTACGTGGACAGAACACGCCGGGCTGTTTTCGACCTTCGGTCACCGAAGGAGAATCCCCTTGAGCGGTTCCTGCGCGACGCCGAGAATAAGGCCTCGCCGCAGAGGGGAATCGATCCGTGACCCCGATAGGTAATACGTCGATCGAATTGACGCACTGCGAAGTCGTGGGATAGACTCCTACCTTACTTCCCTCGCGTTCGGAGACTTCTGTTGGCGTTGCTGGAGCGGATCCTACTGGTGCTGGCGACCCTGCCGCTGCTGCAACCGCCGGGGGTGTGTTGCTGCCGGGCCGGGACGCGCGCCGCCGAGCCCCCGCCGGTCGAGTTGCCCGCTCCGGCGAAGAAATGCCGGTGTTGCCAGCCGCAAGAACCGCGAGCGAAACCCGCCCCGCCTCCGGTGGAACACCACCCCGATTGTCCGGTCCTCGTGGGGGTCGATCAGACCCGCTACACTGAGCCGACCGTCTTCCCCTTCGATGTCGCTTTGGCGCTTCGGACGTCGCCCACTGCCTGGGACATGCCCCTCATTGTCGGCTCCGCCGGCCCCCCGGTCACCGACTCTCCGCCGTTCCCGCCGCCCCCTTTCGTGTTGCGCTGCTGAGCCGTCCCCTGGACGAGTCGGCCCTCCCTCACATTGTTTTTCCGAGACGCCGAACCCCGGCGTTGCCGTTCGATTCGTAAGGTTCGTATTGGTCCCATTCAGGAAGAAGGTATCGCGATGAAGACGTGGACGAGTCTGGCCCTGGTCGTGGGCCTGGTCGCTCTGGCCGGTTGCGGCGCGACGCCGACGAGCAAGAGCGGGCCGAAGGACGAGAAGAAGGACGCCGCCGCGAAGGACGAGGGCACCAAGCACGCCGGCTGGTGGTGCGCCGAGCACGGCATCCCGGAGCACGAGTGCAGCATGTGTAGCCCGGCCGTGTTCAAGAAGCTCAAGCCGGACGAGATCTGCACGAAGCACACTGACCGCGCGAAGGACCAGTGCTTCATCTGCAACCCGGACCTCTGGCCGAAGTACGTCGCGGTGTACAAGGCGAAGTACGGCCAGGACAAGGAGCCGCCGGAGCCGGAGGATAACCTCCCCGGCGGCAAGTCGACCAAGAAGGACAAGTAATCGACTTCGGGAGCGGAAGGGGACCACCGGAGACTCGCCCCGGTGGTCCCCGGATTACTTTTTGGGCAGCGGCAAGCGCACCCGGAGATCGTCACCGGGCAGGTCGTCGCCGTCCATCCGGCCGCCGTTGTCTTTGCCATCGACGCCGACGCTGTACAAGAGGAAGCCATCCCCGTCCGGGCGGTAGACGAGGTTGCCACCGGAGAAGAGGTCCCCTGGCACGATGGGCGGGTGCGCCGGGGCGAGGGCATCGAGTTTCTCGGGAAACCGGCCGTGCTCGCGCCGGTGGGCCGACAGGGCGAACGCGACGAGGAGGTTGCGATGGGTCTGCTCGGCCCGATCGGCCTTCGTCTGGACGTTATCGACCGCCGGCAGCGTCAATCCGATCAACGCGTCGCCGACCTTCTTGGCGATGAGCTTCTCCACTGGGGTGCCGCCGAGAAGTTGCCATGCCAGGGCGAGCCGCGGGTCGCCCTTCGGCTTGAGGGCCCGCAGGTCAGCGTCGATCTGGGCAAAGGCGCGCACCCGCTCCGCCCGGGTCGGGAGCTGGGCGGCATCGCGGGACCGGTCGTACCAGCGGTTACCGTCGCGGAAGATCGGCCCCCAATCAAGCTGCGCCATCGCCGCCTCCGCGGCCAGATCGACGTCGTCAATCGCCCCGCCGCGACGCATGAACTGCGCCGCGTCGAGGTAGCCGAACCGCTCGGCGAGGTCGACCTTGTCGGCCACTGACGGCATGGCAGGCAGGTTCCGCAGGTCGGCCAGCCAGGCGCGAGCTTGCTTCGCATCGCCGGCCCGGTCGATGAGTACAACGCCCGCCTCGGCGGCGCGGTCGTTGATCGCGACGCCGACGAGGAACTCGATCAGCGTCCCGCCGCGCGCGACGAGCCGGCCGAGCCGGTGGCAGGCGACCAGGTCCTGCCAGGCGTCATCGACCTTGCCATCGCCGAGGCGGAGCATCACCCGGGCGGCGAGCGCGTCGGCGGCGACGCGGCACTCTTGCACGCCGGGATGCAAGGCGGACAGGAGTACCCCCGGTTCGCGGCCGCCCCGCGGAACGACGAGTGGGTTGTAGTAACCCGTCCGGCGCGACGCCGCGACGACGGTCGCCAGTGGCTTGTCGTTCGCGGTGAGCCAGGCGGCGAGGCGCGGCTCGTCCTTCGCCGTCCAGGGCCGCCGACAGGCGAGGCCGAGGGCGGCTTGCAACTTCTCGGCGTCGGCCGGGTCGTCGCCGCCTTCTTGGCGGAGCCATTCCGCGACGCCAAGGAGGTAGTCGCCTTGCTCCGGCGGCTCCTCGACGCCGAGGTACTTGAAGAACGCGGCCGAGGCGTGCCTCCCGCCGGGTCGTGGCCCGAGGGCCTTCCAGATCAGGACGTTGGCGTTCGTCTCGGGGGTGACGCCCTTGCCGAGGCGCTCGTTCAGGGCGGCCTCATAGTCGATGTAGCCCTCTTTCGTTAGCGGCCCGGTGACGACGGTCGTCGCCTCGCCGACAGGCACCTTCGGTTGTGGCTCGTCCGCGGCCAGCAGAGCCAGAGTCAGGAACGCGATCGCAACCATGGCGCCTCTTTGTGGTGGGAGTTCGGCGGGTTCCGCCACCATGCCCAGAGGCTATTCGGTACGAGGGGTCGCTCCTTTCACTCCACTTCGTCCTCGTCGAGCCGGTAGCCGTGCTTCTTACCCAGAGCGCGGTACGCCTCGTCGAGCAGTCGCAGCCGGCCAGCCGCGTTCGCCGGCGGCGTGAACAGGTCGCCCTCCAACCGGTCGAGCAGCCCAGCCGCGGCGAGGACGCGCCTCTCTAACTGGTCCTGCGTCTCGATCGTGCCGTCGCGGCGCAGGTGCAGCGGCACCACGCCGCGCGCGACCAGGGCCGGGGCGATCATCAGGCCGCGGTGGCAGAAGAGCGGGTCCGCCTCGCCGCACATCAGAGCGATCGTGTAGCGTACCTGGCCCGCCTCGATCCGGTCGAGCCCGACCTGGAAGCGCGGCAGCTTCCGCACCGTGGCGTAATCGACATGGCCGTCGGCGTCGTAGCACGCCGTCTCGGGCGGCCGGCCGCCGACGTGGCCGCCGAGGAAGACGTAGGCGATCCGGGCGGCGCGCAGGCCGGCCCGAAGGTCGTCGCGGTTGAACTGCGGCTGGCGGCGCGAGAACGGCGCGGAGCGCACGTCGGCGACGGCGGTGACGCCGGCCGACCGGAGCAGGGCGACGAAATCGGCGAGCGTGTGGTTCGAGTGGCCGACGGTCCACAGTGGCGTCATGGCACGTCCAGCCGCAGGACGACGAGCATCGGCCAGCCGACGTACTTCGCCGCGCGGGGCACCCGCGCCGCGAGGGCGTCGTCCGGGGCGTGCTCGGACACGTCGGCCAGGCGGAAGCCGGCCCGGACGGCGGCCATGACGAACGCCGCGACCGAGTGCGGCACGCTGCCCGGGCTGACTTTTTCGCCGGAGGCCGGGTCGGTAAACCGGGCCCAGGCGTCGCGCAGGAACATCGCCGGGTGCATCGCCGAAATCACGGCCCGGCCGCCGGGCCGGACGACCCGGCGAGCCTCGCCGAAGAACGTGGCCAGGTCGTCGAGGTGCTCCAGGACCAGGCCGCTGACGACGAGGTCGAACGCGCCGTCGGCGAACGGCAGCGGCGCGTGCAGGTCGTGGACGACGAACGTGACGGCGTCCGCCCCCGGCTTGCGGCGGGCCTCGGCGAGCATCCCGGCGGAGAAGTCGACCGCCGTCACGGTCGCCCCGTGGTCGGCGAGCCAGAGGGCGTGCCGGCCGGTGCCGCAGCCGAGGTCGAGGGCGACGAGGCAGGCCGGGTCGCCGAGCGCCGACCGGACGAACGGCCCCTCCAGGGCCTGGAGCGGGTTCGCGTCGTGGTCGTAGACGGCGGCCCAGCGGTCGTAGCCGGTACGGACGTTGGCGAGCGGTTCGGCCATCGCGTCAGTCGATCTTCTCCCCGGCGGCGTCGGCGATCTCCTTCGCCTCTTCCGGGCTGAGGTTGCCGTCCATCATCGCGATCTTGTACGCCGCCTTGAGGTGCTCGCTCTTCTGGGCCAGCGCCTCGATCGCGGCGCGCCGCTCGGCGGTGACGGTCTTCGCGTTGAGCCACATCCAGAACGGCCAGATCGAGAAGGACACCATCGCCACCAGGGCCAGGATGGCGACGAACTTCGTATGCTGGGGATTCACTTCGGTCCCTCCTCGGGACGCCGGGTACGGCGACGGGATGCTCCAGGTCTCGCGTCGTCGTTTTAGCTTCCGGCACCGACCGGGACAAGGAGGGCCGCGGCCGCGCCGGTCGGCGCGGCCGCGGCCCGGTGACCGATCAGCCCGGCGGCAGGATGACCGCGTCGATGACGTGGATCACGCCGTTGGTGCACTCGACGTCGGCCTTCGTCACGGTCGCGGTGCCGTTCAGCTTCACGCCGCCGGCGGCGCTGATCTTGACCGGGCTTCCCTGGACCGTGGCCGCCTCCTTGCCGTCGAGCTTCGCCGCGTCGGCGGCCATGACCTTGCCGGCGACGACGTGGTACGTCAGGATGGCGGCCAGCTTCGGGACGTCCTTGAGCAGGGCCTCGACCGTGCCGGGCGGCAGCTTGGCGAACGCCTCGTCGGTCGGCGCGAAGACGGTGAACGGGCCGGCCCCCTTCAGGGTGTCCACCAGCCCGGCGGCCTTGACGGCGGCGACCAGGGTGGTGAACGAGCCGGCCCCGACGGCGGTGTCGACGATGTCCTTCATGGTGCAACTCCAGTGCGCGGCGCGGACCGGGGACGCCCCGGCCGACGCCGGCGGTGCGGAAACGGAAACTCCGGGTGATAATCCGGAACGGGGCGGCCGCCGTGCGGTGGGTGAGGTGCGTCGCGGGCCGCCGTGTCAGGTCACCAAACTCATAGGCACCGCCCGGCGGCGGTGACAAGTAGGTGGCGTGAAATTACCGTCCTTCCGCCCGGTCGCGACAGAGGCGGTTCAGGTAACGCGCCAGGACGCTCGCGTGCGCCAAGGGCGCGCCGGCGTTGTTGACGTCGCCGTTGTCTTCCATGTCGTGGAAGTGCTGCGTCACGCCGGCGAACGCCGCCTCGACGAACCCGGCGACCAGGGCCGGGTCGACCCGGTTCGCCAGGGCCCACTCGTAGGCGACGACGTAGATCTTGTACCGGGCCTCGACGTAGCCGAGGAGCTTCTTGCCAAACTGGTGGCCGGCCGGCTTGCCGCCGCCGCGCTTCTTGCCGCGGCCCTTGAACAGGTGCGGGGCCGTCTGGCCGCGGATGACCTTGAGGCCCTGCCAGATGCCCTCGACCGTGTCGCTCGTCGTGCCGGGCATGCCAGGCACCGGGATGCCGCCGTGGGCCCAGAATGGGCTCAGGGTGCAGTACGGGTGGTCGGCGTAGCTGCTCACGTCGTACACGACCGCCCCGGCCGGGAGGTTGTCCCGGTGGGAATATGGCAGGAAGACGCAGGGGGCGAACGGCTTCGGCATGGGACACCCGGCCGGGACGGCACGTCGGGGGCGACACCACCTGGACAGCCCTCCCGGCCGGCGGGTTCACCGCCCGGTCACGCCGGCGTCAGGACGCGCGCCAGGTCGGCCCGGGCGTCGGTGCCAATCAGGCGCAGGTCGAACTTCTCCTGCAAGATCCGGAACACGTCCGGCGTGACGAAGGCCGGCGGCTTCGGGCCGAGGTTGACCCCCTTCACCCCGAGGGCGAGCAGGGTCAGCAGCACGGCGACCGCCTTCTGCTCGAACCACGAGATGACCAGGGTCAGCGGCAGGTCGTTCACGCCGCAGTCGAACGCCTTCGCCAGGGCGAGCGCGACGCTGATCGCCCCGTAGGCGTCGTTGCACTGGCCCATGTCGAGCAGGCGCGGCAGGCCGAGGTGCCGGCCGTAGTCCCGGCCGTTGATGCGGAACTTGCCGCAGCCGAGCGTCAGGATGAACGAGTCGGCCGGGGTCGCCTCGGCGTAGTCGTTGAAGTAGCTCCGACCCGGCTCGTAGCCGTCGCAGCCGCCGATGACGAAGAACCGGCTGATCTTGCCTGCCTTGACCGCGTCGATGATCGCCCCGGCGGCGTCGAGGAGGACCTTGCGGTGGTAGCCGACCTCGTACGCCCCGGTGACGTGCTTCGTCAGGGGCGGGCACTGCCGGGCCTTGGCGATGACCGGGGCGAAGTCGTTCCCCGGGATGCGCGTCCCGCCCGGGACGGCGGTGAACCGGGTGGTGAAGATGCGGTCGGCGTAGTGGGCCGGCGGGATGAGGATGCAGTTCGTCGTGGCGACGACCGGGCCGCCGAACGCCGGGAACTCGGCCTTCTGCTTCTGCCACGGCCCGCCGTAGTGCCCGGCGAGGTTCGGGTGCTCGCGCAGCCGGGGGTACATGTGGGCCGGCAGCATCTCGCCGTGGGTGTAGACGTTGACGTCGGTCCCCTCGACCTGGCGGAGCAGGTCCCACAGGTCGACCAGGTCGTGGCCGGTCACCAGGATGCCGGGGCCGGGCTTCGTCCCGACGGTGACCACCGCCGGGGACGGGTCGCCGAACGCCTCGACGTGGCCGGCGTCGAGCAGCTCCATGACGCGGAAGTTCTTTCGGCCGACCTCGAGGGCGATCTCCAGCAGCGAGGCGAGGTCGAAGTTGACGTTCGTCATCGTGCTGAACAGGGCCTCCTCGATGAAGGCCGAGACGGCGTCGTCCGTCTTGCCGAGGCGGCGCGCGTGGTTGGCGTAGGCGGCCATGCCCTTGAGGCCGTAAAGGATCATCTCCTGGGCGCTCTGCACGTCGGCGTCCTTGCCGCAGATGCCGGGGCTGTGGTTGCACCCCGTCCCGCCCATCGTCTGCTCGCACTGGTCGCAGAACATCGGGAGCGCGTTCGCCATGGCGTCACCTGGATTCGAGGTCAGGGAAATTCACGAAAACAGGATCTTTTTATCCTTAAATAACGCGGCCGTCAACTCGATTCGCCGGATTCCGGAGCGAAGGCGACCGGCAGGCGGGGTTGACCCGCCGTCGCGACCGCCCTAGCCTGACCACATCCCGCGAGGTCGAGGCAACCCGATGACCGCTCCGCTGATGCTCTCCCCCGACGCCGCCGGCCGGTTCGGCCCGTTCGGCGGCCGCTACGTCCCCGAGACGCTCCTGGAGGCGCTCGGCCAGCTCACCGCCGAGTACGACCGGGCGCGCGTCGACCCGGACTTCCAGGCCGAGTTCGACCACTACCTGCGCGTCTGTGTCAATCGGCCGTCGCCGCTCTACTTCGCCGAGCGGCTCACCAAACACGCCGGCGGGGCGCGCATCTACCTGAAGCGCGAGGACCTCAACCACACCGGCGCGCACAAGATCAACAACTGCCTCGGCCAGGCCCTGCTCGCCCGGCGCATGGGCAAGACGCGGATCATCGCCGAGACCGGGGCCGGCCAGCACGGCGTCGCGACGGCGACGGCCGCCGCCCTGTTCGGCCTGCCGTGCCAGGTCTACATGGGCGAGGAGGACGTCCGCCGCCAGGAACTCAACGTCTTCCGGATGCGGGCGATGGGGACCGAGGTCGTCCCGGTCCGCACCGGCAGCCGCACCCTACGCGACGCGATCAACGAGGCGATGCGCGACTGGATGGCGAGCGTCGCGACGACGCACTACATCCTCGGCAGCGTCGTCGGGCCGCACCCGTTCCCGCTCATCGTGCGCGACTTCCAGTCCGTCATCGGCCGCGAGGCGCGGTCGCAGTGCCTGGACGTGCTACGCAAGCTGCCGGAGGTCGTCGTCGCCTGCGTCGGCGGCGGCAGCAACGCCGCCGGGATGTTCTACCCGTTCCTGACCGACGCGGAGGTCGAGATCGTCGGCGTCGAGGCGGGCGGCCGGGGCGGCGGGGTGGGCGACCACGCCGCGACGCTGAACTTCGGCCGGCCGGGCGTCCTGCACGGCACGTTCAGCTACGTCCTCCAGGACGACGACGGCCAGACGTCCGACGTCCACTCCGTCTCTGCCGGGCTCGACTACCCGGGCGTCGGGCCGGAGCACAGCCACTGGAAGGACGCTGGCCGGGTGCGCTACACCCAGGTCGGCGACAAGGCCGCCCTGGAGGCATTCCATCTCTGCGCCCGGTTGGAGGGCATCCTGCCCGCCCTGGAGACGGCCCACGCCGTCGTCGCGGCGGTCGAGCTAGCCAAGGAACGCAAGCCAGACGACGTGGTAGTCGTCTGCTTCTCCGGCCGGGGCGACAAGGACTGCACCGAGGTCGCCCGGCTGATGGGGGAACGCCCATGAACCTCATCGACGCGACGTTCCAGCGGCTGAAGGTCGAGGGCCGCAAGGCGTTCATGCCGTTCCTCGTCGCCGGCGACCCGGACGTCGAGGCGACCGTCGCCGCGGCGGAGCTGCTCGCCGCGGCCGGGGCGACCCTGATCGAGGTCGGCTTCCCGTACAGCGACCCGATCGCCGACGGGCCGGTCATCCAGGCGGCGTACACGCGCGCCCTCGGCCGTGGCCTCAAGCTCGACGACATGCTCGGCTGCGTCGCCCGGATCGCCGCCCTGCCGGACGTCGCCGGCCGGGTGCCGGTCGTGGCGATGGTGGCCTACAGCCTGATCCACCGCCGCGGGCCGGGGCGCTTCCTCGACCAGGCGAAGGCGGCCGGGGCGAGCGGCCTGATCGTGCCGGACCTGCCGCTGGAGGAGGCCCGCTCGCTCGGCCCGCTCGCGGCAGAGCGCGGCCTGTGCCTGGTCCAACTCGTCACGCCGACGACGCCAGAGGAGCGCGCCCGCCGCATCGCGGCCGAGTCGACCGGCTTCCTGTACTGCGTCAGCGTCGCCGGCATCACCGGGGCACGGGACGACCTGCCGCCGGAGTTGCTCCAGCGCCTCGCCTGGCTGCGCGAGCAGACGGACCGGCCGTTGTGCGTCGGGTTCGGCGTCTCCCGGCCGGCCCAGGCGCAGGCGCTGCGCGACCACATCGACGGCGTCATCGTCGGCAGCGCGATCGTCCGGCTGCTCGAAGCCGGCAAGGTGGACGAGGTCCGCGAGTTGGCCGAGGGGCTGGTGGCGGCGCTGGCCTGACGTCAGGACAGGAGATCCTCGACGACGTTGCCGAACACGTCCGTGAGCCGGTAGTGCCGGCCCTGGAATTTGAACGTCAGCTTCGTGTGATCGATCCCGAGCAGGTGCAGCATCGTCGCGTGCAGGTCGTGGACGTGGACCGGGTCACGCACGACGTTGTACGAGAAGTCGTCCGTCTCGCCGAACGTGAACCCCTTCTTGACGCCGGCCCCGGCGAGCCAGACGGTGAAGCAGCGCGGGTGGTGGTCCCGGCCGTAGTCGTCGGCGGTGAGCGCCCCCTGGCAGTAGACCGTCCGGCCGAACTCGCCGCCCCAGACGACGAGCGTGTCGTCGAGCAGGCCGCGCTGCTTCAGGTCGAGCAGCAGCGCCGCCGACGCCTGGTCGGTGTCGTGGCACTGGCCGACGATTTGCTTCGGCAGGTTGGAGTGTTGGTCCCAGCCGCGGTGGAACAGCTGCACGAACCGGACGCCGCGTTCGACCAGTCGCCGGGCCAGCAGGCAGTTCGCGGCGTAGGTGCCAGGCCGGCGCGCTTCGGGGCCGTAGCGCTCGATCACGGCCTCCGGCTCGCGCGACAGGTCGGTCAGCTCGGGGACGCTGGCCTGCATCCGGGCGGCCATCTCGTACTGGGCGATGCGCGTCGCGATCTCCGGGTCGCCGGCCTCGGCGAGCTTGAGCTTGTTCAGCGCGGCGAGGTCGTCGAGCATGTCGCGGCGCAGGCCGGCATCGACGCCGGGCGGGTTGGACAGAAAAAGGACCGGGTCGCCCTGCGAGCGGAACTTGACGCCCTGGTAGCGCGACGGCAGGAAGCCGGAGCCCCAGAGGCGGTCGTAGAGCGGCTGGTCGGCCGGGTTACCGCTGCCCTGCGAGACGAGGACGACGAACGCCGGCAGGTCGCGGTTCTCGCTGCCGAGGCCGTAGGCGAGCCACGAGCCGATGCTCGGCCGGCCCGCGATCTGCGACCCGGTCTGGAAGAACGTGATCGCCGGGTCGTGGTTGATCGCCTCGGTGTGCATCGACTTGACGAAGCACAGCTCGTCGGCGACCTTCGCCAGGTGCGGCAGCAGTTCGCTGACCCACGCCCCGCTCTGGCCGCGTTGCTTGAACGCGAACTTGCTCGGGGCGACCGGAAAGGTCTCCTGTCGCGACGTCATCGCAGTCAGGCGCTGCCCCTTGCGGATGCTCTCGGGCAAATCGGTGCCGCGCAGCCCGGCGAGCTTCGGCTTGTGGTCGAAGAGGTCGATCTGCGACGGGGCCCCGGACTGGAACAGGTAGATGACGCGCTTCGCCTTCGCGGCGAAGTGCGGCTTCGGCGAGTCGGGAGCGTCAGCGACCGGAGGTCCGGCGCTTGTGTCCTCGCCCAGCAGCGACGCCAGGGCGGCGGTGCCGAGGCCGAGCCGGCCGAAGAACGCGCGACGGGAGAGCGGATCGAGCATGGGTCGAACCTCAACAGCGTGCCGAGCCGAGAGGAGAAGATGAGATTAACCACGAAACACACGAAACACACGAAAGAAAACCAAGACCGTTCTTTGCTTTGGTCTTCTTTCGTGTGTTTCGTGTATTTCGTGGTTAATCCTCTTACTTGCCTTCGCCGGGCTCCTTCACCCCCGGCTTGTAGTAATCCGGGAACGCCGGCCGCTGCGGGGCCTTCGGCGGGTTCTTCGCCAGCTCGGCGAGCACCAGCTCGACCGCCTTCTCCAGCTGCGGGTCCTTCCCGGCCTTGACCAGCTGCGGGTCGTACTCGACCTCGACGTCCGGCGCGACGCCGCGGTTCTCGACGTCCCACCGGCCGTTCGGGAACCAGATCCCCATGCGCGGCGCGGTGACCTGGCCGCCATCGATCAGGGTCGGGTAGCCGCCGATGCCGACCAGGCCGCCCCAGGTCCGCTTGCCGACGATCGGGCCAAGATTGGCCTGCCGGAAAGTGTACGGCAAATAGTCGCCCCCCGAGCCGGCCCGCTCGTTGACGATCATCGCCTTCGGCCCGCGGATCGCCCCGCGCGGGAACGGCTGGTCGTCCCCTTCGCCCGCGCGCCCGGTGAGGTAGTTCCGCAGCGGCGTGCCGAGGAAATCGACGATGTGGTCGGCGAGCGAGCCGCCGCCGTTGAAGCGCTCGTCGATCACCGCCGCCTGCTTGTCCACCTGGGCGAAGAAGTAGCGGTTGAACCGCGCGAAGCCATCGACCGACGTGTCCGGGACGTAGATATACGCCACCTTGCCACCGGAGAGCTGCTCGACCTTCTTCCGGTTGGCGTCCACCCAGGCGAGGTTGCGCAATTGCCGCTCGCTCGGCATCGGCACGACCGTCACGTCGCGCGCCCCGGTGCCGTCGGCGTTCGGGCCGACGCGGAGGACGGTCTGCTTGCCGGCCGTGCCCTCGAACGGGCGGTAGACGCTCTCGGTGGCCTTGACGTCGCGGCCGTTGACGCCGAGGAGGTACTCGCCCTCCTTGACGCCGGCCCCGGGCTGGAGCAGCGGGGCGCGCAGCTCGGGGTTCCAGCCCTCGCCGCGGTAGATCTTCGCGAACCTGTATCGGCCGCCCTCGACGGCGTAGTCCGCCCCGAGCAGGCCGATCTTCGGGTCCTTCGGCTCGGCGGCCATGTCGCCGCCGGAGACGTACACGTGGCCGAGGCACAGCTCGCCGAGCATCTCCTCCATGAGGACGCTCAGGTCGTGTCGGCTGCCGAGGCCGTCGAGGTACTTCGCGTAGCGCTTCTCCGCGTCGGCGAGGTTGAGGCCGTGCGCGTTCGGGTCGTAGAGGAAGTCGCGCTGCAGCCGCCACGCCTCGCGGTAGATCTGCCGCCACTCGGCCTGCGGGTCGATGCGGACCTCCAGCTCCTCGAGCTTGATCGCCCCCTCGCCCGGCTTCGGCGGCGTGGCGGTCGGGGTGAGGAACCACTTATCCATCCCGAGGCGGTAGAGCATCTTCTCGCCGTTGTGCGATAGGACGAACCGCGTCGCACCGTCGAGGATCTTTTCCGGCTTGCGCTTCGTCAGGTCGAACTTGTGGACGGTGGACCCCGCCGGCGGGCCGCGGCGCGGCATGAAGACCGGCTCGCCCTCGATCAGGTAGACCGTCCCGGCCTTGCCGGCCAGGAGGCCGGTGTAGTTGCGCCCGGGCATCGGCATGGCGACGATGCGTTGGTCGATGTCCTCCAGGTCGATCTTGACCGACACCGGCTCTTTCTTCTCGGGCTCCTTCTTCTCCGGCTCCTTCGGCTCCGGCTTCGCCGCGGCGGCGGCCTTCTCGTCGTCGCTCTCCGGGGCGAGCGGCGACGGGTCGTCCTTGGACAGGACGATCAGGTAGGCCGTGCTGGTCCGGGCCCGGTTGAACGCCGCCATGCTCCCGGCGGCCATCGGGCCGAAGTCGGTGCTCGCGGTGAAGTAGAGGTATTTGCCGCCCTTGTCGAACGCGACCGTCTGGGCGTCGCTCATGCCGTCGGTGACCTGGTGCGACTTGCCCGTCTCCAGGTTGTGCAGGAAGACCGCCCCGGTCAGGCCCTTGAGCGACCGGTTGTAGGCGAGCCACTTGCTGTCGGGCGACCAGCTCGCCGACGGCGGGCCGCCGAGGGCCTGCGGGTCGGTGTCGATCTTGACCGACTTGCCGGTGGCCACGTCGAGGACCCAGAGGTTCTTGCGCTTGTCGGTGTAGGCGATCCGCTTGCCGTCCGGCGACCACGTCGGCGAGTAGTAGAACGACGGCGCGTCGCCGAGCTTGAACTTCTTCACCTCGCCGAGGCCGGTCTGGCCGCGCAGGTGCAGCTCGTACTCGCCGGACTCGTCGGACAGGTAGGCGACCGTCTGGCCGTCGGGCGACCAGGCCGGGTCGCGGTCGGCGACGCCGGGGCTGGAGGTCACGTTGCGCGTGTCGCCCTTCTCGGCCGGGACGGTGAGGATCTCGCCGCGCGCCTCGACGACGACGCGCGCCCCGCCGGGCGACAGGCCGACGCTCTGGATCATCTTGCCGACCTTCTCGACCCGGGGCCTGAGCCCGGCCAGGTCGCCGCGCGCCGTGACGTCGAGCTTCTTGACCGCCTGGGTGGCGAGGTCGAACAGGTAGAGGCCGTCGATCCGGTCGAAGACGATCGCGTCGGGGCTGGCCGACGCCGACTTGATGTCGGCCGCCTCGCCGTTGACGACGCGCTTCACCTCCTTCGTGCCGGTGTCGTAGGCGTAGAGCGTGACCGGGCCGTCGCGGTCGGAGAGGAAGTAGACCTTGTTGCCGACCCACATCGGGTTGAAGTCGTTCGAGTCGGTCCGCGGGATCTTCTCGACGGCCGACGTGGCAAGGTCGGCGATCCAGACGAACGGCGAACTGCCGCCGCGGTAGCGCTTCCAGGCGATGTACGCCCCGGGGAAGCCGCGCGTGTTGGTGAACGGGACGTAGGCGAGCTGCTTGCCGTCGGGCGAGTAACTCGCCTCCTCGGCCATCGGCAGCGGCAGCTCGGCCGGGTGGCCGCCGGCGAGCGGCACGGTGAACAGGCGGGTGAATCGGCCGTAGCTGTTGCGCGGCGAGCGGAACAGGACCGACTTGCCGTCGGTGGTGAAGCCGATCGGCAGGTCCGGGTCGGGGTGGTAGGTCACCCGCGTCGGCACGCCGCCGGCGGTCGGGACGGTGTAGACGTCGAGGTTGCCGTCGTACTCGGCGGCGAAGGCGATCGTGCCGCCGTCGGGCGAGAAGACCGGGTGGGACTCGAGGCCGACGCCGCTGGTGAGGCGGCGGGCGTCGCCGCCGGCGCGATCGACGAGCCAGAGGTCGCCGGCGTGGACGAAGGCGACGTGGCGAGAGCTGACCGCTGGCCGCTGGAGGATCTGCGGGGCCTGGTCAGCCGCCGGGGCGAGGCCTGGCAGCAGGCACATTGCCCAGAGCGCGTGACGCATGGACGGACTCCTTGTGGGGGGATGTGACTCCGGTGCCAGGATACCCCGCCGCCCGGGAGGCGACAACGGTCTACCGGGTGGCATCGGTCCGTCGGAGCCGCGCACGCAGGGAGCGCCAGCGACCGGAGTAAGCGGTCGCCACCCGGAGCACATCTCCTTGACCGCTTACTCCGGTCGCTGGCGCTCCCTGCGTGCGCGGCTCCGAAAAACGCGCCCGCTCAGCGGTGCGACGTGACGCCGACCTGCTGGCACATGTCCAGGAGGGGACACGTCGAGCAGCGCGGCTTCGCCCCGGTGCAGAGGTGCTTGCCGAACGGCACGAGCAGGGCGTTGATCTCGACCCAGTACGGCCGGGGTAGCTTCTCTTGCAGGGCGGCCATCGTCTTCTCCGGCGTCGTCGTGGCGACGTAGCCCCATCGGTTGACGACGCGGTGGACGTGGACATCGACGCCGATACGGGCCTCGCCGCACGCGACGCCGAGCGTCAGGCTCGCGCACTTCGGGCCGACGCCCTTGAGTGACACCAGCGTGTCATAATCCCCAGGAAGTGTGCCGCCGTGCTCGGCGACCGCCCGGCGGGCGACCTCGCGGATCGTGCCGGCTTTCGTCTCGTGGTACGTCGCGGGGACGATCAGGGCGTCGATCTCGGCGACGGACAGGTCGAGCATCGCGGCCGGCGTGCGGGCGGTCGCAAACAGCCGGCGGGCGATCGGCAGGGTCTGCTCGTCGCGGGTGCGGATCGAGACGATGCACGCGACGAGGACCTCGAAGACGGACGAGTACCCCTCGGCGGCCAGCTCGAACAGGGCCGCCTTCGGGTACGGGGCAGTGGCCTTGCGCAGGAGGGGCATCGCCACCTCGATGTCGAAGGGCCGTTTCTCGGCGTCGCTCATGGTAGACTCCTTGTGACGACCCGGGGATTGTGGGAGACTGGTGGTGCAATTACCAGGCCGACCCGTAATGGTGTCATTCGCTAAGGCGGAGGCCGAGTCATGAGAACGATCCTCGCCGTTGCGTTCGTGGCATGCTGGCTGCTGGCGACGCCGACCGGACGTGCCGACGAGCCGGCCGTGGACGACGGGGCGGACGCCGTGCTGCGCGACTTCCTCGACGCGCTGGCGAAGCAGGAGACACGGCGGGCGCACTCCCTCGTCGCCCCGACCACCCGCGACCAGGGCGACCCGATCGCCTACCGGGCAAAGGCGGACTACGACAGCTTCGCCCAGGAGGCGGCGGCCCAGCCGGCGGCGAAGTTCGCCGCGTACGACGTCGGCAAGCGGCGAATCGAGCATAAGGACTGCGTGCGGATCTTCGTCCACTTCAAGGGCGGCGACAGCGACGAGACGATGCTGGTGCGCGAGGGCGGCATCTGGTACGTGGCCGACCCGATCCACATCATCCGGTGAGCGATTGGAAGTGCTGGTAGTCCTCTTTCGGAGCCGCGCACGCAGCGAGTCTTCGAGCGGAGTAAGCGGTTGAAGCCTTGTGGTTCAGGGCTCCACCGCTTACTCCGCTCGCCTGACGGCGAGCTGCGTGCGCGGCTCTGACGGACGCAAGGCGTTCACTCCCGCGTCACCGCCTCGTCGAGGTTGAGCACCAGGCTCGCCACCGTCGTCAGGGCAGCCCACTCGCGCTCGTCGAGGCCGGCCTGCCGCGGGTATTCGCCCTGGCCCAGCAGCTTCCTCGCCGCCATGGGGTCGTTCGCGAACCGCTCCCGATAGCGCACCAGCCCGGCCGTCAGGATCGCCAACTCGGCCGTCGTCGGCGACCGCCCCAGGACGCGGCGAACGATGGCCGTCACGCGCGCCTCGTCGCTCGCCGGGCCTTCCGCCAGCACGCGCTGGGCCAGCACCCGGGCCGCCTCGACGAACGTCACGTCGTTCAGCAGGTTCAGCGCCTGCAGCGGCGTGTTCGTCCGCGACTCGCGCACGACGCACACCTCGCGGCCGGCCGCGTCGAACGTCGCCAGCATCGGCGGGGCGGCCGTCCGCTTCCAGAACGTGTACAGGCCGCGACGGTACAGGTTCGGGCCGTGGTCCTGGACGTACTCATCCGCCCCGGTCAGGTCCTTCCACAGGCCGACCGGCTGGTACGGCTTGACGCTCGGGCCGCCGAGCCGCTCGACCAGCAGGCCGCTCGCCGCCAGGGCCTGGTCGCGGATCATCTCCGCCGACAGCCGCAGACGGGGGCCACGGGCCAGAAGGCGGTTCTCCGGGTCGCGCGCCAGCAGCTCCGGCGTCGTCCGCGACGACTGGCGGTAGGCGGCGCTCGTGACGATCAGCCGGTGCATCGCCTTGACGTCCCAGCCGGTGCGGACGAACTCGGTCGCCAGCCAGTCGAGCAGCTCCGGGTGCGACGGCCAGTCGCCCTGTGAGCCGAAGTCGTCCAGCGTCTTGACCAGGCCGACGCCGAAGTGCTGCTGCCAGAGGCGGTTCACCGCGACGCGGGCGGTCAGCGTGTGACGGCCGTCCGTCAGCCAGCGGGCCAGGGCGAGCCGGTCGTTGCGCGGCCCGTCGAGCGGCGCACCCAGCGCGGCCGGCGTGCCGGGCGTCACCTTGTCGCCCTTCTTGTCGTACTGACCGCGTACCAGGACGAACGTCTCGCGCGGCGTCGCCATCTCCTCCATGACCATGACCGTCGGGACGCCCTCCCAGAACGCCGCCCGCTCGGCCTGGGCGCGCTCCAGGTCGCGCAGCGCGTCGCGCACCGCCTCGGGGGCGTGCTTCTCGCGGAAGTACCCCGCGAGCTTCGCCTCCTGCTCCGGCGTCCGCTTCGCCGACCGGACGATGGCGTCGATGCGGTCCTCGACCGGCAGCAGGCGGACCACGTCGGCGGCGAGCGCCCCGGCGTAGACGCGCACGTCGCGGATGCCGCCGTGGAAATACTCGACCGGGCCGCCGATCCGCAGCGGCTGCTTCGTCTGGAACGTCTGGTTCAGCTCGTCGAGCAGCACCTTGACGCGGACCGGCCGGCCATCGACGTAGAGGCGCACGCCCGAAGCGAGGCGCGAGCCGTCGTAGGTGAACGCGACGTGCGACCAGCGGCCCGCCGGGAGCGGCTGCTCCGCCTCAACGTGGATCGCGTCGTCGAGCCAGCGCTTGACGAGGTGGACGCGGAGCTTGCCGTCGGCCAGGGCCAGCCGCCAGCCCTCGCCCTGGGCCACGTCGGCAGTGCGCGAGACGATCACGCCGCCCTTCGCGCCGTCCGGCTTGACCCACGCGCCAACCGTGAAGCGGTCGAGGAAGCCGAAGTCGCCCACATCGCCAGCGTCGGCGTCGCGCGAGCCGTCGAAGCCGTCGCCGTCGCGGAGGAAGCGGCCCTTCAGGCCGGCGTCCGGGGTCCAGTCGATCTCGGCGTCGCCGGGCAGGGCCTTCTCCCAGGCGGCCTGCGCTTCGAGCAGCGCCGGCAGGAGCAGGAGCCCGACCTGGCCCTTGAGAGCGACCGCGGTATCGAGTCGCTGGAGGTGCTCGACCTGCTCGCGCGTCGGGGCCTTGAGGTAAGGCGGCGAGTTGCCGTACTTCAGGGCCCGGCCCTGCTCGGGGACATTGTTGAAGTAGGCGAAGAGGCGGTAGAACTCCTTCTGCGTGACCGGGTCGTACTTGTGGTCGTGGCAGCGGGCGCAGCCGAGGGTGAGGCCGAGCCAGACGGTCGCCGTCGTCTCGACCCGGTCGGCGACGTACTCGACGGCGTACTCCTCGGGGATGATGCCGCCCTCGCTGTTGCCGCGGTGGTTGCGGTTGAACCCGGTCGCGATCCGCTGGTCGAGGGTCGCATTCGGGAGGAGGTCGCCGGCGAGTTGCTCGACCGTGAACCGGTCGAACGGCAGGTTGCGGTTGTAGGCGTCGAGGACCCAGTCGCGCCAGCGGTGCATGACGCGCTCGCCGTCGGTCTGGTAGCCGTGCGTGTCGGCATAGCGGGCGGCCTCGAGCCAGCGGATCGCCATGCGCTCGCCGTAGCGCGGCGAGGCGAGCAGGCGCTCGACCACCTTCTCGTACGCGGCCGGCGAGCGGTCGTTGACAAAGGCGTCCACCTCGCCCGGCGTCGGCGGCAGGCCGGTCAGGTCGAGTGACACGCGCCGGAGCAGCGTCGCCCGCTCCGCCTCGGCCGAGATGGCGAGGCCGTCCTTCTCCAGCCGGGCGAGCAGGAAGGCGTCGATCGGGTTGCGGACCGGCCCCGTGGTGGAAGGCGGGGTCGGCCGTTCCGGCGGAAGGAAAGCCCAGTGCGACTGCCACTTCGCCCCTTGCTCGATCCAGCGCTTGATGACGGCGATCTGGGCCGGCGTTACCGTCCGCCCGGCCCTGGCCGGCGGCATCCGGCGGGCCGGCTCCGCGTGGGTGAGGCGATGGAGCAGTTCGCTCTTTCCGGGGTCGCCGGGCACGACGAGGCGATGGCCGCCGCGGTCGGCGTAGACGTCGTCGGCGAGGTCGAGGCGGAGGTCGGCCTTCCGGCGGCCCTTGTCCGGGCCGTGGCACGTGAAGCAGGCGTCGGACAGGATCGGCCGGACGTCGCGGTTGAACTGGACGGTCATCGGCAAGTCGTCGGCGACGACCCGGCCGGGGAGCGCCGCCAGGCAGCCGGTCAGCACCACGATCGCAAGACGGAGCATGACGGCCTCCGGGGGCCAACGGGTCGCTCGGACGAGCCAACTTCACCTGGCGATTCCACCACAGTCGTCCGGGTCGTGCCCATCCCAAAAACCGCCGATTCCGCATTTTGGAGTGCGGCGATTCATCGCCGGTTTGGCCTTCGTTCCGCTTTTTCATTCCGCTTGCCGTCCGCCAGGTCCGCCAACGGTCGCGCGCGCCGTGTGACAATGAGCGACAATCGCGGACGATGAGGGCTGGTCCGCCAAGGCCGCCAACGTTGCGCGCGCCGCGCGGGGTGCGTTTCACGCCGGGATTGCCCCAGGGCCAACCTCCGATTCCAACCCAGGCACGCGGGTTGTGACCAGCCGAAAACGGGAAAGAAAATCGGAGCCAAAATCGAAGACCAAACGCAACAGCGGCGATGAATCGCCGCACTCCAAAAAGAGCCGGCTACTTCAGGATCTCCTCCACGACGCGCCCCTCGACGTCGGTCAGCCGGAAGTCGCGGCCGCTGTAGCGGTACGTCAGCTTTTCGTGGTCGAGGCCCAGCAGGTGGAGCATCGTCGCGTGGAGGTCGTGGACGTGGACCTTGTCCTCGACCGCCTGGAAGCCGAACTCGTCCGTCGCGCCGTAGGTCATGCCGCCCTTGACGCCGCCGCCGGCCAGCCAGAGCGAGAAGCCCCAGTGGTTGTGGTCACGGCCGGTGCCCTGCGCCGCCGGCGTCCGGCCGAACTCGCCGCCGAAGAGCACCAGCGTCTCGTCGAGCAGGCCGCGCGCCTTTAGGTCGCTCAACAGCGCCGCGACCGGCCGGTCGGCCGTGTGGGCGAGGGTGCGGTGCTGCTTGTCGTTGTCGCCGTGCGTGTCCCACGGCTGCCAGGTGCCGAAGTAGACCTGCACGACGCGGACGCCGCGCTCGACCAGCCGGCGGGCGAGCAGGCAGTTCGTCGCGAAGACGCCGTCGTTGCCGGGCCGCGCCACGCCGTAGCGCTCGCGCAGCGCCTCCGGCTCGCGGGTGACGTCGAACGCCTCCGGGGCGGACGCCTGCATTCGGAACGCCATCTCGAACGAGCCGATCCGGGCGTCGAGCAGCGCCTCGCGGCCGCGCCGCTGGGCGTGCTGATCGTTCAACTGCTGGATCAGGTCGAGCTGGCGGCGCTGCGCCGCCGGCGACAGCCGGCCGTTCGCCAGGTCGGGGATGACGGCCGCCGGGTCGTAGCCGGGCTTCAGGTCGAGGTGGCAGCCCTGGTAGACGCCCGGCAGGAAGCGGTTGCTCCAGTTCGCCGCCCCGTTGACCGGGTGGCCCGGGCCGAGGACGACGTAGCCGGGCAGGTTCTGGTTCTCGGTGCCGAGGCCGTACAGGAGCCACGAGCCGTAGCTCGGCCGGACCGACTGGACGTGGCCGCTGTTCATCAGGAACATCGACGGCTCGTGGTTCGGCACGTTCGTGTACATCGACCGCAGGACGCACAGCTCGTCGCCGAGCTTCGCCACCTCGGGGAAGATCTCGCTGACCGGGACGCCGGCCTCGCCGTGCCGCTCGAACTTGAAGGGCGAGGGGCGCAACCCCTCGGTGTTGTTCTCGGTCTTCAGGCCGGCGATGCTAGCGGGGCGCTGGCCCAGGTACTTCGCCAGGGCCGGCTTCGGGTCGAACGTATCGACCTGGCTCGGCCCGCCGTTCATGTAGAGGTGGATGACGCGCTTCGCCCGGGCCGGGAAGTGCGGCACCTTCGATGAGAGGGGCCCCCGGGGGGTCTGCTCCGCCTGGAGAAGCCCCGCCAGGCCGAGCAGGCCGACGCCGGTGCCGCAGCGGGCGAGCAGCTCGCGGCGCGAGAAGGGCAGAGCGTCCGGCATGGCGGCCTCCCGTCGCGTGGTCCGTCGGATCGGCATGAAGCGTACCAGCAGGTCGGGGCGCTGTCCAGCGGCGGACGTGTCCCGTACACTGCCACGGAGCGTCGGTCCGGCCCCGTCGCGCCGCCGCCGTCCCAAATCTGGCCTCCCCGGGAGACCCCCATGTCGAGCGCGCCACAGCCCGCCACGCCCCCGACCGCCGACCGGCCGACGGAGGTGGTCATCATCAGCCACACGCCGTTCTTCTACTGGTGGCCGCTCTGGGTGGTCGGGTTCCTGATGGCCGCCCTGACCATCTGGTACGGCGAACCGATCGCCTTCCTTCCCGAGGGCACCAAGGCCAAGAAGAACGTCACGGTCGATGGGATCGACGGCCCGCAGACCGTCCTCGTCTTCCCGGCCGGCCAGCCGCTGCCGGCCGCGTTCGACACCGACGACGCCCAGCCGCGCCTGCGGATGGCCTCCAGCAACAACCTCGGCATCTTCTGGACGCTGACGCTCTGCTTCTGCGTCGTCATCACCCACGTCCCGCTGCGCGGGGCCTACTCGCTCATCCTGGTGATCGGCATCATCTTCGTCACCGGCCTGTTCGCCTACTTCGGCTGGTGGGACACGATCCTGCTCGGGTTGCGCGGCCTCGACATCCACATCACCGGGGCCGGCTACCTGTTCATCTCGCTGGTGCTGTTCCTGCTCTGGCTGGTGACGTTCCTCGTCTACGACAAGCTGAAGTACATGATCTTCAGCCGGGGGCAGCTCCGGGTGCGCATGGCGGTCGGCCTGGCCGAGACGGTCTACGACACGCGCGGCATGGTCGTCCAGAAGCACCGCGACGCCCTGTTCCGCCACTGGCTGCTCGGGTTCGGCTCCGGCGACCTGACCGTCCACACCTCCGGGGCGAACGCCAAGCAATTCGAGATGCCGAACGTCCTCGCCATCGACCGGAAGCTCAACCTGATCCAGACCATGCTCCAGGAGCGCGAGGTGACGTCGGCCCGCTGACCCCGGCCAGCTCACGGGTCGAGGCCGAGCAGCAGCCGCGACGTGAGCAGGAGCCGCTCCGCCTCCGACAGGGCGGCCCACTCGTCGCGGACCCGGATCGCCAGGTCCGGGTCGCTGGTGATGAGGTTGTCCGCCCCGCGCTGGATGAGCCGGGCCATCTGACGCGGGTCGTTCACGGTCCAGACATGGACCTCGCGCCCCGCCCGGTGGGCCGACCGCACCAGGTCGTCGGACAGGAAGTCCGCCCGGACGCTGAGCACCTCAACGTCGATCCGGCTCACGTCGCCGATCGCGTGGGCGACGATGAGCCCTCTCCGCAAGGCCGGGTTGACCTCTTTCGCCTCGCGGAGTGCGTCGTACTCGAACGACGTGACGACGCACTCCGCCTCGAACCCCTCCTCGCCGACCAGGCGGGCCACGTCCACCGCCAGCCGGCGGTCCGACCCGAAGATCTTCAACTCGATGTTCATGCGGATGCGGCCCCGACAGAGGCGGATCGCTTCCTGGAGGGTCGGCACGCGCTCGCCGGCGAAGGCCGGGCCGAACCAGGCCCCGACGTCGAGCGCCCGCACCTCGTCGAGGGAGAGTTCGTCGAGCCGGCGCGACAGGCCGGCGACGCGCTTCAGGTCGCGGTCGTGCAGGAGGACGATCGCCCCGTCCTTCGTCTGGTGGACGTCGATCTCGACGTAGTCGGCCCCGCTGTCGATCGCCTTGCGGATCGCGGCGAGCGTGTTCTCCGGGGCGGCCCGGGCGTGGCCGCGGTGGGCGGTCACCCCGACCGGCGGCCGTTCGGTCAGGTAAGCCGCCAGGCCGGCCCACAGGCCGAGCGGCACCAGGAGCAGCAGCGGCAGGACCATCCAGGTGAGCCGGCCCGTCGCGGCTTCTCGCGGATCGGCGGCCGGTTCCTCGGTAACGGCGACGCCGAGTTGCTCGCTCCGGCGGAGGTAGAGCCGGCGCGTGAGCAGGCCGAGGCCGACCACCAGGACGAACGACACCGCCGCCAGCAGCATCGCCTGGCCGGTCAGCAGCAGCAGGATCGTGGCGACCGGCCGCTCGCCGGCCCGGTCGAGGACGGCCGATGCGACCAGGCGGAAGCCGGCCCCGGCGAGCGCCCCGAGTAGCAGCACGCTGACGATCCAGCCGATCAGGACGAACCCGACCCGCCACGCCGAGCCGCGCACCCGATCGCGACTTGCGCGCAGGGCCGCCGATGGGGTCGCCTTCTCGAACAGCAGGACCGGCAGGGCGAACGCCCACCGGACGTACAGCCACGCGACGACGGCGACGGCGGCGACGACGAGCAGGCCGGCGATCCCGACCGCGAGCCAGAAGACCGGCGGCCGCTCCTTGACGTAGAAGTAGATGTCGTGCCCCGTCAGGAGCGAGCTGTACGTCAGGTAGATCAACAACACGAACGGTGCCAGGACGAGGGCGAGCAGCGCCACAGTCGCCGCCCCGAGGCGGACGATGCGCGGCACCTTGCCCAGGGCGGCGCGGACCAGCCCGGCGACGCTGAGCCGCTCCCCCGCCACGACCCGGTCGGCGACGACCATGACGCCGGCCAGCTCGAAGAACAGGACGGCGACCGTCCCGGTCGCGAGCAGGCCGGCGTAGAGCAGCCCGGTCGGCGTGAGGAGGAAGTCGACGACGTCCAGGTTGCTGACAGCGACGTGGCCGGCCCGTGCCAGGAGGGCCGCCAGGAGCAAGGCCAGCGCCGGGACGAGCAGCCACGCCTCGACGAACTTGAGGGCAACCTGGAACAGGACGAGCGGCCGCCAGGCTTGGCGGAAGTCGTCCCACGCGGCGCGGAGGTCGTTCATTTCCGAGCCGTCCACCACGCACAGGCGTGGGCCAGGACGCTGACCTGTGACGCGGCGACCCAGAGGAGGAACAGCGTGACCAGGACCGCGGCCGGAGTGGCCCACGGCAGCGTCGCGGCTTGCACCCTCTCGACCCGCTGACGGAGCGTCGTCAGTTCCGGCCCGTACTCGGCGAGCAGGCCCTGGACCGTCGACAGTGCCCGGCCGATCCGCGAGCACTGCTGCTCGGCGGCGTCGGAGTCCGCCTCGGCGAAGAGTCGGCTCAGATTCCACGCCGCCGGGGCGACCTCGGCCAGCCGGCCGTTCATCTGCTGGATCGCCTCGACATCGACGCCGACGACGGAAAGCAGCGGGAAGTTGCCGAGGTCGGCGAGGACGCTGTTGGCGACGACGACCGCCTCGGCCGCGGTGTGGAGCTTCTCCTGGGCGTTGCCGAGGTCCGGGGCGACCGCCGGCAGCACCTGCCGGGCGACGAGCCGCTGCAGCGTGCCGGTCGGCCGTGGCTCCTGGGCGAGCTTCCGCTGTTCCTCGCGGGCCTTCTCGAGGCGGTCGGCCGCCCGGGCGAGGCTCGCCTTGACCTCGGCGAGGTGCTCGTCGGCGACGTCGAGGGCGGCCTCGACCCGGTCGAAGACGTGGCTCGCCTTCGCCGTCGCCGGCCCCTTTACGACCCAGACAGCGACGCTGGCCGCCAGGCTGAGCAGGAGCACCGCGGTGCTGACGGCCAGGACGAGCCCGGCGAGGATCTTCTTGCCGACGTGCATCGAGCGGCTCTCCTCAGTCCACCCACTGAAACTCGTTCGTTGCCAGGAGGGCCTGGGCGTACTGCTCCCACGGCGTCAGCTTGTCGCGGCCCGGCTCGACGCTCTGCAGGAACGCCTGGCCCAGCTCGCGTTCCGCCTCGGTCGGCGACCGGCCGTAGGCGAGACGGAACGCCAGGTCGATCCGTGACGCCTCGTCCTGGGCGGACTGCTCCAGCCGGGCGGCGAACGCCTTGGCCGTCTCGGCCATGAAGTCGCTGTTCAGGACGAAGAGCTGCTGCTGCGGCACCGTCGTCGTCGAGCGGCGGTCGCTCGTCACGTTCGCGTCTGGGAAGTCGAACAGCGTCAGCGTCGCGTTCGGCACCGACCGGCTGACGCGCGAATAGATCGTCCGCCGGGTGTTCTTCGGCGAGGCCGGGTCGAGTGACACGCCGCCGACACTCGGATCGAGCCGGCCCGAGACGGCGAGCAGGGCGTCGCGCCACGCCTCGACGTCGAGCCGACGCGGCGACATGCGCCAGAGGTAGCGGTTGTCTGCGTCTCGGGCCAGGTTGTCGGCGTCGGTGGCGCTGCCGAGCCGGTACGTCGCCGAGAGCAGGATCTCGCGGTGCAGCCACTTCAGCGACCAGCCGTTGGCGACGAAGCCGACCGCGAGCGTGTCGAGCAGGTCGGGGTGCGTCGGCCGGTCGCCCAGCTCGCCGAAGTTCGACGGCGTGCCGACGAGGCCCCGGCCGAAGTGGTGGTGCCAGACCCGGTTGACGATCACCCGGGCCGTCAGCGGGTTGTCCGCCGTCGCGATGGCGTCGGCGAGGTCGAGCCGGGTGAACGTCTTGCCCGGCTCGCCGCGGCGCAGGATGCGGAGAAACCCCGGCGGCGCGTCGTCGCCGAGCTTCTCGACGTTGCCGCGGACGTGGATTCGCATCGCCTGGCCGCCGCCCTGGACGCCGTGGACCATGTCCGGCGCGGGCGGGGCAGCCGCCTTGAGCTTCTCCAGCTCGGCCTTGCGGTCCGGGGCCTTCTTGACGGCCGCTTCGAGGTCCTTGACCGCCTTCTCCCAGGCGCGGTACTTCTCGACGACGGCTGGCTCGGACAGCGGCAGCTCGGCCAGGGTCGAGCCCTGGTAGGCAGCCCCGAGGGCGTAGTAGTCGCGCGTCGGGATCGGGTCGTACTTGTGGTCGTGGCACCGGGCGCAGGCAACCGTCAGGCCGAGCAGGCCGCGCGACAGGGTGTCGATCCGGTCGTCCAGTTCGTCGGCCATGACCTGGGCGGCGAAGTTGCCGCGGTGGTACTCCGCCCCGAGGCCCTGGAAGCCGAGGCCGGCCAGCCGCTCGGCCTTGTCGCCGTCGTCCGGCAGCAGGTCGCCGGCGAGCTGGAGCCGGACGAACCGGTCGTACGGCATGTCGCGGTTGAGGGCGTCGACGACCCAGTCGCGGTAGCGCCAGGCGTGCGGCGACGCCTTGGCCATCGCGAGGGCCTTGTCCTCGGCGTACCGCGCGACGTCGAGCCAGTAGCGGCCCCAGCGCTCGCCGTGGTGCGGCGACGCCAGCAGGCGGTCGACGACCTTCTCGTACCAGTCAGCCGATTCATCGTTTCGCGCTCGCTCCATCTCCTCCGGCGTCGGCGGCAGGCCGACCAGGTCGAACGTCGCCCGACGGAGCAGGTCGCGCTTCGCCGCAGGCGCGACGGGGCGAAGGCCGCGTTTCTCCAACTCGGCCAGGACGAACGCATCGAGCGGCCGGCGCACCCAGGCCGCGTCGCGGACCGCCGGCGGTGACGCCGTGACCGGCGGCCGGAACGCCCAGTAGCGGCGGGCCTTGTCCCAGTCGATCGTCTCGGCGACACGGACCGGCTTCGTGTCGTCAGTCAGGATGGCCCCGCGTTCGATCCAGGCCTTGAAGTCGGCGACGACGGCGTCGGCGAGCTTGCCCCTGGGCGGCATCTTGAGGTCGTCGTTGTGGCTCAGGGCGGTGAAGAGCCGGCTGGCGTCCGGCTTGCCGTCGACGACGACCGGGCCGCCGTCGCCTCCTTTGAGGAAGCCATCGCGCGTGTCGAGGAGCAGGCCGCCGCGCAGCTTCTTCTTGGTGGCGGCTTCCTGGGAGTGGCAGGCGTAGCAGTGCTCGACGAGGACGGGGCGGATCTTGCTCTCGAAGAACTCGCGCCCGGCGGCGTCGCCTTCGGCACCGGCTCGCGGCGTGAGGCAGCAACCGACGAGGAGGACGACCACGAGGCGGCGCATGACGGTCTCCCGGAGGCTCAGCAAGCACGACCGCAACGTACCAGGAGCCGGGAGCACGAGCAAGCAGCCTGAGCGGGAAACGAGCAAGCGAACGGGATTCACTGTTCGGCTCGGAGCAGGTGCAGGAAGGCGTCAAAGTCCGAAGCCACCGGGACCGTGAAGTCCTCGTAGCGCACCGGCCCCTCGTCGTCACTGGACGGGTCCAGCGTCTCCTCCCACCGCTGGTACTCGCCAGCGGCCTCGTAAGCCAAGCAGACGACCACTCGCGGGCGCGCGAGGTCCGGGTCGTAAAGAAACCCAAGCAAGTTGACATCGCCTTCCGTCAAGCTCATGCCGTCGGGATGATGCGGTCCCCAGTAGAGCGCGGCGAACGGGAGCAATCGCTCACCCCCGAACAGGAAGCGGCAACTCGGCCCTTCCTGGTCGATCAGTGTCAGGACGCTCCAATCGATCCGGACGTCGCGCTCAGGGAACTCCCAGGACGGCCGGAACGGCGGCTCCAGTTGCGATTTCTTGTCCACCAGCGTCAGGAACCGGCCGACTCGGTAGACTTTACCGTCCTCGGCGTTGAAGTATTGCTTGCCTGGGATGCCGCCGTGCCAGCGTCTCAGGTGGTGGAGATACGACGCATCGAGCTTGTTGCCCCGATACCGTTCGAGGAAAGCAGCAACGCGCAAGTCCGCCCGCCCACAGAGGCTCGCCGGGTCGTAGGCGAGATCTACTTCGTCCATCCTCAAGCCCTATTCGTGGCGTCCAAGGTCATCTTGATGTCCGGCATCCGTAGCTCCCGTGGAAGACCGCCGGGACGCGATACACCGGTTCGTACTCCAGGATCTGCATCACCACGAAACTCTGTAACGGGTAGGCGGCGTGGGCGGCGGCGCGGGCCTCTTCCCGAGTCTCGTACGGCCCGACGATCTTTTCGCCCTTGATGATGATGAACTTGCCTTCGTACCCTTCGGCGAGAAGGCGGGGCATTTCCGCCTTCCAGGTCATCACCTCGCGATAGATGACGTCGTCCGGGTGCGGGGGACCACCTCCGTGTAGTGCACGACCTTGCGCGGACCGGGCTGGAACGCCATGGCCACCTCCTTGGAGGAGATGGGTGATTCATACCCAAGCGGCGGACGGGCGGGCAAGGCGAATCCCCGAGCCGATCAGGCGGGCGGTGCTGTCGCAAGGTCGGCGAACTCCCGGACCAGGCTGGGGAGTTCGGTCGGGCAGAACGGGATCGCGAACGGCAGGACGGTCCACAGGGCCTGCCCGGTCCCGCGGTAACAGTGATGCCCGACCTGACCGAACGCGGCGACGAGGCCGGCCCGGTCGGTGATGCGGATCTCCAGGCATAACTCGCCGGGCGTCATCGACTCCAGCACCGCCGAGCCCTGGCGGCTTTCCTCCAGCCGGCGGAGTTGCTCGGCGAACGCGGCCAGGACGCGGAGCTCGACGTAGCACCACGTCTCGGCCGTGAAGGCCGTGTCGTGGCTCGTGACACGGAGCCGGACCGCGAAGCGCGTGTTGCCGGCTTCTTGCGTCCCAGCGGCCGCGCGCCAGATAACGGTGAGGCCCAGAAAGTCCTCACCGTCTTGAACCAGCATCCTCAGCCTCCCCTGCTCGACGGGGTCAGAGCCAGTTCTCGATCTGGAGCTGCGACACCGGCTGGAAGTCCTGATCCGCCGTCAAAAGGATGAGGCCGTGCTGGCGAGCGATGGCGGCGATCAGGAGGTCGAACTGTGCCAACTGTCGGCCGACGGCTCGCAACTCCTGGGCGATCCGTCCGTACTCGGCGGCGGTGTCCGCATCGGTCGGCCAGAAGCGAAAGACGTGCATCGCCGCTCTCAAGCGCGTCAGGTTCTGCTGGTATCGACGGCCGAGTCGGATGCCGGCTCGGTACTCGCAGAGCACCGGCAGGCAAACCCCGACCCGGTGACCGGCCTGGATCGCCGCGTCGATTCGCGGCGTCACCACGGGTTGGGAATCCAGGTAGGCCGAGAGGTGGTTGCTGTCTACGAGATACCGGCTCACGGTTCGCGGTCCGTGTTGTCGGGCACCGGGACGAGGCTGAGCCGTTTCCGTTCCGCCGCCGCCTGCGCGATCATTTCCCGCTCCCCCGGCTCGTACTCGGTCGGCCCGAGGGCTTTCAGCGCGGCTAAAGCCTCTTCGATGTCCGGCATCGGCTCGTCCGGCGTCAACTCGACGATCTGGAGGGTCTGGCCTTCCCAGTCCTCTGGGATCGGATCCAAGAGTTCGACTTGGCCCTGGCGGATGCGCACTCGGATCATGGTTGTTACGGTTGGACAACCGTCTCCGGGAGAACGGGCTTCATGCTCATTGTACCAAGGGACGGAGTGAGCCGCGCCGCCAGTCTCCGCGCTCAACTTCTTGTCGTTACGCCGAGCGACCGAAGTATAACCCGGCACGGCGGCCGATGCCCTCTAGCTGGCCTGCCTCGATAAGGATCGTAGCCACGACTCGCCAGTCAACCGGCATTTGACCGGGGCGTAGTTCGACTCGCAGGAAGCAGTGGCCAACTCGATCTCGACTGCATCGCAGGGTCAGTTCCCCTTCGAGGGACTGCCAGACCAACTCGCCAGACCACCCTGTCCACTGTCGCGCCAGGTCAGCGAAGAACGGTGCCGGATGCCCCATGAGGTATCCGGCGTACACATCGATTTCCGCAGACAAATGGTGATCGGTGACGCGGACCCTGTAGCTCGCGATCGGTTCGGTCGGGGGGTGTGGCGATCGGTCGAAAAACAGCAACCCACCGTGACCGGTCGCGCTCGCAATCAAGAACTCATCCATAGCGTTGCCTCCTATCTTCGGAGGAGCGCTCGACTACTTCAGAATCTCCCTCACCACCCGCCCCTCGACGTCAGTCAGCCGGAAGTCCCGGCCGCTGTACCGATACGTCAGCTTCTCGTGGTCGAGCCCCATCAGGTGCAGGATCGTCGCGTGCAGGTCGTGCACATGCACCTTGTTCTCGACCGCCGCGTAGCCGAACTCGTCGGTCGCGCCGTACGCCAGGCCGCCCTTGACGCCGCCGCCGGCGAGCCAGACGCTGAAGCCGTGGTTGTTGTGGTCCCGGCCGTTGCCGCCCTCCGACGTCGGCGTCCGGCCGAACTCGCCGCCCCACAGCACCAGCGTGTCCTCCAGCAGGCCGCGCGCCTTCAGATCCTTCAAGAGAGCGGCGATCGCCACGTCGCTGTCCTTCGCCTTGCTCCGGTGGCCGCTCTCGATGTTGCCGTGGTCGTCCCACGGCTGGCCGGAGCCGTA